>ERZ1029884.22-NODE-22-length-46280-cov-202.139383_pt1 | contig 46280 bp, 33 predicted proteins | sample MGYA00519233_ERZ1029884 | MGnify/ENA primary metagenome ERZ1029884 (study PRJEB33666, sample SAMEA4610931) | skin metagenome | biome: Human-associated habitat; feature: Malodor aspect; material: skin | place: Philippines | collected 2015-08 ...
CAGCAGCGTCCACAGCGCCCTCCGCAGGGAGGTGGAAGGCCACAGAGGCCGCCGCAGCGTCAGGGTGGCCCCCAAGGTGGACAGCGCATGCAGGGGAGGCCTCCCCAGGGAGGGCAGCGCCCGCAGCAGCGTCCACAGCGCCCTCCGCAGGGAGGTGGAAGGCCACAGAGGCCGCCGCAGCGTCAGGGTGGACTTGACGAAAGGCTCCGTGACCCGAGCCGTGGACCGACGAGGCCGCAGGGGAAAAACTACAACTCCCCTCGCACGGATCGTCTTTCCAGGGGACAAAGAGACGCTCAGTTTCGAGCTCGAAGGAATCAATGGGAGCAGGGTGGACTGATACCCAGCGGAGGACAAAGTCGAGTCATTGTGTTCACCGGCGCTGGCGGAGGAGTCGGCAAGTCCACTGCCGCTATCACCTACGCGAATGCGGCTTTGAGGATTGCTAAAAAACACGGGACGATGTCCGAGGTGTGGCTCATCGAGACCGATTACAGGTCATCGAAATTTGCATACTGGTGGAATCTCCCGGAGAACAAGACGCTTGCTCCGGTCCTTCGCCAGATCCAGCACAGAGCAGAGACGAACATGGAGTTCGACTGGGAGGAGGTTGCCCGCGCGGTCATAGATAGCAGCATGGTCACGAAAGAAGGCCTCCGCGTGGTTGCATGTCCGGCAGACCAGGACGAGGACATGTCGGTCAAGTACCTCCGGTTCGCTATTTCCGCGGCGATTGCCGTAGCGAGCAATCGAAACGGGTCTATCGTGTTCCTAGACGGAAACCAGATGACAAACCCGAACTTCGATGCTATCGAAGATAAGATCTACAACGAGCTTGTCACTGACGCGGTCGTTGTTGCCCACCCTGGCCGACTCTCGGAGCTCAAGAGGGCGCTGAACGTTTTGCGTAGGTATGTTCCCCAGAACAACATTAGCGCCCTGATCAACTACGTTGACTCCGGTCAGGCGAGCGTTGCAGCGGACTTTATCGCGCCGGCGTACAGTGTCATCGGAAGGTTCCCCATGATCCCGATGATTCATCCGGCAAACCAGGCTGATCCGAGGGTTCCTCTATGGGTTGGTGTTGCCGACGGAAAGACGAAGAGGGGCATGTACGCCATGGCGGTGCAGGGTCTAGCCAACCTCGGGATTCCTGGTGCTGCCGCGGAGAGGCGGCAGATACACCGCGGCAGAAGCGGTGGGCAAAGGCGCTAGTTGGGTTCACAAAAACCCGTCAATCTTGCTTGACAGAAAAAATGTCATCGAATTGACGGGTTTTTGTTTTCCTCGGATAGTTTGACCTCTCGTAGGAGGTGAAGACATGAAGCGAGCGGTTGGATCAAACCAGTACCAGACCCGTCTGGTCCCTGATGACAGGGCAGAAAAGCACAGGAAGGCACGGGAGTCGATGCCGTCTCGTCCACGTTCCGTCACTCGGGGCGATTGGCGAGACGGGGTTGACGAGGAGAAGTGGGACAGAGTCATCGACTTGTCTGACGAGCTGTCGGAAAGAACCGAGAGATCTCTTCGTCTCGTGGGGTTTTGACCTTGGTCGAACTGGCTCGTTTTTAGAAGTCTTCACTTACCATACAACACCTAGAGAGGACAAATTTTCCATAGCCCTCACGCCCAGCGTCTGGGCCTAGCCTTAAGAAAGGAGCCATCCCATGATGGACCTCAGTCTGCTTAGCCCGGACCTGGTCTCGGTTGCGGGTGACCAGATCAGCAGTCTCGCAGCCGCTGCCGGCGACTCGGTTCAGTACCTCGCACAGCAGGCGCCTGGCACGGGCGCTGCGCAGGGAACCCAGCTTGAAGGTGGAAGCGTGTACGTGACCCGAATCGGTGACCGTACCGTGCAGTTCTTCCGAGGAATTTCCTGGGTCGGTCTGATCGCCGCCGCATTCATCATCCTGTTCACCTACTTCATCCCGAAGAAGAATGGACATCAGCGCGGATTCGGAGGAATCACCTCCGGCGCTATCATCGGTTCGCTTCTGTCGTTCTACTTCCTGTACGACGTCAACCGTCTGTTCACCCTCCTGGAGAGCCTGTCCGCTGTCATCATCGACATCGGCAACTGGATCACTGGAATCGTGGACACGGCCGCGAATGGTGGTTCTACGTCCACCCAGGGCTAATCCCCTTCCGGCTTTGAACCCGTCCCGTCGTTATCCCGGGGCGGGTTCAATTTTGGAATCGAGGGGTAGTATTCACTTAGCATTATTGACCTGCTGAAACAGGGAAGGAGGAGCCGGAATATGGCAACTGCCGCAGAAGAGCAAGAGGCGGAAATTATCGCACAGGCCAGACAGTACGGAATCCTCCATCTCGGAGAGACGTTCAGGTTTGACAATGCAAGAAGGGGAATCTTCGGAAAGAGAGGACCGAAACTTACCGCACTGGAAATGGTGTGGGTTGTTCTTGGGTACGTCCTTGGACTGATCTTCTTCTTCTTTGTCGCTGTCACGCTTGGCCGATTTTTGCCATTCTTCCAGTTGGTGCTCGTTCCGTTCTGGGCTTTTCTCCCCGCCATCCTCGGCCTTAGGCTCGCAAACGAGTCGCCTCTGAGGAAGAAAACGGGCGAGGGAACCGGCGTGTGGCTGTCTGTGAAGTTCAAGGCGGTAATTGTCTGGCTTTCCTCCCTTCCCATTTTCCCTGAGTCAATGAGGGCTATGAGAAATCAATGCTGGTCAGATGTCGGCAAGAAGCCTGGTGTTGTCGAGTGCGTAGAGTGGATTGGCACCACTCGTGCCCCGCGGATGCCTTACCGCCACAATCCGCATAGAGATTTTGAGGATGACGATTATGTCCCAGTTTTGTTCTACGACCGGGGCGATGCCAGAGCGAAGCAGGTCATTTCCGAGCGAGGAAGAGAAAGGAGTGTGCGGCGATGAGAGGCGAAACTAGCAAGAAGCGCAAGTTTACTGGTGACATCGTGGCGGTTGCCGCCGCGAAGCACTACACCACTGCCGCGGCCGCATGGACGGTATCGAAGCAGGGGATGAAGTTCCTCGGGGCGACCCTTGGTGCCGTAGCAGTCATTTTGACGTTCGTAGCATCCGCGCTCATGCCGACGTCCATGCCGACGGCGACCGCAGATAACCCGGTCCCGTCGAGCCTTAGGGAGGAGGTTAAGTCTTCCTCAAACGGGGAACTCTCCGACTCGGAGATTGATGCAATTGCCGAAGAGATGTTCGTTCGGAAACAGCAGGGAAATCTACTTTCTGCCGCGAGCTCTTCTGGAGGAATGGATACTCTTGCATCTGCCCCGGAAGTGCAAGTTGTTGCGCAGGAGCAGTTCTCGTCCCGTGCGAACCGGATGTGGTCTAAGTGTACGGATTTTAACTGGACCAAAGGTTTCAAGGTTCAAGATGATGACGGCGGATGGACAAAGTTTGGAAAGCGAGTTTCGAACTTTGCTACATTTGCCCCCAGGAAGATTGTTAGCGGGACATGTAATACCGCTCTGGCCGTCCAGGGGAAGCTAGATGACAATGAGGCGCGGCGTACCTCTGAAAAGATTCTCGCAGAGGTTGCCGGTGGAAAGGTCGAGGACATCGACTCCCCTGCGCAATTCTTTGCCGATTCTATGGCAAGCAAAACTCTCATGTCTGCTGCCCAGGATTACACCACGTTCTTGAGGTTCGATGCCTCGTCCGCCTCTGCCTCCGCCGACCTTGGATTCGGGAAGTCTGCTGTCTACCAGGCCGTCATGGTTCCATTCAAATGGCTTCAGCAGGTGTTTTTCCTGATCGCAGGTTTTGTTGCGATGGTATTCGGAATGTTTGTCACCATGGTCGCATCCGTTGATGTTATGGGGCGTCTCATTTACACGTCTGACGAGATTTACTACCAGGTAACAAGTCTTATATTCGGAGGTGCTGAGGGCACTAAGGGTCTTCTCGGAGTAGCACTTTCGGTCCTTGTTCTCTCTGCTGTCATCTCCCTTGGACTCGGAGCCTTCCGGGCCGGTTCTGGGATGATGAACCGCGTTGGGTCAGCAGCGGGAATGTCGATGTCTCCGATCTCGCTTATTGGAACTGCGATTTTCGGAACGCTTGCCCTTTATGTGACGATGTCTCAGTCAGCCAAGAACCACCCTGGTGTCTCCGGCGTTCCCACTGAAAGCGCATCGCCAATCGGCCGTGCAAATATGAGTGCCGAAGATTATCTTAGGAGCGCCAGCGGATCAGGCGGAATCATGGGAACTGGATCGGAGGTAACGCAAGAGGACATTGAGCTCCTCCTCTCGCAGGCCAATCCTGGTGTTGCCCAGTCGGCAGTTGGCGACCTTGTGCAGTCAGATACTAGATCAACAAGCGACCCGTGGGCCTGGGCTCCACTCTCGCCGGGGTTCTTTTACGGCGTTGTTTCCCAGATTGGGTACGCTTTCGCCGACATCATCAGCTCCGTATTCGTGATCTTGTCGGAGGCTGTCTCTGGAACTTCATCAGTTGAGACCCAGTGTGACATGTACGTCAACGCTATGCACACTCTGTTCCTCGAAACAGAGGCTGCAAAGGGTAACGTTCGTGGAGCATCAATGGTGGTCTCCTACGACAAGTTGGTGTCCGACATCCACTACAGGAACTATGCCATCGCAACCTTCTCTCAGAAATCCCCCGAGGAATCCTCCGGTGCTGCGTGGTGCCGATCTGCTGAGATCCAGTCATCGAATTCCCCGCAGTCGCAGATTGTGATTCTTCGCGCCGCACAGCTCATGGGAGGCCCATTTGGGTTCGGCACGCAAATGAGTGGCACTGACAAGGAACTTCCGATCTACAACGGGATCATGGATTCCGAGAAGGTAGATGTTGCAGCAGCGTCAGACGGCGACCTCGTTACCTCTGACGGACGATGGGTTCAGAGAGGAAACGAGAAGGAGGACGAGGAGTCCTTCTCCAACTCGGGATACAGGGCGTACACCGCAGCAAAGGCGTTCCTTGGCCCCGAGTACTTTATGAACAAGGGGAGCGAAAAGATTAACTACCAGAGAGGTGGCATGCTCGCCCTGACCTACTTTGGCGCCTGTCAGTGGATTCCAGGAAAGCCCCATCCGTACTTGCACCCGAAGTGGGCCGCTGTACGCCGTGGATCTGACGGCTCTTTCGATGACGCGAAATCCATGCTCGGAGCATTCCCGCCCGGAACACCAGGAGACACCGGAGGGGTTTGCACCTACGGTTTCGGCAACACTGGAGGCGGAGAAGGCGGCTCTGACAACGACAAGGCGTACGCATTTGCCCCCAAGGCCGAAAACTGGTCAACGAAGTATGCCGGCGGAGGGGGCAGCGGCGAAGAGGACGAGGGGGAGAGCGACGGAGAAGACGAAGAGAAGCTGATTGTCGAGGGTATTACCGAAGACACGGTCAGGAATTCGCTCGAAGATAATGCTCTCCCAGAAGAGGGTGTCATCCCCATCTGGGGCGTTGGATTCGGCAGTAATACCACCCAGTCGAATACGTGGAACTACTACCCAGCCGGCGAAAGCATTCCTATCGTGACCCCGCTTCTGGGATTTGCCCTGGACAAGGAGTCTGGTATTTCGCAGTTTTCCGACGCCCCAGAGGCAAAGGCGTATATGGAGTCCATCCACTACGGTGTCTCCAACATCGGCGTTGGGATGGTTGTTGCGCTCATTGACACCGTCGCCATGGTGATGGTTGCAAGGTACTTTGGTGCAATCCTCGTCGGTACAGTTGTGGCCGGAATTATCGGCGGTTTGTCAATCGGACTGCTTGGACTTGTCGGGATCTTCCTTATGCTCCCGATTCAGAGCCTGCGACGCACAGGAAAGATGATCATTCGCACAATTATTTCGGCGATCATCACCGTTTCCCTTGTGAGCTCGATGTTCATGCTCGCGTTTGCGCTCGTAAGGCTGATGAACAACCTGTTCTACATCCCGTCTCTTACCGGGTTCACCAACGCGGTTCTGCATGCAATTGGCGTCCTTATCGCGCTTATTGCAACAAACAAGCTCATCAAGCTGCTGTTCAATGTAGACACTTCGTCGGTGAACTCTGCTGTTCAGACCATGAACTCGGCTGCCGCCCCAGTGCTTCAGGCAACGGGTCTCGACAAGATCCGAGGACCGCTGGACAGGGCATGGTGGAAGGGCACAAACGGTCAGGACAAGTCGTTTGCAAAGATGTTGACGGGCAAGGAGATCACCAACCCGTCTGGCGCAAAGCAGCTCCTTGCAAGGGCTACGAGAAGATCTCCGGAAGGGGCGGCCAAGGCCTCCAGGTGGGCGAAAAACAAGACCGGGGAGAAGTACGATAACGCTCTCAACAAGCGCGGACAAAAGGCCTACGACAAGGCTCTTGACCGAGGAGAAACCGAGGAGCAGGCAGAGCTCAGGATGGCTGCTGCGCGTGTCCCAGGGGAGCTCGTCAGGGACGCTGCGAACAAGACCGGAAGACTTGCTGCATGGCCGATCAAGGGCGCTGGCCGTATCGCATCGGGCGCGTATCGAGGAGTGCAACGGGGAGCCCAGGCTATCGCTGCCGGATACGCAGGATCTCGTCTCAACAACTTTATGCACACCGGGAACTTCGGGCGTGGCGACGCCATGCTCGACTCCAGGCTGCGTGACAAAGACATCAGGGAGGCTGCGGCTGCCGAGATGGAGGCGATGCGAGTCCGCGACGAGGACTTCGACACTCTGCTCGACAATACCGGAGGACTTCTGTCTTACCGGGATGCGGAGACTGGTCAGATCGGCCTCTACGACACGTCGAAATTCACCGGAACTCCGGAGGAGAGAAACCTTATTGCCAATGCGTACGACCAGATGATGACGAATGACAGCACCGGTCAGCAGCTCCACGCAACCGCCATCCAGGCCAGAAATGAGCGGGATAGGGGCGGAGATGCCTTCTCCAGGTTCATTGAGGAACAGGGCATCGCTGACGGAAACAGAGCTATCGCAAGTTCCATGGGCATGGCCGGCAAGGATGTTGATGCTGTTGACCGCGCCGGAGATGGAGCGTCGGCAGAGGAGATCCTCACCAACAACAGGCGGGAGTCGGACCGCGAACTTGAGCAGTCACTCGATACGCAGCGCGGGGAGCACACCCCGAACGAGCCTCCTCGCAGCGTTGACCGTGATGCCCACTCCAGGGTGGACTACGGCGAGGATACCCAGTTCCAGTTCGACAACTATGGCGAGGCGGAGCGTTCCGCTACGGGTTACGGTCCGGAACCACAGAGAAAAGCCGACCCGCAGCCCCAGCCGGAAAGGCCACAGCCGCAGCGGCCGGAGCCCAGCCCCAATGTCGAGCCGACCACGGACTCGCCCAATTGGGACCCGCGCGACTGGGACGAAGAAGAAGATTATCCGGCCCTGAGCTCCCAGTCCAGGCGGTACCGCGACGGAGGCGCCCCGAGACCACAACCGGCACCGCAGCCTCGCAGCTCCACGCGGACACCGATGCCAGACGGTCCGCAGCCGAGCCGCGTGAATCCAGGCGGTAGTGGACGAGGCGGCCGACAAGGCACGCCTGTTCCCGACGGTGCCCGAGAGAGGGGCCGTTCCGAAGGCCGTAGCGGAGGCTCGACACGGGCAATGTCCGGCGCTGCTGGCAGAGCCAGAAAGGCGGCCGCTGGAATCTTCGGCGGAGGCCGAAGGGGAGGGGACAAGTAGGCCACAAGTCCCACCGCCTCCTGCTAACCGGCACGGATCTCGATTCGAGGTTCGTGCCGGTTTTCTATTCGGAGGAAAGCGAATGTCGCCTTGCAAGTTTTTGCTAGTGCTACACTTTGTCAAGAAAAACGCGACTGAGAGAGGACGTGCAGACATGGGCACTAACGAAGGTCTTTCCCTGTACCAGCGGTACAGGCCGAGGAAGTTTGATGACGTGGTGGGGCAAAGCGAATCGGTTGCGATGCTGAAAAACGCCGTTGCTACCAACAATGTCCGAAACGCATACCTGTTTCACGGAAACACGGGATGCGGAAAGACTACGAACGCACTTATCCTCGCAGCCGCGGTGAGCTGCCTCAACAGGAAAGACGGCGACTATGAGCCGTGTGGGGAGTGCGAGGTGTGCAGGGACATTTTCTCCGGCAAGGAGTCCGCAGCATTGCAGATCGTTGACTGCGCGGCGAACAGCAAGGTCGAGTTCATGCGCGAGTTTCTTCCGAAGCAGGCAATTCAAGGAGACACTAAGCGTCGCACTATAATCCTTGACGAGGTACACGCCCTAAGCAGCGCCGCTCAAGCCACGCTCTACTACGGCTTGGAGTCTCAGCCTACCGACAATCTCATTTTCATTCTCTGCACGACGAATCCAGAGAAACTGGAAAGCACGGTTGTCAATCGGTCTGTGCCAGTGGAATTCCCGCCCATCGGGCATGAGGACCTGTTTGGTCTTGTGGATAAGGTGCTCAAGGACGAGGGCGCGAGGGATAGAGTTAGCGATGAAAACATCAATTCAATTGTCGATGCGTCCGACGGATCGGCAAGGTACGCCCTGACGAACACCGAGGCGTTTCTCGCTGGCGGGTCCGGCGCATTCAAGATCTTCTCGGTGAAAAACGACTTTTTGGATGCTATTGCGTCGAAGGACATCGGGAAGGCACTTTTTGCAGCAAAGCGTCTCGCGTCTATGAACTCGTTTATTCCCCCTCTCGCTGAGGCGGCCGAGATGATGACGGAGATTGTCATTGTCAAAAACGGCGGCGATACTGATGATGGCAGGGCTCGAAATGGAGCCGACTCGTGGTCTCCTGAGCAAGCACTCGACGCTGCAACTATGTTTTCTTCCGCTGCGACAACCGTTTCGTCTCTGCCCAGGAAGTACGTTGTCATGCTCGGAACGGTATCCGGTGCGCTGTCTCCCAACCTGGGCGGGTCCAATGCTTCGGTGATTGAAAAACTTGAGCTCTTGGGACAGGAGGTGGCAAAACTACGAAGCGCCGTGTCGCAACGCGGAGCGAATACCGCAACGAACTCCGCGACGAAAGTCGAAACGGTGGCAAGCACGAGCGATGACCCGTGGCCTGATGACGTACCTCCCTACGAGCTCGGGAATTGGCCTGGCGGAAGCGAAAGGGAATCGGAGGGCTCCGAGGGGGAAAAGAGAGAGGTCTCCAACTCAGATGCCTCCGAGGCGAGCGTGAACGTATCTGAGGTATTTTCTAAAGTGGTGGACAACGAAAGCGCCATGACTTACGCCCGCGCTATTTCTGACGAGGCGAAGTTGGTTGGTGCTCCAGTCGAGCCAGAAGACGTAATCATCTTCCCCGACTTCGGTGGAATTAGGATCACTTCTCGTCTTTCCCTCCCCCAGCGAAAGGAAGTTCACGAGATGTTAAAACGGGTCATTTCTAGCGAAGTCCAAGTAGACTTTCCTCAATAGATAAAGGGCTGCGGTTGCCGTCCGCGCCCCAGGAAAGTCGAGAGAGGGGTAGCGCACCGTGGCCGAAATTGACATTGATGTTCTTCAGAACCGCCTCGAGGGGTTCCGCGGAGGTATAGGCGCGGAGGTGTACGACCGGAAGGACATCGCCCGTGCTGCCAAGGCCTTTAGAGATAACGTTGACTCCGGAAAGCGGAAGAGAAGCATTGCCGACCGGAGCATGACCATCACGAGCTCTGCCGCTCGCAGTAGGGCTATTCGCGGCCTTGTCGAGGACTCCGGACTCCAGCCAGATCAAGTGGCGGGAAACTCGTGGGGATTTCCTCCAGTTCCTATCCCGGAGCCGCGCCAGGCGAACGGCATTACGAGGATGGCTCCGACGAATGTCAATATCACCTATCTTGGTCACCCCATTTATTGGCTCGACCCATCTCTGAGCGCGCGAAGGGAAACCGAGACGCTCGAAGAGTGGTCGATTCGTATGTATATCACGCTCGCCCAGGCTGGATACTGGACGAAGTCCGGTGGGTGGGTTGACTTCCTCGCTATCCGCGGGTTCCAGTTCGACAGGTCTGATGTCGAGGGGTATCACACCATGTCGAACAGGGCTATTTCCATCGACAAGCCGGAAAACAGGGACCGATACAAGTTCATCTCCGAAAGCGACCTGAATGGCAAAGAGGGTCTTCGCGACATCGACACGAAGATGATTCGTGTCCGCCGACGCATGAATGAGATCCTCGACTACGAAGTGGGCAGGTTCCTCAACTCACAGATCAACTCGATGAGGTTCGGCATGGAGGTTATGGGTACCGATCCAATGACCTCTGCGGCGTCTCCAGATCACCCGAACTCCGAGTGGGAGAGAAAGATCCAGCCTTCGCTGTTCAAGCTTTCCGACAGGTACAACTCGACCTTCCGTGATGGGTCGGACCTGAAGATGTCGGATCTCATGGACGAGATGAAAAAGAAGATGGATGGGTCAAAGAACTTCATCATTGCTATCGAGGACGCGGCCTCCAATATCTCCGTCCCCGTTCTTGACGGGTATCCGCAATACACCCTGGCAGAGAGTTTTGGACACATGCTGAGCTACCAAAATATCGCCAGGGACAAGGCGCTTGGCCGCCGCGGCCGGCTCGACTTTCTCACCGATGCGGAGAGGGTATTCGCCGAAGATAGGCGAGAGGGAGCCATGGACGGGATCATCAACAAGATCCACAAGGAGTACGTCGAGTCGTGGAGGCGACTTCGTGTCGCAATGATCAACTACTACCTGTCCTCGATTGGTGAGACTCCGCTAAGCAGCTATGGCGACATTGAGGTGCTCATTGCGTCTATCGAAAACGATGCCGTTTCCGAGGCTAGGGAGGACGAGTTCGAGAAGGCCATGGCTGGCATTTCGGACGAGAGGGCTGCGCAGGAGGCGCGCAGGAGCGCCGTCCATTCGGACTCGATTGAAACGGAGTTCGACCAAAACATGGAGCGCATGCTCCGCTCCAACAGCAGCAATGACCGCAGGGTCCGCTCAAGCGCCCCACCGCCACAGAGAAGGAGGTCTACCCCTCCCCCGAGACAGCAGGGACAGGGTGGCGGAAGCAGGGTGAGAAACGCCCCCGAAGGGAATGGTCGTCCGAGAGATGGTCAGCAACCACCCCGGAGGCAAAAACCCAGGCGTAGGCCAGACAGAGACGGCCGGTAGGCAAGGAGGAGCAAGTGTTTACAGCGGCAAGTACAGCGACTCAGGCACCGGGGTTTATCGAGAACCTGTTTAACCTTTTTGGCAACTTCTTTGGGTGGGCATTCAGCCTGTTCGGCCCGTTTCTCCCGTCTTTGGCATCTTGGGTGTTTTTGATCATTCTCGGGTGCTCGTTTTTCGTGATCTATCGCTACCCGCTCATCTTCTTTTGGAGAGAGCTACGTCGCGCAGTCTTTAGGACCGGAGACATGCACTGGTACAGGCTTATTCCCGAGTCGAGGGGTAACTCCTCGTCGGTTCGCTCCGTCCAGGACCAGCAGGTCGCCGTCGAGTCACTGCGCAGCGCAATGAACTTCGGGCAGTCGATTGCGTTTCCGGCAAGAAGAACGGTAAGCATTGCGGTTGAGGATAGCCGCCGCACGAGGATGACGTCGCTGTACATCGGCACCGACAAGTTCAACACTTCCATCGACAATGCGATTCGCTCGCTCGCCGCGAACCTTGATTACCGAATTGAAGAGAGCGACCCTCCGGAAATTAATACCTCCGGAATGGTGACCGCTTTTAGGAACAGGCTCCAGAGGACGAACATCGTAGACGAGCCGAACAAGGCCGGCCGAGTTGTCCCTGCCTTGGCTTCCGCTCCGACAAACGGAACGTTCCTCGTAACGATGGACTTTCCGAGGAACTCCGAGCTCAATCGCGTTTCTGCGGAAATGGGCGAGGACGCCATCAGAGACATGGGTATGAAGATGGTTGGAGGGTCGAGTTTTATTGACCGACCGGAGATCTTCACCTCAACAGCACTGCGTGCATCCATTGTTGCGGCAAGCCACAATGGAGACGTTGGCGCTTCCGAGTCGATCCTCCACAGCGGTATGTCAGCCATGTCCACTATCGCTCAAGAGCCGGACGTAAAAACGCTCAACTCGTATCAGTGGCCTGGGTCTGTTACTTGGACGGCAATCGTCGCCGGCGTAGGCGCTCTTGGCTCCATTTTCTTGGGTGTTCCGTGGTGGCTAACGATTTTGGGAATTTTCCTCGCTGGACTTGGGACCGTGCTGTGCCTAACCGGCTCGCCTATTGCTACCGACTGGTGGCATGAGCAGACCGTTAAGAGGCACGGAGAGGTTATCGTTCCGAGTTACTTTTCGTTCTCGATCCGATGGTTCCTTCAAGGCGTGTTCAACTCCAACAGGCAGGCCGGCTCAATGTCGATGGACGAGAGCAAGAATGGAGGCACGTCGCTCGTTACTGCTTGGCCTACGTTCAAGCAGTGTATCTACCTCTATTCTTCTCCCCTGACCGAGCTGCTTGGACAGGACAAAAACGCCGGCTCTCGCGGAAACATCTCCTCTGAGAGGCTCCCGATGGTGAACTGGCCGAGCGAGCTTAACGCGTCGCACTCCCGAAATGACGTATTTCTCGGCTACACGCCGGACTGGCGTGGACTTGTCACCATTGGCGTTGAAGACCTCAACTTCCCCATGTACGTCGCTGGCGCGCCTGGTTCTGGTAAGACGAACCTTTTGCAGGCCGCGTTTGCGACCGCGGCATGGCAGTCCGAAAACAATACGGCGGGCATGCAGATGACCTGTATCTGGTCGGAGACCAAGGGCGAAGGTGCGAGGGACTCCTGGAACCTTGTCAAAGACATCAAGGGAGCGAAACTGGCCGAGGTTCACAGTCCGTCTTCTCCGAACAGGCTTGCGATTGAAGGACGACGTCTCATTGACGGAGCGCACCCGGACGAGGTTATCGAGTCCATCGGCATCTTCACCGATGCTATGCAGTTTGCTTACGGAGACGGTATTCGAGCAGCCGCGAAGGAGGCGCTGGTTTATACGTTCCAGGTTGCGGCGCTTTTGAGCCCGGACGAGATCGTGAAGCTGGAACTTCCGGTCAAGAATCCAGAGCGACCAAACCTCATCTCGCTCGCCTACAATATTCTCGATGCGTCGAACGCTACGGCAGATTACTCGGCGAAGCTCGTTGGATTCTACGGTGAACTTGCAAACGCTGATGCCCTTGATGAGAGGGAGTCTCGACTCTTTCAGGCGCTCGGGTTTTTGCAGCCGTACATCGACCGTAAAAGCGACCGCTACCGCTCGATGACGGAGAGAAAGGCCTCTGCCCTCAACAAGCTCTCTGACCTTGTAAAAGCGGACGTTATGTTCGAACCTTCCCCGGACAAGGGCGAACTCATGGTGGGCGACATTATCAACTCCTTTTCTCCTGTGGTCTTGAACTTCGGTCCCTACATGGACGCAAGCGGAGAGAACTACATCCGCGGCGTGCCGGAAACGGTGGGCAGGAAGATCTCCCTGATGTTCTCCTACGCCATGTGGACATATGTTGACGCAAGGTGCTCTGGGTGGGGAGATTCCAACAAACGAGTTATCGCCTTCTACGACGAGGTGGCCGACGTTGCCGTCGATAGTGAATCAACCGATGTTCCTAACGTCATCGCCCAGGCATCGAAGCAGGGCAGGTCGAAAGGGTTCTCGCTGTGGGTGGCCTCCCAGAACCCGACACAGCTTCCGGTTCAGGCGCGAAACGAGGTACTTGGGTTCAGAACCGTCATCTGGTACGGAATTCCAGACCCGGACAATGCGGAGATCGCCATGCGGAACATCGGTCCGAATAGCGAGTTCTCCATTGAAAACGTTCGGCACATTCCACCTCGAAGCGGGTTCTCGATTGCCAGAGTGAAGAAGGGCGACTTTGTCACGGACCCATTCACACTGCGGACTCCGTACGCTCCAACGTGGGCCAAGAATCTCCAAAACGAAGGGGACTTGTACCGCGCTGCGACAGTGACGCGAGAACAGCTCAAGAGGTCTGACGCAAAGCGCTCTCGGGACATGCAGATGGGCCGCAGGTCGATCCCCGGTCCGAACCAGCGAAACGGTGTCCGAGGAGAGAACCGCCGCGGGTTGCCGCGTCGGAGATAGCCGTGCTATCATGGCGACACAAACTCAATAGAGGTTGTGACACCTGGGGTTGTATTTGGTTTCGACACGAGTACTTTCCGGGGTGGAACAGCGTGCCGCTATGGATACCGCGTAACGGAATCCGAAACAATAAATGCAGACGACAAGAACCTCCTGACTGACGAGGATTTTGCGGAGATCGAGGCATTTGCTAATGCAGATGCCGAGGCTCTCGCCCTCGCCTAGTCTTAGGACTTTTCGCCCCCTGTGCTGACCCTCGATAGGGCAGGGACTACGTATCGAGGCTCTGGCACCAGACGAAACGCTAATTGAGCACTAGCGCGGAGAAGATGAGAGTCTGGTTGCATAAGCTTTCTTTCTCCGAAATGCTTGCTAGGTGTAAGACAAGGAAGTCCAACCTTTTGCATCTGGGACATAAAATAGGAATACGCACGTAGAACGCCACCGAGGATGCTCGTGGACCCGGGTTCGAATCCCGGCAGCTCCACTTACAGAGGGGCGCAGGCTGATTGTAATTCGGCCTGCGCCCCTTTCTCTATGCCGTTTTCAGGTGCTTAATTTTCGCATCTAGCAGGTAGGATTACCTTCCATGGGACGTTCATGGAGAGTCGGGGAGATGGTATCTCCCCCGAAAGTTTCACTGGAGCAGCAAGTAAATGCGGAGGGGGATCTCGACGCGAAATTCGTGGACTACTCTCCTGCGGAATACCGAAATGTTGGCCTGACCTACTCGTCTCGCATTCCCGATGGAGCTCCGCGGTTTTACCAAAGGCTTGATCCTATTCACGAGATGGCCTGGGAGGACATGATCGGGGTGAAATGGGAGGTTATCTCCGCGGAGACGAACACGCTCACGCTTGACGAGACGGGACACCTCGTTCATCGCCTGAGAAAGACCTTCTCCCCGGTTGTGCTTTCCGAGGCGGATATGTACGACCACGAAGTTATTATCGCCATGTCTGCGGTGACGGAATGGAGTCAGATCACCGGAGCGCAAATCGCCGCGATCCTCGGAACGACAACGAACCGCGCCGAGCGAATCATGCAGAAGTGCTATACAGCAGGCCTGGTGGCTCGTCTCACGCCTCCGTGGCTCGGAGAGGACAATGATGCCTCGGAGTCGTGCGGACACGTCTGGAGGCCTTTGAGGAATGCCTGGTCGTTCGAGTCGTTCTGGAAGGGTGTTGACTCAACCTCGTGGGCACTCGGGCTCAACGGGTACGACCCCACAGTCGGCATGCCAGGCGCAAATGCTCCGAGCTCGTTTCGGCACAACGTCGCGAGTTTCGAGACGTGCCTCAAGGCGATGGAGTGCTGCCCGTCCGTGGTTGGCGCATGGGGCGAGAAGCGGTGTGTCGGAACGGACTTTTTCGACACGAGAACCGTATCGGGTGTCGAGGACATCAGGGCAAATATCGGCGACGGAATGATGGTGACTCGAGGTGGCCGAATCATCATCCTGGAGACGGCCGGCACGTCTGGGGCAATGGCCGCCGACGGGAACAACCAGATTGTTCAAAAGGCTGCAATGTGGACATCTGTGATCGCCAGAAGCAACTTCGACATCGCTGTTATCTTTATCGACATCTCTCGCCGGTCTTCGCCCGCGTGGCTAAGGAGGTACGTTTCCGTTGGTGTCGAGTCGTTGTCGAAGTCGTACCTCGTTAGCGACAAGGCGAGAAAGCAGGCTGCGGAGAACATCTTTGTCGTGGACTCCCGCGAGTGGTTTCCCGTCTCTCGCGGGGTAAGCGAGGGCTTTACGACGCTTGACGCATGGTGTGTGGCAGATCGAAGGAGAAGACCTGCCATCAACGAACCTGCTGGACTTCCCGTTGCGCATGACCATGTGATCAATACCATCGGAGCGCTTGCGACCCCGTCATGGATCGGAAACGAGCGCCTCTCGGCTGCGGAGAGGGTAGAGCTGTCGGCCTAGAAGGATTCGACGTTGTCGTTGAATTGTCCGTCGCCGTTTTGGTTAGGGGCTGACTGCCCCGGGTCGGAGCTGTCCCCTCCAGCGCCCCCGAAACCGCCGTCATCAACAAACTCCTTGTCCGAGATGAGGCCGATATTTCCTTGCCACCTCACGGCGAATTCTCCGGACTGACCTCCTCGGATAAGAGGAATGTCAACCTGCATCTCCTCCTGGTCGTACTCCTTGTCGAAGTGACCTTTTCGGTTGAGCATGATGACTGTGTCCGCGTCCTGGTAGATCGAAGACGAACCCTTGAGATCCTTGTACCTTGGCATCTCACCCTCCTCAAGGTTTTCCTTCCTAACCTGGGAGAGCGCAACGACTGGCACATCGAGTTCCGCGGCGAGGAGTTTCAGGCTTCGGGACGTTTCCGCAATGTCGTTCGGGTCAGTGGTTTTCGATGCGATCTGCAAGTAGTCAACGACGACGAGTACAGGGCTTTCTGGGTGCCTGTTTCTTGCGGTCATCACAACACTTGCGACAGCATTGGAGACCGTGGTGTTTTGCATCTCCCGCGGGAAAATGGGGTACAGGTAAGAGCCGCGGATAACCCTAAGTCCGTACTCCGCATCTTCTCTTGATTCAATGTCCGGGTATGCCTCGTCAAAGCTCGATTGCAGGGACAGCACGTTTCTCATCGGGACCCACGGAACGCCACCGACGATGCCGACCATTTTTGCAGTCAGCTCCTCTTCCATCGTTTCTAGAGAAACGAACACGACCGTGGCCGGATTCATCTCTTTGGCGACAGGAGAGTTGTATCCGAACAAGGCGTTAACGGCGAAGTTCTGGGCGAGCGTTGTCTTTCCGATCTTCGTGTCGGCGCCAACGATTGTGAGTGTTCCCGGACGAAGTCCGCCGTTGAGAGCCTGGTCGAATGCGGTAATACCGGTCGAAAGCGTCCAGGATGCTTCCTTCCTGCTCATCAGATCATCAATGATGTCCCCGATGACCCTTACCTCGGAAGTCGTGGTTGACTCCATTTGCACAGAGGCCATCATCTCATTGATGTGATCAGGGGTGATTGTCTCAGAGGCATCCTCCGACGAGCCAGACTCGATGTACTTGACAATCTCTCTCGCCCCGGAGAGTTGGTCGCGGAGCGTCGCTTTTGTCTGAAGCGTCTTCATCGCGCCGGCATAGTCCGCTCCGTTGGAGATCTCAGTCTGAGTAGTAAGAGCGTAGATGTGCTCCTCCCAGTCGGACACACGACCTTCTTTGTCAATAGCGTTGAGGACATCGACAACCTCGGGCGTGGTGATGTTCTCTTTGCCAAGCTTCGACAAGTTTTGCAGCGCGCGGGCGACCGTCCTGTTCTTCGAAAAGTAGAACAGCCCTTCCGGCTCCTCATTGGCGAATCTGACGAATTCGTGCCAGACCGACATTTTCCTCTTGGTGAGAACCCATCCGAGCAGTGAAGACTCAGTCCTTGGTGCAGTGGGTACAGTTTGGTTCTCGCTCATGGTGAGAAAGCCTATCAGAGCGCCTGGCCGGGCCTGTTATAATCTCCCGGTAATTAAAAACAGAGAGCACCCCCAGAGCAAAAGGAATGGCATGTCACAGTCGAGACTCGATGTGTATTTGGAGGCGGACAGCCCGTCTCGACCCCTCGTATCGAAGCGCGTTTCGGATGCGGTAAAGAAGGAGAGAATCCCGGGACTGACACGCCGGCCGCTCGGCCCGAATGAGGGAGACCCAAAGGGGTATACTCGCATGCCGATTACCTCCATTTCCCTTTTGAACGAGGCAATGGACAAGGCCGGCATCCTCGGTGACGTAAACCTTCCGCAATGGTGGTCCGCGGCGGTTACCGAGGCGGCAATCGCTGCGGATAGGTCAAGCGACGAGACCATTTTCTGGCGTGTCGGCCCAGTCATGGTGGCAACTGGCCCGATGACGTTCTCCCTGTCAAAGCGTCTCCATACGCAGTTGAAGAGTCGCGGCGTGTTTTCCGAGGCGGGGTTCGATTCGCATGTGCTTATCGACCCGGACATCGAGTCGCCGGCCGCGAAGGCGATTATCGAGACCTACGACATTACGCTTTCCCCTGATATTCGGGCGATCATCGAGGGGCGGGAAAACGCCGTCAAGGTGCTAGAGGGTCATGTGGAGGCCGCGAAGGCGGCCGGCTACAGAGTTCCATCACGCGACCTATTCCCCTGCACCGAAGACTTCGAACTTCGCGAGCACCAAGTCTCTGCGGTACTCGCTATGGCGTACATGGGGTCTACACTTCTCGCCGACCAGGTTGGCCTCGGAAAGACTGCCGAATTTATTAATGCGTCGCTGTGCGTCGCGCAAAAGAGGATGGACGAAGGACAGTCCTATGAAGAGCAGTTTCCGGTGGTCATTGTCACCCCCGCGTCGCTTGTCGATAACACGGTCGAGGAGGTTGCACTGTGGAAGACCGACGCGAAGATCGAAAAGTTGTCGGGGAGAAAAAGTAGGCCAATTAGCAAAGAGGCCGAATTCATCGTCCTGAACATCGACATCCTCAAAGACAGAGTGAACGACATCATCAAGGCGAAGCCAACTGCGGTGATTGTTGACGAGTGCCACTCTTTAAAAAACCCCACCTCGCAACGTTCGAACGCTGCAAGGAGGCTTTCTCGTGACATCCGCAAGCGGATTAGCCACCCGCTCATCGTTGGTGCCAGTGGTACGCCGTACCTCAACAACCCGGCAGAACTTACCTCTGTGCTCGATTTTATTGGCGTGCTCGACCAGTTCGCCAGCTATGCGTTCCAGAGGCTCGAAAACCCACCGGAGTACATCCCACTGAAGGTCAATGGGGAGATGCGCCGCTTCTATCTGTCCGAGAGTCCAAACCTTGTGTTCGACATCAGGTGGGCTGGTGGACACAAGCACCGCAGGTTCAACCAGTGGGTGAATAACGCCACCACCAACGCGGCGGAACTTAATCGACTCCTCCAGAGGAGTTGCATGATTCGCCGTCGCAAGTCCGACGTTATTTCGCCGCTCCCGGACCTCAATGAGAACATCTTGAACATCGAGCTCAACGATGCCGAACGAAAGATGTATAGCAGCGTCGAAAAGGCGTTCAGGGACTATGTTCTCGCCAAGGCCGAGGAGGAGGCAAGGAAGAACAATATCCCCATTGTGGAGGCAAAGCAGATCGCTTTGATGAAACTCGACAGCGCCGAGATGCTAATGAAGCTCACCGCCCTTCGACAGGCCGTCGCAGAAGCGAAGGTCTCCGGAGTAGTGGACTGGGTCCACAAGTTCATGGCCGGCGACGAGGAGATCACGGGCGGCGACCCGGAGAGGAACAAACTCGTCATCTTCGCGCACCACAAGTCCATGCAAGATGCCCTCCTCGAAAACAAAGAGTTGCAGAAGTACGGTGTCAGGCACATCCTGGCAGGACAGAAGGATATTCAGGAGCACGTCAGAGCGTTCCAGGAGAAGAACGAGGACTACAGGATCATCATTTGTCAGTCCGGGGCGCGTGAAGGACACACCCTTACCGCGGCGCGAGACGTTTTGCTTACCGAGATCCCATTCGTTCCTAGCTGGGTCGTGCAAATGGCGGGCCGCTGCTGGGCTCGTATGAGTCGCGACTACGAGCCGCACGAGGCAACCGTCCACTACGCGGTAGCGCAAAACACTATCGACTCGAAACAGATGGCCAGACTCAAAGTCAAAAAGGCGAGCTTCGATGCTGTTATCGACGGCGAGGGCTTCAACGACGAGGGTGAACTCGAAGCGGAAACCGATCTCGGCGCGGTTGACGCCGACCTGCTTATGAGCCTACTTGTCTCCGGCGAAGTCGGCGTAAATGTTGCAGGCTAACGCGAGTCGTGATGTAGCGTTGTGGACATGGAAAAACACGAGCAGAGAAATCAACACGGAGACCTTGTTGTTCCCGTCGAACTGAAGTCTGATGACGCGAAGTTGCCGAACTACGACCACAAGGGGCTTGGCAACGGTCGGGAAAATGCCGGGGCGGACATGTACTCCTCCAAAAATGTTCGTCTGGAGCCAGGCGAGGCGGCTATTGTCCCGGTGGGGGTCGGAATTGCGATTCCCGTCGGATACGGCGGATTCGTTCACCCGAGGTCGAGCCTATCCGGCAAGGGGCTTGTGGTAATCCCGAATTCTCCGGGGACGATTGACCCTGGATACATCGGGGAGGTCAAGGTGAGCTTGCTTAATCTGAGCAAGAAGCCTGTTGACATCAATGAGGGCGACAGGATTGCCCAACTGGTAGTCCAAAAGGTCGAGCACTGCGAATTTGTTGTCGTAGACAAGCTCGATGACTCCACCCGCGGCGAGGGTGGTTTCGGCTCCACGGGGGCTTAACCAGCGACTCTCGAACTATCCCCGGCTACGCCTGTTTTCTCGTGGTTGGGGATACATTTTTATGTATGCAGGTAAGGGAAAGCGTGTCAGAGCTCCTCGTGGAGAGGTTCACAAACGACGAGGAGTGGATTGAATACGCCGCGTGCCTCGAGACGGGGTACAACCCGATTGACCGAAGCGATGCAGCAGTAGTGGTCTCCGAGGTGTGCCCGTCGTGTCCGGTAAGGAAGCAATGTCTGCAAACTCTTGTTGACACCGATAGGCCCGGAAATGCCGGGGTCGGGGCGTTTGGCGGAGTTAATCGCTGGAAGTCATCCTCCGAGGATGCCCGTGCCGCCCTTTTCGAAATGGAGGATACGAATGGCGTTTAACGTACCGTTTCTCGACACGAAACGAGATTACAACACGGATACCACTTCGCTTTTCGGGACGTGGACACCGTCGAGGAAGATCACGCTCTTCGCGCTCTTCGCAGCGTTTCTTGTCCTGGTTATCCTCGTCAACTTCCCTCTTGGCCTAGCGAGCACAATCCTGTTTATTCTCGTGGTGAAGATCTGGCGCTCGCCATACGAATTCGACCAACTTAGGGGCTCATACTTCCCTGGGTCAACAGGCGAGGTCGTAGCCCGTGCGGTCGAGTCGTACAAGATTCAGTTGATGCCGTCATTGCAGACCCCGAGAATCTCGCTTGGGTTCGGTCCTCCTATTGACGATCCAGACCATGAACTTGCGGCCGGCTGGAAGCCGCCAACACGTCTCTCCTCGTGGTGGTGCCTGGTAGCCGCCGTTGCCCTTTCCCTTCTTGAGTGGCCTCTCCAATACGCACGATTCCCATTCTGGGGATTCTCCCTTGTGATTCCATGGTGGGTGACCCTTCCGGTCTCCCTCGTATTTTGGTTCATGCTCCTCCAGTCGATCTGCCACGTTGAAAGAGCCAGGGGCGACAGGGAATCGATTATCGCCATGGAACCTAAGCCTGCCGTAATGATCGACAAGGCCATGGAACTCGTCGGCAAGAAGGATGTCGGAATCAAGGCCGGGGGAATCGCCGGTGTCATTGGCCTTTTGGTTGCAATCGTTGTCATCGCCGCTCCAGTTGCATGGTGGTGGTCGCTGGTGGCGTTCTTCGCTACTGCGGGGGTCGTTTTCCTTATTGTGTCTTCGGTCATGTTGCCTGGACCATGGAACGCGGAGTGGCAGGAGAGAATGGATGCCCACCAGGAGATGTCCGAGGTTTTCGCGAGCATTGTCAAGCCGGAGCACATGCCAGTGTTCGTGAGTAAGTCAGATTTCCCGGACGAGGCAGAGTGGGAAAAGGACAGGCCTGACGAGCCGTACGCGCCGAACCTGCACGCAGCCGCCTACACGTTCTCCCCGGGCACGGAAATCGGAAACTTCCTCGGCAAGGAGAAAGAAATTGCATCTGCCCTGGGCAGTCAGGGTCAGGTCTATATCGCACCGTTGTCCGCAACGAAGGGCGAGGATGCCGTGGAAGGCTCCGTCGGCAACGTGGGCATGTTCGTTTGGTGGTCCGATGAATACATCACACTCGATGAAGTGCTCACCTACGACATCTCGTCGTGGACGCGAGAGTTCGCCGTGTCGGCCATTGTCATGCCGGCCTTGCGGGAGGCTGTCAAACTCAAGTCGAAGGAGTCCCTGGTTGTCACGTCCTGCAACATGATGACCAGGAAGACATCTGATAACCACCTGTTCGCAGTGCAGTTTGTGGCTCCGGTCAGTACTGATTTGTGGATGATGCTCGGAGCCATTGACAAGATGAAACAGACACTCGGCGTGGAGTGGCTAAGAATTCTTCCTGCTGGGTCATCTGCTGCCGGAAAGACCTTCAAGATGATGGTTGGAGACGATCCGACCCGCAACAAAATGAAGTTCAGGAGCCCGTCCCGCATCGTCCGCGAGGACATCAATAACGCAAACTGGCAGTACTGGTTCTACTCGTCCAAGCTCCGCGGCTCCTCCGGTGTTCCACAACTCAAGTCTTCGAAAGACAGAACGAAGGTTGATGTCACCGAAAACGTATTCAGTGTCCCAGAGGGTCTAAGTTTCGTGGCCGTGCAAGCGGCGACGGAGGAACTCAAGACATCATCGAACAACCGGTTCATGGAGATTTCCCTCGGAAGGCTTCAGGATGACGAGCCGAAGAAGTCGGGAAAAAGCGCAAGGTTTAACTCCGTGCAGTCCGATGACAGCGACGAGCAAACCGATTCCTCGGTGTTTACCATCGTCTCCGCCCCGGAGAACCCACTTAAACAGCCTGTGCTATTTAGCAAGTACGAGGACGAGGTGTTCGTTGGCCGCAAACCCGGTGTGGAAAACCTCAAGTGGTCCACAGGCATGGGCGCGAACGGGTCGCTATTCCTCGACGACTTTAACGGCAAGGAGCCCCACCTGATGATCGCCGGTACTTCCGGCTCAGGTAAGTCCGTGGTGTTGAACTCGATGCTTTTGCAACTCGAGTACAACAACTCGCCGGACGAACTCGAACTGTGGCTTATCGAGCCGAAGATCGGCCTGCAAAACCACCAATTCGTGGACAATGTCAAGCACATGGTTGACTCCAACCACGACATGCACGGCAATAGAACAGGAAACGACGATTTCTTCAAGAACGTGGCCGAGATGAGCGAACGCCTCGTTGAGATTCAGTTGCACAGGAACGACATTTTCTCGACGTACAATCCGCATGGCAGGCGAACCACCATCGAGAAGCTCAAGCAGGCAAGGGCCGTCGCGAAGCGCGAAGGGCCAGACGAGACGACTGGCGAGCCGCACCCGTTCATGCTCCCGTACATTGTGGTCATTGTGGAGGAGTGTGCGACGCTGTTCGCAGACAGCCCAAACGCCGATGACAAGGAGTACCAGAAGACCATCGTGGCAAACTTCACCCGTCTTGCCCGAGAGGGTCGTTCCGCAGGCATCCACCTCGTCTTCCTGACGCAGTACCCGACAAAGGCTGCTTTGCCTCCAACCATCAAACAGCAGACGAGAAGGGTTGGGCTGTCGTGCCAGAACTCGATGGCCAGCCAGGTTGTCATTGACGAAAACGGACTGGAAGACCACGAGCTCAAGGAGATCAAGGGAACCGGAAAACTTCTCGTTGACGGCTCCTACAGAATGTTCCGCGGGTTCTATGTTCTCGACGGAGACTTCGACGCCGGCGAAGACAACGACGTTGTCCGCATCCACGACAAGCTCCCACTTAACGAACGCGGAAAGATCTACGCTCCGGGACGCGGTTCGGGAGCCCCCGGTGCTGCTATCGGTTCGTCAGTGACCGCAAGCGGTGACGGCGAATGGGAGCGTGAGATTGAAATTACGCTTCCCGACAAGAGCGTATTCGACCTATGGGAGTCCACGCCGGCAGGACAATACATCGGATCGATGACCGAGGAGGGTCGCGTCACGAAGGCCGCATCGGAAAAGTGGTCGAAGGATGCAGATGGGGCACTTGCCGCGAGCGGCTCGTAGAACCCCCGCCATGCGATACCCCTTGCTAGAACCAGTTTCGCCGGCCTGATATACTCCCTCTTGTCAAAAGGAGGAAGTCATGGCAAGTATTGTCGTAACAAGCAACCTCCTGCTCGGAGCAACCGACTCGGGCAGGTGGGACGGAGGAAACAATTCCACATGGGACGAATCGATCCGGATGCTCGAATCGTCTGTCGATCTGGCTCGCGAGACGAAGTCTCAAGCGGTATTCGTCGTCGGCAATCTGTTTGACTCGTCTCGTCCGCCAGCAGAAATTGTTATACGGGCGATGAACGCGCTGTCATCGCTTCCTCGTGGGGTCCACGTCTACATCATCGACGGTGTCCGTGACGTGTCTGGCCTTAAGTCTGGGCATATCTCCCCGGCGAAGGCATTTCTGGACCCGGCAAACAATAAAGTACATGTCATATCCGATCCAAAGGTCGTTGACATCAAGGGCTCGAAGATCCTTTGCGTTCCACATCCCAGGAGAGGAGAAGAAGCCGATTTCTCCCTCTACGACGAGTCCGACGGGGATATTCAAGCGGTGCTTTCCGCGGCTCCGATTGAGGTGTCTCAGACAGGGGAATTTGATGATCCGAGGGACTCGTCCCTAGACCACAGCACATGGTCAAACGTCAGGTGGTTCGAATCGTCCGACGAGACGTTTTTCGCGACGGGAAACAGCCTGGTGTCCGACCTCCCAAGTATCGGCTCTCCGTTTCCTCTTACGGAAGATGATGCGTCATCGGATCACGCATTCACCATCGTCACGCTCAACGATGACAAGACGTTCTCCACAGAAAAGGTTGATACAGACCATCGAGAGATTGTTACGCTAGACGTATATTCCAATGATGATGCGGTCGATCTTTTCGACTGGGCTATGAACGGATCGGACACCGCGCCGGAGGTAATTACCGTAAGGGTTCCCCTCTCCGGCCCGAGCCGCGAAGTGGAATCTGCTGTATCAGAGCTTCGCGACGGCGGGGTGGACGTCAAGATAAAGCGTGTGTTTCCAGACGAGCCAATCGACGGGAGCAGAAGCGAAGTATTAGCCGATTCGAATGAGGATGCTGCCCAGGCGTACCTTCAGGCCACGTTCCCCGATGACGAGGAGCGTCAGTCTCGGGTCATGTCGGTGATCCGAAGGGCGATGAAGCAGCAATAGGTTTTGAGGTGTCGATTTGAGCGGTCTAATTATGTTCGGGGCGCACAGGGTCGCCACCCCTTCTGATACCCCACAGTCGCTTTCCGACGAAGTTGCGGACGCGTTATACAAGTCATCTAGCGGTCTGTCATGGGACGTTATAGCATTCGAGAGAGCCGGGGTCTTAAGGTGTATAGCGCTCGCTTCGGTGGCCTCGCGAGCGGATTTCCCAGACGGGTGGAGCATTACTGCAATGGAGGAACAGGAGGACGAGTTCTCCCTTCCCGGGGTAAATTGGGTCGTTCCAGAACCGGGTACGCCAGGAGGTGCTATCGTGCAGGCGAAAAGGACCATCTCCTCATGGCGCGACGCTCTCTGCTCTGGCTTCCCCAACGATGACGAGGCGATGTCCGTAAAGGAATCCGTCGCGAAAAGCGAAACGGTCAACCCATCGGATGCCAAAGGATGGCTCTCTTCTCGTCGCGAATTCCTCCGTAGTGCAAGCCCCATGCAGTACAATGCGGGAGAAAGAACGAATCAGGGCTCCAGATCGCAAGAGGAAGTCCCAGGAGAGGACAGCAGTGACATGCATTCCAGTGGCGACGGGATTGGGTCTATCCTGTCTGCTCTGGGTCGAGGTGCAACGGTTGTCGGGGAAGGCGGTGACTAGGATTGTCTAGGCAGAAGAGAAGGTTTAGGCATCCAGAACTCGAGCCGTTTCCCGTTCGCGAGGGTCGATCCGAGTTTCTTTCCGAGGAAGACGAGACGGCGCTTGCAAATATGTCCTCGCGAGCCAGGAGATTCAAAGAGGGTCACACCGAAGGTCTTTCTCCCCGCGAGGTAGAAAGAGTTATCGACCTTGGCGAGCAGGCGGCGTTTCGGATCGCCTGGGCGTACAGGCCAATGTATCGCTCTCTCGCTAGGAGAATTTCGTCCAAGTACGATGGGCATAACGAATCCAGGGTGGATGAGCTGATGTCGGTCGCTATGGAGAGAGCCGTTCAACTTACGACCTCGTTTAAGCCCGTCAAGGGGGGAATGCGTTTCGGTAGGTACTCGAGCCAGGCCGTCGCGAAGGTAATGCATGGTGCGTGTATTAGGGATCTGACCCCGCTCAAAACCGACGTTGCGGAGACTCAAGCGGCGTGGGCATGGAAAAGAGCGAAGCGTGAGATGGAAGAAACGCTCGGTCGGCCAGTTTCCGACGATGAGGTTGTCGACAAGGTGGGGTACACTCCGGATAAACTTCTCGTGGACACCCCGACATGGAATTCGATCCACTCGTTTGATGCCCAGGAGCTCGATGATCACGACCCGGCGCTCTCCTCTCTCGTGTCCACAACATTCCACGACGACGTTGCTGCCTCGGAGATGATCACCGCGCTCGAGATGATCCTCCCAGAGAGGTATCTGGAGGTTGCCATACTGCTTTTCGGGCTCTACGACGGGCGGCCGCTGTCAACCGACGAGATTGCCGACAAGACCGGGCGCAAAGAGGGTTCGATAAAATCCGATGTGCGATACATCTCGTCCAGTCTCGTTCATCCGAAGAACAGATCAGTGGTGAAGTCCTACCTACTCTCTGAGGACTGAAAAAGTTACCGAAGTGAAAGATTCGGTGATAACCTCTTCTTTATCAAGCGCGCCACAGGTCGCTTAGTTAACAAAGAAGAAGGAGAGCGCCATGACTGCCCCGTGGTTCAATAGCAACAATTCCGAATCATCCTCTGGTTACCAGGACCCCACAAGCGAGGACACCTACCAGAGCAACGAGGAGGATTCTTCCTCTGTCGATGACCTCATTGATGAGGTCTCATCCGAGGAGAGCGGCAACACGGTTGACACCTCCGAGTACGACGCGGAATCTGACACCGATGACACCGTATCCGAAGAAGATTCCTCTGACGAAGAGGATCTCCAGGAGTCAACCCTTTCCGTCGCAAAGAGCGACGCAGACAGGCTCGACTGGAATGATGTCGCGAACGTTTACAACTTCGCGGTCGCATTCCAGAGGATGAGTCCGGAGAAACAGGATCGGTTCACCTCCTACCTCAAGCCGTCCAGAAAGGCGAAGGAAGATCCGATTGCCCTCGCTCGCGACCTGGCGGGAATCGACAGCAAGGTTCCGGAGGTTCGTTCCATCCTCGGATTTGCGGAAGAAGTCCGCGGCGGCGGCATCATGGCGGGACTTAACATCGCTAAGCAATTCGATGACAAGAGCGATGAGGAGAGAGACGAGATCGTCAAGATCATCGCCAGCATCGCGCGAGATTACGGTTTCAAGGCTCCCGTCAACCGCAAGAGCGACACCGTTCAGGAAAAGGCGATGAGGGTTGTCGAGTCGCTGTCCGAAATTTCCGATGACGCCGTCAATGAGCTCAAGGAGTTCCTGGAGCTGATTGATGTCTGGCCCGGAGACAAGTAGGAAGAGGGTCCCGGATCAGAGGAAGTACGGGCTTTGAAGGTAGCGCCCCTTGGGTTTCCAATGGGGCGTTTCTTTTCTGACAGAAGGAGTCGACGTGAGTGGGAAAAAGAAAAGGTCGGGAGCGAGATCGCTCTACGCCAACGCCAGGGGGAGCAGCGGTGTGGTTACGCCCCGAAAGCTGTGGAAAGAGGCCTTTGAGAACAGACAGGGGAGAACCCCGTCGTGGTGGTGGCTCCCAAACAAGCCCGCTGTCCCTCCTCTGTGGCTCGTCAAGGCAGTACTGCTCTCCTTCCTGCAAGTGCTTGTCGTATGCGCCCCTGTGATCCTCGTGGCGGTCGCGCTCTCCTTTATTCCGACCGGAATTACAGAAAACACCTTCGACGGGTACGGGGCGACTGCCGTTACGACACTCTCGAACATCCTATCGTTCCTTCTTGCATATGCAGTGTGCGTCGTGACCATGTGCAGCGACAAGCTCGCGGTATCGCTCCAAGTTTTTCGGTCGAATGCAAAAGGCATGCTCAAGTCCATGACAGTCTCGGTGTTACTTGCGCTTGTCGCGAGCATTATCTTCCGGTACACCATCGTCTTTGGGGAGCCTGGACAGGCAGTTACCACGCCGCATCCCTTCCTGTTTGTCATTCTTTCGCAATTGTTTGGCTATGGGTTTGGTCTCCAGTGCGGCTGGGGGGCGTACGTAAGAATGTGTGCCTGGGGAGACGTTGCCTGGAAGCGAAGGAAGTTCTTAAATGGACAGGCGAATTCTCGGTTTCGTCGCGCAGCAAGCACGCTGCCAAAGGTGTTAGGGTTTGCCCCGAGCATATTTTTTACAGGCCCGATGTGGGCGTTCGTTGCACTTCTTCTCGGCGCCGCATTCCTCGACGCTACGGTTCAGGCCGAGGCCGCACCAATGGCAATGGTGTCGTTCCTTCTTCCTGCTGGAGTTCTTTTCTACGTCGTGTTCGCTTCTATCAGGCTCTTCGACACCATTAAGCCCGTCGGGCAGCGGTGGAAGTGGGCTTCCTGGTGGGAGGCGTTCCTCGTGCCGGAAGGCATGGATGCGCACGACAGGAACGACTGGAGGGGAAGCGATAGTGCCGGAAATGCGTTGCTACAGAGGACTGGGAGGTCGCTTTCTGACGCTACGGCAACCTACGAGTACGCTTCCTAGCCGGAGCCTGTTTTTTCTTCTTCTACCACGAATTTTGCGTTAGCATTTTGGTAATATGAGAACGTTATGGAGGAATGTTTTGTCTGCATCCGAAGCTAGTGAAAAGGACCACATGGACCTTCCTCCCGAAGGGCATCCAAAATACATCAAGAAGCAGCAGAAGACGCTTGTTCGAGGGGCTGTTGAGTACGACGTTGAGACGAGTCGCAAAAGAGAGGATCACGACGAGATGGTTGACAACCATCTCTGGCAATGTGTCCTTGCCGGCCTGAGTATCATCGATCTCGTCAACGCCGCAAGGAACGTCATTCTGGATCAGTCCAACCGCGACGCGAACACGGTGAAGCGGTGGGTGTCGAAGAACTCCGGAGGAGAGCACCCCCCGGTTCGGGCAAAGGTCGCCCTTGCCGCCGAAAAACTTGACCCAGACTATCCATTCATGTCGCGAGCCGACAAGAAGTGGGACGGTACGTTCCCGATCCCCGAAGAAGAATGCTCTGACTTGGTGGAGGGAGTTATAAAAAAGTGGAAGGAGAGCGGGTTCGGGGATGTCAACATCCCTGCCACGCGCACCCCTCCATGCTCCGAGAGCGATGTTTCGTTTGACTCCGACGCCCCGAATCCCTCGGACTTCCCCGCGACACCGCAGGGGTACGCAAGCTACATGAGAACACTAGACCAGCACAAATTGGACAATGCCAGAGCGCGCCAGATCTGCAACTCGTGCCCATTCCGCGTCGAGTGCCTTGCCATCAGTTTCACCCGCCACAAAAAGAAACACGACGGAACGCTGAACCTGAACAGCGTTTCGATGGATCGAAACGGAATGTGGGGAGGATATACACCGCGGGAAAGGAACCCGGTCTACAAGGAGTTCAAAAAGCGGTTTACGGGCGGTGTCCGAAGCGGGGAGTTCGACATTCCAAACACATCCGCCCCGGCGAGAGATGAGGGCGAGGGGGATGAGTAACGTCCCAGAGCTACCCTACAGACTCGAGTACATTTCGACCATTACGGGAATCAGACTTGCCCACCTTAAGCGCATGCTCAGGGGGGAGATGTCCCCGTCTCGGGAGCATCGTCACGAACTCGTGAAGGCAATCGGGACGGAAAACATCTCCGCGTTTACGACCCACAAGAAGTCCATGCCGGCATCCATCGAGGGGCACGCAACAAGGAAGGTTCCCAACGGGTATTTACTCGTTGAGTACATGCCCGCGGTGGAAGTTATCGAGGGAGATCTGATTGCGTATAGGTCAGCACTTTCTGCGGCCCATTCGTCACACGGGTCCGGTGCGGTCAAGTGGGTGAAGGTCGTTGACGTTCCTGGTGTCGTAGACATCAACCAAAGCACGGAAGATGCTACATGGGGAGCCCACGGGCGGGTGGACAACCTCGTGATCGGAGACGAGGTTCAAGTGGTTGTTGTCGTAGAGGCGGATGGTTCTGGGGAGCGCCTTGCGATGCGCATTCCGTCGCGCGCTCCGATGCGAGTCGCGAGGCGGAAGGGCGAGCCGCTCGTCATGTCGAAGGCCGTATACGCGGACGTTCCGAGAGTCGAGGGGAGCTATCTCGCCTCGAAATCAGAATCGACCCTTCCTTACAAGGGATGGACAACCGAACTTCCCAGCTAGAGGACGTATTTCTCGCAAGTGGTAGGGTAGTGCGAGAAGATCAGTAACCGTCTACATGGAGGAAGTGTCTCAGTGAGCGACAACAAGAGCGTCGAGGTGCTGGAAAAGATCATCACGAAGCGTGGTTGGTCACTGCGTCCTGGGCAGGCCATCATGGTCGAGGCGGTAGACGAGCAAATCAACAAGGTTCGCGAGGGGTCGGAGAGCCCGCTGTCCACCCTGACTGTCTCCGCTCCGGTGGGAACCGGAAAGACGATGGGCTATCTCGTTCCAGCCCTGTTCAACGGAAAGAGAACGGTCGTTTCGACCGGAACAAAGTCGCTCCAGGACCAAATTGTCGGAAAAGACCTTCCCCAGCTCACCTCGGATCTGTCCGAGATCATCAACTACACCCCAACCTATGGTGTCATCAAGGGTAAGGCGAACTACCTCAATGTGAGGACTGCGAGGAACTGGCTGGCGAAAAAAGAGAATGCCTCCAGTGAACACAGGCCGGCCGTCGAAAAGGTGATCGCAGACACGGTCGAGGCTGCAAGCAGGTTCGACTTTATGGCCTTGAGCTCGCTTCAGTCTCTGGAGGATCTCCCACTCGACATTAAAAAGGAGGTGATCGTTTCATCCCACATCGCAATGGACAGCTCGACTGATGCCATTGCATCATTTGTCTCCACTAGGAAGAAGATGCACGGGATGTCCCACAAGGTAAGCGATGAGATTATTGATGCCGCAGCGGAGGCGCTAAAGACACTCGTTAGCGGAGAGGACACCGTCATCCCAGACGTTCTCGACATCGAATCGAACGACTACGACGGTGCGGAAAAGAGGTACGTCCAGTACTTTTACTCCCTTGTCGGGATGGGCATGTCCGGAAAGACGTTCGGAGAGAAGATCCTCGCCGACGAGTGGGCGGGGTTCCGACAGGTATTGCAGGAAAACGTCTACACTCTCGCCTATCTTGATGCCTTGCAGTCTGACGTTGTGGTAACCAATACGGCGCTCGTGGGGCGAGAGGTGTCGTTCACCCCTTCCGTGAGCCAACTGGACAAGATGGACGTGCTTATCGTGGACGAGGCGCACGGTATCGAGGAGGAATTGACTAGAGCCATGAGCGCCGAGTTCTCGTTCCGAGAGCTCGAAAAGATAGCGAAGGATGATGAGACGATGATTCGCTCCTTCCTCAAATCGAAGGGTCGCTCCGACCTCGCGGACAACGTCTCGCTTACCCCTATTATCAGAGACCTTGCCCAGTTCATTTATCGTTCTATCACTGGAAATTTCTACCGTCCGGGTTACGAAAACAGTCCTCTGGTCATCGACCGCGAAGACCGCAGAGTGTGGCTTATGTCTCTACTGGCGACTACTGCCCGGAGACTGGCCGGCTTCTACCAAAACGATAAGCATTCTGCGGAGGAGAGAATGAGCGACCCAGATCTTGGGTGCAATCCATCCATGTCGGCTGGGTTCAAGGTGCCGACTCCCATGTCTTTGCTCCATATCGAGAATTTCATGGAGAAGCTGGAGGCTGGCCGCGACTACCACGGAAACCACATCTACCAAATGGCCTACTCCATCTCCCAAGAGGCCAGCATGGACATGTACAACCTCGACAACGTCGAGGAAAACTCGATGACCGCCCGCCTGTCTGCAACCATCATCAATCTGGGAATGGTTCGCAATGCCATAAACTCTGCGGCCTCAAAGAACGAGGAGAACAACGAGGAGAAGATTCTCAATAGCATTGGTAAGGAGATGGCCCTCGACGCAGAGGCCATGGCAAGCATCCTGTCCGAGCAGTCACCCGAGCCGAGAAACGTCACGCTCATTCTCGCTTCGGGTACCATCTCGGCAGAAACACCGGAGGCTATCGGATCTGATGACTACATGACGAACTTTCTTGAGGTTCCGAGCCCGTTTGACCACAACAGGTCGCGCTTCTTCATGCCGACCGGTGGTGCCACCCCAGCGTACGGGAACAGAGACGAGATGGAAAAGTGGTTCAAGGAGTCGTGGGAGAGGGCGTCGAAGGCTATCCAGTCCACGGACGGAGGCGTGATGTTTTTGTGCTCGTCACACAACAACATTGACCGCTTCTACGAAATGGCCAAGTTGGATCTCAACAAGTCTTTCCCGGACAGAACCCTACTGCGACAGGAAAGGGGTAACGCTCCCGGTTCGATGACGAAGAATGAACTTATCGAATTCTTCAAGAAGCAAGATAAGCCTCTGCTGTTCGCTACGCTTGGTTTTTGGGAGGGTGTAGACATCCCAGGCAACGATCTGCAACTTGTCATCATGGACAAGATCCCCTACCCATCAATGAGTGACCCCATTATGTCCGCAAGGCAGGAGGCTGCGTTGCGAAGGTACTCCAATCGTCAGGTGGCCTACAACAAGAGCTTCGGCAGGCGCGCCAGAACTCTTATCGCACAGGGCGCTGGTCGCCTCATTCGCTCCGAGGGTGACGTTGGTGGGGTGATGCTTCTCGACACGAGAGCCGTTAAGAAGTCTGACGTTCTCACCCTTTTGCCGTCCGACATGATCACGACGGGAAATATTGACGAGTTTGTCGGGTGGATGGAATCCCTCCGCGGCACTGACTCGTCTACCCCCACCGACTCACTCCAGGAGCCGACTAACGCATGGTGGAAGCTCGGCACTCGAATCGGCGGTGGCTCCGGTGGGCAGAACAAGAAGATCATCAACCGTCTGCGCAACCGATAGGAAAGCAGTAGAGCGTCGATTTCCACCCTTCCGGGGATAGCCTTCCTTAAGCAAAGGAAAGTTACCCCCGGAAAGGTGTAGTGCAATGACCGCTCCGTACAACAACGGTGCTAGCAATCCGCAGTCTGTCCCGTGCCCTATGGGTATCAATTGTCCCACCGGGGCAAGGACGCATGCTATCGGATCGTCTGTTCTTGAGGAGCACAAGCGACTCGCATCTTCTTCCAGGAGGCCGGGAGCGACGGTCTCCAACATAGGCAGCAATCGCAATTCGATGGTGCAGATGGCGAGCGCGAGTCTTCGCGGGCAGGGCACTGACAGGCCAGTAAAAATGGGGGCGGAAGACCCAGAGGTCGTAGAAGAGAGGGTTCGATCCCTTGTCCCCTGGGCAACAGGAGATCTCAGTGACCCGGACGATGTCCGCGAGGTGGCAATGGAGGTGTTTCGGGAGGGAGTAGAGGCTGAACTTCTTAGAAGGCTTCCCCGGTGCGACATTGAGGACCCGGTAATGCGGGACTCCAACATCCAGGCTATGGCTATGGATCTTTCTTCCTCTCTCTCGCTCGATAGCGACAACATTCTTCCGGATGCCACCACGGACAAGTACTGGACAAGGTTTGCGGCAAATTCGAAGGTTGATATATACGGCAGGAGCTGGCAAAGCGCGAAGTCCCTTACGTCAACTTTGCTCGCCAACGAGTGGTCGGCAGCCGCGGACATGAAGCTTTCCAATTCGTCATCTGGGGTTCCGTATGGAGAGACTCCGGAGGACTACATCTCCTCGATCAACAATGAGCTGTATCAGGTCATCGAGGAGGAGATCAACGACGTTCTTCTCGACTGGCCGAACATCATCATGGAGACAACTGGCCGACCTCCTCTGTCTGATGCCCCGACCGTAGAAGGCATGAGACCACTCGACGTATCACCGCGGGTGCCGAACATCAACGTACCGGAAGTCAAACCGTGGAAGCCGGTTGGATCTACCTCGCCAATGAACGCGAGCGAGGCCTCGAGGTTTCTTATGGACATCGAGAAGCAGGACAGAAATGCCGAGGTCGAGCCCGATATTCAGGACTACGCCATGAGAAGCAAGTTCGACGCATTCCTTGGCGACATGAATAGCGCTATTCAGCAGGAGGGTGTTGCAGGAACGCTTCACGGCGCATACGTCTACCATGCCCCGGCGAGCCGCTCTGGGTCGCACAGTGAAAGAGATGCCAGGCGCGATAGATTCGCGAGGATCACCAACCACAGGGTTGACGAGTCCGCGAGGGCGTACGAGAACATGCACGTCGAGCAGTCGAGGAGGGTTGCAGAACAACAAGTGGCCGAATCTGCAACCCCGACACGGCAACCCGAATCGAATACCGAGACGAAGCCCCGTCGCGTGTCTCTGCACCGGACAAACGCCGGCAATGTCAGCATAAGACACGATGACGCGAGGCGGGACACGCAGCGCACGCAACAAAACCAGCGCTCGCTCGTTGATAGTGTAATTGGTCAGGTGCGGGAGAACCAGGAACGCTACGACAGATCACAGTCGCGCAAGGCAGACCGCATTATCATCGAGAATGAAAAGCGCCGTCAGCGAAGCAGGTGGTTTAACTAGAATCACTGCTAGATGGGGTGTTTTGGGGACTGTGGTAGACTTCATCGCAGTCCCCACCACGGGGGTGTTCAAACCGCTACTGCTACCTCACTGCAATGGTGAGAGAGGGAGAAGATACACATGGCCTTTGGCAACAACAACGGCGGAGATACCCAGAAGCGTACTTTCGGACTTCAGAATCCGGGCTTCGAGGGAAACATCATTAGTGCCAGAACCAACGAGTACGGCGTTGGCTTGACGGTCTCTGTGAAGTCCAGCTACAACGAGAAGGGTGACGCAAAGCCGGGCGCCTTCCTCGTCAACATGTTCTTCGGAGAGAAGAGCCCGTTCGCTGAGTACGCATCTGGACTGAACAGGGGCGACTACGTTGTCGTAAACGGCGGAACACTCGTGGCTGACCACTACACGACAAATCAGGACGAGCAGTCCTTCCAGAAGTACGGTCAGCAAGTCAACCTCCGACTGGAATTCCCGGGTCTCATTGCCCGCTCGGCACGCTTTGACAATTACGGAAACAACGGCAATGGTGGCGGCGGCTTCGGCGGCGGTCAGCAGAACCAGAACCAGAACCAGGGCGGTGGCTTTGGCAACAACCAGGGCAACGGCAACGGCGGCTTTGGTGGAAACAACGGCAATGGTGGCGGCGGCTTCGGCGGCGGTCAGCAAAACCAGAACCAGAACCAGGGCGGTGGCTTTGGTGGCAACGGCGACCAGGGCGGCTTCGGCGGCGGTTTCGGCGGCGGTTTCGACGACAACACCAACAACTTCTAGCTGACGGAGAAAAGTCGGGCTCTGTGCCCCAACGCCTAGCAAGGCTCGACACAGCTTTGCTAGGCGTTCGTTTTTTCTACACCACTCAGAGGAAACAAAACAATGAAGATTACAGAAGTAACGCTGTCTGGTTTCCAGTCGTTCGGACCGGAGCCCGTAACGGTAAACCTAAACTCTCCTGGAATTACTATCATCTCTGGACATAACGGTTCCGGAAAGTCGAGCGTCATCGACGCTATTGACTGGTGCTTGTTTGGATCTACTCGGGGAGACCTGGCAAACAGCGTCGTTGGCAAGGGCGGGGTTGCCGAGGTTGCTACCACCTTCTCTATCTCTGGAGACGAGTTCAAGGTCGCTAGGGTTCGTAGGGACAACAGGAACCGTCGTAAGGGAGATCCGCCTAACGTCGAGCTCAAGGTGTGGAAGAACGGTGAGAAGGTCCAGGCGGGAAACGTCTCGGAAACCGGATCGTACATCTCCGAGACAATCGGAATGGACGAAAGAGATTTCCATGCTCTCGTTTCCGTCCCGCAATCCGCCATGGTGCTCGGAACGGGGTTCACGGCCGCCTCTCCGGAAGGCAGGCGCGATGTTTTGATGTCCCTCGTTCCTGGACTTGACGAGTGGGAATCTATCGAGAAGAAGGTTTCCGAGGAAGTTTCCCAGTCTAAGGAGGCGCTACGGTACGCGGAAAACCGCATGCAGACAAAAAAGCAGGACGTTGAGCGTCTCATGTCTCGACTGCGCGAAGTGGAAACCCAGCGAGACAACTACTCCATGTGGAACGGCACGCCGGTCAACCAGGCTGTCGCTGATGCGAGGGCGCGCATGTCTGAGATTGATGATGCCATCCGCGCCCCTGGCGAGGCGAGAGCGAGTCTCAAGGAGGAGCTATCCACCCTCTCCCATGATCGAATGAGCCGCAACAGGACCGCTGATTCTCGTCGCTCTTTGCTGGAGAACGCCCTTGCTGAAGTGCAGTCTGCGTCCAATCAAATTGCTTCCAGCAAGGAGGAGATCTCGACGCTTTCTGACCGCTGGAACTCCCTCGGAAGGCAATGGCAGGAGGCCAATAACGAGCTCCCTTCCGTTATCGAAAAGGGGAGGAGAGTCGAAGGGGAACTTTCTTCCTGTTCTGAGAGGGTCTCGGAGCTTGGATCTGAAATCTCCCGAATTCGTGGACTTGGAGAGGCGAAGACCGAACAGCTTTCTAGCCTTATGGATCTTAACGGCTCCCCGTCGTGCCCCACCTGTGGTGCTCCAGTAAACCGTGAGCACGTTGAACAGCACGCTGCCGATGTCAGGTCGGAGATTGAATCTCTTCGTTCCCAGTTAAACTCCGCTCAATCAGCGTATTACGAGGAGAAGAAGCGACACGACAGTCTGTCTTCGGAAAGGGACAGACTCCTTGGCCGTGTTACCGAGCTGAGGAACACTATTGCATCGACCCAGCAGCAGGGGCAGAACGCCAAAAAGCAGGCAGACTACGCCCGCGCTACGGTCTCAAATATGGAGCAAAGGATCTCCCAGGTCGAAGAACGGGTCTACCCGGAAGGACGCGAGGAAGGTTCGGGAAACCTATGGAGTGTCATGTCCCAGGAGCTCAACTCGCTTCCCGAGGCGGAGCGCGAGTCGCAGCGAGAAATCGAGATTCGAGCCGCGATTGAAAAGATCGACTCTCGTTCCGACCTTGCACAGCAGCGCGCCGAGGTGAAGTCGCAACTTGAAGAGCTTGAGTCTGGGCTGGCCGAGTATAATTCCGCAGAGGGAATCGTCTCGGAAGTCGAAGAGCAAATTCGGATCGCGGAGAGTGAGGTCTTCGAACTAGAGGAGACGTACAACGAACTGTCCGTACAGCACGATGACCTCGTTGATGCCAAGCAGGCTGCGAGTCCTAAGGGTATTCCGGACATGCTCCTGACAAGCACCGTGCAGCAGCTCGAGGGTAAGTTCAACGACATCCTCGCCATGACGGACCACTCGTCTGGCGGGCCAATGCGGGTAAGGATCAGCCAAGAAAGAGAACTCGCCTCCCGAGAAGGAACAAAGAAGGTCATCGACATCATCACCTATGGAGGAAACTCCGGCGAAAGGGATGTCAAGATGCTTTCAGGCGGCGAGAAGGTAAGGGTTACCATCTCCGCGCTCCTCGCTATGGTCCAGCTCGTGAACGAGCGCAGGGAGAACAAGATCGAAACGCTAATCATGGACGAGCCGCTCGGACACCTCGATACGGACAACGTTTCGGTCATCATGGCGCTTTTGCACAAGGCTGTGGAGTCCGGGGTGGTATCGTCTATCACGCTAGTGAGCCACAATACTGACGTGATCGAATCCGCCGCCAGGAACCTGGTAGTTTCCAGGGATGACTCGGACGGGTTCTCGTCTATCGAAGAGATCTAAGTTAAAGGAGCACCAACTCATGGCAGAGAAGAATCAAAAGCCCGCGGAAGAGGAGTCCCGCTTCGATATTCGAAACGCGCGTCGATTCGACCGCATCACAAGTGGAATGCCCGCATTTTCCATTCCGCGAAAGCGGGTTCTCCAGGCTGTGAAACTGGCCGGCCAGTTCATCGAGGATGCGACAAATGGCGTTGCCGAGAAGTACCAGTCGGTGTTCATTGAGGCACTTCGCATTGACGAGAACACCGGCGTTGTGCGGATGACTACGAAGTCGTCGTCCTCTGGTGCGTCGATCTCCCTTCCGTGCCCCGTTGACACCGCGGGGGCGGTACTCGTCCGACACGACGTACTGATGAAGTCGCTGTCAACTATCAAGGCGAATGAAGTGTCATTCCTGGCTGAAGGCAACGAGCTTGGCATCACCGGCGCTGGAAAGGGTCGCGGATCGCAGTCTGTGAGTCTTCCCCTGGTGCGAATCAACGACGAGTCAGAGCTTCCCGACTTCGATGCCCTGTCGATTGATGACTCCAGGTGGCTAACTGTGCCGCAGGAGGCGCTTCTCGGTGCGGTCAAGGTGCTTCCGAAGCCTGACAAGGATGCTCGCGCATCACTATTTTCTGGGCTCGTATTCTCTTCTGGGGACGGGAGATTGGAGGTACTATCCACCAACGGCGATAGCTACTCATCCCTTGCTGAAATCGAGTGCGAGGGTGAGGATATGCCCATTGCGTCGCTTCTTTACCCGCAGGTCAACGAAGTGCTATCAGACATCGAGCCGGACAACTCTGGTGTTCGGATCGGCGAGCACAACAACAAGATTGTGTTCACGACCGACTCTGGAATCTTCTCCATGCCTAGCGTTGGAAATATCGGCGCGTCGAGTGGGCAGTTGGAAGATGCCCAGAAGTCGAACGCTAAGAACCTCAACAGATTCGGCGAAGCGTCGGTTGACAAGTCTGCCATCGTAGACGGAAAGAAACTTCGTTCAGCAATCAACTCCGCCCAGGACATGGCGAAAGTCGGAGGCGTTATCAATAGCGACAGCGTCCAGGTCAGCATTCTCGTTGAGGAGGACGGGATCACGGTCTCCACAGAGGATGAGAAGACGTACGTCGAGCGCGTTGAGGCGGACATTGAGGCCTCCGAACTCCCCGAGAGAATGTTCGTTATTCCGAGCATTTACCCGGATTCCATAAACGCCATGACGGTGCTTTCCCATGACGGGGATGATGCGAAGGTCAAGATTCAGTTCATCTGCCGGCCAGGAGAGGACGGGAACCCAACAACCGCTCCTCTCGGAATTTTCATCACCGGGTACAGCGCCGGCACTCCGGTGAAAAACATGATCGCGGTTCGCCACTAGCGCCAAGCCCCCGAACGGGGGTAATTTCCCACCTCGTTCCAGGGGTGGGTTTTTCAATGTGATAATCTTCTACCAGTACATACACCTACCACCGCAGGAGGACAAAGTGGCGGCCAAGAACGATTTTCTTTTCTCGCGAGACATGATGACGCTTCTCATGGAGTACCGGGACGTTTCCCAGATTGAAGGGATCGACGCTCGAAAGATCGTCTTTGACGAAGTTGAGCGATGGGCTCTGCGCCAGCGTGAAGCAAAGAGTACGGGATACGTCGGTCGTGTCCTGGCAGAGTTCTCCCAGTGGCTCGACCAGCGACTTGTTCCGCAGTTGAAGTCGGAGAAGCTTCCCATCATCTCCGGAACGCTTGTAGGCGCAGAGGAGATCACTCGCTCCCCGGGTGGAAAGGATCTGCCTGGACCGAAGGTTCGAATTCACCTCGTCAACAAGAACAACGAGGACGAGACGATTGACACGGGTATTATCTCCCGCGGTAACTACCGACTGGTAGACAACCTCATGGAGGAAGATCTGGCCGGCTCCATTGCGTCTATCGTGCAGAACGAGAACAACCTCGGCCGCAAGGTGTCCATCCTCCGCTGGAACTACAACATTGACGCACGAGATGACAAGGGCAACCAGAAGAAGGCTCGAGAGGCGCTTCTCATGCAGGTGTGGGGCAAGGACTTCGACCTGGACGAGTCGCTTATCAAGGGCGTGTGGAGCGACCGGAACTCCGGCAACAACGGCGGTAACCGCGTCGCAACTGCCCTGTCTTCCATGGGTGTCAATGGTGTCCCCGCAGACCTGGTCAACGAGGTTGAGTCCATCATCTCGTCAGCAACGAGCGAAACGTCCGCCGAGGAGGTTACCGACTCGATTAAGAAGGCCGTTGGCAAGTACACGAACCCCGGAAACGGACCGGTGTTCGACGGCAGCGATGACGTATTCGCAATCGCTGCAAAGTACCTCGCTTCGTTGGCGTAGGAAGTCCCGATACGTTAGCCGAGCCGGAAATCGGCTCGGCATTTTTCAATCCACAGGAGAAAGCAGTGTCCATCAACTCTGTCGCAAGTCAGGAACTCACCAAGTACACCAAGGAGGACGAGGAGTCTATCTGGCCTTCCGAGGACGGCTACACAGTAATCGACCTCCCTCGGGAATGGGTCGAGGACTACCGAGCATCGCGAGCTCGCGGAAAGGGGGAGTCTCCTTCATCAATTAGGGATTTCCTGGGGTGTCCTCTGCAATGGATCGTAAAGCGTCACGTTGCCGTAGATGTTTCCGAACCGCCAAATATCTACGCGGTGTCCGGGTCGTTCACCCACAGAATTCTTGAGCTCTACTATCGAGAAGACCCTAGCGTTCGCTCTGGGCAACTGCTGTGGGACATCTTCGTGACCGGGTGGAATGAACTTAACCGCCGAGCAGACCGGACCATGGGCGTAGTGGATGACTCCCTGCTCAAGAGTTACGAGGAGTTGTTGTCGAATCAGAGCAATCAGGATGCCACGCGAGGCCGCTTCTACAACATGTCAAAGGATGCCTTGGACGGCTTGTACCAGATGGAGCCGTTCCCGCAGAATATCGACGTTGTAGACGTGGAGCGCTGGTCGGTGCTGAACTGGAACGGAATCAGGATCAACGGCAAGATCGACCGAACCGTCAACTACGCACCCGGAGAAGTTGTCATCGAAGACTACAAGACCGGAAAAGTAAAGGGCGAAGGGGATGACACGATCTACGCGGACCACCTTATCGCCATGGGTATTTACGCCCTGTCCCATGAACAGGAACGGCAGCAGAAGGTAAGGGGCGTGCGGCTGCTTCACATCACGCACAAGACCGCCATCGACTCTGAAATCACGGATGAAAAGAGGAGGCAGGTCGCAGACGTTCTCAACGCGATTACATCCGACATGGAGTACATCAAGGAGTCCGGCAGGATTCCGTATTGCCCTGACGCAGAAGCGCAGTGTGCCTATTGTCCAATTCGCGACATGTGCCCCGCCTGGGGCCACTCGGAAGACGATCTTCTGTCTATCGACCCGAGGTTCAATTCCTGACCGGAGCCCCTAAAACGGCCTGTCTGGTGCTAACATGACGTTCGTTAGTTAGCGCCAGATTTTTTGTTCCCGGAGGAAGTGCGGATGGGTAGGACATCAAGAACATGTCTAGCTCCGGGGTGCCAGACATCGCCCTACAAGGGAAGGGCGTATTGCAGTCAGCACTCGTGGATGCAGGCTCGACGCGACAACAGAACTACGCTCAGGGAGAAGATCCTGTCGAAGTTCGGTGTCGGGGCATACAGGCAGATGACCTCCGTTCGCTCCATCACGGCGGTGGACGCGGCGAACATCTACCACGACCTTAGGGGCCATGGAATCCATCCGAAGATAGCGGCGCAAATAGCCGACTCGTCAAAGGCTATTTTCGGAGGTAGCGTCCCGGACGAGCCGATGAGCATAAAGCAATCCCGGCAGCAGCGATCTACCCACGCAGAAACTAGAGATGCTATGATCAAGTCCGGCGTCAACAAGAAAAATATCGTGGCCGCAGTTCTTCGAGGTTCCAACTCCGCAGCCCCCGATGGTGACGTAGTGTCCAAGGGGGATAGGGTCCACGTTGTCATGGGTATTCGAGACCCGAGGTCGAAGTCGGTCGTACTTCTGGACCCGTCGCTTGCAAAGTTCGCCCCGCTTCCCCCCGGAAGAGATGATGTATTGGCGGAAGACGCCTACTCGCGGAGCAGGTTCGGAACCCCGTTTGACGATACCCCGTGGATCGGAACCCCCGAAGACATCAAAGATGGGGGAGGGTACTTGTCGTGGTCTGACGTGAGGGTTTGTCCGGGGGACGAGCGGAGCATAAAGAAGACGGTTGGACAAGCTATGCACGACTATAACTCGGCGCTGGAGAGGGAGCGTGAAGAGGAGTCGATGTACGCACCTCCAGCATCCGACCCCGAGATCCAAAGATCGTCAACTCTGGGTGCTGGCAGAGAATCCGTGGACAGCAGCGAACTGGACGAGATTCTCCAGGAAGACATGAACCGAAGGAAAGCACAAAGGGCAGAGAGGATGGGAAGGGCGTAATGTCTAACGAACAGAAGGAGGGGCGGGGAATGTTTCCCGCTATCCGCGAGAAGGCATCGGAAGTTAACGACATGACGTGGGAGCAGCTTCGCACCCCCGGTATTGTTGTCGGATCTATCGCGTCCGTTGTCGGCGTCGTAGTCTCCTGGGGGTGGATGGTTGTTGTTGGCATTACCATTATCGCTGTACTTGGAATACAGGCGATGACAGAGAGGCAAACAAAGAGGGTCACCCGGCTGTCTGAAGAGGGGCATCTAGACGAGCGAACAGAGGACTATTTAGGGATTCCGAGAAGGTCAAGCGTTGACTATGGGGATGACGCATTCAGCGACTCTGAAAACTAGCCCGTGAAGAATTTGGCCCCAGCCCTTCTTCTGGGGGTCATCAACCCAATAGTGTAAGATTCTCCTGTAGCACAAAAGAAGGGCTCTTCCAGGAGGTAGCGTGAGCGAAGGAACAAGCGCACGGGATATTATCGCGCGGGTTAACCGCGAGGATGCGATGTCTGGCAATCCTGGTCGCAGGAGCAGGATCTCGAATCGCGAACCTTCCGCACGGCGGCAGGGTTCAGGACAGACGTCTCGGTCATCGGTGCAACCCGACACGAATCCCGAATCGGCCACTCGGAACGAAACCAGTGGCGATCCGTCCCGGGTGGCAAGACATGCTGTCCGAGATGAAACTTCGGTTTTTCCAAGGCAAGAACGTCCCGAGAGTGCGAACCCACCAAGGGTTCAAAGACGCGACCCGCAAAGCCTCTCTCCTGGGCGGAAAACTGCTCACCCCGCAACCTCGAGGCCTGCCCCCGCGAGACCACGAAAGCCAGTGGACATCAAACCGATGAAGAAGCCCCTGACAACGTCACAGAAGGTTGTCAACGCAGTTCTCGACGGCATCGTTGATATAGGTGTTATTTTCCTTTGCCTTTTGGCAAGCTTTGCGTTCCACCTGTACGTCATCATGCCTTATATCGGCGCGCGACAGGAAAGCGAAAGCATCAACGCCTTGCAAGAACAGTGGGGAGACCCGGCCGTACCCACCAATAACGACGCACCGCCGGCACCAGCAAACCCAATTCCAAGACCAGGAGACCACGAGGTTTTCGCGACGATGCGCATTCCGGCTCTCGATACGCCGTCCGGCCCGTGGCAGTACACGATCACCTCCGGCGCGACGATTGCGGATATGCGCACCGGTGTCGGCTGGTACAACAACTACATTGTTGATGGGGGAGATGGGTCATCGAGCGTCCCGGCACAGCTCCCGGGAGAAAAAGGTAATTTCGCAACGGCAGCACACAGGGACGGCTCTACCGCCCCTTACCAAGAGATCAATACTCTCAAGACGTGCGACGAAATCATCGTTGATACGGCTGGCGGGTCGTACACGTACAAGGTTCTTCCTATTAACCCCGACAGTCCGGATGATGTTGCGAAATGGAATTCATGCGCGACTGGAATGTCGAAGGAGTACAAGCCGAATCTGTACGGAAACCTCCCCGGACAGCACATCGTATCGCCGTACGATGTCAACGTGATTAATCCGATCCCAGGTCTCGACGGACTTCAGATCCCAGACTGGGCAGTTCCAATGATCACGCTCACCTCTTGTCACCCGAGAAATTCCAATGAGCAGAGAATTATCGTCCACGCAGTTCTCGACTCCAGCACTGCACGCTCGTAACAGAAAGAAAGGAATGATCCATGCTCACTCGATTTGTTTGGACACATTTAGGTGCCCCCGTAGCAGCACCGGGAGAGAAGAAGACGTGGGGAGACAACCACCCGTTTGCCAACAATGCGATTAGGGCCATCGTGTTCGCTCTGCTATTTATCGCAATTACACTGGTCATGTCGAAGTATGTGTACCCCAACTTCGAGTACATTTGGTTCGGCGAATCAACCGTCGGTTAGCAAGCGATACTATTTAGCTGTTTTTCTCCCCGTTCAAAACCCGCCTTCTTTTGGGCGGGTTTCCTGCTGCTAACAGCTTTGTTTCGTATCCCTTCCTTTTGGCTCTGTTTTTCAAGAACCTGGCTTATCATCGTTTGGTGTCGTAAAGAAATCAGTCTTGCGGCAGCGACTAAAAGACAAGCAAAAGGAGGCTACATGTTCACCAAGGACATGAGCAAGGGCTTGCGTGGCGTAGTTGCAGCCATCGCTACATTCGCCCTGGCACTCCTGGGATTCTCCCACTTCGCCATGGTGCGTCCGGCTTCCGCGGACGCCGCTACCCGAGCCGGCAAGGGCATCGGTGGCGGCGGTGCGGCCCCGGGGCAGATCCATAACCCGGCCACCCAGGCCTGGTTCGGCGAGTACGAGATCCCGGGCGTAGGAGGCTTCGGCTTCTGTATTGACCCAGGCCGTGCGGCCCCGGGCCAGCTCCTGGGAGGGGGCTTCCCGAACTACAACCAGCCTGGCGGCTGGAACACAAGCATGTCGGGATGGCTCCCTGCCGGCGACGCTGACATTCTGACCAATGCTATTTTGGCTTACAACCACAAGAGCATTGGTAACGAGGGCAACCGCGGAATGAACGACAACGAGTGGGCTGCTGCTACGTCCATCGTTGCCCACCAGTTCGGTCACACCCCTGGTGGTGGAAAGAAGAGCCTTGAGGGGCTCATCAGCGAGTTCATGTGGCAGGCTAACTACGATCAGGCCGGCAAGAACCGAGTTGCGAAGCTCGCTCGAGATATGAATTACGCTGCCCGAAAGCCCGGTAAGAAGGTTGCTCCTAACTCGCACCTTCAGATCTCTACCCCTAAGGGTGGAGGTGGATCTTACCAGGTGATGATTATGGTGAACGTGGTTGAGACTCCGACCCCGCCGCCACCACCGCCGCCGCCACCAGTGCCCCCGACTATCCACGTTCCGGACAAGCCAACCGTTGCTCTGGAAAAGATGGACAATGAGGGCAACCCGCTTGGTGGTGCAGTGTTTGCTATTACCAACGAGCGCGGTGACGTCATGGCTAAGGTCACCTCTGATGACCAACCTGGTCCTCAGGAAATCCTCGTTGACTTCGACGGTAATGACGTGAAGGACAACTCCATCGTGATGTACATTGAGGAGATTGAGCCTCCTAAGGGGTACATCAAGTGGAAGCACCCGAAGACCGGCGAGGAGAGGGTTCGTATCGACCTTGCTCCGGGAGCGGAGACGGTTGTTAAGGTTGCCAACAGCCCGGATGAAGATGAGCCTCCGGCAAACCGTCCGAAGATCGGAACTACAGCGAAACTGAAGGACGGCAACCTCATCAAGAAGGGTGCTGTGGTCACCGACGCTGTCAAGTACAGTGGTCTCAAGGATGGACAGAAGTACACCCTGAAGGGCGAGCTCATCTGTAACGAGGGTGGAGAAAAGGGTAAGCCAACCGGAGACACGGCAACCAAGGAGTTCACTGCCGCTGCTGGTGGGAAAGGAAGCGTTAACGTTGACTTCACCATCACGAACGACTCCTGCTGGAAGCAGACCGTGTTCCAGACCGTCGTTGACGCAAACGGCAATGAGGTCGCAAAGCACCGCGACATCAACTCTGTCGAGCAGACGTTCGGCGAGAAGAAGCCGACCACCCCGCCGAAGAAGACACCGCCTACCCCGTCTATCGGAACCAAGGCGCGCCTGAACGGCGACAATGTCATCAAGGCTGGCTCGGTTGTCACCGATACTGTCTCGTACAAGAACTTGACCCCGGGCAAGGAGTACACCCTGACCGGCGAGCTCATGTGTACCGAGACTGGCGAGTCCACGGGTGCTACGGCAACCAAGAAGTTCACTCCGAAGGAGCCGAATGGAACGGTTGATGTTGAGATCAAGGTCAAGGACACCAACTGCCTGACCCAGACCGTCTTTGAGACCCTGAAGCTTGACGGCAAGATCGTCGCCGAGCACAAGGACATCAAGGACAAGGGACAAACCGTCGGAGTTCCAAGGCCGGAGATCGGCACCAAGGCTAAGCTCAATGGTGGCGACAACGTCATCAGCGAGGGTGACACCGTTACGGATACCGTTTCGTACTCTGACCTGACCCCGGGCAAGGAATACACCCTGACCGGTGAGCTCATGTGTACCGAAACTGGCGAGTCCACGGGTGCTACGGCAACCAAGAAGTTCACTCCGAAGGAGCCGAA
>ERZ1029884.23-NODE-23-length-42495-cov-90.123445_pt1 | contig 42495 bp, 45 predicted proteins | sample MGYA00519233_ERZ1029884 | MGnify/ENA primary metagenome ERZ1029884 (study PRJEB33666, sample SAMEA4610931) | skin metagenome | biome: Human-associated habitat; feature: Malodor aspect; material: skin | place: Philippines | collected 2015-08 ...
AGAATGACGGTACCAAAAACCGTAGTGTTGCCGATTACACCATGGGGAACAGCAAGGCTGATTGTAGACCAGACCCGTGTGCTGCCAAAGACGGGGTGGTGAAACCGACGCTCTAAGCTAGGGCGCATGGCTCGAACGCGGATGACAGCACCCCAACGCAGAGACCAATTGGTCGGAGTGGGGCGCCAAGCATTCGCAGAACGGGGTTTCGACGGCGTAACCATGGAGGAGATCGCGGCGCGCGCCGGGGTGTCCAAGCCGGTGGTGTACGAGCACTTCGGCAGCAAGGAAGGCCTGTACCAGGAGGTTGTGCGGCTGGAGATGGCGCGGCTGGAACGCACGATTACGTCGAACATCCAGACCGGCCCGTGGCGCGAGCGCATCGAACGTGGTGTGCACGCCCTGCTCACGTACGTGGAGGAGGAAACGGATGGGTTTATCATTCTCGCCCACGGTCAGCTACCGGGGGAGGGCAGGACGTACTCCACGATCTTGAACCGTGTTACGGCGGAGGTGTCCCACCTGCTGGCGGAAGCGTTTAAGCACCGCGGACTCGACGAGGCGATGGCGGGGCTGTACGGTCAGGCGCTTGTTGGCACTGTCTCCAACTCGGCGCTGTGGTGGCTGGATGAGCGCACCCCGGACAAGCACACTGTCGCGGCGCACATTTCCAACCTGTGCTGGAACGGGTTGCGGGGGATGGAGGCGCAGCCACGAGTGTTCGCAGGAGACCCTTCGCCGCAAGGAACCGCGGTGTCCGCAGAAAAGGAAGCGTAAAAGGACATGACTGAAAGCACCCCTCCCGTTCTTGGCGGTTTGCTCACTGCCGCGCTGACGGACCCTAAGCTCAAGGGCCTGGTCACCCACGTGGGCGAGGATTCGCTGCACATTACGGGCATTGACCAGACCCGCTCGTGGGCCGCCGGTGCGATTGCGCGCGAGACCCCGCTGCTGTTGGTCACTGCCACCGGCCACGAGGCGGAGGACCTCACCGCGGAGCTGAAGGCCATCCTCGGCGAGGAGAAGGTTGGGCAGTTCCCGGCGTACGAGACGTTGCCGCACGAGCGCCTCTCGCCAGCGGCGGATATTGTGGGCCGCCGGTCGAAGGTGCTGTGGGATATGCCGCGGGTGGTTGTCGCCGCGGCGCGCGCGGTGTGCCAGCCAGTCTTGCCGGCGGTGGAGCCGATCCAGGTTGCCGTGGACCAGGAGCAGGACTTTGAGGCGCTGACGGAGATGCTCGTCCACTTCGCCTACAACCATGTGGACATGGTGGCCTCGCGCGGCGAGTTCGCTACCCGCGGCGGCATCATCGACGTGTTCCCGACCACCGCGCAAAACCCGGTGCGCATCGAGTTCTGGGGCGACGAGGTCACCGACATCCGCTCGTTCGCGGTCGCGGACCAGCGCACTATCGAAGAGGTCAGAGCCGTCGAGCTGCACCCCGCGAGGCAGTTGCTTATCGACGACACCGTGGCCGCCAAAGCCGACGAGCTCGCGAGAAAGTTCCCCTCGAATCCCACCCTGACCTCGCTGCTCACCCGTATTTCGGAGAAGCAGCCGGCGGACGGGATGGAGGCGCTCATCCCGGCGCTGACGGATAAGCAGTATGCGGTTCTGCCTGAGCTCATGCCTGCAGGCTCCATCGTCTTGGTAACCAACCCGGAGAAGGTTCGCGCCCGCATCGCGGACTTGGAAGCCACCGACCGCGAATTCCTCGAGGCCGGTTGGGAGGCGGCCGCCATGGGCGCGGAGGGCCCCGTGGTAGTGGAGGGCCTAGACGTCTCCGCGTCGTCCTACCGCTCTTACGAATCGCTGGAAATCTCGGCGCACAAAGCCGGCAACGCTTGGTGGACGTTCGCACCGCCCGGCATGTTCACCGCCGACGACGCGGCAACCCTGCCGCTGGAGTTCGAGGCGGCACCCGCGCCCAAGGGCGACCCGAAAGAGATCGAGCAGCTCTACGCCACGCTGAAGTTGCACATCGGGCAAAACCACGGAAAGGCGGCGTTCGTCGCCCCCGCGAAGGGCACGATCGACCGCATGGCTGAGCGGCTGCGCGAGCACGGCATCTCCGCGCGCGTGGCCACACCGGGACTCGAACCTGTCGAGGGCGCGGTCACGCTCTACCAGGCCCTGTCGCACGCGGGCCTCGTCTTTGGCGGGCCGAACCTTGTGGTGGTCACAGAAACAGACGTCACCGGTAACCGCGTGGGCGACATCGCAGGCGCTAAACGACGAGCTCCGCGCCGCCGCAACCGGGTCGACCCGCTGGCGCTGCAGCCCGGCGACTTCGTGGTACACGACACCCATGGCATCGGCAAGTTTGTGAAGATGGCGGAGCGCACCGTCAAAGCCGGCGACGAAGCTTCACGTCGCGAGTACATCGTGCTGGAGTACCAGCCAGCCAAGCGCGGCCAGCCCGGGGACCAGCTGTGGGTGCCCATGGAATCGCTGGACCTGTTGAGCAAGTACACCGGTGGCGAGAAGCCGTCGCTTAGCAAAATGGGCGGCTCGGACTGGAAATCCACCAAGCGCAAGGCGCGCGCGGCGGTGCGCGAGATCGCCGGCGAGTTGGTGGAGCTTTACGCCAAGCGCCAGGCGGCACCGGGCCACGCGTTCGCGCCGGACACCCCGTGGCAGCACGAGATGGAGGACGCCTTCCCGTTCGTGGAGACCGAGGACCAGCTCACCGCCATCGAGGCCGTGAAGGCGGACATGGAAAAGCCCACGCCGATGGACCGCGTGATCGTGGGCGACGTCGGCTTCGGCAAAACCGAGGTGGCCGTGCGCGCCGCGTTCAAAGCGGTGCAGGACGGCAAGCAGGTCGCTGTGCTCGTGCCCACGACGCTACTGGCGCAGCAGCACTTCACCACGTTTAACCAGCGCATGGACGGCTTCGGCGTGACCGTGCGCGAACTGTCGCGATTCACCACCGCCGCGGATTCGAAGAAGATCATGGCGGGGCTTGCGGACGGCTCCGTCGACGTGGTCATCGGCACCCACCGCCTGCTGCAGACCGGTGTGCAGTGGAAGAACCTCGGCTTGATCATCGTGGACGAGGAGCAGCGCTTCGGCGTGGAGCACAAGGAACACATCAAGGCGCTCAAATCGCACGTGGACGTGCTGACTATGACGGCGACGCCGATTCCGCGCACCCTGGAGATGTCGCTGACCGGCATCCGCGAGATGACGTCCATCACCACCGCGCCTGAAGACCGCCACCCGGTCCTCACCTACGTGGGCCCGCAGGAGGACAAGCAGGTCGCCGCCGCGATCCGCCGCGAGCTGCTGCGCGACGGCCAGGTGTTTTACATCCACAACAAAGTCTCCGACATTGAAAAGACCGCGCGTCAGCTGCGCGAACTGGTGCCAGAGGCGCGCATCGTGGTCGCGCACGGCCAGATGAGCGAGCAGGTCCTCGAGCAAACGGTGCAGGGATTCTGGAACCGCGACTACGACGTCATGGTGTGCACCACCATCGTGGAAACCGGCCTGGACATCGCCAACGCCAACACTCTGATCGTGGAGAACGCCCAAAACATGGGCTTGAGCCAGCTTCACCAGCTGCGCGGGCGTGTGGGCCGCTCCCGCGAGCGCGCCTACGCGTACTTTTTGTACCCGAAGGACAAAACGCTCACGGAGACTTCCTACGACCGGCTGGCCACCATCGCCCAGAACAACGACCTGGGCTCCGGTATCGCCGTGGCGCAAAAGGATTTGGAGATGCGCGGCGCCGGCAACGTGCTCGGTGCGGAGCAGTCCGGCCACATCGCCGGCGTGGGCTTCGACATGTATGTGCGCTTGGTCAGCGAGGCCGTGGAAACCTTCAAGGGCCTGATGAGCGGCGAGCCCGTCGACGCCACCGACAAGGGCCCGAAGGAAATCCGCGTCGATCTGCCGGTGGACGCGCACATTCCGGACACCTACATCAACTCCGAGCGGTTGCGCCTGGAGGTCTACCGCAAACTCGCCGAGGCGCGTGACGACGACGCGTTGCGCGCCGCCGCCGACGACATGGTCGACCGATTCGGTGCGCTGCCCGCCGAGGTCGAGCACCTCATGGCGGTGGCGCGGCTGCGCAACCAGGCCCGGGAGGTCGGCGTGTCCGACATCCTCACCCAGGGCACCCGAATCAAACTCCACCCGGTTGAACTGCCGGACTCTAAGCAGGTCCGCCTGAAGCGGCTGTTCCCGGGGGCGAACTTCCGGGCAGCGGCAAAGACCTTGCAGGTTCCTATGCCGCGTGAGGGTGGGGCCAAGCGCGCGCTGAACGCACCAAACCTGCGCGACACGGAGCTGCTGCAGTGGGTCGCCGACTTCATGACCGAAATGCTGGACGCGCCGAAGGTTTCAGTGGCGGGCTCGACAGCTGTGGAGGAAAAGTCGAAGAAAAAGGTGTTCTCCGTCAGCGAGTAGTGCCTAGAAGAACTGGGGCAGGATAAACAGCATCCCGATGCTCCAGGTCAGGTGCACCGCGATGGGGGAGTACAGCCTTCCGGTCTTCACCGCCTCGGCGTAGGTCACCGCACTGAGGATGGCCGCTGCAAACACCAGCAGTGGCACGCCCATCACGCACGTAACCAGGCAGTAGGCGACCGTGGACCACACGCCGGCCTGCACCACCGACTGGCCCATGCCGCGCAGTTGGCGCGGCACCGCGTCGCGGAAAACCAATTCCTCGCCCGCGCCGTTAACCACGAGCACCAGGAGTGTGAGGAAGTACCCGCCTTTGTTTGGGGTCTGCAACAGTTCCGCCGCCGGGCCAGCGAGCGCAGGAATTCGGCTGACCACAACGGCGCCCAGCACGAATACGAGCGCCAGCGCGGCGCCGATGAGGGCGCCCCGGAGGACGTCGTGAAGCTTGCGGGGCCCCGCAAACACCGTGCGGCTGCCCCACAGCCACCACGCGACCGCGTAGACCACGGCGGTAAACGCGGTGGCCCAGTAGAACCCGGCGGAACCGTCGCCGGCGCGGCGTGCGAGAAACAGGCCGAGTGCGCCGAGCGCGCAGGGGACGACAAACAGCCACTGCCTGGTCACGTGAGAACTCCGTCCAAGTATATCCGGCGATGCGGGAGCAAGAGTACCGGCACGAAGCCCCTGCGCTTTACCGGGCTACTTCACGGAGAAGATAATCATCTCGGTGTCGTCCGGCTTGCCGCGGTAGCGGCCGTCGTCGCCGGGGAAGTTGTTGTCCAACGCGGTGAGGTAGCGGCCGTCGTCGAGCTGGACGATGGTCTCAACACTGAGCAGAGCGAACTGGAACGGATCGCCAACACCGTACGCACGGGCATCTGAAACCATGCCGATCTTGCCCGGGTTGGCAATGTCGAGCAGGTCAGCCATGAGTTGCTTGCTCAGCGTGGAGCCCGGCTCCGCGTGTGCAAAATCTTCGATCTCGAAGACCTTTTTCAGCTTGGCGTCGGAGCCGCGGAAGTCGTCGCGCTCGAGCACGAGCAGGCGCCCGTCTTTGGTAAGGAACGCATCGCCTATGAGCGCGTCCTCGCCCTCTGCGAGATAGTTCCAGGTCTTGTCGGTGTACTCACCGGTTTTGGTGTCGAACTGTGAGATCACTCGCACACGCTTGTCGGTGGCGCTGTCCAAGTAGCCTTCGAAGATCGGGTAGAGGTATCGGCCGTCAGTGGCCATCGCCTCAAATCCCTTGGAGTTGCGCAGGTTCGGCGTGTCCTCAGCGCCGAGGGTCGGGTTGGACGGGCTCTTCACCCCCGGGTACGCGTACGGCGCGTCGAGCAGGGTGCCGTCGTTGTCCACGTGGAGGATGTAGGGGCCAAATTCTTCACCGATCCAGAAAGAGCCGTCCGCGGCCTGGACAAAGGACTCCGGGTCAAAGTCGGCACCGGTGAGCAAACGGTCCTTCGTGTCGTTATTGACGATGTCCCAGGAGATCTTGTGGTTCGGGTCCTTCAGGCTGAGGTAGTCCAGCACGTCGATGCCACCGACGTTCTTGGGGTCCTTTGCGGTCTCGGCTGTCTCCCAATGCGGCTTCACCGTGTAGATGCGCAGCAGAAAGTCTGAAGAGTTCTTCTTCGATCCGAAGCCGTTGTCCGGCAGGCCGTAGAAGGTACCGTCGCCCTTTTCGATCATGCCGGAAAAGCCCGGGATGACCTGGCCCTTGAACGGGTGGGTCTGTCCGTTGCCGTCGAAAGCGTCCTTGCCGGAGTCCGGGCCAGGCGCTTGGTAGAGCGCAGAGAGCTTCGCGCGGCCTTCCAAGACGGGGCCTTTTACGGCAGTGGCAGTCGTGGACGGGGCAGCGGCCTGGCTGCTTGATCCAGTGCCCTCCGAGCTTCCGCCCGCAGCGGCACCGATTGCGCCGCCGATGAGACCGCCGACGACGAAGGCGCCTGCGACAGTAGCGATGATCTGCTCGAAGTTAAGGTTTTTGATCAGTTGGTCAAGCGGGGGAGGGAGCTGGATGTTCACGTGCCTCTACCTTTGCAGTGTCTACGAAACTGAGCCTCAGCTCAGGCAAAATTTAGTATTTGCACGGAAAGTGTAAGGCGGGTGGAGAAGGACCGCACGTCGGAAAATCGCCGGCCGATTCCCGCCCGGAGGCGCCGGGGAAGTACGATGTATCCCCGTCGCCCCTATAGCCCAATTGGCAGAGGCAGCGGACTTAAAATCCGCCCAGTGTCGGTTCGAGCCCGACTGGGGGCACAACTACCAATTCGGGCCTCGTCTGATACGGATGGGGCCCTTTTACCGTTGTCTCTGTCGCAGCCTCCGTCATCGACGCCGCAATCGCAGTGCGGCCTGGATGAGCGGCACCTGCAAGGGGAGGCGGCCAATTGCCAGCGCCTTCATGGGCCACGACTTGTCGCGCCACTGCCACGCCATATTGAAGTTGGCGGGCCACACTGCCGCGAGCAGCGCCGCGGCGAACGTGCCGCCGGCTGCACGCGTCTTCGGATTCGCCAGCAGCGCGGCTGCGGTGAGTTCAGCGACACCGGAGACGTAGGTGTAGGTGCGCGCCTTTCCCGGCAGCGCGTCGGGCACGATGCCGTCGAAAGGCTCGGGCTTGGCAAAATGCAGCACGCCCGCGCCGCCGAAGAGGGGGACCAGTAGTTTCTCTACAAAAGTCATTGTGTATTCATCCATTCTTGTGCGATTTGTTTCGGTTCGACCCGTTCCTTGCCTACGTTGCGTAGGTTCATGTCTACGAGGTCCTGCGTGGTCAGCTTCGCATCGATGTTGTTGATTACGTCGAGTGCGCCGTCCGGCAGTTCGCCGGCGCGGACAACCGGCACGACGTTCTGCGGCGGGATGAGGTGTTCTGGGTCGTCGAGGATGACCAGGTCGGCCTCCTCGCCGTTGTCCAGCAAGGCCGGCGACGTGGTGAAGATGTTGGCCACGTTCGCTGTCCCTTGCACCAGTGCCGCCACCGTCAGCGGCCCACCGCCGTCGGAGATCGGGGTGACGCTGACCGTGGAGGCGTCGATGCCGTAGACGTCCGTGAGCCCTTTCGGGCCATAGGGGCGCTCGGCAAACTCCGGCGGGGCGGCGATGGTCACCGAGTCCAGCTTGGACAGATCCGCGATGCTGGAGAGTTTGTACTCGTCCGCGGTCTCGCGGGTGACGCGGTACGCGTCCTTCGACTCCGCGGGGCTGAACTCGCCGGCCTGCAGGGTGTCGGGCAAAACGCCGTTGAGCGCGTCCCGTACCTTCGCTTCATCCGCGCCTTGTTCCAGATCCCCGAAGAACTGGGTGAGGTTGCCGGCGTACTCGGGAACGACGTCGATCGCACCGTCCTGCAGGGCGGAAAGATACACCTCGCGCGAGCCGATGCCGGACTTCACGTCGACGTCGTAGCCGGCATCGCGCAGCGCCTGTGCCCATATCTGGCCGATGATTTCGGATTCTGGGAAGTTCGCGGTGCCGATGGTGACGGTTTTGTCGCCGGGATCACCGGAACCGCCCGCAGGGGCAGTGGGATCCTCGCTCGCGCAGGCCGCAAGCGTGAAGGCTGCGGCCGCGATGAGCGCTGGGGTAATGCGTTTCGTTTGCATGCACACCAATGTTAGCTGCGCGAGCTCAACTTCGGCCGGGCTGCACGTTGCGCGGCTGCGAGCACCACGTCGACGACCAGCGCTACCGCGGTTACGGCGAGTGCGCCGGCGACCATGCGGGGATAGTCTTGGACCGCGAGGCCGTCGATAAGCAATCGTCCAAGGCCCCCGAGACCGATAAACGCCAGCACGGTCGCGGTGGCGAGGATTTGCACCACGGCGGAGCGGAGCCCGCCGATCATCACTGGTGCGCCGAGGGGCAATTCAACGCGGGTGAGAATGTCGCGCTCGCTGTACCCTGCGGCCCGCGCGGAGAGCACGACCTGGCTATCCACCGAATCAAAACCTGCAACAATGCCCGCCACCATTGGAGCGACGCCGAGCAGCACCAGCGTGATCACAGCCGGGATGAGCGGCGCCGTGACGCCGAAGGGGAGAGCGACGGCGAGGAAGGTCAGCATCCCTAGCGCAGGCAGCGCTCGGAGCGCGCCAGCAGCCGCCAGGACAACGGGTGCCCCGCGCTTTGTGTGCCCTACCCACATGCCCAACGGGACAGCGATAAGCGCGGTCGCAAGTACCGCTAGCGCGGTATAGCCGAGGTGTTGGGTGATGCGCGCCCCGAGACCCGCGGGGCCGGACCAGTTGGAGGGGTCCGCGAGGTAGCGCAGCGCGTCGATAAGAAATTGCATGCTAAGACCGCGCCTTCGTCCACGGCATGGCAACGCGGCCGAGCAGCACCAAGGCGGAATCGACGATGAGAGCGAGCGCGATCGTGCCGATCAGACCAGCGAGGATTTCGGTGGGAAAGGACCGCTGGAACCCCTCGGTAAACAGCGTGCCTAAGGATTGCACGCCGATGAGTGCGCCCACGGAAACCAGACTGATTGTAGAGGCAGCCACTACCCGCAGGCCGCTGAGCAGGCCAGGCCCCGCCAGCGGAAGCTCCACCGCGGTGACGCGCTTGAGTGGCGGGTACCCGGCCGCGTCCGCAGACCGGCGGACGTCCTTTGGCACCGCGTCAAACGCGTCCGCAGCCGACCGCACCATCAGCGCGATGCCGTAGAGCACCATGGCGGCTACGACGTTCAGCGGCGAAAGGATTGGCGTGCCCAACGCCAGCGGCATCAGAATGAACATAGCGAGAGACGGCACGACGTAAATCAAGCTGGTCAGCACCACGAGCGCCTCCCGTGCGGCGCCCGAGCGGTGCGCGAGCCACCCGAGCGGTACCGCGAGGAAAAACGCGATTGCAACCGCAGGCAGCGCTATCACCAGGTGGTCTCCAGCCAGCTGGAAAATCCGGCCGCTGTTGGCGCCGAGCCAACCCCAATTCACGACAGCATTCCTTTGACAGTGCCCGACGCGTCAACAAGTACTCGTGAGCCGTCACGGTCAACCACGGTGAGTGTGCGACCGTCGAGCCCGACAAAGTCTCTGACCCGGGCGTTGGCGGGACGGGCCATGATGTCTTCCGGACTGCCCGCTTGCTCTATCGCGGCATGCTCGCCCAACACCAGCACCTGGTCGCCCATCTTGAACGCTTCGTCGATGTCGTGGGTGACCATGAGCACAGTCGTGCTGAGCCGGTCGCGGATGGCCAGAATTTCGTCCTGGAGCTTGCGGCGCACAACCGGATCCACCGCGGCGAATGGCTCGTCCATCATGATGATGTCCGGGCGGTTGACCAAGCCCCGTGCGACACCGACGCGCTGGGCCTGGCCGCCGGAGAGCTCGCCGGGGTAGCGGCCCGCCAGCGCCGGGTCAAGGTTGACAAGCTCGAGCATCTCCATGGCTCGTTGGCGGGCTTGCCGCTTGCCCGCCCCGGCGAGTCGGGCGATGTCGGCCACGTTGTCCACCGCGGTCCGGTGCGGCATGAGGCCCGAGTGCTGCATCACGTACCCGATGGAACGGCGCAGTTCAACCGGGTCTTCATCCGCGACGTCGTTGCCGCGAACGCGCACCTGCCCGGACGTCGGCGTGACCATCCGGTTGACCATGCGTAGCAGCGTCGTCTTGCCGCAGCCGGACGGGCCAACGAAAACGGTGGTGGAACCCTCCTCGACGGTGTAGGAGAACTCCTCCACCGCAGGCGCGTGCGTCCCCGCGTAAGTCTTGGATACGTCGCAAAATTCGATCACAGTGCTCGAGCTACCTGTTCAGCGACGAATGCGGACCCGGCGCGGGAGGGGTGCAGTGCCATGTTGTACGAGGGCGTAGTGGTGTCGATCAGTCCGGCGACCCACCTGTCCGCATCCCGGGCGCAGGTGCTGTGCCCGGCGGACTGCGCCCGGATGTCAATGAAGGTTGCTCCCACCTGGTGTGCCAGGGCGCGTTGGTAGTCCTGGGTGCGCTGTTCCCATTGCCGGACCCGCGGGGCGGGTACGCCGAGAGGCATATTGGGCACGACGTTCAGCAAGCAGACCGCGCCGTCGCGCCCGCCTGTGATAGCGAGCATGCCTGGGACGATGATCTTCGCCCGCGGGGCCGCCGCGCGAATCTTGGAAACCGCCTCGTTCATGTTTCGGAAGTACGCGCTCCGGATCGCGTCGACGTTGTAGGGCGTGCCGGGGGCATCGATGATAGGCCGCCAGTGGTCGTTGATCCCGATGCTGAGTGCGACTGCCCGGGTGTTTGCGTTCAGATCCCCGCTGCGGATGGCGTGGTCGACGTGCCCGGGCAGGTCGATGGATCTGTGTCCGGTGCACGACCAATCCGAAACGCTCACACCAGTGCGAGCCTGAAGCTGGCGCGGCCAGTTGTCCGGGCCCTGCAGGCAGGCCGCCTGGCTGGGGTAGGAGTCGAGCACCCGCGCAGAGGAGCCAGAGGAGCCGGCTGAGCTACCGGCGATGTTGAGGAGGGAGGCTCGATACTGGTCCGGGTTGGAGGCGAACGAGTCGCCGAACACTACGACATTGCCGGCCGGTTGGGCGTCTGCGGGGATTGCGGCGCCTGCGATGGCGGCCGCACACGCGGTAACGGTGACCGCGACCTTGCGCAAAAGGAACTTCACCCCGACGACCCTACCTGCTGGCCTTGATGTCGTCGTATGCAGCCAGAGCGATCTTGCGTGACGCTTTCACATCCACCATTGGCTCCGGGTAGCCGGGCAACAGGGACTCCGGGGCCCAGCGCGAGACGTACGTGCCAGCAGGGTCGAACTTCTCCTGCTGCGTGATCGGGTTGAAGATGCGGAAGTACGGGGCAGCATCGTCGCCCGATCCAGCCACCCACTGCCAGTTGAACGGGTTCGATGCCGTGTCCGCATCGACCAACGTGTCCCAGAACCATTCCTCACCGTGGCGCCAGTGGATGCCCAGGTTCTTCGTCAGCCAGGAGCCCACAACCATCCGCACTCGGTTATGCATGGTGCCGGTGCGCCACAGCTCGTGCATGCCGGCATCCACCAGCGGCACGCCGGTCTCGCCACGCTGCCACTGCGCCAGCTGGTCTAGATGCTGCGCAGTATCGCCGTCCGGCTCCATCGCGGGATCCGCAAACGCTTGAGGGTGCTCCCAGGGCTTCGCGTGTGCGCTCCAGGCCCAGTCGAAGTGGTTGAACTGCTCGCGGACGTTGTGCACGGCAAGGTCCGGCAGGTGGTAGTAGCGGTGCCAGGCAAACTCCCGCCACACCACCTGGCGCAAGAAGGCCCACGCGTGCGATGCGGCCGCCGGGTGCTGCTCTGCAAACGAGGCCGTCTCCGCCAAGACGTAGCCCGGGGAAAGCTCGCCGAACCGCAGGTGGGCGCTCAGCCCCGAGGTCGCGCCGGGGGAGAGGTCGTTGTTGTCGTACCTGCGCCCGTTGGCGAGCCCGTCCAAAAAATCGTGGAAGCGCTGGAGCGCCGCGTCTTCCCCGGGCGTGTTGTGCGCGTCTAGTTCCGCGGCCCACGCGGGGGCCTCCGGCGCGTCGAAGGCTTGTCCGCCCGGCAGCGCGGGAGCGGCCAACGGCTCTGGCGGGTGCGCGACGAGGTGCTGCCGGACCGCGTTGTAAAACGGCGTGAACACCCGGTACGGCGTGCCGGAGCCCGTGGTGATTTCCCACGGCTCCGCAAGTAGAAAGCCGGGGAAGGTGCGCGCGCCGACCCTGCGTTTGATTTCGGCGTCGAGCTCGGTTGCATCGTAGCGGCGGTTCCACACCACCTCGGCGTTGAGCTGCTGCGCCACCCGCGGCACGATCTCGCGCGGGTCGCCCGTTTCGCGGATCAGTGGGAGCTTTGCGCTAAGCGACGCAATACTGCGCTCCCGCCACCACGCCGCTGCCCGGCCGAGGGGGCGGGGGCCGGAGGTGTCGTCGATAAGCAAACCTGCAACCTCGCCGCGAGAAGCGGCGTATGCGAGGGCGGGGTTGTCGGTGACGCGCAAATTGTCGTGGAACCACACCAGTGTTTTCGGGGTAGTGGGCACGTCTGCCTCCCTTCAGTACAGTCGGAGCCATGACTGATCGTATGAATGTTGAATCCTTCAATCTCGACCACACCAAGGTATCCGCCCCTTTCATCCGCCTGGCGGACCGCAAGGAGCTGCCCGCGGGCGACACGTTGGTGAAATACGACATCCGCTTCAAGCAGCCCAACGTCGAGCACTTGGAAATGCCCGCGGTGCACTCGCTTGAGCACATGTTCGCAGAGCACGCCCGAAACCACGCGAACAACGTCATCGATTTCGGCCCGATGGGCTGCCAGACCGGCTTCTACCTCATGCTTTCGGGCGACCCGTCGGAGGCTGAGGTGGCGGATCTGGTGGAGAAGACCTTGACCGACATCACCAACGCCGACGAGGTTCCGGCCGCGAACGAAAAGCAGTGCGGCTGGGGCGCAAACCACGACCTCGAGGCTGCGAAGCGCGAGGCGCAGGCTTTCCTTGACAAGCGCGATGAGTGGGGCACTGTCTTCAAGTAGTCGGGTCTAGGACGCTGGGTCGAGCACTCGGATCACGAGCGGGGCGGTGCGTAGGTGGTACGTCCCCGGCACCGCGTCGAATACCGCAAGGATCTCGTGGGCGAAAGCCTCAGTCGCGGGGACGACGATGTGGTCGTCCGCCAGCTCGGTCGTGGGGGAGTGCGGGTCCAGCAACAGCCACGTGTCGCCGCGGAGCAGGGCGAAGGGTCGGTGGTGCAGCAGGCGGTGCCGTGCGGCTCGCACTAGAGCCCGCGCGGCCGCCGGATCGAGGTCCACGCGCCCGCCCGCATCCACGTCGAGGTAGCGAGCGTGCATCGCGCCTATCGACGAGCCTTCGACCCCCGCCACCCGATCCAGCCAGGCGCGGTCGTCTGGATTCGCGCTCAACGCATCCCTGTTGGTGGAGGTCATGCCCAGCGGAACTCGGTCGCCTACCAATTTCGCGAACTTGAGGGGATCCCACGAGAGCATGCGCTCCACGTCGTCGCCAGCCAAGCCGACGGCGTACGTGAAGCGGATCAGCCCGGTTGGGCCATCGAGCACCCCGAGAATCGGATCGGTGACAAACACAAACCCCGTCAGCGTTCCTCGAGGGTGCTCCAGGGAGAGATAGTGGCCTGGTTCGATCTCGTCGCGTGCGGCACGGGCGAGGAGGTCTGCGGGCCATTGGTCCGGCAGCGCCGGGGATCCTGGCACCCGCATGGTCAGCTCCGCTTGCGTTCCTGCTGAGGGCTGGGACGAGGACACGCGGGATTTGCCGAAGGTGATGTAGAGGACGTGCGGGACCGGCTGTTCCAGCACGTAGGCGTGGACGTCGAGGCTGCGGTACGAGAACACGTATGCGTCGTCGCTGCCTGTCGTCTGCGTGATGTGCTCGCGCACCGCGTCTCCGCCGGTGCGGGGGCCGCGCCGCACGCTATCGAACACTCCCATGGGCCCACCATATCGCCGACGCCGGCCTGTAATCTCAGAGGTGGGAACCTTTTCGGGGGCGGTGGCGTTATAGACGGTGAAGTCTTTGGGCCCAGGTACACAATCGGGTCCGACAATGACGGTATACAAAATTTGGAAAGGATCTGTGCGTCGTGAGAAGCACTAACCCCGTTCTACGCAACCTGCCACAGGCGGAGGCGAACAACGGCTACGGCTACCAGGCCGGCCAGACCGCCACACTGCCCGGGCACTTGCCCGACATCGATCACTCCCGCCCGATGACAGTGGACGACGTGGTGACGAAGACGGGTATCACCCTGGCGGTCATCATCGCGTTCGCCGCCGTGAACTTCGCCATTTACGCTGGCGGCAATGCTGGCCTCGGCTCGATCCTCACCATCGTCGGTGCGATCGGCGCGTTTGTGACCACGCTCGTCCACGCGTTCCGCCGCGAGTTCGGCTCGCCGGCTGTCACCCTCACCTACGCCGCTTTCGAGGGCTTGTTCCTCGGCGGTTTCTCCCTGGTCGTCTCCGGCTGGTTCACGGTCGGCGGCGCCGACGCAGGCCAGATGATCTTCCAGGCCATCTTGGGCACGGTCGGGGTGTTCATTGGCATGCTTGTGGTGTACCGCCGTGGCGCGATCCGGGTGACCCCCCGCTTCCACCGCATCCTCACCGGAGCGATCTTCGGCATGGCCATCATGGCGATCGGCAATCTTCTGCTCGCCATCTTCACCGGGGTGTCTCCGCTGCGCGACGGTGGCACTCTGTCCATTGCTTTCGGCGTGGTTTGCGTCGTGCTCGCCGCACTATCGTTCCTGCAAGATTTCGATCTCGCGGACAAGCTGGTGCGCACGGGAGCTCCTGAACGCGCCTCGTGGGGCGTTGCCCTCGGCCTCGCAGTGACCCTCGTGTGGCTCTACACCGAGATCCTGCGCCTGCTGTCGTACTTCTCCAACGACCGCTAGGAGAACACGACAAAAGTGCCTCGCCCGGAATTCCGGGCGAGGCACTTTTCACATGTACGGCTTAGTAGTTGTTCTCCGGAACTACGGGCTGGCCGTCGACGGTGACGGTGGTGAACGTCAACACACCGTTGACAATCTGCGGGCTGCCCAGGACGACCTTCACGCCCTCTTCGCGGTTGTCGGGGGAAACGACTACGCGTGTTGCAGTGCCCTCGGCGAGGTCCTCGCCCCACTGATCCCAGACGATGTCCTCGAGGAAGTCGTCCTGGTTCTTGCAGTCCACGGTAAGGCGGTCCGGGCGGAGCAGGCCGGTGGCGTCACAGTTGTTGAACGTCGGCGTGCCCTCGGCGGAAACAGCGGCGGTGCCGGTCTCCTTGTTCATCGCGTGTGCCTCGGTGACGTTGGTCGCTTCAGCAGACGAGGTGGCGCGGGCGGTGCTGGCGCCACCGACACCCTTCAGAGAGGTCGGATCCTGGCTGGTGGCTGTGTCGACCTTCTCTGCGGAGGGGTTCTGGTGCGGCGGGGTGCAACCTGCCAGGGCGAGCGCTGCCAGTGCAGCGACGCCGGCTACTGCTTTGCGGGAAGAGGTGGCAATCACAGGAATGTTCCTTCGGTTTCGAAAAAGAGAAAAGGTTTTGGCTACTTCGCGCGGGGCGTGGAGGCCTTGACTGAATCATACGGCTCGGCCGAGACGACCGTGACGGAAATTTCACGGCCGTTCGGCGCGGTGTACTTCCGGGTCTCGCCCTCAGCAGCACCCACCACAGCGGCGCCGAGCGGGGAGTTCTCCGAATAGGTCTCCAAATCTGCGTTGTCAGTGGACGCCGCGCGGGTGCCGATGAGGAAGGTCTCGCGGTCGTCCTCGTCGCCGTCGTAGTACACGTGAACCACGGAACCGACATGGGCGACGCCCTCGACAATGCCAGCGCGCTCGGTGGTGGAGTTGGACAGGATCTCGGAGATCTGCTTGATGCGCGCCTCCTCCTGGTCCTGCTGCTCACGAGCCGCGTCGTAGCCCGCGTTCTCCTTGAGGTCGCCCTCCTCGCGGCGCTCGTTGATCTCGGCGGCGATCGCCGGGCGGTTGTCGATGAGCTGCTGCAGCTCGGCCTCGAGCTTGGCCTTCATTTCGGGAGTAATGTACTGCTGCTGGGATTCAGCCATAGGGGTCTAAACCTTCCCTGATACGTGAAATCGGCCCGCCACTAGCGGGCCAAAGTGTGCAGATATACGGCGAAAGATTAGCACACGCAACTCCGTCAGTTTCCCCTAGCGTGCTGCGTAGAAGCTGCTCTCCGGGTCCATGTAGAACGGCAGATTCTCCGAACACCCGTAGATGCGCCCAGACACCAGCGGTGCGCGCACAGGCAGATCCACCGCGATACGGGAGTGCTCCTCAGCACCAGCCGGAAGAATCACCTCGCGGCGGCCCACCTCGGCGTGCGAGTAGTCCACAGCGGTGACAATGCAGTACGCGGGCGTGTCCGGGTGTTTGCGTGTGACGTCGATCCACAGGCGGCCCGTCGAGTCGTCGATACGCTCCTGCGAAATGAACTCTGCCTGCACCGGCTCGTTGAAACGGTTCATGATCGTCCGGGCGCCGAAAAACAGCAGCGCACCCATCAAGATGACCGAGACTACGGCCACAATTTTTCCGCCGAGGGAACCGCCGGAACCACCCTTCGCGCCGTAGCGGTCTGCGGGGCGGGGGGAGGTTGCTGTGCTCACGGAAACGGCTCCTTGCAGGTGGTAAGGACTTCACCGCCGATGGTACTAAGATGACGCGAAGGTAAAGAACTGACCCTACGAAAGTTGGAGTGATCGAGTGACCGGGTTGCGTCTGATGGCGATTCACGCCCACCCTGACGACGAATCCTCCAAGGGTGCAGCCACCATGGCCAAGTACGCCGCCGAGGGAAACCGGGTGCTGGTGGTCACCTGCACCGACGGCAGGCGCGGCGACGTGCTCAACCCGGCGATGGACCGACCGGGAGTGCTGGACAACATCCTAGATGTGCGCCGTGAGGAGATGGCTCGGGCGGCGGCCGCGCTGGGCGTCGAGCACGTTTGGCTGGGATACGAGGACTCAGGCCTGCCTGAGGGCGACCCGCTGCCCCCGTTGCCCGAAGGCTCATTTGCGGTGCAGGACCCGGAGGAAGTGGCGGAAAAGATTGTGGAGCAAATCCGCGAGTTCCGCCCCCACGTGATCATCACGTACGACGAAAACGGCGGCTACCCGCACCCGGACCACCTGATGGTGCACGCGATCTCAATGATCGCCTGGGAGCGCGCGGGCGACCCTTCCTTCGCGCCGCAGGCGGGCGAGCCGTGGACGCCGCTGAAGCTGTACTACTCGCACGGCTTCATCTTGCAGCGGATGAAACTGCTGCAAAAACGCTTGATCGAGCGCGGCCAGAAGAGCCCGTACGAACTCATGATCAAACGCTGGGAGGAAAACGAGGGAGATGTCTTCGACCGCGTGACCACACAGGTCGAGTGCGCGGGCTATTTCCAGCAGCGCGCCGAGGCGCTCACTGCCCACGCCACACAGATCGACCCCGCTGGCGCGTTTCTGGCCAGTCCGGTGGAAGAGCAGCAGGACGTGTGGCCCACCGAGGAGTTCGAGCTCGCTGCAAGCCGGGTAGACACCACGCTGCCGGAAACGGACCTGTTCGCGGGCATCGAGGAGGGAGAGTAAATGACCACGTTCACCATCGCCGCCGCTGACGCCGCGAGCTTCATTCTTGCCCAGTCGCCGGGGGAGACACCGGTCGGCCCAGACTTTGGCAAGGCCTCGCCGATCGGGCTGCTGCTGCTGGTCATCCTCGGTGTGGTTGTGCTGTTCATCGGGTGGTCCTTCCACCGCCGCTTCTCCCGCTTCAAGCGCCGTCAAGCGTTCGCGGAGGCTCGTGGCATCGACCCGTTCGACGAGAAGGCGGTAGACGAGGCCATGGAGCAGGCGGGACTCAAGGACCAGCGCAAGAAAAACGCCTTCTAGCTGGGTAGAATTCGCACCGTGTCTGTCCTATCCAAACTGCGCTACCCGTTGTACCCGCTCTATGAGGCACGCCTGAAGCGCGAGCTCCGCGGCAAGAAACGCCCGCAGCACATCGCCGTCATGGCAGACGGCAACCGCCGCTGGGCACGAGAATCCGGCTTCAAAGACATCTCGCACGGACACCGTGTCGGCGGCGCCAAGATCGGCGAGCTGGTCCGCTGGTCGGCGGAGATGGACATCGATGTCCTCACCATTTACCTGTTGTCCACGGAAAACCTGCAGCGGACCACAGAGGAAGTGGAGTTGCTCTTCGACATCATCTCCGGTGTCATCGAAGAACTGGCCACGGAGCACTACACCTGCCGCGTGCGGTTGGTGGGCCACCTGGAGTTGTTGCCGGAGGACGTCGCTAAGCGAATGCGCGAAAGTGCAGCGGCGACGGATGAGAAACCCGGCCTGACCGTCAACATCGCTGTCGGCTACGGCGGGCGGCAAGAGATTGTGGACGCGGTGCAATCGCTTATCGACGACAAAGCTCACGCCGGGGTCACCGCCACCGAAATGGCGGCCGAGATTACCGTCGAGTCCATCTCGGAGCACCTGTACACCTCGGGCCAGCCGGACCCGGACTTGGTCATCCGCACCTCCGGCGAGCAGCGTTTGTCTGGCTTTCTGCTGTGGCAGGCGGCGTACTCGGAAATCTGGTTCACGGACATTTACTGGCCGGCGTTTCGCAAGATCGATTTCCTGCGCGCGCTGCGCGACTACTCGCAGCGTTCCCGTCGCTTCGGCAAATAGCTAGATCTTGCGCATGCGGACGCGCTGGACAGTGTGGTCGTAGTCCTTGCGCAGCACCAGTGATGCGCGCACCCGGGTGGGGAGAATGTTTTCCACGAGGTTGGGCAGGTTGATGGTTTGCCACAGCTCACGGGCCTCGTAGGTGGCTGCTGCGTCGTCCATGTCCGCGAAGTGCGCGAAGTGGTTACCGGGCTCGCGGAACGCCGTGTCGCGCAGCTTGAGAAACCGCTCGATGTACCAGCGCTCGATATCCTGAGTCTTCGCGTCCACGTAGATGGAGAAATCAAACAAGTCGGACACCATCAGCGTGGGCCCGGTCTGCAGCACGTTCAGGCCTTCGAGGATGAGGATGTCGGGCTGGCGGACCTCGATGCACTCTTCGGGCAGGATGTCGTAGGCCTCGTGCGAGTAGATAGGCGCTTTGACTACGGGCTGGCCCGATTTGACCTCGGTGACAAACCGCATGAGATTACGGCGGTCGTAGGACTCCGGGAAGCCCTTGCGTTTCATAATGCCGCGCTCCTCCAGCACCGTCTTGGGGTAGAGGAACCCGTCGGTGGTGACAAGGTCCACCCGCGGGTGTGAGTCCCATCGTTGGAGCAGCACCTGCAGCACGCGCGCTGTGGTGGATTTTCCCACTGCCACGGAGCCAGCCAGGCCGATGATGAAGGGCACATGCCCGGGGTCGCCGCCGATAAATGTTTCGGTAGCCTTGGTGAGCTTCTGCCGTGCACGCACCTGCAGGTGAATCAGGCGCGACAGCGGCAGGTAAATATCCTCTACCTCCTGCAGGTCCAAGTTCTCGCCGATGCCGGAAAGGGTTCTCAGCTCCGCCTCCGTGAGAACCTGGGGCATGGTGGCGCGGCGTTTGCGCCAGTCCTCGCGGTGGAAGTCGAGGTACGGCGACGAATCGGCTCGTGACATAGCCACCATTGTTGCACCGGAGCAAAAGTGGAATAAATCCTCCGTCTTGGCCCTCAGTCTTTCCTATACTTCGAGGCGTTGTAACCAACGCGAGAAGAAAGGACCCGGTCGAAGTGTCTGAAGACCTCCGCTACCAGGATCTGGCCACCTACGATCCCGAGGTGCATGCCGCAATTGTGGACGAGCTGGCGCGCCAGCGCGACACCTTGGAGATGATCGCTTCCGAGAACTTCGTGCCGCGCTCCGTGCTGCAGGCCCAAGGCTCGGTGTTGACCAACAAGTACGCCGAGGGCTACCCGGGCCGCCGCTACTACGGCGGCTGCGAGCACGTCGACGTGATCGAGGACTTGGCGCGCGACCGCGCCAAAGAGGTGTTCGGAGCAAAGTACGCGAACGTGCAGCCACACTCCGGCGCGCAAGCGAACGCTGCGGTGCTTATGGCGCTGGCGGAACCGGGCGACACCATCCTCGGCCTCGACCTGGCGCACGGCGGCCACCTCACCCACGGCATGAAGATCAACTTCTCCGGCCGTCTTTACAACGTGGCTGCGTACCAGGTGGAAGAGGACACCCACCTGATCGACATGGCGAAGCTGCGCGAGCAGGCCCGCGAGGTGAAGCCGAAGGTGATCATCGCTGGTTGGTCCGCCTACCCGCGTCATGAGGATTTCGCGGAGTTCCGCTCCATCGCCGACGAGGTCGGCGCGTACTTGTGGGTGGACATGGCCCACTTCGCAGGCCTCGTCGCCGCCGGGCTCCACCCGAACCCGGTGCCGCACGCGCACGTGGTCTCGTCCACGGTGCACAAGACCTTGGGTGGGCCGCGCTCTGGTTTCATCCTCACCAACGACCTGGAGTTGCACAAGAAGCTCAACTCCGCGGTGTTCCCGGGCCAGCAGGGCGGCCCGCTCATGCACGTGGTGGCCGCGAAGGCGACCGCGTTCAAGATTGCGGGCACCCCCGAGTTCAAGGACCGCCAGCAGCGCACCCTGGGCGGGGCGAAGGTGCTGGCGGAGCGCCTGCTTGCCGACGACGCGCGCGAGGCTGGCATCTCCGTCGTCTCCGGCGGCACGGAGGTGCACCTCGTGCTGGTGGACCTGCGCAACTCGCCGATGGACGGCCAGCAGGCTGAAGACCTGCTGCACTCCGTGGGCATTACGGTCAACCGCAACGCCGTGCCGTTCGACCCGCGCCCGCCGAAGGTGACCTCCGGCCTGCGCATTGGCACCTCCGCGCTGGCCACCCGCGGCTTCAGCGAGGAGGACTTCCGCGAGGTCGCCGAGATCATCGCAGAGACCCTGATCAAGGGCGAGGAAGCCGACATTGAGGCCCTTCGCGGCCGCGTTGAAGCCCTGGCGCGCAAATACCCGCTCTACCCGGACCTCGAAGACTGGAAGATGCTCTAGTTCTCGTCTGCTTCGGCTTCCCCGGCGGCGCCAGCACCGTCACCGTGTGCGCCGCTGTGCCCGCGCTGCTCCGCGAGAGTGGCGCGGGCTTTTTGCAACCACTCGGGCTGATCGTCCAGCAGCGCACGGATCTCGTCGGTGGTCATCGCCTGGTCCACGCCAGCGTTCTTCAGCGCGGTGACGGAAATGCCGAGCTTGCGCGCAACCTCGGGGCGAGGGTGCGGGCCGCGCAGGCGAAGTTCCTGCAGCCACTGCGGCGGGTTGTCCTGCAATTCGCGCAGCTCGGCGTGCGTTACCGCACCGTCTTGGAACTCTTGCGGGGTGGCGGGAAGGTAGATGCCCAGCTTCTTTGCGGCGGTTACCGGCTTCATTGCGGTGCCGGACGGGGTCTGATCAGTCATGCGCAAAACGGTAGCATTGCCGACCATGCTCACCATTGCCTTCGTCACCGGCACGGAGCCGGGTAAGTGGTTTCGCCGCTACGAGGAACTCACGGGGGACCGCCTCGAGGCGATTGCCTCCGATGACCCGTTCCCGCTCGTGGGTACGCAGGCCGTCGCGGCACTTGTGCGCCTACCGGACGAACGCGTAGGGGAGGACTACCACGTTGTGCGGTTGTACGAGGAGGCGCCAGGAGTCGCGGTGCCGAAAGATTCGGTGTACGCGGAGATCGGCGAGGTTACCCGAGAGGACCTCGCCGAGGAGATCGTCAACCACTCAGGGCCGACGCCTATCGACGACCTCCGGTCCGCCCTTCAAGTCGTCGCCGCCAACGTCGGGATCGCCTATGCCCCGCTGCCGCTTTTGAAAAATCTCGCGCGAAAGCAGGTGAAGGCTCTGCCGCTGCGCGGAGCGACCGGATCCCCGAGCCAAATCGCCCTTGTGTGGCGCAAGGCTGATGATTCGGATGCTGTGCAGGACTTTGTCGGCGTGACCAAAGGGCGAACTGCACGTTCGTCGCGTGGACAGTCTCACCCCCGATCGGGTGCAAAGAAAGCTCGTCGTTAACGCAAAGTTCATAATGGACGATGGACTTGTTCCAATGATGAAAGGTATTAATTATGTTTTCCCGTAAAATCGCTGCTTCCGCTGCTGTTTTGACCCTGGGTGCCACTGGGCTCGTTGCTTGCTCCAACGACGGTGACGCTGAGAACACCTCCACTGAGGTTGTCTCTGAGACCGCTACCGAGACGGATACCGCTACCGAGACCGCTGCTGCGACCACCTCCGCCGCTGACGCTACGACTTCTGCTGCAGCAGACAACGCCGAGGCGACCGAGGAGATCACCACCGCCGACGGCGCGACCGCGATGGTTCCGGCCGGCGTTGTTGCGGCCATGGACAAGTTCGCGCAGCCGGATTGGGGTGAGCCGATGGCCGTTGAGGAGACGGACGGTGGCTGGATCGTTACCTACGACAACGAGCACTACGTCACCTGGAACGAAAACACCGGTGGCGCTCCGACTTGGGGCCAGATTGCTAACGAGTGGCTGACGGACGTCCGCCTCGACCAGAAGCTGGGCTTCCCGCTCGCTCCGGAGACCGAGAACGCTGACCAGTCCGGCTGGACCCAGGAGTTCGAGAACGGCACCATCGAGTGGACCCGTGGTGGCACCGAGGACGCGTTCACCGCAATCGTCACCGAGAAGTAGTCCGGCGAGCTTTTCAACGCCATCCCGCGTACGCGGGATGGCGTTTTCGCATTGTTGCGTGCCCGAGTGACCATCTGGACAATGGAGCGCATGCAAAAATCGGACTTTTCCATCCGGCCCATTCGGCCCGAAGATTATCCGCAGGTGCGTGCGATCTACGAGATGGGGCTGCAGACCGGCAATGCCTCGTGGGAAACCCAGGGGCAGACGTGGGAGCAGTTTTCCCGAAAGAAGATCATGGAGACGGTATTCGTTGCCGTTGACGCGGAAGATGATGGAAAGGTCCTCGGATGGGTGGGTGCGGCGAAAGCGTCGACCCGCAGCGTGTTCTATGGGGTGGTCGAGGACTCGATCTACACCCACCCAGACGCTCGGGGCCGAGGTATTGCCGGTGCGTTGCTAGATCGTCTTATTCAGACCTGCATCGATCTGCACAAGTGGTCCATCCACTCGTGGATCTTCCCGGAAAATGAAGGATCCGCGGGCCTGCACAGGTCCCGCGGATTTGAGAAGGTGGGCACGTTCCACAACATGGCCCAGATGGCGTACGGCGAGCGCAAGGGGCAGTGGCGCGACTGCGATATCTACGAGCTCATCCTGCCCATGTCGCGCCAGCCTTAGTTCAGCTCCTCCTTCAGCTTCTCTTCTCGTACCGGCAGGAGGAGCAGGAAGGCGATGACGGCCAGCGGCACCATGAGCAGGAACACCGGGGTGAGCCCGTCGTTGTAGCTGCTGAGAACCGCGTCCTGGATGGGGGCGGGCAGCTGCGCGACCAGCTCCGGGGTGAGGCTATTCGCCGCGCCGTCGCCGAATCGCTTGGCGTACTCGGCGCCTTCCGGGCCCAGGGCTGCCAAGGCTTCCGGCAAACGCTCTTCGAGGTTGCTGCGCATGTTGTGAATGAACAGCGATCCAGACAGGGAAGCACCGACAGCGGAGCCGATCTGGCGGAAGAAGTTGTTCGTCGACGTCGCGGTGCCCACGTGCCGAAGTGGGAACGAGTTCTGCACGATGAGGACGAGTACCTGCATGACCAACCCTAGCCCGAAGCCGAAGATGAACATGTAGATGCCGAGCGTGGTCAGTGGCGTGCTCGTCTCGAGGCGGGAGAACAGGTACAAGCCAAGCGTGGTCACAAGCATGCCCACCAGCGGGTACGCCTTGTAGCGGCCGGTCTTGGAGATGATGAACCCAACGGTCATGCCCGTGACCAGCATGCCGACGACCATCGGCAGCATCATCAGCCCGGCCTCAGTCGGGGTGAGCTGGTGGACCATCTGCAGGTAGGTGGGGAGGTACGCCAGGCCACTGGTCATCGCCAGCCCAAGCACGGTGCCCGCGAGAGTGGTCAGCACCATGTTGCGGTTGTGGAACAGGTCCATAGGGATAAGTGGGTTGGCCGCACGGCGTTCCACAACAACGAACAGCACTGCAGCGATGAGCGCGATGGCGCAGGTGGTGATGATGGTGGGGGAGCTCCAGTCGTACTGGGTGCCGCCCCATGTGGTGGTGAGGATCAAGGAGGTCGTTGCCACCACCATCAGGGTCGTGCCCACGTAGTCGAAGTGCATGCCCTTGGCGGAGCCGCGACGCAGCTTCAGCACCCCGGCGCATACCGTCATGGCTAGCAGGCCAAGCGGGATATTCATCCACAGGGCCCAGCGCCACCCGGGCCCGTCAGTGAACCAGCCTCCGAGGACCGGGCCGAGCACGGAGGAGATGCCGAATACGGCCCCCATAACGCCCATGTATTTGCCTCGCTCGCGGGCGGGGACCACCTCGGCGATGATGGACTGGGAGTTCACCATCATGCCGCCGGCACCGAGGCCCTGGACGGCGCGGCCGATGATCAGCAGTTCCATGGTGTTGGCGAAGCCGCCGATGGTGGAGCCGAGCACGAACAGCCCGATGCCGGTGATGTAGAGCCACTTGCGCCCCAAGATGTCGCCGAGTTTGCCGTTCACTGGCATAGCGATTGTCATGGTGACGAGGAAGGCCGAGATCACCCAGCTCATGTGGTTTACGCCGCCGAGCTCGCCGACGATCGTGGGAAGCGCGGTGGCGAAAATCATCTGCCCGAGCGAGCTCATCAGCATGGTGAGCAGCAGGGCGGAGAACACGATGCCGACGTTGGGGGCACCGGTCTGAGACTTCGGCGAGTCAATCTCGCGGGTTTCTACCATGGCATGTCCTTTGCGTAGTTGGAAAGATCTTGGGCGTTAGCGATGAGTTGCGCGATGGGATCGCCGCCGTCGGGCGGGTGCCACAGATACTGGGTCACGGCCCCTTGAAACAGCACGACGATGAAGTGTGTCTCCTCCTCGATTGAACCGCTGAGTCTGCGATCTTCAGGGAAGCGTTCGAAGTGCGAGTACACGGCACGTCCTATCTGGGTGAGGAAGCCGCGCCGTCGGGTTGCTTCTGCCTGCATGAGCCCGGGGTTGTTCTCGATGAGCTGCTTCCGGCACGCCGCAGCGGGGCCCTCGAAGCTGCCGGGCACGACCTCGACGGACCGGATCACCAGCTCGAGGACGTTGTCGCTCTGGGTCTCGCGGATGGTGCGCAGCGATGCATCACTGAAGGAGAATGGGAACGACCCCAAGATCGCTTCATCTTTAGAGTCCACGTAGTTGAAGAAGGTGCGCCGCGAGATGCCGGCGTTGCGGCAAATGTCGTCGACGGTGACCTTGTCGTACCCGTGCTCATCTACAAGCCGGGCAGCCTCGTTGCGGATGCGCAGCCGTGTCTCGCGGCGCTTCTGCTCCCGAATCCCTTCATTTTGCACGGGGTGCAATATTACACCCAGTGCACGTTAAGGCAAGCCTGCGGAAAGATCGCCCTCTACCAGCGGTTTGTCGTTCTCTATATACGTTAGGCGCACAATTCCGGGCTCAAGCTTCTCGACGTCCCAACGGCCCTGACCCTCATTGCACCCCTTTGTCAGCGGTATGGACTGCCCGCCCTCGCCGATTAACGCCGTGCAGCCGGTGAGGGGATACGTCACCGAAGCGGTGCCGCCGCCGAACGTGGCCACCGCCGGCCAAGCCTTCACCTTCGCGTCGTCCTCGAGGCTGTTCAGGGTGCCGGTGTAGGTGCCGGTTGGGGCCGAAGGATCGTCGATAGGCAATTGCGGCTGCGCCGTGACCGTGACGGTGGCGGGGACGGCGCTGGCCGGCTCAGGGCGCGGGTTTGCGTACCAGTAGGCTGCCGCGAGCACGACGCCAATCATGGCGACAATCAGTGCGAGCACGCCGCCGACTACCCACGGTTTGTTGGGGCCGCCGGCGGTGCGCAGCTCGGAAAAGGAATCAGGCATGGAAAAGCCCCCAGCTCGACGTTTTCAGTGCTGGGGGCTGATTCTAGCGGGGCGCTAGTTGCGGTCGGTGTTGGCCATCGAGAGTACGTTGAGGCGCTTGTCCAGCTCCTCCTCGGTGAGCTTCTCGCCGTCCACAAAACCCAGATCGATCGTGGCCTGGCGGATGGTGATGCCCTCCTTGACCGCGTGCTTGGCAATCTTCGCTGCGTTTTCGTAGCCAATTGCGGAGTTCAGTGGCGTCACGATGGACGGGGAGGACTCCGCCAGCGTGCGCATGCGCTCCTCGTTCGGCTCGATACCATCCACCAGCTTGGTCGCGAACTGGCGAGCAGTGTTGGCCAGCAGACGGGAGGACTCGAGCACGTTGCGGGCCATCATCGGAATGAACACGTTGAGCTCGAACTGGCCCTGCGTGCCACCGAAAGCCACTGCCGCATCATTGCCGATGACCTGCGCGGAGACCTGCGTGGCAGTCTCGCACAGCACCGGGTTGACCTTGCCCGGCATGATGGAGGAGCCCGGCTGAAGGTCCGGCAGGTGGATCTCGGCGAAGCCCGCCAGCGGGCCGGAGCCCATCAAGCGGATGTCGTTGGCGATTTTGCACAGGGACACTGCGACGGAGCGCATTGCACCCGAGAACTCGACCAGCCCGTCCCGGTTAGCCTGTGCCTCGAAGTGGTTCTTGGCCTCGGAGAGCTGCTCGACGCCGGTGAGCTTCTTCAGCTCTTCGGTGACCTTGCCGCCGAACTCCGCCGGGGTGTTGATGCCGGTGCCCACAGCGGTGCCGCCGATAGCGAGCTCGCCCAAACGGTTCAGGGTGCCCTCGACGCGCTGGACGCCCAACTCAATCTGGCGTGCGTAGCCCGAGAACTCCTGGCCCAGGGTCACCGGGGTGGCGTCCATGAGGTGGGTGCGGCCGGACTTGACCACCTCGTGCCACTCCTTGGCCTTCTTCTCCAGCGATTCTTGGAGGACCTTCAGCGCCGGGATAAGGTCGTTCGCTGCGGCCTCGGTGGCGGCGACGTGCGTCGCGGTGGGGAAGGTGTCGTTGGAGGACTGGCCCATGTTCACGTGGTCGTTCGGGTGGACCTCGACGCCGTTTGCCTTCGCAATGGAGGCGATGACCTCGTTGGTGTTCATGTTGGAGGAGGTTCCGGAACCGGTCTGGAAGACGTCGATCGGGAACTGGTCGTTGTGCTGGCCGTCCGCGATCTCCTTCGCCGCGGCGATGATCGCATCAGCCTTCTCAGCGTCCAGGTTGCCCAGGTCCTTGTTCACCTGCGCGCAGGCTGCCTTGAGTAGGCCGAGTGCACGAATCTGCTGGGCTTCCAGGCCGCGGCCGGAGATTGGGAAGTTCTCTACCGCGCGCTGGGTCTGGGCACGCCAGAGCGCGTCGACGGGCACCTTGACCTCGCCCATCGTGTCATGTTCGATGCGGTATTCCTGATCAGCCATGATTGTCCTTTGCTACTGTCGCGTGCACGTCGCGCACGGTAAGGTGCTCGCGTGCCTGTCCACTGGACGATTATGCATCAATCGGACATTCGGAGGAGCGGATATGCCCGAACTTGACGCCAAGAAAGCCCCCACTTTGAGGGACGCGCTAGTGGCGGCGGCCGCGATGGTGTCCGTGGACGTCCTGCTTCTTGGTCAAGGGCTGCTTCTGCTGCGCGCTGACCTGCCCCGCTCGGTGGCGCTGACGGTGCTGCCGGGCGCTGTGCTTGTGGCGCTGGCGGCGCCCACGGTGATGCTCGTGCGCTACATTCGCCGCCGCGGACTGGAGCTCGGGTTCTCGCGGCTCGGGCGCCGGGGCTGGCACCTGCTGTGGCAGGCTCCAGCGGTGGTGCTCGGCTCTGCGTCAGCGACCGCTCTGGTTGCGCCGCTGTTCGGCATCGAGTCTGGCGGCGGTTCCACGGGGGAAGTCTTGGCCAGAGATTTAGATAGCGCCGCACCGGTGCTGGTGCTATTGGCCGGCTACCTGCTTATCGGGCCGTTTATTGAGGAGATCGTGTTTCGCCGCGTGCTCATGGGGTACTTCGACACGCTCATGCCAGCGGCTGCGAGCGTGGTGGTCACCTCAGCGATTTTCGGGGCGGCCCATATTGCGCCACCAGCGATCGTGTTCACTTTCTTCTCCGGCATTGGCCTGGCGCTTGTGGCGCGCTTCCATGGCAACATCACGTCCAGCTTCGTTGTGCACGCGGTGAATAACCTGCTGGCCAGCGCGGCCGTCATTGGTGCGCTGTTTTAGCTGCAGGAGAAGTTCCGGTTTGTCGATTTCGCCGTCGCGCTCGCTGTGGTGTCGGGACTTTCTGCCGTCCAGTGGGGCACCGCCCATCTTCTCGGTGTCTCCCCGCGCCGCCGGGCTCGAGCCGGCCGCGGCGCTGCTCGCCGCGCCCTACATCGAGCCCGCCCGAATCGCGCACGCATTCCTCGGCGGGATCGCGTTCGTGCTTGTGGCGCGGCAGCGCAAGTCGCTGGGGGCTTCGATCGTCGCCCACCTTGCCAACAACCTGGTGGGGATCATCGTGATCGCGGGGTTGTTGGCGTAGCGGCTAGTTCTTCGGGTCCGAGTAGTCCACCACGGAGTAGTCCTGCAGCTTGGACAGTTGGTGCTGCGACTCCACAAAGCGCACGGTGCCGGACTTGGAGCGCATGACCAGCGAACGCGTGGTCGCGCCGGATTTGCGGTAGGTCACCCCGCGCAGCATGTCGCCGTTGGTCACACCGGTGGCGGCGAAGTAGCAGTTGTCGGAGGTGACCAGGTCGTTGATGCCCAGCACGCGGTCCAGGTTGTGGCCGGCGGCGAGAACCCTTTCGCGCTCGACGTCGTCCTGCGGGGCCAGCATGCCCTGGATCTCGCCGCCGAGGCACTTCAGGGCGCACGCCGTGACGACGCCCTCCGGTGTGCCGCCGACACCCATAGCGATGTCGATGGAGCTGGTGTCCTGCGCCGCTGCGATGGCGCCGGCGACGTCGCCGTCCATGATGAAGCGGACCTTGGCGCCGGCGGCACGGATGTCGTCCACAAGCTGCGCGTGGCGTGGACGGTCCAGCACGACGACCGTGACATCGGAGGTGCGCAGACCCTTCGCCTTGGCGACGGCCTCGATGTTGGCCTTGACCGGTGCAGTGATGTCGATAACGCCGGCGGCCTCCGGGCCAACGGCGATCTTGTTCATGTAGAAGGCGTCCTGGGGGTTGAACATAGAACCGCGGTCCGCCGCCGCGATCACGGAGATTGCGTTCGGGCGACCCTCCGCCATCAAGCGGGTGCCGTCGACGGGGTCCACCGCCAGGTCAACGGCAGCGCCGCGGCCATTGCCCACCTGCTCACCGTTGAACAGCATCGGGGCCTCGTCCTTCTCGCCCTCACCGATGACGATCACGCCGTCCATCTCAACGGAGTTGATCATTTTGCGCATGGCGTTCACCGCGGCGCCGTCGCCTTCGTTCTTCTGGCCACGGCCGACCCAGCGGCCGGAGGCAAGCGCGGCGGCCTCGGTGACGCGGACCAGCTCCATAGCGAGATTGCGGTCTGGGAAAAGATCGGACTGTTCGGTCATGGGGAGGCCTTCCTACAACGATTCAAAAAAGACCCCTCTATTGTGGCACTACCGCTTGCCGAAGTGTCCGTTCTTCCCACCTTAAGGGGGAAGCGAGGCGCATGACATACTGAAGCGCGTGGCTAGCGATAAAAAACCCCGCATTTTCCAGGACGGGCGAGACATTGCCATCAATGCCGCCCTTATCGTCGTGCTGATGCTCCTCGCCGTCGGTGCGACAGGACTGTGCTCGTTCAACCCGGGTGCGCCCGAACAGGGACCGGTGCAGGAGGTCGACGCGAAGACCTTCCTGGACTTGGAGTCGCGCGCGGTTGATTTCCCCGTCCGCTATCCGGAAATGCCGCAGGGGTGGATCACCAACTCGGCCCGCCGTTCGATGCTCGGCGGGCAGCCGGCCCCGGTGGTGGGCTGGGTGACGCCGGACCGCGGGTTTATCCAGTTCACCCAGACCGGGGTAGGCGCCCAAGAGGCCGCTGAGGGCGCGGATGGCAAGCAGCGAGCCCTTGATCGCACAACTGACATCGGCGGCCGCAACGTGGAGGTGTACACCTCCGAGGAGAAAGACGTGCGCGACCTGTGGGTCGTGGACGCGGGGGATGCGCGATTTGTACTCACCGGTGCGGGCGAGGACCGCGAATTTCAGGAGTTGATCTCAGCAGCGCTGGCTACTGCTCCGATTCAGAGCCCGGGGCAGTAGTTTCGCCACCCTGGCGGGCATTGATCGCTTCCTCCACGCGGCGCGACGCACCGTCGAGGAGCACTTCGCACCGTTTCGCCAGCGCTTCGCCGCGTTCCCAGTATTTGAGGGATTCGTCGAGGCTCATCTGCCCCAGCTCGAGGATCTTCACGGTTTCGACCAGCTCGTCTCGGGCCTGCTCGTAGGAGAGAGTCGTTGGGTCGGGCAAAGCGTTGTCGTTGGCCTGGCCGGAGCCGAAGGTATTTTCGGTCATGATTGTGCTTTCTTAATCAGCTTGTGCGGTGGACATTGAGGCGGCAGTGATAGAGCCGTCCCCGACGCGGATGCGCAGCTGCGATCCGGGTGGGGATTGGTCGATGGAGGTGACTACCTCCGGGTCGGAACCGTCGCGTGGCAGCACTTGCACCACGGCGTAGCCTCGCGCGAGCGTGGCCGACGGGCCGAGCGCGGACACTTGGGCGCGCAAACCTCGCACGTGCTGCGATTCGCGCTGCAGCAGGTGGGTCATGTCGCGGCGGATGAGCAATGCCGCGCGCTCGATTTCGTCGCGCCGGCGGGTGATCGCCGTCATCGGGTCCGCGAGCGAGGGGCGCGTGCGCACAGACGCAAGGGCGTCCCGCTCTCGACGGACCCAGCCGCGCAGGGCGGCGGCCATACGGGCCCGCGCTTCGTCGATAAGCAAACGCTCCTGCGCAACGTCCGGGACGGCGCGTTTCGCGGCGTCGGTCGGGGTGGCGGCGCGGACATCGGCGACGTTGTCCAGTACCGGGTTGTCCGGCTCGTGGCCGATCGCGGAGATGACAGGGGTCTGCACCTTCGCGACGGCGCGTTGCAGCGCTTCCTCGGAAAAGGGCAGCAGATCCTCCACCGAGCCGCCGCCGCGGGCGACGATGATCACGTCCACATCCGGGTCCGCATCCAGCGTCTCAAGCGCCTCAATGACCGCGGGGACGGTGGTTGGCCCCTGAACCGGAGTGTTGATGATCTCGAACCGCACCTCCGGCCAGCGCCCCTGCGCCACGGTGACCACGTCGCGCTCGGCGGCGGAGCCGCGGCCGGTAATCAACCCGACCTTGGTGGGGAGGTACGGCAGCGGCTTCTTCAGAGCGGGATCGAACAGCCCCTCAGCGGCGAGCTGCTTGCGCAGCGCCTCGATGCGGGCCAGTAGCTCGCCCGCACCCACGTGCCGGATCTCGGTGACCCGCATGGAAAACGTGCCGCGGCCCGGATAGAACGAAGGCTTGCCGAAGACGACGACGCGGTCGCCGTCATTGAGCGGCACCTGCATCCCGGTAAGCAGCGAGGTGTCGGCGGTGAGTTGAACGCTGGCTTGCTCCTGGGTGTCGCGCAGCGTGAGGTAGGAAAACCGCCACGTGGGCTTGGTGTTGACCTGGGTGAGCTGCCCCTCGATCCAGAGCCAGCCGAGCCGCTCGATCCAGCCCTTCACCGAGGTGTTGAGCTTAGATACCGACCACGGCGTCTCCGGCGAACTTTTCGACGGCGCGTTGTGCGGATCCGACGTTTCTGCCACCGCATGCTCCTTTCTTCAACCCATCTGGCGAGTGCAAGGTTACCCGGCGAGCCGACATCGCCCGCCTACTGTTTTCGACGTTGATTAGTTAGTGTTGGTTCCATGACTGATCAGGGTAAAAAAGTCCTCCTCGCATCCCCCCGCGGCTACTGTGCTGGCGTTGACCGTGCGGTGGAGACAGTAGAGAAGGCCCTGGAGAAATACGGTGCGCCCGTGTATGTGCGCAAAGAAATCGTGCACAACAAGTACGTGGTGGAGACGCTGCAAGAACGCGGAGTGATCTTCGTCGACGAAACCGATGAGGTACCCGAGGGTGCGCACCTTGTGTTTTCCGCCCACGGTGTTTCGCCGGCTGTGCGGGAGTCCGCCAAGGACCGCAACCTGCTGACTCTGGACGCGTCCTGCCCGCTGGTGACCAAGGTGCACAACGAGGCGAAGCGTTTCGCCCGCGACGGCTATCACATCCTTCTTGTCGGGCATGAGGGCCACGAGGAGGTGGAAGGAACCGCCGGTGAGGCGCCCGAGATCACCCATCTCGTGGACGGTGTGGACAGCGTAGACCGCCTCCCAGACTTCCCGGACGACCAGAAACTTGTGTGGCTTTCCCAGACCACCCTCTCCGTGGACGAGACCATGGTGATTGTGGACAAGCTCCACGAGCGCTACCCGAACTTGGAGAACCCGCCGAGCGACGACATCTGCTACGCCACCCAGAACCGTCAAGCGGCAGTAAAGGAGATAGCGCCGAAGTGTGAGCTGGTTATCGTGGTCGGCTCCCAAAACTCCTCGAACTCGCGGCGCCTGGTAGAGGTTGCCTTGGAGGCAGGTGCGAGGGCGTCGTACTTGGTGGACTATGCGTCCCAGATCGAGGACGCATGGTTCGAGGGCGTGAACACAGTAGGGGTAACCTCCGGCGCTTCCGTCCCGGAGATTCTGGTGAAAGAGCTGGTGGAGGAACTCGCGCGCCGCGGCTACACGGATAGCGAGGAAGTGGCCACCACCGTGGAGACCATCACGTTTGCTCTACCGCGCGACCTTCGGTTGCCGCGCCGTGAGAACCCGGCGGTGGCAGGAGGGTAGTCAGCCCTTATATAGGTCCTCGCCGAGCCGGTCCGTGATTTTAGATGAGCCGGTTCGCGGGGACCGTTTCGCGTTGCGCTCCGAATCCGCGCGGCGGAGCAATTCTTGGACGGGCACTGCTTTCGCGCGCTCGCGGGCGCGCCGGCCCTCGGAATTGGTGCGGCGGTTGCTCTGCTGCACCCTGGTCCGCTCGGCGGTTTCGTAGCGCAGCAGCTGCGCGTTATGCCGCTTGATCAGGCGGATACGCACGACGGCGATGAGGACGGAGCCCGCCGTCACTGCGAAAAGTACCGGAAACAACTCGGTCACCGGGTAAAACACCAGCAGCAGGGCCGCCTTTCCGGATGCGCCCCCAGCCGCGATCTCGGCTCGCGACATCACCCAGCCGGCCACGATAACGGCAGCCATGAAGAGGAGCGGTGCGCTGGCCACATTGAGAAACAGGCCCTTCGGGTTTACCAGCGTCGCCACCACGATGACGGCGATTGCGTAGAGGGCGAGAAACGGCCAACCGATGGCTGCCGTGGAGAGGGAAAGGAGCACGCCGGTCAACAGTGCCGCAAAAATGATGCCGATGCCAGTTCCCGTGGGCAACCCGGCAAACGTTGCGGAGGGTGAGGTGGGGTTCCGGCTCGAGACATGCGACACGCCAAAGAAGTTTACCCGTCTGCCCCTTCGGCAGCGTGGCGGGCACGCGTGGAGACAGGCTTCAGCTGAGGTGCGGTGCCTCGCCGGGACGGCACCTGCGCCTCTTCGAGCCTGCGGGCAGTCACCATCACCCGGGAATCCATGGATGCCAACGTGGCGTTATAGGCCTCCACGGCTTTGTCTAAGGAAGCGCCAACACGGTTGTAGTGCTCCGCCATCGTGGACAGACGCTGGTGCAGCTGAGCACCGAGCCTCTGAATCTCCCGGGCGGCCTGGTCAAGCGATGCCTGCCGCCACCCCAACGCCACCGTGCGAAGCAACGCGAAAAACGTGGTGGGGGTCGCGATCACCACATCGCGGGCAAACGCGTACTCCAGAAGCTCAGGGTCGATAGCCAGTGCAGCGTCCAAAAACGGGTCAGCGGGCACGAAGAGCACCACGAACTCCGGTGTGGGCTGGAAGGCGTCGATGTACGCCTTCGCCGACAGCGTGTCCACGTGTGCGCGGACGAGGTGCGCATGCCGGCGCATAAACGCTTGCCGTTCCTCCGGGTCCTCGGTGCCGATAGCGTCCAGGTAGGCCTGGAAGGGCACCTTGGCGTCCACGACGATGTTCCTGCCCTCGGTGAGGCGGATGATCATGTCGGGGCGGACGCGTGAGCCGTCGATACGCATGTGCGCCTGAGTGTCAAAGTCGACGTGCTCGAGCATGCCGCCGAGCTCCACCACGCGTTCAAGCTGCATCTCACCCCAGCGACCGCGGGTCTGGGGGGAGCGCAGTGCGGTGATGAGCTGATCTGTGCGGTCGCCGAGGCGCGCCGATGTACGGCCAATTGCCTGCACTTGCCCTGCCAGCGACGACGCCGACACGGCCTGCTGCTTGTCCATCGCGTCCAACTGCTCGCGCATGTCTTTCAGCGCGCGGGCAACCGGGCGCAAATCCTGCGGGGGCGCGGGCTGCGGGGTGGTGCGCCGCAGCCACGCGGCGCCGACAAAGACTCCGGCGATGAAGCCGGCGAGCAGGCCGGTGGCGAGAACGAGGAGGACGGTGGAGGTGGGCATGGCTGGCAGTCAACCACACCGCCCCGACGAGCTAGCGTTCGGGTTCGATCATGTGTTCGTCTGTGTGGAGGTGTTCTCTGACTGACCCGCAGCCGATTTTCCACGCAGGCGGCCGAGACGCTCTGTGGTGACGCGCAGTTTCTTCAGGCTTGTGGTGCCGAAGCGCTCCGCGTGATCGTCGCCGGGCTCGTCCTCAGGTGCAGGGGCGTTGACCCACTCCCGTTCGCCGCGCCACTCTTGACGTTTGTGCACGGATTCCGCTTCCACGATCTCGCCGATGATCTGGCCCTCGTGGGTGGCGAACTCGATGTCCGCGGCGCCGATCTCTCCGGCGTTGATGCGCAGGACTTCCAGCGTGTAGCGGTACACCACGGCGATCGTGGCGGCCACCGGCACGGCGAGGAAAGCGCCCATAAGACCGAACAGCGCGCCGCCGACGGTGACGGAGACGAGCACGATCACGGGGTGGAGGTTCATGGCGCGCGACTGCAGCAGGGGGGAGAGCACGTTGCCCTCGAGCTGCTGCGTCGCCAACACGATGCCCAGCACGATCAGCGCCTTGGTGAACCCGAGGGTAACCAGGGCGATCAGCACGGCCAGGGCGCCTGCGACCACCGCGCCGACGATGGGGATGAAGCCCGCCACAAAGGTAATCAGCGCCAGGGTGAACGCCATCGGCACGCCCACGATGGCGATGCCGGTGCCGATCACGATGGCGTCTACAAGCGAGCACACGGCCTGCGCGCGGATGAAGCCGGACAGCGTGTTCCAGGCACGGGTGAGCAGCTCGGTGAGGTAGAGGCCGGTGCGCCCCCCGGTCGCGGTACGCAGCCACGGCAGGAAGCGGTGCCCGTCTTTGAGGAAGAAGAAGGTCAGCACGAACAGCACCATGAGGGTCACAGACAAGCCCGCTGCGGTGTTGATGCCGGAGAACACGCCGCCGGCGATGGCGCCCGCCTGGTTTTGCACCCAGTTCGTGATTTCGTCGACGCCTTCGTTCAGGCTTTCCGGGTCCAGGTTCAGCGGCGGGCCCTGCGCCCATAGCTGCAGGCGCTGCAAGCCCTCGAGTGCCTGGATGTACAGCAGACGCGACTGGCCCACGATGTCCGGGGCGATGATCATGCCCAGCGCCGCCAGCACTCCGAAGAACAACAGCATGGTCAGCAGGGCGGCGAGGCCAGCGGGGACCCTTCGGCGTCGTAAAGCAGCCGCGACCGGCGCGAGCACCGTGCACACGATGAGCGCGAGCACGACCGGCAGCACGCCCGCCCAGAACATGCCGATGAGCTGGCCGACCGCGTACAAGAACACAGCGATGACCAAGATGCGCAGCGCAAACTTCGCTGAGGATGCCAGCCAGTCATTGAAAACGACGTTGCGGTCGACGCGGTCCTCGCGCGCGTCGGTTGCCTGGATCGGTTCGTTCACGCGCACCATTGTGCACCATCGCACATTGCTTTGCGACGGCCACCTCACGGCCAGCTCCGAGCCAGCCGAACGTGTCCGCTAGGATGTTTCGCCGTGAGCCTTACTCTTGGAATTGTCGGTTTGCCCAACGTTGGCAAGTCCACCCTGTTTAACGCCCTGACGCGCAACGAGGTGTTGGCCGCGAACTACCCGTTCGCCACCATCGAACCCAACGTGGGCCTGGTGGAGCTGCCGGATCCGCGCCTGGACCGCCTGGCAGAGATCTTCGATTCGGAGCGCGTGCTGCCGGCCACCGTGTCCTTTGTGGATATCGCCGGCATTGTCAAGGGCGCGTCCGAGGGCGAGGGCATGGGCAACGCCTTCCTTGCCAACATCCGCGAGGCGGACGCGATCTGCCAGGTGGTGCGCGCGTTTTCCGACGACAACGTCATCCACGTCGACGGCAAGGTTGACCCGTCCTCGGACATCGAGGTCATTAACACCGAGCTGATCCTCGCCGACCTGCAGACCATTGAAAAGGCCCTGCCGCGCCTGGAGAAGGACGGCCGCAAGGACAAGGACATCGCCGCCCAGGCCGAGGAAGCCAAGAAAGCGCAGGCCGTGCTTGAGGACGGCCGCACCCTCTTCGCCGCCGCCAAGGGTGGGGAAGTGGACCTGGCGCTGCTGCACCACCTGCACCTCATGACGGCGAAGCCGTTCCTCTACGTGTTCAACTCCGACGAGGACGTCCTCACAGACGACGCGCGCAAGCAGGAGCTGCGCGACCTGATCGCCCCGGCCGAGGCCGTGTTCCTGGACGCGCAGACCGAGACCGAGCTGCTCGAGCTCGACGACGAGGACGCCGCCGAGCTGCTCGCCGCCGTCGGCCAAGACGAGCCGGGCCTGCAGACCCTGGCCAAGGCCGGCTTTGACACCCTCGGCCTGCAGACCTACCTCACCGCCGGCCCGAAGGAGGCCCGCGCATGGACGATCCGCAAGGGCGACACCGCCCCGAAGGCCGCCGGCGTGATCCACTCCGACTTTGAGAAGGGCTTTATCAAGGCCGAGATCGTGGCCTTCGACGACCTCAACGAGCTCGGTTCCATGGCGGAGGCCCGCGCCCACGGCAAGGTCCGTCAGGAGGGCAAGGACTACGTCATGGTCGACGGTGACGTGGTGGAGTTTCGTTTCAATGTAACCTAATTGCGCTATGAATAGCGTATGACTACACGCGCCGCTATTTACCTCCGTATCTCGCTAGACGCTGCCATGGACGGCCTTGCCATCGACCGGCAGCGCCAGGACTGCGAAGCCCTCGCCGAGCAGCGCGGCTGGGACGTCGTGCATACCTACGTCGATCAGTCGATCTCCGCGTCGAAGAAGGACGTGGACCGCCCCGACTACGACGCGATGGTGGCGTCCTTTGAGCGCGGCGAGATCGACGCAATCATTTGCTGGGACCTCGACCGTCTCACGCGGCAGCCTTGGCAGCTCGAAGAGTGGATCGACAGGGCGGAAGAGCAGGGGCTGAAACTCGTCACCGCGAACGGTGATGCTGACCTTGCCACCGACGGCGGCAGAATGTACGCGCGCATCAAAGCAGCCGTGGCACGCGGCGAGATCGAGCGAAAGAGCATGCGCCAATCCCGTGCGCAACAGCAGCGCGCCGAGCAGGGCCGCTGGTACTCCGGCGGTGTGCGCCCGATCGGCTACACCTCCACCGGCGAGATCATCCCATCCGAAGCCGCCGCCGTGCTCGGTATGTTCCGCGCTGTCGAGAGGGGCAACTCCATGCGCGACATTGCGCGCGCCTTATCTGGGGTCGATCAACCGGGCTTGCCGGACATTCCGACCACGCCGCGCCATATGCACACCGTGATCTCAGAGCGCAACGCACGCCGTCGCGCTGCAGGCCAGCCCGAAAAGCCGGTTCCCGACGCGCAGCCGTGGGTCTATACGTCGTTGCACTCGATCTTGCGCAACCCCGTGTATGCCGGCTACTCCACCTACAAGAAAGCCAAGCGCAAAGGCGTGAAGAACAAATACCGCCGTGTGACGCACATTGTCCGTGACGCCGATACAGGTGAGCCGGTGAAAGGACAGTGGGAGCCGATCGTCACACCCGATCTGTGGTGGCGCGTGCAGAACGTGCTCGATGATCCTGACCGGCTGACGAACAAAGAACGCCGTAACACTCGCCGCCATCTCGGTTCGGGTCTGTATGTCTGCGACGAGTGTGGCAACCCCGTGCACACGCATGCCGACCGCTGCCGCTGCGCGGCCTGTGGCTTAGTGCGCACTCGACAGCGTCGGTGATTTTGTGCTCGCCGTGATCCGCGCCCGCCTTGGCCGTGACGACCTAGCAGACCTGTTGCCAACTGCGGATGACGACGAGGTCGACGCCATCGACGACGAACTCGCTGAGCTTCGCGCAAAGCTCGCCCGCGTCCAGGCTGACTACGACGAGGAGCTTATCGAGGCCCGTGACCTCAAACGCGCGCGAAACCGTTATGAGCCGCAGATCGAGAAACTCGAAACGCGCCGTGCCCGCCTTGCTGGCGCATCGGCGCTGCTCGACACAACCGGCTACGCCTCGCCCGTGGACGCCTTCGACAACGCAGAGCTTGCCGTGCAGCGTCGAGTCATCAACACCCTGTGCCAGGTGCGCCTGCGCCGTGGCGTGCGCGGCACCAAGACCTTCAACCCTGAATCGGTGCAGATCGTGTGGAACTAGGTTGCAGTGTGTGACACGTCAATAATCGCGCGCATGTGCTGCGCCTTAGGGGCGGCCTAAGCAAGCGCACGACACCGTGCGCTTGCGGCGTGCGAAACTAGGCAGGAGTTTCGCACAGCTGACGTTGGCGAGGATGACGTCAGAAGAGAGCAAGGACGAAAGGGCGTGTTGCGGGCAACCCCACTCCGTACGGGGTGAATCCAAGACATAGCGGACCAAGGACAACCACCGCCCTCCCGAGCCTAAGGCCTGTGAAAAGTACCAATATAATTAGAAAACTGGTTCTATTCCCATTTTTATTCACTTAGGGTAGTCTCCCTTTTGAGGCAATCTCGCCTCATTTCCTCTCTCACGGGAGACTGTTATGACCCCCAAAAAGCGCACTCGGCAGTTTGCAGCGCTGCTGATTGCCTCTGCTCTGAGCGTTTCCGTATCTAACTCAGCCGTTGCTTCCGCAGAAGAATTCCAAGACCACGGCGCCAAGGGAGGCTTGCTTCCGGTGTGATGGCCGAGCTACTCGGCGAGGCAGCACCAGCCTTCACATCCTACTGGGCATCTGCCGGCCGGAAAGTTCGCTACCCTGCAGGTGGCGGTACCTGGGAGTACGGATTCTGGGACGCTAAGGCGCGTTCTTATTTCACCGTGAATCGGTGCCATACTTCGACTGTGACCGTCAACGGCAGAACGCAACGAAGCATCAACACCCGCGGCGGCCAGAAGTCGATCGCCGAGCTTTGGGCAACGAATTTGCCGGGCACTATGGACAGCTACTACTACAACTTCTGCTAGAACTCATGCGCATTCGACCCCTAGTACTTGGGCTTCTGAGCCTACTTCTTGCTGCAGTCATCGCGACTACTGGGTGGCTGCTGACAGCCCTGGTTGACTCCACCAAGCCCTTGTCCTTAGGGGCCGAATCAACCTTTAGTCTTGACTACGTCGAGCCTAAGACTTCACTCGCGGAGGAACTTGAGTCAGACTACGCACCGACGGTAATCCGTAACTCACTGGTTTCATTGGCCGAGCAGAACGGCTACTCCATCTACCGGCTGACTGGCACCGATGACGCAAGCGGGACTTCCCACGAGGTTTTCATCCCGCTGGAGCAAAATTATCCAGCACCGGAACGCATTCCCCGGCTCAACCGGCCGGATGCCTTGAGCCAAGCGGCCAGTGAGCTTGGGTCGCTGGATTACCACGGTGACTACGTCTTGGTTCCCAAAGCAACGGGTGGCAATGCGAACCACTTCTACGAATCGGCCAGGAATGACGGGCTCAGGCTAAGCGAAAAGACGCAGTTCCTTCACCTCATCCAATCGGTCGTATTCCGCCTGCCCGCGTTGGTGGCGATCCTGTTTCTATTTGTCGTTTCCCTTTTTGCCCTGGTATTTGTTCTTCGGGTTTCCGGTCTTAGATTGGCAGCGCTGCGCACAATAAATGGAGGGCACCGCAGTCAAAAAGGCAATTGGCGGCAATGGGCCTTTGTCATCCTCCCACACCTAGTTCTCATTGGCCTTGCGAGTACATTCCTCGCCCGCCAAGGAAGCTATTCTTTTGCCTTCCTGTTCCTCAGGTTCTACGCCGCCGGGATAGGCTTGGCCCTGGCCACCACCGGTTTGGCCGTAGCCGTCACCGCCCCATTGTTGCGCCGCGCAGTAGCGCTGCTGGGGCAGCGTGCCCCCGCAGAGAAGGCGGCGGGAAAAGCGCTGAAAGTAATTTCGGTCTTTACCTGCGTGACCTTTGTAGCAGCGGGTCTTAGCTCAGCGGCTGCGCTCCGCTCCTACCAGCAGGAATCCGAGGCCCAACAGACCTGGAAATCTCTCGCGGAGTTTGGAGCCTTGCATTTTTCAGCCAACTTCGACGGCCCTGCTGGCCGCGTGGAAGAAGGCGAGCTCTTGCCGCCCAGTGTGCAGCAGAACTTCCGCGACTTCGCGCTCAGCTGGGAACGGGAGCACGGGGCTGTCCTCAGCCATACTTTGCCGAAAGAAGGTACCGGTGTGCCGGACTCCTGCCCCGTGGCACTTGCTAACCGCCAATGGCACGATCTGCAGGATTATCAGTTCCGTCCCGGAGACGACAACCACTCGGCCGACTATTCCGCAGCCCAAGAGCATTTCGCAGCTTCCGTGGATCTGTGGGCTCAGGAATCCGGCGACCTGCTCCTTAAGTCTGCGCAAATTGGACCGGTCAGTGCCGATCATGCAGTCGGATTCATTAGTGGAACAATGTCGGGGGAACTGGTTCCCGGCGATTGTTTTTACGTGCTTGAAACGGACGATCTATCCGGCTTCGACGCAGACTTCCTAAGCTCCACAGCTTCGAGTAAAAATTTGCTCTTCGCGGATTTCTCGGAACTGGGTCCAGAACTTACCGCTGCCGGCCTCAAAGGCTACGTCTACCCGGTACACGCCGCCGATCGCGGTCTGGCCGAACTAGTAGCCAGCACGGCGCTGTTCTGGCTGAGTATCCTGAGCGCCCTCGGAGCTTTGCTCGCCACGCTTGCGGCCTTGATAGTCCAGACGCGCATCCAGCTCCGAGTTCACCGTCGCCTCCTCGTACTCCTCCACAGCGCTGGGCAATCACCGGACAAAACGATGTGGCGACTATTCAAAAGCCAACTGGTCAGCCTGACAGTTGTCGTCATATTGTCCGTCCTGGCTCCGCTACTGCTTCCCAACCCGTTCCTCTACACCTTCACCGCGCTAAGCTGCCTTGTCTTAATCGTCTACCTCGGTTTTGTCCGTCTCAGTATTTCTCAGCACATGTCCGCCTCCCCTAGGAGTCACAATGTCATTGGCTAGCCCCAATCAGTCCCCCACTCTGCCGCCGGAGATTTCCATCTCTCATCTCTGTCTCGCCGCGGAGTCGACTTTTTCTGTGGGGCGCAGCACGCGGATGGTGAAGAAGTCCCTCGTGGAAAATGCAACGTTTTCCCTACCCGGGCCAGGCTTTGTCGCCATCTGTGGAGCCAGCGGTTCCGGAAAGACTTTGCTGCTCAACACCTTGGCCGGGCTCCTGCCGCCGGCGGACGGCCTCCTCCGGATAGACGGTGAGAATGCCTCCGCGTGGAGGATGAAGCGGAGGCGGAGGTTCTGGCGAGAACGCGCAGCGATAATCCACCAAGACCACGGAATCATTCCCGAACTAAGCTGCGAAGATAACCTCACCCTCGGGCTATCCAGGAAGCAATACTCCAAAGAAGAATTGCTGCACTCCCTCGGCGAAGTCGGTCTTGATGTCCCCTTCGACGGGCCGGCAGCTATTCTCAGCGGAGGCGAGCAGCAGCGGCTGGCGATCGCCCGAGCCCTGCTCCGCGGCGCGGCTTATGTGTTCGCTGACGAGCCGACCGCCTCCCTCGACCCCACTAACCGCGACCAAGTTATCGCGCTCCTGCGGCGAGCTGCGGACGGGGGCGCACTCGTTCTGGCCGCCACGCACGATGCCGCAGTTATTGCTGCCGCTGACAGCACCTTGCGCATCAATGATCGCCAGGTCACAGTCTCCGGCTCTGCGCGGGATTAAATCGCGATGCCCGCGGACTTGGCCACCTTCCGGTACCCGGCCGCATGGTCCGCGACGCTGGCGTGGGCGTTGAGTCCGCTGGGGTTGTCGAGCACGGGCCTGACCCCCGGAAAAGTAGACACGTCGGGGGTTAGCTATGCTGCTTGGGTCAGCGTAGCTGATGTGAGTGCTTCGAAGTCATTGGGGGCTAGAAAGTTGCACCAGGAGTGCCGTCTGCGGGTGTTGTAGCGCATGCACCACCGGAAGACTTCTTGGCGACTGATGTCGAAGTGGTGGAGTTCAAATTTAACGTGTAGTGCTTAACCTCTGCGATGAACTCTTTGATCCCGGGACGTGATGAGG
>ERZ1029884.24-NODE-24-length-42372-cov-12.802113_pt1 | contig 42372 bp, 61 predicted proteins | sample MGYA00519233_ERZ1029884 | MGnify/ENA primary metagenome ERZ1029884 (study PRJEB33666, sample SAMEA4610931) | skin metagenome | biome: Human-associated habitat; feature: Malodor aspect; material: skin | place: Philippines | collected 2015-08 ...
TAATTTAAATTTTATTTTAATTTAAAATAAGCATATCATTATTATTTTTGTATGTCAATATTTTAAAATAAAAAGAACCCTATCATTATTTAAAATGATTAGGTTCTTTGTTTTAAAACAATTGTTTTTTATCAATTGGTATTTGATTATAATGTTTTAATTCAGTTGTAACTTCAAAACATGTTTTGTCATGAACAATATTCACAAATGACTTACGCAGATATAATTTTAGTTCTTTTTCTAATTGTCTAACATTAATGCGTGCATCATTTTTAGGTAATTCATATTTAAAATATGCAAAACGATTATTCACACTTTTCTCTTTTATACATACATTAATATGTTGATAAAGTAAATATTGTTGAATTAATTTATCTAACTTATTCAATTCCATTATCGCTTTTTTCTTTTGGCGTCGTAACATTATTGTTTTACATGATGATTGTCTATATTTTTTTAAGACATACTGCTCACTTTGTTCAGATGATACCATCTCAAAATCATTTATCGTAATAAGTGACGATTGTCCAAAACGTTGGTTTTTATTTTTTTCTTTTAAAATAAAATGACCATGTGGTAACAATTGTTCAGCACCTTTATCACCTATTACTTTTAAACTTTCATCCTCATTTATCATTTTAAATGCTAATTGACTTGGAATAGATTCTTTTATTGTTTCCCCAATTTGATTATTCGGTATTGTTTGTGTCATTAAAATCATATGAACACCTATCGACATCCCTTTTTGACTGATTTTTTCGACAATATCATTAATGCTTTTTGTATTATATAATCCAACATCATTTAAATCATCAATAATTAAGACAATGTTTGGCATGTTATCCAATGTTTTATCGTATTTTCTAGCCTTTTGGTATTTATCAATGTTTTTAATATTTAATCGTTTTAATAATTCAATTCGTTTTTCTATTTCATTATTTAAAACGTCTATTTTTTCTATCACTTTATCTATATCGGTTATCACAGGCATCCATAAATAAGGTGATGTTTCAAAGTTTTTAAATTCAACCATTTTAGAATCAATAAACATTATCTTTAAATCATCAGGTGTTGAATGTTGTAATAATGAAACTATTAAACTATCAATTGCAATTGACTTTCCGCTACCATTCATTCCAGTGATAAGTAAATGTTCTAACGATTTTAAATTTGCTTTCACAACGTTGCCTTTTGCGTCCTCACCTATTATCATATCCAACTCATTATGTTGCGTATCATTTCCATTTTGTAATTCATTTTGTAATTGTTTATTTACTTTATTTTTTAACATTATGTATGCAATACCTGTTGCTAAGTTTAAAGCGCTTATTAATTTAATAATACGTCGTTGATTCATTATTTATTCCTCATTTCTTTTAAATTAATTGATGTGAAAAAAAGTAACTACTCAAAAGTAGTTACTTTTTTTACTATTTTTCAAATAACGCTTTTGTATTAATTGCTACTTGATAAGATGATTTAAGTCCAATTACTATTTCAAAGTCATTATCATTCAGTAATATATGACAATAATTTGTATTGAGAACTGTTTTTAATTCTTCTTCTAATTTTTTTATATCTTTTATCACACTCGTATCTTCAGATAACGCATATTTAAAATAACCGAAACGATGATATACATGTTTTTCTATTAACGTTGCATCCAATTGTTGTCTTTTAAAATAACCGTCAATTAAATCTTTTAATTCATTTAATTCAGCATTTGCTTTACTTCGTTGTTTTTTGATGATACTTGTATTATCTACAAACGATGATTCATTCACTTCTTTTCCATCATCATATTTCAATACATCTTGTTTAATGATTTCATTGAGTTCTTCATTTGAAATGAATGGTGCTTGTCCATATTCTTTTTCCCAATCATTTTGTCTTAAAATAAAGTGACCTCGTGGTAATAACTTTTCAGCACTTGGTTCATCAATTACAATTTGACTTTCTGTTGAAGTAGCTAACATAAATGTCAATCGACTTGGAATATTCGCTTTCATAAGCCCTGTAATCACTTCTCTACGTGGTGTTTGTGTTGAGATAATCAAATGTACTCCCACAGGATATCCTATTTGCGCGATACGTGATATTATTCTATCTACATCTCTATGTTCGTATATAATATTTGCAAATTCATCTATAACGACTACAATACGTGGCATTTTTTCTAACAATGGATTATCATTACTTAATTTATGGTATTCATCAATATCTTTTAAATGATGTAATGTTAATAACTCATAACGACGTTCTATTTCCTTATTTAATTGTTCAAACCATTCATTAGCCTTATTTGAATCTGTCACAACAGGTGCATATAAATGAGGTGATGATTTAAATACATCAAATTCAACTCTTTTCGTATCAACAATTAAGAACTTCAATTCATTTGGTGTATTTTGTTTAAGTAACGATACTACTAAATTATTTAAGCCGATTGATTTTCCACTACCTGTTACACCTGACAAAATTAAATTTTTCATCTTTTTTAGATTAGCTTTAATAACTTTTCCATTCTCTCCTACGCCTACTATCATATCTAATTTATGATTGGCATTATTATTTTTTGATTCATTTTCTAATTCTTTTAAATATGCTAATCGTTCTTTAACCAATACATATGATGCCACGCCGATTAAACTCGTTATCGCACCAATTTTGACTAAATCTTTTATTTTCATAATAAAATTCCTCATTTCATTAAATTTTTTATAAACAAGATATTGTCTTAAATATCACATATTCAATTAAACATAATACGTGTTGAAATTACAACTCTTATCTCTTTTCAACTATTAAAGTTGAAAGGCTGTTTGACCATCTGCTTGTTCATCAAAAGTTGTTTCCGTTTGTTCATCTAAGTGACTAAGTTTTTGTTTTACATAATTCTTAAAAGCCACCAATCTATCATCATCTATACGTGTATAAATGTTCAAGTCTTTTAAGAATTTTTCAACATCTAATTTAACGATTTCATCTTCTTCTTTAATCATCACTTTATCGTCACTTAATGACACCTGACATAAATCACATATCATATTGGCTAAACATTCGAGTGATGGTGTTGTTTGATACACACGCGCTTGTCCTAATGATTGACTATATGTATTAATGATATCATATAACCCTTCATGAACTTGTTCAGCCTCATCATATATCTTTTTGATGCGTCCTTTTTCATGAGGTTCTGTGTCTTTAGTATCTCGCGATGTCAATGCCTCATTAAGTGATTGATACGTTTCATCGCTATTCCACTTTTCAAAATGTTTCATTAATCTTGAATAATTCGTATGTGCTTGTTCATCTCTTAATTCTGCACCTACTAATAACGCAGTATCATCTGATAAATATTGATTAAAAAATGTTTTATCCGTCATTTCTTTTAATTCCATTTGATGCATAACAGGATATCCTTTTTCGTTAAAATAAAGCGCATTTAAATTTTCAACTGAAATTGGACTGTCTTTATCCACAATTACCACACGTGATTGTTCTATTTGTTTTAAATCATCCAGTAATTCAAATATCGCATCAAATTGTTCATAGAACGGTTCATCAGGTAGTTGTTCAATGAGATGTTCATAAAGTGACATATCACTATTTGCAACAAAATAAGCATTTTCTTTTATTTTAAGTTGTCGTTTTTTAATTAATGGTTTCAAACGTGATGTCATATTCTTTTGAACATGTTCGTTACTTTCTGTTGTCCCAACCAAAAATATATTATCTTTAAATTCAAAAGCCATTTTTAGACCTACTTTCTATAAATTATTCATTTTTAGTATATCATGTTTATTCTTGCTAGAAAAGTTAAAAATATGCTAAAAATCGGTAAAACCATTGATATGATAATGTTTTTCACTATTTTTGTCTTATTTTTAGGTTACATCAGGTTACATTTGGTTACAAATCCATGTAACTTTTTGTAACCGTGAAACCCGTTGGGAGAGTAAGGCTCTGACAATTCGTAATCATTACGGTTACATAAGGTTACAAATCATGTAACCACGAAACTTCAACAGCCCCGACGGATTGAGCCGATAAAGTTACAAAATTGGACTTCCGATAGCCCACGCCTCTCTGTATTCTCCCCTTATTTATTATTTTTTATTTTTTAAAATTTTATCTGTAATATAAAGAGTGATTTTGTAACTTATATTAGTTAAACTGTTGGGAGAGTAAGGCTCAAGCTGGTTACATGCTAAAAAGGGTATGTAACCGTATTGTGTACAACATTCTGAAACCGTTGGGAGAGTAAGGTTGAAAATTTTAAATTGTGTACAATGCGGTTACATGGCATGTAACCAAATGTAACCTAAAATGTAACCAATGGAAAAAAAGCATAAAAAAAAGAGGCAGATTTAACTTTCTGCCTCAAATCCCATTAATAAACTTTCAGGGTCATCTTCAATAATGACGCTTTCTACTAATTCAACAAACTTTTGACCATAACCTCTAATTGTTTTAGATTTTGCACTAGGTTCAATGGTTTTTGTTTTATATGATTTCATTTCGATATTATGTGCATTTCGTAAATGATTTTCTAATTTTTCTTTTGTCATGTTTGTGCGTGGATATTCAGAACCATACCATTCAATGAAATATTGTTTCACTTGTTTGGCACTTAAATTATAAAGCCATTGTCTAAACATATCACCATCATTAGCAATAGCTGAATAACTTTGCTCACGGTATAAATTAAGTAATTCACAAAAGAATTTACGGTATCTATCATGTGATTGGAAATAATCTTGTGTTGTTTTAACCATACCTTTAGTTGTAAATCCATTAATCACTCTAAGTGTGCAACCACCATATTTTTGGAATGTTGCGATATCACCATTATTGAAATGTTCAGTTAGTGTCATCATAGATAATAATGCAAAGTATGATTTCTTCTCACTTAATTGGTACATCGGATACATGGTACGTAAATCATTTTTAGGTGTTGGTAAACAATCAATTAAAACAAGTCGTCGTCTTAAACCTGCATCGGATGCATCATCAGTTGGAATAGATGGTAGTTGTCCTCTATTACCTAAAGCAATGATTTTAGAATAGAATTTAACGTCTTTGAAATTACCACCTTTTTGCTCCATAGGTGTGGCATCACTAAGGGTTGATTTAATAACCTCAATCATTGGAGTGGATAAAGTTTTCCCTTTTAATTCACCAATGAGGTTAAATTCCTTACCGTAAATACCTGTTTCTGTAAATCGACTATCACTATCAAATTGCTTTTGTTTTAAGGATGCACTATTACTTTGTATCAGTTCATCAGCCATGAAATTAAATATTTGTGATTTACCAATTCCAGCCTCACCTCTAATGAACAATGTAACAGCCCAATCATTTGAATGGAAAAATAAATTACCAAATATAGATAATAAAAACTCTATATCGTGTTCTTCAAAATTTTCTTTCATTCGACGTATAATAATATCCGCTTCTCTACGAGCCTTATCTTTTGTGATTTTACAATCAACAAATAAATCTTTAATAGATTTACTAAGTGCTGATTGTTCACGTAATGTATCTTTACTTAATGATTCATAATACATAATTTGAGTAAGTTCATTGTTGATTGGCAAATTATCAAGTTCCTCATCTGTTAAACCAGTAGGAATACGATAATTATGATAATGTTTGAGTTTGAAAAACGGTTGTGCTTTAGCTACTTGATGTGTTTCAAGATTATAAACTAAATCTTTAAATTGTACCCACTGTGGAAAGTTTTGTGAAAATTCTTCTAACATATCCATATCGTTATCTGTTACATATTCAAGTTTTGTAATAATCTCATCAACAATACGTTGTTGATTATATTGTTTAGAACGAGTGTCATAACCTAATGCACGAACTAATGTATTGGCATTACGCTTTATTTCATTATAAATTTTTGATTTACCAATATGGCGTTTCCATCGTTGTTCACGTGAGTAATACTCATAAAACGGTGTATTAGTTTCACTTTCACTTTCAGAAATAAGTAATTTATTTTTATATAAATGATTGTATAAATAGTTAGCAAGTGCAATATCATCTACTTGAAAAGATGCATCCTCAATGGTTACATCGTATTTACCATCATCTGATTTGTCACCTAGTGTTAAACGATAACTTAAATTAATAAAAACTGATTTACGTCCATAGGTTTCAGCGATTTTTAACATTTTATATGCCATAGCATTGATGAAATTACGATTGTTTTGTAAATCTTTGGAAATACTTAAATCAAAATCAGTATCAAATGTTGTAATATCAATTGTTTCAAAAGAATCAAAAATATGATTGATTTCATTTAATATAGGTCTAGCATCACCATCTTTACCGCAAGCAACATTTAAATCACCTGATTTATCAGCAACATATTTTAAAATAGTTTGTTGATTGATTAATGATGCCACAGGTCTTAATTGGTTGATTTCATTTTCTGAGAATGTTTGTTGTGCCATAAAAAATAAGCCTCCTCGATGTATTTACAAAGTGGATGCTTATAACCGATTATCGCTTTATTTTTGATTGACAGGTATAGGTCTATACCCTATACTAAATTTGTAAATAGCAAAGACAACCGCATTTGCGGAAAAGTTCGTCAATGTGCTATAATAACAACATCATAAATAATAAAGTTACTTTTTTAATGGTCATTTAAAAAAAGCATCCTGAAACAATTTGTTGGTCGCAAATTGTTTCTTTTTTTTTGTATGCCTATATTTTAGCATGATTTTAATACTCAGACAATCAACGCTAAATGAAAAGCCACCTTCTAATTCAGCATAAGAAGGTGGCTTTTTATTAAAATCGTTTAAGTCCTAATTGTTTAAATAGACGTGTTTTATTGATGGTTAATTTTTCAAAATCAATGTGTTTAATGTAATTTACTAAGCAAGTGAGAACACTTTCGTATAATTCATCAAGTGATTTTACATTATATTTATAAACACCACTATTAATGAATAGGGAAAATTTAAATGATTCAACGTAACCCTCATTATTTTCTTTCATTTCACAATCGTCTATTTTGACATTAAAGGAACTAAGTAGATTTCTTTCTTTTGAAAGTAAAACACAGGCGATATTTTTATCAGGTATAAATAAATCTGTATTTACATTATAATCATTATTATCAATCGTAATTAATTTGTTATTTAAATCATTAATTACCTCTAAGTAAACATTTAAAAAATCATTCATTTTCAGCATTGTTAGTCCTCTTTTCTTTGATTTATAAAATTTTTATATATGTTTGATTAAAATATTATAAAGTTTAGTTGAATAGTGATTTAATTGAATATCTGATAGGCATTGATATACACCATATGTGTAATAACGCATTAAATGTGGTGTTATTTCATTTAAATCAGCGTTTACAATTTCAACAATATCGTCTAACTCATCAAAAATCATATAATCTTTAAGTAGTGTGTACTGAATACTTACACTTTCATCATCAAGTAATTGAATTTTTAATAAAATTTCATATTTTGGAATATCTAATTCATTATTATTTAGTGTGATGCCTATAATATGTTCATTATTTTCATAAACAGCTAGTGTTTCTGTTACAAAAGAATTTTGTTGAACCATAGGAATGTGACATGTGATTTTTCTGTTATCTAATTTTTTAGCTAATTGGTCAGCATAGCGTGTTAAAATTTCATTATTCATAATAAGTCTCCTTTTTTTTTTAAAATGATAGATAAGGCATGATGCCTTATCTAAAATTGTGATTATTTTTGAAAGATTTTAGTTGCTCATAAGTATTTATCCAATCTTCTTTTTCAAATGGTAAATCATTATAAATCGTGTAATCTTCAGGTTTTGCAATAAATTCTCTCAATTCATCATCATACAAGATATCAAAAATATCTTCGTTAATATCTAAAGTATGAAATAGATAATCTTTCCAATTTGTAATAGTTGGATTGATTGGTGAATGTTTGATTGCGTTATCAATACGTTGTTGTAAAGATAATTCAACAGTATTAAACAATTCTTGTGTTTCCTCAATTAAATTAAGTGTTTCTCTATCTTCTTTTTTTATAAGTTCTAACATTTTAATGACCTACCTTTTGTTTGTTTGATTTTTATTATATATTGAGCATATCATTAATATTTTTGTACGTCAATACTAATAATAAAAAATAAAACGAATAGGTTTAATCTATTCGTTCGGTAGATTATCATAACAATCTTCGCAAATTAAAATATTATCATTTGATTCATCTAAAAGATAACCGTCAGTGAATGGTTCAAATGTAACACCACAATTAATACAACGCAGTCCTTCATGATTGGTTTCAAGATGAATATTTTTACTATGACACTCAGTACATTCATCTATGTTTTCATCAGGCATATCCATGATGTTGCCACAATTGTGACAAACCACCTCTAGTATCATATCCTCATCAAAAAAGAAATCTGATTTTGTATAACACATATTTATCATCCTTTCATTTCTTTATACGTATGCTTTTTATTTTGATTATTCTTTTTGTTTTTTAAAAAGAAAAATAACTTTATTCCTTTTAATTGGAAAAACATTAAAACTAAAAAAGTTCCTAAAAAAGTTAAAGCTGTATGTGATAAAAGTAAATCATTAAACCAATCTAACATAATAAACCCTCTTTTTTTGTTTGTTATTTTTAATTCTTGTTTAGTATATCATTGATATTTTTGTGTGTCAATATTAAAACATGTTAATTCGCTTATAATATAAAAGAATAAACACGTTTATATTGATGAAAAATCAAGTATTTTTAAAGCGTTATCTAGTGATTAGTATTATTTATCCTTAAATAGAATCATTACGCTAAAATGACCTTTAAAATAAAAAAATAAGCCCTATTAAATATAGGACTTACTTTAACGTTTCGTTATTTAAAAAATATTCATACCAAAGAATACGACAACAATAATAGAAAAACTTACAATTGCTGTAACAAGTGAAAATGTATGTGCAAGTTTTAAATCATCACCTGTAATATTTGACGCATTTTTAATTTTTCTAATGTTGCTGTTCATGTAAATGGCAAACACGCATAAACATAACGCTAAAAACATTGCTAAATAACCCATCTTTAATTTCCTCACTTTCTCGTTAAGTTTCGTTAAAATTATTTAACATCTTTATTATACAATAAAATAAAACAACTAGCGATTTATTTGGTAATAAATTGCTAGTTGTTAGCCACTTTTTATAGTGACTTTTCATTATTAGTGTTTATAAGATTTTTCTGTTTGCGATTTTTAAATTTTCGAGTGATATAAGCGATTGTGATAATTGTTAGTGTCATGAGTGTACTTTCTTTATTTTTGATAAACGACTTTACTTGTATTTCCAATAATAGCTGTCATTAAAATAGTATTTTCTTTTTCTACATTGTCAAACACCTGTTCAACTGTAATATCATGCCATGTAGATGTTTTAAATTTTTCATCCCCTATTTGTTCAAGTGCAACAATAAGTGGATATTCAATATCGTTATAATCAGCACCCACTTCTTTATAGTTATCAATAACATTTTGGATTTCTTTAAATCCTGTACTGATAGCTTGTCGCATATCTTGTGAAGATAATGTGTTAATATCTTGTAGTTCATAATCAAAGAAACATAATTTAAGTAAAACATCTGATGTTAATTGCATAAGATTATTAATATCATCAACCACTTTTTTGTCATGGTTCGTTTCACCAAAATGTTTTAAATCTTTTGTGAGCATTTCGCTATTAATATCAAGTGTAATTTGTTTTTGCATTATTATAACCTACCTTTAAGTTGTTTAATTTTTATTACATAAATAGTATATCATTAGTATTTTTGTGCGTCAACATTAAACTTAAAAAAATACGCTTATTTATAAAAAAATAAGCGTAAAAGTGATTAATTTATTAATGCACGTAAGTTAGGACTTTCAGTATAATTTTCAGCATATTGTTCTAAATGCTCACTTAATGTTTTAGCATCTATATTTTCTAAATCACTATTACCATTGATGAGCCAATGCGATTTTAAAGCATGTTCAGTAACATATTCATCTTTGGTAAGTGGATATTCGATTGCGACAGTTAAATCATCAACTAATATATCGCTATGTTTAACAGCATCTACGACTTGTGCAATCGCAAGTTTTGAACTTTCTTTTGTTTCATCATCAGTATTTTGTGCAACGCCTTTTAAAACGACTGTGACATGTACGCCTAAATCATTATTTGTATAATCATAATCGTCAACACTAGATAAAGTAACATCTAATTGATTATCTATATCCTCTTTTAGTATTTTTTTATCATTTTTTAATTCGTCATCACTCGTATCATTTATTAGCGTTGTTTGACTTCTAGTATTATCTATATAATTTTGATAACCTGTTTCATTTTCCATTTCTAATTTTTTTAACTGCGCATCGTTTAACGTATCATCTTTTTCAGTCATTTTGTTAATTTCTTTATTTGTTGGAATAGTTACATCATCATAATCCTTTTTAAAATATTGTGTGAATAAATATTTATAAACGGGTTTATTATTATTGAATAATTTTTGACCTTTACTTTCATTGTCATTATCTGTACTGGTGTCATATATGTATGTAGATAATTCATCATGTGACATATCATCCACATCGCGTTTACTTAAACCATTATTCATAGCCATAAGAATAACTATAACAGTAATTAATATGAAAGCTAAACCAATATTTTTAAATCTTTGTTTTGTGTCATTTTGTTTGGCTGATGATTTTCTTTTGTGTGCCAATCGTATCCCTCAATTCGTTTTATTTTTTACGTGTATAGTCTATCAATGGCATTTTTGTGTGTCAATAGTAATTGCAATAAAAAATGACACCATTTTATTATGATGTCATTAAGATATATAAAAAGAAAATATGAATAAACATTAAAATATTAAGTGATATTACGCATACAATAATATTTACCATACGTTCTAGTGTATCTTTTGATTTAGTCAGTTGGAATGAGTAACCAAACAGAAAGCTAGTGACAAATACAGCTAAAATATAATAAATACCATATTGTAATAATGACATTATGATGGTTCCTTATCTAAAATAGAATCTAAATCGTTGATACGTTCAATAGGAAATCGCTCTTTCGATTGATTATCTAAAAATTCAATAGAACGATTACTGTCTAAAATTAAAAGTCCCAACTCTTTATCAGTTCCCTCTTTTTTAACTGAAAAGACACGTCCTTGTATTCCAACATTATATTTTGTTTCAAGTTCTAATTCTCTGTTACAACGGTAATTATGACGTAAAAAATTAACCGTTGTTCTCATTAATTCATATACGCTATTCATTACTTTCGCTCCTTTTATTAAATTCATATATACCTATTAAACAACCAATAAAAATAATAGCAATACTATATAACCCTAATTCTTGCGCTTGTTTGGTAATAGGCATAAAAATAAATGTATAAATACAGGTTCCTATTAATATCATATTTGATAATATTAATATATACTTCCTTTTTCTTGTAAAGCCAAAGCCTATACCAATAAAGGAAATAGCCATAATTACACTCATCAATAATACAATCATATTATCACTCACTTTCTAAAACAATAAACTAATTAATGTAGATGTTGTGATAATACCACCAGCAACTTGATAACGTTTGGAAAATCCTAAATGTTGTGGAATTGCCATCATTAAAGTACCAATAAAACCTGTAATAAGTGAAAACATAATACATAACCTCTCTTTTTTTATTTAATTTTAATACATATTAAGAATATCATTTATATTTTTGTGCGTCAACATATATTTATAAAAAAAAACAATACATTTTCATGTATTGTTAAAATAAAATTTCAAATAATGTTTTTAATGCACCTAAATCAATGAATAACCAAAGTATATAAAAGATAATGATTGGTAGTTTTGATGCTTGTTTTAAATCACTACCATCCCACGCAGTTGTATTATCTTTATAAAGGCGTGTTCGTTCAATGATTGCTTGAATCGTTTCACCTAAACATAAGCCTAAAATAATATTATAAATCACTGATAATAATAATGGTGTAATATTGATATGTGGAATAGATATTTCTATTCCTGAACTAATTAAAAATAGTAATATCACAATCGGAATCCACTTTTGTGATGATTTAATTAAGTAGTAGGTCATCATTAGACCTAACAGTAAAATAAATATAAGTTCTAGGTGTTTATGAATAAAAGTCAGTCCTAAATATAAGATGAGTGGTGGCATAATATATCCTGAAAAACTGACTAATATTCCACTCAAACGTCCTTTTGGATGAACTTGTGCAAAACCTTTACTCTCTGTTTTCTTTTGTCCATATCCTGTTAAGACAATGTGTATATTTTGAACATAACCACCTGTTAATGTTGTCATAATAGCATGACCTAATTCATGGAATAAGGTAGGTATAAAACCTAAAGCAATAGAAATGTATCGAAAAATCGTAAAACGCCTCAATTCACTACTTAATATATAAATAATAGCAATACCTATGAGTAAATAAGGCATAAATTCAAGTGACGCAAATTGTTGAGTACTATTTATAAAAGAGTAATAACTTTCCCTTAAAATCGGTATAATATTCAATTTAACCCTCCTTTAGAACATTATCAACACAACGTTTAACATGTGCTGTCGTTTTTACAGGAATATCTTCTTCTCTTATTTTATCAAAAAATGTAATCGTTTGGTCATCCCAAAGCCAAACGCTACCGACATATTCCCCGTCAACACTTACATAAAATGCACGTTCATTTTTATTCATTTCGGCTGTATTTTCAGCTATTTTGTTACGTGTATATTTAATACCCTGTCTTGTAAATTGAACTCTTTTTAACATTAATTCTTTAAGTGTCATTAGTTAATCCTACTTTCTTTGATATTGTAATTTTAGTATATCATTTATATTTTTGTATGTCAATACTAATACTAAAAAAGAACATATCTATGATAGATATGTTCTAAGTTTTTCAAATAAAAGTATCATAATGATAGCGACTGATACAATAATTGTTAATGTTAATAATAGTTTGTGAGTTCTCCCGTTATACCACAAAAGTACACTTAATGTGCCACTGAATGAAAAAATTAAAGCTAATATGATAAAACTGTTATTATCAATTTGAAAGTTCATCAGGATTTAGCCCTAATCGTTCTAAATCAGATGTTTCAACTTCAATAGGTTTAAATGGTGTTTGTTCATCTTTAACACGTTTAATTTCTTGTTTGAAACGTTTAATATATTTCTTAGCAACGTCAATAGAATCAGTATCGAAACTATCGAAGTCAGGTGTGACGTCAACACTATTTCCTCGTGAAATATAGAAATCTTTTTGTAAATCACGATAGTTATTAAAGATATAAATAGCACCAACTTGTTGTGTTGTTTCATCAATTTCTTCAAGCTGAGCAACATACATACCTTTTTCAGCAACAGCACCTATTGTAGCGTGTGGTGTGATTTGAATAAAAGGTGTTGCTAAACGAACAACTCTATAAGGTGTTGACCCTTTTTTACCGTTTTCATCTTTTTTAAAAGCAATATATTCTTTATCATGAGGAAATGCTGATATTTCCCCCTCATTTTTAACCTTACGTGGTTCAATCATTTATTATCATCCTTTCTTTTTTTAAAAGTATAAAAAATATTTAAAACAATATAATATATGATATAAATTATAATTATTGTCCAAGCGTACGTAGTATTAATAGGAAATAAACTAGCGACAACAATACAAGTGACACTAAATAAAAACATTAAAAGTGAATTAACTAAATTTATTTTAAAAGGTTTGGATATAATTCCCAAACCTCTTAAAAATGTCACTGTTTCTAATATTGCCAATGTTAAAAGAGAAACAGTAATTAAAACATTACCTATCATTACTGACGGATTCCATTAATACATGGTCGCATGTCACCTGCAACATACCAATTATCAAAATCATCTTTAATGTTTTTGTAATTATCATTCTTGTCAGTTACAGGAAATACATCCATTTTATGACCACATTGGTGGCAATCTACTTTTGGTGTATCAAATTCACTTGTAATGTAGCGATTTCCCTCTGATTTACATTTAGGACATTTGTAATGACAACGATAACGTTTTTTACCATCTTCCTCGCCCACTTTAATACCATCTTCGACTTTTGGTTTAAATGAAGTTGGTTTTTGTTTTGATGATTTATCAAAATGTGTTGGTTTTTTACGATTTAATGTTTTACTATAATACCCATCTTTTTCGTTAAACGCTTGAAGATTGTTTTCATTTGAATTTGTTACTAAATCTAAATACTCTTTTACATTTGGCAACATTTTTTCAATAAATTCATCATCCCCACTTAATTGGATAGTTGCACGTTTTGTACGAGCATCAACTTCAATATTTAGTTTACTTTCAAATTGTTTTTCAGTCATAATGATACCTCTTTCTTTTTTTATAAAAAATAATTACTACACCTTTAGTATAAACTATATATTTTTATGCGTCAACATGTTTTATGAAAGAAAAAGCGAGTATTAAACTCGCTTTAATTTTTATTGAAAACGCATAGGATTGATATAATCGTCGCCAGCCTCATTCATAAGGTCAACTTCACGTTCTCTATCATCATCTGTCATGTTTTCATATGGTTCTAAATAATCACCATTTTTGTCTTTTAAATCATCTTCTGTATAGCGTTTACCCATGTTAATCATCCTTTCAAATCAATTAATTAATTGCGCATGTTCATAATTGATACATTCTACATTATCAAACATATCAAGTGATAGGTCAAACGTTTTATTATGTTGATTGCTAATAAAAATAATACGTCCTCTATCCTTTGTCAACACACGCAAGACTTTTATTAAGTCTTGTTTTTTATCATTACTTTCAAGTAAGTTATCACTTTCAACAATTATCATATACTGATAGTTTGCTTTAGCACGCATAAACATACTTTTGGTAATAGTGTACAAAAATTTAAGTGGATTTGTTTCAGTTTTACTTTTTGTACCATGTAGGATATGAATATCCGTATCAGGTTCAATGGATAACTGTTCCATTAATACACCAACTAAATGTGATTGTGTTGTATAATCGTCAGTCGTAATGTGAAAAATGGATTGATTACTTTCTAAAATTGTCTTTTTTAAACGTCTATCACTCATTAACTACACCTACTTTATCAATATTTTATTACATATTTAGTATATCATTTATATTTTTACATGTCAATAAAAAGACGCATTTATTAGTTTTAATAAGTGATTAAATACTATAAAAAATAGAACTACTGCTAAAGAGTAGTTCTATTTTTTATAATTACGCGTGTTGTTTTTCGATTGATTTCTTTTGAGATTCGAGTTGAGTTTCAATGATTTTTTCAATATCTTTCATAGCAATATTACGTGATGCATTAAGGTCAGCGTTAGTCGTATGTCCGCAATTTACACATTTAAATTGTTCTTGTGTTTTACGATTATCCTTAGAAATATAACCACAATGATGGCATCGTTGTGATGTATGTTTAGGATTAATCATAATAACATCAATACCATATTCTTGTGCTTTATATTTAATTTTTTCTTGTAAATCATAATATGACCATGTTTTTAAGAATGAATCATGTGATGAAATACCTGTTAAATCTTCCATTTGTATTGTGCCACAACCATTTTTGATTGCATAATCTACAATATATTTACTGTAACGGTGGTTAGTTAAATTTTTAAAATTCTCGATTTTGTGTTCTAAATTTTTGAGTGGTTTAAGCAACGTTTTTCTACCATGTCCATGACGATTATCAGAACAATATTTTAATTGATTCTGTTTTTGACGACGTTGCTTATTGATACGTTGTCTAAAAGCCTCAATCTCACCACCATCGATATAATCATGTTTTTTAGTATCATCTACCTGCATTGTAACAGCTTTAGAAATACCTAAATCAAGTCCTAAGATTTTATTTTTATCAACAGCTACTTGTTTAACTTGAGTGTCTTTATAAACTAAATTGATATAAATAGATTTTTTATCAATTTGAATATGACTATCTCGAATAATATATTGACCATTTAAAATAGATTTAATGACGTGCTTAGTATATTTATTATTTGTTTTAAATTTAACAATAGGTTGTCCTTTATTAACGTTTAAGCCTAAAGATTTCATTTTATCTTTTGAAAAAATTGGAAAGCTGATATGACGTGCATCAATCAATTTAATACGTTGATTTGAAACAGGGATGGGTTGGTTTTGCTTAAAAGATGGAATATCCTTATTTCCTTTTAGAATTTCTTTGAAAATCTTATCATATTCTTTGATAGATTCCTTAATAGCATCTCTTAATATACGATTGTAAATTCCACTTTTGTTAAATTCAGGAATTAAATTTTTAGCAATGATGGAATCATATGTTTTAAATCCATACCATTTTTCTAATTTGTGTTTATTCACTCTATCTGTTGGATGTTCATTATTCCATCGAAGTTCTTTATTTTTTAATGTGTGATACATAGTGATTGTTTTATTTTTTATAAGATAAAGTGTTTTGTTTGTGTTTTTTAATTGCTCATCTAAAACATTCCAATTCATATTGACAGGACATACGATTTTTAATTTTAAAACTTTTATCATAGAAAAACCGCCTTTTATGTATTAAAAAAAGCAATAACTTAATAAGTCATTGCTTTAATAAATTTTATTCTTAATTCAATACCATTTATTCTCAAAATGACCTCTAAACTCCTATGTTTAGCGTACTTTCTCATAAGGCGCTACCCTACTTCAACACTTTTCATTTTTATCATATCAAGTGACATGTATAGATATAATAAAAAGACAATTGTCTTATACCACGAATATTGAATTAAAAGTAAAAACTGCCCTTGCAAGACTCGAACTTGCGACATCTCGATTAACAGTCGAGTGTTCTACCACTGAACTAAAGGGCATTAATAATAATAATAACGAATGAGGAGGGATTTGAACCCTCGCCTTATAATATAAGGAATGAGTAGTATGTATAGGCGTTAAGCCTGACTTCGCTACACATTTTGGTTAAAATGCGAAGGGATTTGAACCCTTGCTATTGATTATCAATAGTCTATACAGTGACTTCATTACGTTAAACCTGACTCCGCAACTCATTCATAATAATAATGGTGGATAGGGATGGATTTGAACCATCGAACTCGTAATGAGAATAGATTTACAGTCTACCGCGTTTGACCTGACTTCGCTACCTATCCATATATAAATGCCTGTTGTACGACTCGAACGCACAACCTACTGATTACAAGTCAGTTGCTCTACCAATTGAGCTAAACAGGCATGTGACATGAAAAAATCATGTCTGATTAACTTACATATTAAGTATATCATTGTTATTTCTATAAGTCAACACTTTTTTTAAATTTTATAATAATGTTTTACATTACTATGTTAATTTAGTAGTGTTTCTACATCTTCTACTAAATCATCTGTGTTTAAATTACTGACATGAAAAAATCATGTTTGATTAACTTATATATTAAGTATATCATTATTATTTTTATAAGTCAACACTTATTTTTAAATTTCATAATAATGTTTTAAATCACTATAATAATTTAACAGATTTTCCACATCTTCTGTTAAAACATCTGTGTTTAAATTAATAACTTCAATGGATGCCTGATATTTTTTGGCAAAATTTTTTGAAATATCTAATATATCATCATCTTTGGACGATGCTACATAAATAGTATTGTCATAAGTTACAAGTGCATCACGTTTATTATTGTGTTTAAATAAAATAAATTTATCTTTAAATGTGTTATATAGCGTCATTTCATTTAAAATGTCATATACATTTAAATGATTTCTTCGTTTACCAACAATAATATAACTAGGTCGTTTTAAAGAAATATAAAGCGCACATATAAGGGATTGATAATTATATTCTAATAATAACCAATTATCTGTTTGTTTATATTTATCTAATAATCCTTCTGTTTTAACATCCATACGTTCTGCTAAAATATAAAATGTATTAATATTATTTGAAATCATAGTTAATAAATCGTGTTGTGATGTATGTTTTAAAATTTTAGATAAATTATACGGTTCATTCATTTTTTTTACCTCTTTTCATTATAAAAATTATCTAGTAATTCATGACGTTCTAACAATAAACGTTCTCTATAAGTAAGTGAGCGTTTGTTTAAATCAATAGTCTGTATTGGTTTATTATAGTGTTTAGAAAAATGTTCTGCTTGACGCATGATAGGTTCATTATCACTACCAACATACACAATAGATTTAATAGACAATAACACATCTCTCTTATCAGAATGTGTAAATAAATATAAATTATCCTCTATTCCTATAAGTGATAACATAATCATTGGTTTTAAAGGAATATCTATATTCATGTAAAAACGATGTTTTTCATTTAATACATATTCATAATAAAACGCATAAATAAGAACTTGATATTGATATTCTAAATCTAACCAACGTCCTAAATAACGTTCTATATGATTAAGTAAATCACTCGTTTCAATATCAAACACATGTGCTAAATGATAAAATGACGAAACATCGTCATTTATCATTTGCCATATTTCATTTTTAGGCATCTTCTGTAAAATCGGTTTTAAATTTTTTGGTTCCATAATATCATTTTCCTTTAGAAATTGAATAAATATATTGTTCCTGTTTTATAGGATAAAAGTTTTGACCATCATCATACATTTCTTTAGGTATAAAGTCTGCTTGAATGTCATAATTTAGACTTTTTAAAAAGTTATCCATTCGTTCTCTGTAATGTGCGTGATATAACTTAGAATTATGATACGTTCCATGTTTTTTACAAACATACATGATATAAGGTATTAAAAATATCATTTTCACGTCATCTATAACATCATGAACTGCCTCATATAAAAAATCACCAATATATGAAAACATTTTTTTCACCTACCTTTTTTTTATTATATTAAAAGTATATCATTAATATTTTTGTGCGTCATATATAAATAAAAGTAAAAAAAAAAAGAACGCTTATCATTTCTGATTGCGTTCTAATAAAAAGAATCCTGTTTGCATCCAGTTGGCGACTGTGAGTGTGATACAAACGTACATCACAATATCATAATTTTCATTTAATGTGACGCCTGTAAGTAATGGAATGACTTTAATTGTGATAATTAAAACAATACAAGCGCCTGTATTCATATAGCCTAAATGTAACATATGTGTGATACTTTTGGATTTAATGTAAGTATAAAGGAAAACAATAAAAAGTGGTAGTACAATCGCACTAACAATTAAACATGATGTAAATGCGAAAACATCATAACCATTATTTATATCAGTCATAATAACGTTCCTTTATTTTTAATATACTATTTTTAAATAACATTAATATCAATCCAATTGCAACGCCACCAATCAGTCCTGAAATATGACCGATAATACTTACATCAGGTGTTACAAATGTCATAAACACTTGGAACATAACCACAAATAATATACTACCAAAAAAACCTGTCATATTTACATCGCGTGTAAGTAAACTAGCAACTAAACACATACCTAAAATACCCATAATGGCTCCACTTGCACCAGCAGATACAGTCAAATCATCACTTAGTATATGTGTACAAATAGATGTAATCATCCCTGAACCTAAATACCCAATTAAGTATAATATATGTCCATAAAAGTTACGCGTCAATATCCCAATAGATACTAAAGAAAACATATTCATTGCATAATGACTAAGACTAAAATGTGTGAACATTGCAGTCCACCAACTTAATGTAGAACTGTTTGAATCCATGGCACCTGCTTGCATCATACCTTCATAACCAATTGTTCCATTTATGAAATTATCCAAACCATTTAAATGAATATTGTATAAAGCAAATAATGTATTAATAATCAACAAACCAAGTGTGATTAAATCAAAACGTCTTAAATCCATAAACCATCCTCATTTCTCGTTCGTATAATACATTATTTTAGCATAAAAAAAATAAGCTATCATCTAGCTTATTTTTCATTAATCTCTAATGCGTTACGATTAACAGTGTTTGTGAACTTGTTAATGTCTACATTATGTTTAGTTTTAACGTGAATTGTTTGTCCTTTTTCAATCTTATCTAAAGAACGTTTTTGTACTCGAATATCTTTATCGTCAACTTTAAAATGGAAAAATGTCGGATATTCATTATCCTCAGCGATTTCCATTTTTGTAACAGTTACATTATCGTCCATTTTAAGTTGTGTTGGATTATAAAAATGTCCTAAAAATAAAAATAGTAGTAATGCTGTAAAAATACCACCTGTGATTAATGCGTTACGTTTAATCACAGGTTTTTCTTTTTTATCACTTTTACCAAAATCAATACTTGTGAAATAGACAAATACGCCTAAAAGTAGGCAAGCGCCAATAATTATTAAAGCTGTCATCCAATGTGATGCGTAATATGAAAATATGTTGATGTGTTCAATTTTTGACATATAAACTCACTTTCTTTAATTAATTAATTAATTCTTTGTATTCATCAGCATTTTTAGGGAAGTCCTGATGGTTATAATCATATTCTACCAAATTAGTATCATGATTGTATTTAAATTTTGCCATATTTCCTTTTGGATTTCGTAAAAGTGTAACATCTGATGCATAAAATGATTGTTTTTCATGTGTTGTTGTATTTTCTAACGTAATTTTATTATTCTTCGCACTAGAATGAGCATCATGTGTATCAACAACTTTACCCGTAAAGGTTGGCATTTGTTTAAATTCTTGAAAAGCATCATTCTTTTCTTTTTCTACTAAATGGACAGCATTATACGTAACAGTACCTATAAAACCAATACTTACAATAGTAGCCACCAATCCTTTAATTATAGACATATTTAAGCCTCTTTTCTTTATTTAGAATAATGAGCCTACCCAAGATTTAAATTTTTCCCAGTTTTGTTTAATTTTACTGCCTAATGATACATCCCCTTTTAATTCATCTTGTGCTTTATCAATCGCACCACTTAAATGAGATTTTAAGCTATCTGCTTGTTTTTGGTAATTTTCAGGATTGTTGTTAATCGCTTGTGATTCTGCAGTATTTCGCATAATCTCTTTAATTTCATTAATTTGTTCATCTGATAAAGATTCATCTAGTCCATGTTCTTTTAAAGTTTCATCTGTAATTTTATCAACATCCTCATCAGTAACATCACCATCTTTTTGTTTTTCTTCAGCTACTTTAGATTTCATTTCTGCAACTGAACCGTTTAGAGCATCATCACTGTAACCCTTATCATTTTGATTTTCATTGCTAATTTTAGCAAGACTGTTCATTTCATCATTAGCATTTTGAACGTCTTGTGAATTAATGTGATAACCCTCTTGTTCTAACATATAGTAAATACCTGTTAAAGCACCATCACCTGTTACTTTATCAACTGAACCGACTTTGATATCAACATCTTGTAAACCTGCTGTGATAGATGCATTTTCATATTGTGATTTTGTACGTTCAATATTTTCAGGTGTAACAATATCAACATCAATACCGTGTTTTAATTTTTTAGGTGTAATCGCAACACTCGATTGAATAGTGTCATATTCAATGCCTGTTTGCTTGTAGACATCATCAACTGTAATGTCATATGTTTTATAACCATTAGAAACATCTAATAAATCACGTGTTTCCTCTTTTTGTTGTGCTGTTAAATCAGCACCCTCACCAAATAATTTTTCTTTTAATTCAGAAGGTAGTTTTTGTGATTGTTCGTCTGATTGAGTGGTGTCTTTTGATTCATTGGCGTTAGTATCATCTGTATTTGTTTCAGCTTGTGCAACTGGTGTAAGTAATAAACTTGATAGTGTTAAAGTTGTTAGTAATTTTTTCATTTTCCTCATCCTTTTTATAAAAATAATTTTGTAACTTTATTAATTGTATGACCATAATAATAACTTTTTTGTAAATCTCGTTTCTTAATCTTATCAGGTTTGACTTTATGCAAATAAAGACGATTAAGTTCACGCTTTGGCATATTGAATGTGAACATTAAATCGTTCACACTATATAAAATGTTTGGATTTAATACACGTACATGACGTTGTGTCATAATTTGTCGTGAAACACGATTAACGTCCTCAAGTAAATACATAACTTGTCGTTGTCGTAACGCATAACTTTTTAAATTATGACGAATAACATAATTATATTCAAATTGATAAGATGTTAAATCTAATAAATCAGCAATTTCTTGTTTGGATAATTCTGAATCAGGTCGCCCTTCAATTTGAAATAGTTCTTTTTTAACTGGTATGGTAGCCACTTTATATTTTGAAATATGCTGTGTTTTCTTTTTACGTTTACCTGTTTTATTAAGTTGAAATACAGCATTACAATCTGACCCTGCATACATATCAAAAAAGCCTATTTTTTTAACAGGTTTTATATTTTTTAATATAAAACGACAATTTTTAGATGATTGACCTGTTTCTTTTGTGATTTCAGGAATTGAATAATACTTATTTTCTTGAAACATATTTTTTTATACCTCACTTACGCATTAATTGTATAATGATGACCATATTTTTTGTTATATTCAGGCATTTGTGCATTACCTGTTTCCTCACTACTATTTGTCTGTTTATTAGTGAAAACTGTATAAATATCATAATCTTTAACTTCACTATTGTTATCAACAAGTGTTTTTAAATCAGTCATAACTAAATGTGATACGTCATCTTGTTTATCTAATTCAATAGGTAATGTAATAAGATAAACACTTTCTAATTTATGATTGATTAAATAACTTGTGATACTTAGTACATCATCTTTAGTTGATAAATCATGAACACGTAACGGTTCTACATTTTCAAAATAATGAATGTTTTCTAGTTTTTCAATAACTGCTTGTAGCATATAACCCCTCCTACTTTGCTAATACCATTTCAAAATAATATGGTATCTGTTTCACACTATGATAATTAGTTAATCTTGATAATTCACGTTTTGCTTTTGTGTAATTATATCGAATAGCCTCACTACTGTTTGTTGAAAATTCATCATGTGTTTGGAATAAACCATCATTTCTTCTAATAACATATTTTTTATCATTTAGTTTTTTGTTTGGATTTAACATTTTTTCAGCACCTCTAAAAAATTTATTATTTTTATTTACATATTGAGCATATCATTAATATTTTCATGTGTCAACACTTATATGAAAAAAATAAACGCAGGAATTAGAGGTTCCTGCGCTTAATCAAGTTGTCATCACATTAGAATCCGTACCTATCAGTACGTTACATATAATGTAACACCTTTTACTTATTTCGTCAAGAATTTAATAATTATTTTTTTGACGTTCATGATTTTCTTTATTTTTCTTATCATACGCCTCTTTAATTTCATCAATAGTGATGAAATATCTATCAAATAAGATATATAACGCATGACCTAAAATGTGTTCATAGTCTTGAGATAAGTCAAGATATGATAAAACTCGTAAATGGAGTACATCATTAGGTTCTTGTCTATCTTCTTTTTCCTCATCTAAACTTGAAACAACATTTAGTAATTCATGCATCGGTGTATCATAATCAGATACATATTTATTACGAATAAGGAATGTAAAATGAACAATATCAACAAATTCATCAAGTAATGTTTCTTTATCCACAGGTTTTTGTTTCCAATATTTCCAAATATCTCTACATTCATTGATAAATTCAGCAACTTCATTTTTAAGTGCTAAATCATGCATCCATTGGTATTTAATATCCTCTTGCCATTCTTCTTTATCAATGTTTTGTTTATTTCTAATAAACTCATCTAATTTTGCTTGTTGCTCACTAAAATAAACGCGATATTTTTCTTCAAATTGTTTTACTGTTTCTAATACAGGCATTATTGTATCATCCTTTTCTATTATATTAATTATTATATCCAATGACTGAAGTTCTAATTTCATGGATAAGGTCATCACTTAAATCTTTGACAGGGTATCTAAATACAGTATGCAATCGTGGATTATAAATAGCGATATATTTAAGACGACGAAATTCTGCTTGTTTACTTTCAAGTCCCATCAAATAATATATGAGTAATTGTAAGGTATGGTCTTTGTTTGGTTTATATTTTGATACCTTAAAGTCCCACAATGTGTCTTGTGTTAAGAAATCCCCATCACCAGCATTAATTAACGGTGTGTAAGCACCTCTAAATGTAAATCCGTCAACTGTGGGTGCGCCATATTGTTTAAAGAAATCTATGCCACGATTAACAAGCATACGTACACTTTCAATCGTTTGACTATCAGGTTCTCTAAATTCTGTTGGCATAAATCCAGCACGATATACACTATCATAATTAACAAGTTTACAAGCATTAATGATACTTGTGTCATCTAAACCTTTAATTTGACTTACCATATTTCTCGCATTTTCAATATGTGTATCATCATTTGTTGAACTTGCACCGATTAAAGATACTTTAAACGCATTTTCTGCTCGTGTTTCAACAGATTGATAACGTTTAAACAACTGTCCTTCAAACTCATCATCCGATACCATAAAACGCGTTAAGTAATCAACAGCCATTCCTATGGTATAAGGTGCTAAGTTTTCTTTATATTCGAAGTCTTGTATAAGAGGTAAATGGATTTCCTCAAACTCTTTTGGTTTAAGGAATCCTCCTCTAGGTTGTTTTACTTGCTTAATACGTTGTGTCACACTAACCATTAAGAACCGCCTCCTGATGATGAACCACGTCCACCATTTGACATACTTGAACCCATGCCTCGTGATGAACTTGACACACTACTTTTTGCTGTACTTGAATTACTTACATTTTTAGATACACGTGATGTGTTACTACCAAATGATTTAGTATTTGATGAACCATACGCATTTTTACCCGTTGTGCCTTTCATATCACTGTGCATAACACCACTACCACTACTGTGATAACTGTTACCACCTAGCATGAACGGGAACATAAAGAAACCTGATGGACTATGACTACTATTGTCATTATCGTTATCATCATTATCATCTGCTGATTTACTAAAGCCTAGTGGATTACCGTCACTATCGACATAATGCACAATAACATTATCCCCGTTTGCACTTACATAATGCAAGTAATCATTATGATTAAGTTTAAGATATGATTTATCTTTATTGCTTTCATCCATTAATGGTTTATCTTTATCGTTATCTTGTTTTTTACTATCTAAATCATTAAATTTATCAACAAAAGATGAACCAATATAACTAGGCAATTGTTTAATATCCATGATAGATGAATGACGTAGACTAGGGTCAGTTGACGTTGCATCTTTTTCAATGTAAGACGATTCATTTGTTTTAATTTCAGCACCATAAGTTGTGTGAGTGATACCAGCAAACATCATAGTACCTACAACACCTGATGCTAATAATTTATACATAACTTGTTGCATTTCTGATTTCGATTTCTTAGGAATATTATTTGTCATTCTTATCAACCTCGCTTAGTTTTTTAGTTAAAGTATTTAAGTTGTCAGCATCATAATATCCGACAAAATTACCTTCGATTTTTTTATCTTTAACAACAAATAATGACGGTTGTTCATCTACAATAAAATCATTTTGACTAAATTCACTTTCAGCTTTTGATTGAGGTAATTCTGCAACATTTTTTAGTCCTAGATTAACAGATTGACCGTTTTCGTGATAAATCGTCATAGTGTCTTTATCATGTTGTTTCATAAAGTTTTTTCAAAGCCGATTTATATAAATTATTGAATTTATCTGTGTCTTTTACAAATACAATGTAATTACTAGATGTGTCTATTGATTTTTGATAGTTTTTGACAAAATAATATTTATTAATACTTGCAAATATATTGTCGTCTACATAAGATTGTACCGATTTTGGTAAATCTGATTTCAAGTTTTCATATTCTTCAGCTTGGCTTTTTGATAGTTTTAATTTATCATTTGTTTTTTCTTTATCTTTTTCTAACTCTTTTTGAGATGAATAGTCTAAATCACGTGTTGTTTGATTTTCAACAACAGGTTCAGATTTAGGTTTATCATCTCCCTCACTACATGAGGCAAGTAATGTTGATGATAGTGTGATAACACTTAATAAAAGATAGGCTTGTTTTTTCATATTATTCATACTCCTTTAATGTAAATGGTACAAATAATGATTGACTACCTGTGACAAGATGTCCAACTCGGTTATATAAACCACTAGGTACACCATTTAAACTATATGTTCCAATTAGCCATTTACCAGTATAGGCACCATCCCAAGTTTCAACAGTCACATCAGGCATTTCAACATATTGTTGGTAAACTTTTGTTTGGTCGTCATAATATTTTGTTTCATCATGTGCCTCATCTTTAAACGTTAAAGTATCGTTGTTATAAATATCAACGCAATTACCTTCACGCCCAAAAATTGGTTTGACTACATAATCATGTAATTTTTCTTTTTTTTCATCCGTTGATAGATACGTAGGTAATAAATAGTCTTTGATAATAGCAACACTTTCTTTAGATAATGGACTATCCTCTTGATGTGCTAAACGCCACATCCAAGCATAGAATGATTTGTTTTGTACTAAAAATGCATCAACTGGATTAATCATATCAACATTTTGTTCAGTTACTAATTTCTCAAGACGATGGCTAATATCTGATGGTTCAAGTTCCCAATATTCCATAGGGAATAATTTATACCAATAATTAATTTTATTGCCATTCTCGTCATACAAACCATCATCTGTAACGTGAATATCTTCTAAGCCAATAAATTGAACATCACCTTTATGACCTGCATGGTTCATTTGAAATTCAACATTTAATCTATCTTCCTCATGATTACGCAAGCTACTGAAATAAATCGTATCAGTACCAATGTTTAATTCTTCTCTAATATTATCCCACATATCAACTAAACCTTTTTCTAATCGGTTAGGTGATTGGCGTTTATAGTAATCGTTAATAACTGTATTACTAATTGCCGATTCAGATAATCCCATCGGTGTCGCTGAATTAAACTCAATACATTTAAACGCATCAAATGTTTCATCATACACTAAATCAAAGCGACATAAATATGAGAATTTATTCATTCTTTTACCATTTAAAATTAAACGTTGTTGATATTTACTAAATGATAATTCATTAAGTAATTGTTCTTTTTCTTTTGGTGTTAATGAATGGAAATAATCAACACTTTCTTGAATAACGCTGAATAAATCTTGTGTTAAAGTTTGAATACGATTATAGTGTGATTGTTTCATTTCAAGTAATGATAAAACAACGTATTGACACCATTCTTCTTTTTCATAATTACTTTCTTGTGTTTCTTCTAAAACGGTTCCCCAAGTCATACCGTTTTCGTACATGAGGTTATTTAATTTCCCCCATTCATCCATATATTCTTCATCATAAGCATTAACTTGATTTAATACATTTACCATATAAAAATCTCTCCTTATTTAGTATTGTTTGTCCATTTTTCTTTTAATACGTTTTGTTCTTCTTCTAATTCATTAATATCTTCTGCAAATACATGGTTGCGATTATCAATGGTTTTTTTTAAACGTTTTAACTGTTCTGCCTCAGGGTCAAAACCGTCTGTTTCAATGACGTTTTTCTCAGCGTTTTCATTTAAACGTTTAGCATAAGCCATTTCTAAATCTTGTTCTTTTAATGTGTCATAATCAGAAAATTTTTCATCTAAATAATGATACATTTTAGTTGGTGTTTTAAAAGGATATGTGTTTCTAACTGTTGTCACGTCGGCATTATGTATCATATCTTCTTCTGTTTCAGGATGTTCGATAATATAGTTTTCAATTACATTCACACGTTCGTATGGATAAATTAATGGCATAACTAAAAATTTTCTAGTTGATTTTGTATAATCAATAAATGTGTATAGTGGATACATTGCACCATTACTAAACACGATAATTTGATTAAGTTCGTTGTTTGTCTTTTTATTTAAAGGACTTATTTCAGATACTTTAGCATCAAGACGATTAGAATAACCTGATAGTAATTGAGTTCCTATTTTTAATAATTTTATCTGTACATAACCAAATGGAATTAATGTAAGTAACCCTAAAATTTCAGATATTGAACCTAATGGTAATAGGCTTATTCCTAATAATGTTCCACCTGTTACACCACCAGTAAGAAGTCCGATAGTATCATGACTCATATGATGTTTGAAATAATCTCTATTTTTTCGTTTAGGTATATTAACCTCTAATTCGTACTGTTCATGTTCCATTAACAACCACCTCTTTATTATAATATAATATATAAACCATTTACTAATAATAAAACTATTTTTGTTAAAGAAAACCACGTATAACGTGGTTATCTTATATCTTTTATTAACGCCTCTTGTTTATCATGCAATTTATTTAATTCATTCGATGTAAGTTCATTTTCTAATGCAATACCCTCGTGAATAGTAAGTAATTTAGTATCAACTGTTTTCGTATTGGCATATTGCATTAATTCTAATGTTTCATCTAAAGTATCATCATATATTTTTAGTAATTCTGCTTTATTTTCTGCAAAAGACGGTAAATTTGAATTTAAATAATCCGTCATTTCAGATTGTGATAAATAAGAAAATTGTTTTCTACAATCATCAATATCAGCATTACGTTCAGGGTCACTACCATATTCATTAGCAAAGATTTTTTCAATTTCACTATCATAATCAATTTTAAGTTTCAAATCACTTCGTGTGGAAGTTTCAAAATCAATGAAATGATATTGTGGTATCAAGTGACCGTTTTTAAATCGGATAATTCGATTTAATTTATCAGTCGTTTCTTCTGAAACTTGTTGTGAACCACCTTTGAGTTTTGCATAACTATATGATGAAAGTAATGTTAATATTGCAAAAATACATAACATGATAAATGAGATTGACGTATAAGGTTCAAATGTTTTAAATAAAATGCAAAGTATTAATAAGAATGTTGATAATATGGTTAAACTCATAGTAACAACAGCAATTGGATATGTTATTCTTCGTAATCGCTTATTCCTATCAATATTTGTTGCTTTTTTTAGTTTCGTTAAGTCTATCGGTAATGTGAGTTCTTTCAATTATCGTCCCTCATTTCTAAAGGAATTGTTGCGTTTTTCTTAGCATTAGATAATCGACGTTTACTATAAGCGTCCTCATATGATTTATCATTAATAGCATGTCTAATATCTAATCGCTCGTAAACATAAGATGTTATTGATTCATTTGTATGTTTTTTAAAATATTTTCTTGATGCATCCACATGAGCATTGTGAATTGCGTCTGATGGACGTCTAAGTGGTAAATGTTTGTTATCAATAATTTCAACAGGTTTATGTGGATAATTCACATCAACAACGATTTGTTCAGGTGTGGTATTATCAACATCAATAAATTGATATTTTGGAATGTAATTACCATCCTCAAAACCAATAATTTGATTTAGGTCATCCGTCGTTTCAAGAGGAATGGTTGTTGCTTTATCACTATTCAAACAAGCAATTAATAATGAAATTAAAGCTATTAATATTAAAAACACAGTAATGAATGAAAACAATACTTTATGTTCACCAAAAAATACACCAACACTGCTAATAAAAAGTAATAAAACAGATGTAACGATTGTTTTACTAGCAATATCATTTATTTTGTAAAATCGTTTAAATGTTTTTAGATTATGTTCTAAATTAATCGGATACGTATATCGTTTTGACATAATACACCTCACTAAGATAATAGTACGACAAGTGCGATAACAAGTTGCGTAATGCTCATAATTAATGCAGTTTTAACTTCTTCCATACCTATCGCTTGTAATCTTTTATTCTTTTCTTTAAGTGAATATACATCCTCTGTTTTATCAAATTCAGTTATTCTAATGAATTGATATATGTCACCTAATTTTTCTGTTTTAGTCATTTCTAAACATTCAATAAAAACATAAGTAACATAAATAAGAATTGATATAATTAGAAGAATGATATTTGATACAGAAAATGATATATTTTCGTCAAGCCATAAAATTAAAAATAAAAATATAGGTGATTCAAAAGATGTGAATATTCTTCTTAAATAACTCAATCTAGCAAATCGGAATTTTAATTTTACTTCTTGAGTATCACTATTAATTGTTTTTATTTTCTTTAAAATGTTCGTCATTCGTTTTTTGAAAAACCGTGAAATCAGTCCTTCTATAATAAGAATGACAATCCCTATTAAAAACACTAACATAATTATTTATTTGTCTTTCTACGTCTTGTTGAACGTAACAAAGGTTTTTTACTTAAAACAACATCTAAATTATTATATCCGTGTCTGTCAAGACGTCCTGTTAAGGCTTGTCTAGTGATACCAATTTCCTCAGCCCACTCACTTACTGATTTTGTTACACCTTTATACGTAATCATACGATTATGTTTTGTCATATTGTGACGTTTTTTGTCAATTTCAATAAATTCGATGTTGCCAGGTTCATAATCCTTATCGTCGTCAATACGATTGATAGTTAATTCTTCTTTATAACCATGTTCAAGTGCATATTCTCTAAATTTCTCAAAATCTAACCATTCATCATAAACTTTGATACCTTTTGCACCAATATCTTTATACAAATAGAATGATTTTGTATAGCAAGCCATTTTCATACGTTGCCATATTTTATATAATCGAGTTTTTGAACCTCCGTGTGTAATTAAAGCCTTTGCTTGTGGTGATAATTCATTATTTTTTGTCATTTTTTATCTATCCTTTCACTTTAAACGTATAGAAATACGTAATTTATTATTTTTATTACGTTAAGTATAACATAATTATTTTTGTGTGTCAACACTCATATGTAAAAAATCTTCTAATTTGTTTCCGCAAATTAGAAGATAGTTGTAAGCCACATTTTACACCGTCATAGACGAAAAACGGATTAAAAATTGTAAAGTTAATAACGTACGTTATTATTTATAATATTTATAAGATTTAACTTATATTGTTAGTATATCATTGTTATTTCTAAAAGTCAACTTACCACCAACCGTTATTTAAACGGAAATTGACAGCATTATCAACTGAGCCATAACGAGATACAGCGTAATTAATCATACCTTTTGTTTGGTTTTCAACTGAACCATATCCCCAATGTTCTTTAGTTTGTCCTAAACCATGATAACCGTTTGGACTTACTGCATTTGGATTACCACTTGATTCAGGTAAAACAATGCTATTCCACATTCTCTCAGTTCCTCCACTATTTAAAAAACGAGCTTTTACAGAACCACCTGCAACACGTTTGGTTGGTGTATATGAATTGTTAGTTTTTACACTAACAGGTTGTTTATTTACTTTTGTGTTTGTAGCATTATAAGAAGTATTAGATACTTTTTTAATATTGGCGTTAGATGTGATATGTTTTGTTTTTGATTGCGTATTTACAGATGTATCTTTTTTATTTGTATAATGGTAATCATATCCAAAATTACGTCCATTTGAATAAAAATGATATTCATAATTATCTTTAACAAATTTAAAATCATATTGTCCTTTTTGAAGTGCTTTTGTACTTAATGATTTATCGTTTGTCTGAGCCATTTGTGATAATTTATTATAATTTAGTTCACTTGCATCTGCTTGACTATGTGGCGTTGCAATACCACCTAATAGTGCTGTTGCGATTAAACCTGCAGAAATAATTTTTTTCATTATGTCATCGTACCTTTCATTTAATTTTTTATTTTTTCAACATTGATAGTTTACAAAAAAATAAATGAACGTAGGTTACATAGATGTTTTAGTTTGGAGTCATATTATTACAAAAAAATAAGCAACGCTTTAAACGTTGCTTATTTCTATTCTAATACTGAATTGTTACTTACAATAAATCCGTCCTCATTAATGATATGTCGTGCGACTAATTCGGCACCTAATACAATAACGTCATCACTGTTTTCAAAATAATTATCAAATTCATTTTCACTTCCAAAAACATGCGCGACACGTTTTTGCATATCACTTGATACCTCAACACCGTCAGCCTCTAATTCATAGAGTTCATCTTGTGATAAATTTCTGTCTACAATGGCTACAATGTAAAACATTTAATCGTCCTTTCATTAAAAGCTACTACTGTCACTACTACTACTGTCACTACTACCACTATCATAACTGCCACTATCATAACTACTGCTATCATAATCATGATGATTGTGGTTATCATGACTGTAATCATTATGAGTATCATGATTGTCATAATAAGGGTTTTGATGCTCTTGTTCTTGTTCCTGTTCGTGCATTTCATCTATTTGATTTAAAACAGTCAACATTGTCATATTTGTTGCTAAATCATTACTATCTTGACGAATAGCATCAATATGTTTTTTTACTCTATCACGTTCTTTTGTATGATAGTCTAATTGTTCTGTTAAAGACTTATAAGATGATTGATTTACAATATTATCATCCATTGTAATAATATTTTCTGTTGCATTAGCATAACCATTATCAAAATCATATTCTCTATCCTTTTCTTTTTTAGTGTAAAGATAAGCAATACGATTATTAAGTGTATTCTCAGTCATAGGTCTTAATGTTTTAGCGACCTCTTCAATACGTTTAATTTGACCTAACATATAAGAATCATCTTTAAAATCATTACGATAGCGTGATAAATCTTGAACTATTTTAGCATCGTGAGGAATCGTAGCGACAAATTCACTTGCTTTTGATTTATCGTCATCAATATGGTCATGTAATAACGATACTGACATTTTACCATTTTCTTCAGATAACACAATTCTATTTAATTGTTTTAATATATCACGACGTTCTCTTTCAAAATAATGACGTCGTTTTGGATTAAAAATATCAAAACGAGTTGCTGTAATCATCATTAATATTAAAGATATGAGTCCTGTAATAATCCACATCCACCAATGGTTAATGAATGTGAATGTAATTAAAATAAGACTAATAATTAATAGCCATTCAGAATTAGCTTTAAATATACGTTGAAAATAAGATGAATTGTTAAAATCATCTTTTCGCTTTTCGTAAGTTGCAAGTATCTCAGTATCGACTTTTATATTTTTTGTAAGTTCATTTGAATTATATTCATTTGATTGTTTCATTAGTACACCATCCTTATTTTGGCATCATCATTAACATATCTGCACTATTATCATCTTCATCATCAGCATCGGAATATTGCTCATTATCTGAATCAGAAAATTCAGCTTTATATTCTTTATCGGTATATGTGTTAAAATCATTGGCTTTAAATACAGTACGGTCTTGTCTATCACTTGATGTTTCTTTACGAGGCTCACTATCCATTTTTAAAATCATGCCTTTTTTAACATCATCCATACTGTCTTTATCAATTTTTAACATTACAGTACGTTCATTTGTATCATCATAGTAATACACTTTGGCATAACCATCTTTTTTCATGTGCATTGTTTCTATATCGGTAATGCGAACCGTACCTTTATATACAGCGTATTCTTCAGCACCTTCATTCATTTTGAAAAATGCAAAAATGAATGAGCATATTACAATAACAATGGATGCAACCATAAAGATAACAATACTTGTACCACCAATTTCATTTTTAGATTTAGAACCAATTTTAAATGCAATATATGTCCCAATTAAAGTTAAAACAAGCAAAATGACGAATACCTTTAAAAAAGGAAACGTCATTAGTGCATGTAAGTATGACATTTTAGTGTCATAATGATGTACGTCACGATTTATAATGTTTTCAATGTTCATAATTATTCATCCTCACGTGATTGTTTATAAGCATCTTGTGGTTGTTCATCTACATTTTTTGTAGTTACATATTCAGGTTCACGTTGATGTTGCTTTAATTTTTCAAGTTCTACATTAGTTTTTTGACCTTCAGGTAATTCACGTGGATTTCGTTTATATGATTGTCGAGATTTTTCTTCATCTAATAAGTCTTGGTTATTTTGTAATAACTCTTTTTCAAGTTTCATGATTTCTTTTTTATTCATTTCACGTTCACGTAAACCTTGTTGTGTAACACGAGCCACGTCTTGACGACCTTTATTTAATAAATCTTGACGTTTTTTAAGTGCTTGATATTGAACAAGTGGGCGTTCATTTTGTTCAGCAACTTTAACAGCTTGTTTACTTGTTTTTTCAGCATTTTCAACAATCATACCGTTAATTGTAGTTTCTAATTTATCTTGAATTTGTAGTAAATCTGATTGTCGTTGCAAACTAAATGCAATAGCCAATTGGTTTTGGAATAAAGGCACTGCTGTAACCACTGAGTTTTGAACTTTATCGGCAAGTGCGACATTGACATTTTGAATCATACGAATTTGTGGTGCAGTTTGTAATGCTAACATTTGAGATGTACGTAAGTTCATGATTTGTTTATCTAAACGTGTAATATATTGTTCAATATCATCAACACGTTGTTTATAAACAGGGTCATTTGAATTACGGGCTTGTTCTTGAGCCTCTTTTAAGTCATATTCACGTAATTCTTGAATACGTTGCTCTCCTGCTTTAATCAATCCTGTTAAATTATTATAATACTCAGCTGTGGCATTGAATAAATTGTCAAGTTTAATTACATCGTTCATAAGGTCTTGACTGTTATTTTCAAGTTGAACTGATAATTTTGTAATTTCAGAATTGGCATTAATTGCCTTATGTTTCATCTTACGCATTTTTTCTTTTGAGTTTGAGAAAATACGTTGAATGAAATTTTGATTTTCAGGATTAAGTTTATCAATATCTACATCTTCAATACGTTGCAAAATATTATCAATATTTTTAATAATTGGTTTGGCGTTTCTATCATAATTTTCAGTTTCATCTAAAATATCTTTTGATACCATAGACATTTCTTTTTGTTCATCAGCACCATAATATGTGACACTTTTAACGTCTGTAACGTCTAATAAACGTTTATATTCATCTAATTGCTCTTGTGTATGATTAACGGGTTGAATACCACCTGTTTTAGTGTTGTAATCGTCATGATGATACGCTTGAATTTGTTGTGATTTTGCACGTAATACATCAATATTGACATTTTCATCTTTTAATGCTTGAATTTCATCTTCAGATAAATTATCAAGTGTTACACTATCATTATCATCACGCTTAATTACTTTTGCCTCTTGTACTTCTTCATTATTTTTATTTTCCATATCAGTCACCTCATTAGTTTGTTCATTTTTATTTAAGTTTTCAGTCATATCTATTTTCTCTGCTACTAAAAACATATTTAAACATGTTTAGAAAGTTTCTCTTTTCACTGTGGTTTATCATTTCTTAATGATAAGGTCTAAAAACCACTCCCAGAGCGTTAATTCCGATGTAGCCCACCGTATTCGTTTATATTTAAACTGTGTGATTCCTTTTAGTAACTTTTCCTTTCCTAATTTCGCACGATACAATCACGATATCGTCTGTTTTTTTAAAACACTTTCTCTATCTTCTATCATTGCTTTGGTTTGTACATTTAAATGCGTTTAACCCCCTTCTAAATGTACAATTCATAACAGTCGTTCTATTCCTTTTTAAAATATGTACGTGTTGGCGTTGTAAAAATTTTAGATTCTTCCCAACCACGTCGGTATCGTTGACTTACAACGGTTGATGATAAACCGTTCTTTTTCATTAATTCGCGTTGCTTATCTGTAAATGTACGTTGATATTGTTTCTTTGTTTTAATAGCTTTTTCTTTTTGCCACCCACAACACGCGATACGATTAATGTATGTCTGACGTGATATACCTTTTGAAAATAATTCAGCACATTCATCAGCACTTAATTTATATTTATAACCACCTATTTGGGCAATGCTCAAGTGATACTCAACCTCTCTTTATTAAATAAAAAGTAAAAATTCATAGTTGATATTATAAGTATATCATTATTGTTTTTATGCGTCAACCTGAATAACTTCTGTTACGGTAAGTTTATACCATTTTATTTTATTAGACGCGTCATCTCTTTGTTCATTCAATTCAACCTTATATTTATCTTTTTCAAGTTGTTGTTTCAAAGCCTGTACAAATTTTTTATTGTTTTCTAATCGAAATGTAAGTGTTGAATGTTTGGACTTTTCAATTTCCTGTTTTATTAACTTTGCTTCATGTTGCACACTCAAATGTCTAATGATAGGAAACATTAAAAAACCTCACTTTCTTGATTCTTATTTTTAATACATTTTTAGTATAACCTTTATATTTTTGTGTGTCAATATACAAAATATAAAAAAAAACCAATCTTATTTTGAAGATTGGTTTTTAGTATTGCGTTTCTTTTCATTTTGTTTTTGCTGTTTTCTAATGATGTTTTTATTTAATGTATGTCTATCATCATATACTGGCATACATATCACCTCAATTTTACATTCAAAACAACAACCCTAGGAATGACTCCACATTCAACATTTGTAAAGATTTTTTATGTTCTGCCACTGCTTACTATCGCTCTTATATAAGTTGCGACCTCATATTCCACGATAATACCGTAATGGACGAGTCAGAAAGGACTGATTACCTTTAACGTTCACCTAACATGGAAGATTGATTATATTGTTTTATATTTTTTTGGTTGTAGATTTAGGCTACTTGTACCACAAGCGTTTGTTATACACGCGTTTCCACGTTTCAACTACAACATTTCTTTATGGTAGTAGTTCAACAGGTTACCTACCAAGAAACCTATTGAACATATCGAAACCAACAGCTTGTGTGCGATTAAAACTCAATACAAATGAGCAATTTATCTCTCGATACCAACGTATCTCAAAAGCAATTGCCTACCGTCAGCAGATAGGTTCAATCCCTTGCGATAAATAACCACATTACTAGCGTTACCTAGTTATTCTGTCACTAGGGATGCTGTTTTCAATGTAGAATATCATTAGTATATTCTACATATTTTTATAAGTCAATTATTAAATGTTAAAATTATTAAAATTTCTTTGTTTTTTTGACTTCGTTTACCAAAATGATAATCGTGTTGCTTGAAAAGTGTTTGTACATGTCCGAATTGGCTCATACATTGCTCCATTTCTGAAAAATGTGGCTTAGATTTTGTACTCATACTCATAACAACATAATCTGTTTTTGTTTTAGCAAGTTGTAGTAAGTCATTTAAATATGTAAGGAAAGTCTTTGATTTTGTTAAATCATAATGAGTAATACGCTTATCAAATAAGTCATCAAATAATCCATAAAACGCATCGTATTGATTAAGTGTATTAGGATAAGGTGGGTCAAGATAGATTAAATCGACATTATCAATATGTTTTAATCTATCAAAAATATCACTATGATATGCAGTATGTTTAAGTCCATTAGAAAAAATAGCATTATTGTAACTTTCTAAATTTTCTTCAATGTGACGTGTAAACGTCCAATTATGATAAGCACGACGACGCTTATATTTTTCATAAGAATAGTCCTCATCACGTAATAACTGTATTGTATTCCAATCTAAGTCCATACGAGAACGTGGTAATTTTCGTATCATAGCACGTCTTATGAGTGCTAACATTAAATATTTATCATATCCTTTTAAATGGTCGGCATATTCCAAATAATGAACTAATTCTTCTGTTTCTTGTGGATAATAATAACGATTATCTAAAAAGCGATACAGTGCATATTTATCAGTCACGTCTTGTAACATAACTTGTTTTGTTAAATCAAGTGGTAGCGTGTCAGTATCATTTTCAATCAAACCTTTAGCAATACAAAAAGAGGCGTATAATGAATCATTACTAATCACTTGAAAACCATGTGTTTTAAACGCATAACTCATAGAACCACCACCTGAGAAACCATCTAAAATAGTGCCTCCGTTTATAGGTAAATGGTCGATAATCCAATCAGCTAATTTTGTTTTATTGCCATAGTAATTAATTTTAGGATAGTTCATATACACTATCCTCAATAAAGCAATATCTATCTATTAATGTTTTAAATAACTCAACATCATTAATTGATTCATCATTGACACTATAATCAGGCAAAATAGCATGTTCAAAAAGTTGATTAAACAGTTTTTTATCGTGATTGCTACTACCACGTTTAGTACGTTTTTCAAAATCATTATATGGCTTAAAATATTCTGATACATATGCCATTCGACTTCTTAATGCTTGGTTTAAAATCAATGTTTTTAACACTGCGTGTGTTTTGTAATTGTCATGATATGTTACAAAACCAAAGGATGCAGTCATAACATCTACAAGATGATATAAAAATTTAAGTTGCACGTTTCGGTCTAATGAAATCGTATTTGTATCAAAATTATCGACAAGCATAAAGTGATGATGTTCAGTTAAACCCATCATCATTTCTTTAATATGGTCTGCATAATTTGAATAATTTTTATTATTAAAGTGTGTGATTTCATACATAGAAACGATGTTAGCAATATAAATAGAATAATCTATATCCTCACAAACATAATCAAAATAAGATATCCACGCCTCATAATTGGAATTATCTGATACGATAAACAATGTAATATCAGTTTGATGTTCAATCATATAACGTTTTAACATATCCATAAATGTATAAAACGGTTTGTCACTATCTAATAAGAAAAAATGATTGTGTATAGAATTTATATGTTCATTTAAAGTTTTAACACTATTAAAGTGCATAAAAAAACCCCCTATAACAAAATATAGATTAATCGTATCACATTTTGGTATAGGGAGATAGTCAATTATATACTATTAACGACGATTATTTGTATTATTGTTATTAAATACACGTTCTAAATCTCTTGCGATTTCACTTAAATTTACATTTTTTCCTGAATTATTTGCTTGTCTAGTTGAACGTGAACGATTATTAAATAATTCACCGAAAATTTGTTGTCCAAAATCTGTTAATACATCTTTTGGATTTTGACGATTGTCATTGTTGTTATCATCATTGTTGTCATTATCATTATCTGAATTAAAAGTTCTTTGTACTTTTGCAGGCACAAATTCACGTTCAAACTCACTTGGTGTATAAATATCTTTAATACCAGTTCTGTTTAATACAACGTAATTTCCTTTAACTAATTTTTCAGATTCTAAATATTTATCAATTTGAGCATCTGCCTCATCAATAACATTAGAATCATAATTTAAATCTAGTTCATTGATAAATGCTTGCTCCATTTCATATTTCAATTTACGGACTTGTCCATCAAATCGAAACGCATAATATTCAGCTTGACGTGGATTGACTTTCATATATAAATACCTCTTTTCTCATAATTAAATCATGTTAGATAAATTCTAACATGATTTACTAAAATCGACAAGTAATTCATCTAAAGTTACTTGTTTTTCTAATAATTGGTTTAAAAGTAATGATGCAACACATTCTTTACGTGTACGCCATGGAATAATATCTGTTTTTAAATCATCACTTGCCATATACCATTGACCACGTTTAGCTGAAAATACATATCCTAAATAAATATCATTTACATATACTTTGTAGGCTTTAAAATCAGGACGATTATATTTAATTGTTTCTAATAAACCATAAGGTATGCAATTTAGTTTTTCAATATCATCAATGAAAAATGGTACATATTGATATGTTGCTTTAGTAATACCACCACGCGTCATCATACCTTTTTGTGTAAGAATTTGAATGAAACGTGATTTATCTAATTCACCATTTGTCAATGTTGAGGACGCACCCACTTTTTGTAATGTACGTTCAAAATCAACTGTCCCATCCTCATACTCTAAACCTTCTGTATAACAATACCAATGGCATAATTCATGTTTTAATGTATCAATAATACTTTCATGTGTTTCACCATTTGTTTTAAGTTCGATATACATAGTGATTGGACGACGTTCACGTTTTCTTTTTTCATAATCTTCTTTAAAATATGCAATACCATACATACGTACAAATGAACCCATCACTCTACGTAAACGATTATTAATTCTAATATTAATATCACATGGTTTACCAAAATGTTTAAGAGAAAATTCATTTGCAAATTTTTTATAATCATCTACTGTGTAATTCATAATTAGTACCTACCTTTTGTTTGTTTTCTTTATTACAATTATAGTATATCATTAATGTTTTTGTGTGTCAATACTCAATTAAAAAATAAACGCCCTATTTTTTTAAAATAAGACGTTTGTTAAAAATTATATTCAACATTTTTTATAATGATTACATTTTATAAATTTCATCATGAATTGCGTAAAGCAATTCCATTCGTTCTTCCATATTTTTTGGTTTTGAATCAAATTTTTCTTTTTTAAAAGTAAAATCAGATTTCATACTATCAAAAAAGTTTTTTAATTTCTCATCGCGTTTTCTTTTTTTCATTTCTTTTTTATGCTGTTTCATGCTATATGAATATATTTTATCTTGAGCGCTTTGTATTACATTTAATTTATACATTTCTTTTTGAAAAATCTCATCATTTGTCAAACCTTCATAATTTTCTTTAATACCTAAAATCAAACTCATCATGAATTTCAACTCTTCTTTATTTAAACCCGATTTTATTAATGTATTTTCTGAATATAATAATGCTTGACCGTTATTAAACATTGTTATAACCTACCTTTTTGTTTGTTATTTTTAATATATTTGAAGTATATCATTAATATTTTTGTGCGTCAATATTAAATTAAAAATAAATTTAACATACAAAAGTGATACCTATATAGTAATATTACTAGAACTTGATTAAGTCCCTACTTATTGAACTTAATCAAGTCTTTTTTTATTAAGCTACTGATTTATCTTCCAAAAAATCTTTAATATTTAATTCCTTATTTTCAATAGCGTCTAAAAATAATAACGTTGCTCGCATTTTTCTATTTTTTGATGAAAACATTTCATAACGATTATGACGATTTATCGCACACCATTTATATAAATAGTCTTGGTAAACTAAACCAATATATTGCCCTTTCACATATACTTCGTAACATTTAATTCTATTTCCATACTGTTGAAATTTACGTTTTGATTGATATTGAGGTAAATTATCAACATTTTCAAAAATACGTTCAATTGGATTTTTAACTTTCTTGAATTTAGCATTAACGTTATTTTCACTCATGACACCATGAATAGTAAGTGTTTGAATAATATTTGATGTTTCATTGTCATTAAAACCATAATATGTTGAGATTGACCCAGTTTCTTGTAATGTACGTTCAAAATCAACTGACCCATCTTCATAATCTAAACCTTCTGTAAAACAATACCAATGACAAATTTCATGTTGTAATACTTTTAAAATCGTATCATGGCTGTATTTCTTTTGATTAAATTGAATATACATTTCTAAAGGTTGACGTTTTTCTCTACGTTCATTACATTTTTCTTTATCATCTTTTTTCATTCTAGGCATATCCCCAAACCATAATGCAAGTGAACCTGCACTATTACGTAAGCGATTATTGATTTTGATGTCAATATCGAATGGTTTATTAAAATGTTTAAGAGAAAACTCATTTGCAAATTTTTTATAATCTTCTAATGTATATGTCATAATTAGTACCTACCTTTTTGTTTTTGTTTATTATCTTTATTACATTTATAGTATATCATTAGTATTTTTGTGTGTCAACATTTAAATTAAAATAAACCACATTATTTTGTAATAACGTGGTTTATTTACTAATCAATGATACTATCTTTAGATATAGATTTTGTTTTAAGATTTTGATTATCATGTGTGATTGTCACATTAAGTTTTTTTGAATTTAAACTACGACTTAAATCATGTGAATGTCTATCTTTGTTAGTGTTAATTAAATTATTGCCTTTGATTTTTATATTATCCCCAACTCTAACAGCAATATTTTTATCAATTGTAATGTAATAATTATAACCATTACTATTAAATCGTAATTCTTGGTTAGCTTTGTCACTACCATTATTTATATCATCTACTTTTGATTCAATATTAATGTCTTGTGATTTAACCTGTAATTCATCTTTATTGACTAATGATTGATATTCATAAAGTATATAAACTGTATTAATAACAAGAAGGAATAATAAAAATACTGGTATAACAATTTTAAAAAATTTATCAACTCTTAATATAAATCCTAACATGATAGAAATAAGTAAAAAGAAACATAAAACAACATACAATTTCCAATATACTGAAAAATAACCACTACCTAATCCTAAGTATTGTTTTATGACTTCTTTAGATACATCATGCGTCACAATATTATTCATTTTTGATACCTCTTTTTATATTTTATTATAATTTTTAGTATATCATTTATATTTTTATAAGTG
>ERZ1029884.27-NODE-27-length-40612-cov-36.543605_pt1 | contig 40612 bp, 71 predicted proteins | sample MGYA00519233_ERZ1029884 | MGnify/ENA primary metagenome ERZ1029884 (study PRJEB33666, sample SAMEA4610931) | skin metagenome | biome: Human-associated habitat; feature: Malodor aspect; material: skin | place: Philippines | collected 2015-08 ...
AGCACCGCCCTCCTAAGGCGGGTGTCGGAGGTTCGAATCCTCTCTGGAACACCATAAAAACCGTTAGAACGTTTAAATTCCAACGGTTTATATTTTATCTGTGGGTAATATGTGGGTAATCTTACATATTATCCGCTTTTTTATTGTATTTTTTGTAATTCTGCATAGATAAATTCATCTAGATCTTGGATATAGGAGTTTGCCGTGATATTAAAATCGGTGTGGCCCATTAATTTTTGTAGGGCTTTATTATCTACTCCACTGTTGTGTGCTATAGTTGCAAATGTATATCTGCATGTATACGGTATTTTTCTTTCTATGCCACTATCTTTTAATGCTGGGTAGTAGATATCATCATAAAATCTTTTATCATGTTTTAATGCTTTTCCCTCAAACTCTAAAATATATCCTGACTTACTTTCTATTGTCAGATCCATTAGTACGTTTCTAATTCTTGGGTGGATAAATACTTTTCTGTTTTGACCTGCTTCTGTTTTTATACCAAAGTTTGAGATGGTATTGGTATCAAAGTCTATATTTGACCTTTGTAATTCTCTGTATTCTCCTGGTCTCATGCCTGTAAATATCATGATTAGCACGTGCCTTATATTCGGTACTTTTTCTATCTGCGCTATCATTTGATTAATTTCATCTTTTGTAAATATTGTTTTTTGTCTTTTTGTTCCTACTGCTACTCCACCTAGTTCTAGGGTAGGGGCTAGGTTTGTCACTTGGATATTGTTTCTTATGGCTGTGGTATAGATTTTGTTTACAACAAATTTTAGATATTTTAGTGTACCTTTGCTGTATTCTTGATGCTTATATTCTCCATTTATTAACTTATAGTAGCCTTCTTCTTCCATTTGGTCGATGATTTCTTGCAGATCTGTGTAGGTTATTTCTGTAATGTTTAAGCTATGGATAGGCTCAAACTTTTCAAAAGCTGAGTCGTATCTAATTTTTGTTTTGTGTGTTAGGTCTCTAAAGGCTTTAGTTTGCTTTGTTTTTTGATATAAAGCTTCAAAGGTTTCTGTTTTTGCTGGCTCTTGATAGTTTATCAAGGCGTCCATAGCCTCGTTATAAGTCTTAAAAAATCCTATATCCTTACGACCTTTTTTAGCTGGTAGTCTTGCTCGGTATTGGTTTAGTCTCGTTTTACCTTGGGGTGTTAGTTTCACTCTTTCAATTGATCCAGTACCGTTGGGTAGTTTTCTTCTTTTTGCCATTTTGTCCTCCTTATGGTATCTTTATATTAAGAGGCACTAAATGATATAAGAAGTCGGTTAATGTCTTTTACAAAGTATAATTTAGCACGGGTTTTACAGGGTCCCGTGCTTTTTTATTTATTGAATTGATGTTAATTTGCCGTTTTCATCAAATGTAATTTTGATTTGATGATCTTCACCAACTGGATTAAAGTCTTTATCATAGGCTTTTTCAAGGTAATAGGTTATTTCGTTTATATCATCTAGGTTACTTTCTGGATAGTAAACTATACCGCCTTTAGATTTTACATTTCCTAATAGCTCTCCATCTCCGTCAGATACAAATATGTCAGGATCAAGCTGTTCTTGGGTGTTTGTTACTATTTTTCTTTGTGTTGGATATAGGTTTAATTGTTGGTCTGAATTGTTAACTACATCGTAAGCGATAAGTATCAAGTCGGTTTCTTCGCCCCAGTATTCTTTTAATTCTTCAGTATTAGGCTTTACATGAACTAATGCGGCACCGTAAATGCTGAAATCTAAATCTCCAACTTTGTATTGATTTTCGATACCTCTTCCGGCTTTAACAATTTCCACTTCGCCAAAATTGTCAATGTCGATAGTTTCCCCAATATTATCAGGGTTATAAAAATTATCATCGTTTTCTGCGACTTTTACTTCTTCATCTGTCTCTTGTGGAGTAGTTTCTGTTTTTTCAGAAGTGGTTTCCGCATTTTTTGATTCTTTTTTGTTTTCTTCTGGTACTGGTTCTTCAACCTTTGTCTCTTCTTTTGGTTCTTCGGCTTTTGGTGTAGATTCCCCACCGCAAGCTGTAAGTGCAAGTACTACTATTAACGGTGTAATTTTTTTGATTTGCATTTTTTACCTCCTAATGCATTAATTATTTATACTAAAGATAGTATATAACTACCTTTTGATTTTTCTCGGAAAATAATATTATTTTTTTCTAATTCTCTAATTACTGACTGGATTGTTCCCTTATCAAATTCTGGTAAGAGTTTATAAATATCTTTTTGTAATAAACTTTCGTTATCCATTATAGCGTGGGGTATAGCTTGATATAATCTTTCTCTTTGTTTTTGTATGTTATAGCTTTTTAAAAGATTTTCACGCCATGAAAAGCATTCATTTTTTGAGTTATGACAGTGCTCCCACGTATCTTGAAAATATAGTCTTCCACCGGCTCCATGGTCGTAAAATAGTTTTTTGTATTTGTCAAAAGCCTCTATTTGTTCATTTAGTTCACATGAAGATTGGTTCTTAATAGGGGACATTAATTGTTCAAAATCATGGATTAAGATCCTATGCGTCCTCCTGAATTGACTTTTTAACTCTTCTTCTTGTTTTGTTCTATGGAATTTGGGGTTATTGCTTTTTTGTTTTTCTTTATTAACCTCATCGAGCGCTAAATCGTTATAGTCTTGCCACTCTTTACCTTCTAATCGCTCACCACGCTCTAGTCTAGTTATATAATTTTTGTATCTTTGTTCATTTGTAGTATCGCTAGGAGCAATGGTATGTTTTTCTTGAGTTATTCCATTGATTTCTTCAGAGGTTATGAGTTTAAATGATAGAGATTTCTTTTTTTTCTTAAAAAATAAGCCCATTTATATCTTTCTCCTTATTTCTTTTACTGTGCCTAAGATCCTGACGAGTTCGTCGTTTGGCCCGTATGTTTTTGGCGGATATTCTGGGTTTATTGGTTTGAGAGTTATAGTGCCATTTGCATTTTTTATTACGGTTTTGAGGGTGGCTTCGTAGCCGTTGACGTAGACTGCGGCATCTGTGCCGCTTTCACAGTCGGGAGTTTTTTCTATTATGACAGTGTCTCCATCAAGATATTTTGGATACATGGAGTCGCCATCTACTTTTAATCCTAGGTATTCTTTGCTTCTGTCATACTCTTTTAATGATATATCCTCTGTGTCAGTGATGTTCTCGATTGCTTCTATGGGGATACCTGCGGGTATAGAGCCGTAGACGTTGATTGTTAGGTAGTCTTGGCCTTCTACTGGGCGTTCATTACCTAGAATGTAGTCTAGGGACACATCGAATAATTGTGAGTATTTTTTTAAGACATCTGTACTTGGTGTTCTTTCATCTCTTTCGTACATACCTATACTTGAGGCTGTAACGTATAGTTGCTTGGCTAGTTCGCCTTGAGTTTTTCCTGATAGACTTCTTAAGTGTCTTAATCTATTTCCTACACTCATGGCTTCTCCTTTCTAAAACGTTGCGTGTTATTTTATTTTATTGTAACACAAATTGTGTTAAAGAAAAGAGGTTAAAGACAACAATTAGTGTTAATTATTAATTAAAATTAAAAAATAATTTGACATAAACACTATTAGTGTTATAATATAACCAAGAAGGGAGGAAATGATGAGTAAAGAAGATGAAAATAAAGTAAAAATACATTTGAATTTTAATTTTTATGATAAGTGGACTCCAGAAGCAATGCATAAAGCATTAGAAGAATATAAGGAGTATGCAGAAGCATTCGCGGAAAAAAATGATTGTGTGGTTGAAGTCCACATAAACCTAGACGCTTACACATAAAGAGGGCGCACTGCCCTCTCTACTACAAACCTAATTTACGTTTGTCTACACTTGTTACTCTATTACCGTTTGGATATTTGAGTTGATTATAAGTTTCTTCTAGCGATTTTGAGAGTTCTAAGTATTTTTCAACTAATTCCATGTCGGTAAGTGTAGACAAATCTTCATCTTTTAAACGTAGGTAAATAAGTGTGTTTAAATCAGATGTATTCATAATGCTATCCTCCTTTCTTTATATTGTAATACAATTATAACACTTATAGTGGGGGCATATAATGAATACTAGATATAGTAGTCTAGGGAAATTCAGAAAGAAGCATGAAAAGACAAAACAAGAGATGGCCAATATAATGTGTTGTCATATAAATACTTATTATATGTATGAGAATGGACAGTTAGAGTTGCCAGTTAGTAAAGCTAGTCTTTTAGCTAAAGAGCTTAAAATAGATTGGTGGTTATTATATGAAGAATAGGAGACAAAAAATGGATAAAGAAAGATTAAAAAACATTACTACTTTGTTGACCGGGTTAAAGTCTTATGAGTGGAACGAATTAAAGAGGGGCGTTGATATGTACTTTAATAGAAAAGCCGGCAGAGTTGAGGCTGCCGACGATTTTACTGAATCTGTATTTAATGATTTAAAATTCGGTTTATTCAGTGATGATTTGAATAAGTGATGGGTGAATGCGGTAGTTCTTATTGTTGTACTGTACATTGATGTAGTCATATCTTGATAAAATTTCAAGACCATTTTCTCTTATAAAGATTTTTGGGTCTTGATTATCATCAATTGTTCCAGTGTCTGTAATGTCTATCCATTCACCTAGAAGACAAGCATAGACTTTTTTCATTATATCACCTCCTTTGGGGTGATTGTACCATATTCACGTAAGGGGGTGATAGATATTGAAGCTATCAATAGAAAATTAGGAAATAAATTAAAAAGATTGAGGATTGATTCTGGCTTGAGTAGAAAGCAGCTTGCAGATATGTTTGGGTTAACGGTGTCGGCGGTCGGTATGTATGAGCAAGGCAGAAGAACACCAAGTGACGATATAAAAGTCAAATATTCTATGATGTTTGATAAGAGTATAGATGAATTATTTTTTTGATTATTAATAACACTAATAGTTGTTTTAAAATCGAAACGAGAAACTTAAAGTGTTTAAAGGGGGATAAATGAAAGATTTAAAGATTTTTAATAATGAAGAATTTGGGGAAGTGAGAACTTCGATTGTTGATAATGAACCATATTTTAGTTTGAATGATGTTTGCAGGATATTAGAGATTAAAAATCCTAGTGATGCAAAAAGGAGACTCAGAAAAGATGGGGTCGGTACTACCGAGGTCATCGATAGTATGGGGAGAACTCAACAAGCTAACTTTATAAATGAGTCAAATCTATATAAGTTGGTTTTCCAATCTAGAAAACCTGAAGCGGAAAGATTTGCTGACTGGGTTACAAGTGAAGTTTTACCAGCTATTAGAAGACATGGCGCCTATATGACTGACGGAGTGATTGAAAGGACTCTGACTGATCCTGACTATTTGATTATGTTAGCGACTAATCTTAAAGAAGAAAAAGCGAAAAGGGCATTGGCTGAGGCTGAGAACGAGAAAAATAAACCAAAGGTTTTATTTGCTGATACAGTAGCAGCGTCTAACAAGTCTTGCTTGATGGGTGAGCTTGCTAAGATGATTAGTCAAGAGGCTATAAGGCAAGGAAAAATCGATAATAAGATTGGTCAGAATAAATTATTTGCTTGGATGAGAAACAACGGCTATCTATGTAAGTCAGGAGAAAGAAAGAACCAACCTTTACAACAATATGTGGAGCAAGGACTTTTTGAAATGAAAAAAGGTTCTTACGTTGATAGTAGAGGAGCAAATGTAGTAACTACTACTACTAAGGTTACTGGCAAGGGGCAGATATACTTTATTAACAAATTTTTAGGATAGGAGCAATTATGAAAGTAGAAGATATTAAACAGTTTTTAGAGTTTAGACAAAAATTTACTAAATTAGAATGGCACGAGATAAACGAGGCTGTAACACTACAAGAAAATAAAAGAGCCGACCAAATTGTGTTGGACGACTCTGATATTAAGAAAGTCATGGTAACCATATCTGAAAATAAGTTTCTTGGTCTTTCTGCGGAAGAAAGAATTTCAATTGTGGAAGATATAGTCAATGACCTTGGTGTCTGGGATAAAGATTAATCTTTGAATAGATTATCAAACTTTTCAATGTTTGGATAGTTTTTCTTTATAGAATTTAAAACAGATTTAAAAAGCTTGGCATCTTCTTTTGTTACTTCAGTCTTGCCGTTGCTGTATTCTGCAAGCAAAAGTAATAAAGATGTAGCTTGGCGCTCTGTCAGTTCTATATTGACTTTTTTAGACATTTAATCACCTCCTTAGGGTGATTGTACTCAATATTAAAAAGGAGGATGGGGTGACCAGTGAAAGATAGTGACCATATAACAACAGTTGCAGAGGCTAGTAAGCTTCTAAACTGGGATGAAAAAATAATAAGAGATTGTCTCAGGGCTGGAGTATTGACGTTTGGGACTGCTATAAAAGGCACTGGGGGCAATCATAAATATTACATTGATAAGAAAACACTTTACAAGTGTGCAAGCGGAGAAAAAGAACTATTTAAGTAAAAGGAGAGAGAAATGACAGTAAGAAGATTAACGATAGAAGATATTTTTAAACCTAATTATGACAAAAAGATACAAAGAAAAGCGGAGAGAAGAGGCCAACAAAGAATTTATAAGGATATGCAAAAAGATTATAGGAAAAGAAACTGGGATCGTATAAGAAAAGTCAGTGTGGAGGAGTTTGGAGAGTAAAAGCAAAAAAGCCCGATAGACTGCAATCTAAGGGCTTTGGAAAATTTGTTTATGTATATATTATACCACGATTTATAGGAGTTGTAATGATTTTTAGTATGAACTCTCACAAGAGTGAGACTTTTAGAAAAAGCTTGATGACTGTTAGTGATAATCACTTACATGCTTTGAGGCTTTGGTATGACAAAAAGGGAGATGAAGGAGAGCAGGAGCTTTCGCTTATTGATTTAGAGATTGAGAGACGTGCAAAGATTAGGAGATATTATGAAAATTACATTTACTAAAGTTATTTATGAGGATTATGAGGTGGATGTGCCTTTGAAAGAATATCAAGAAAGATTTAACGATAGCAAAGAGGAGGCAATCCTTGAGTATATGTATAAAGCTACTAAGATCGGAGAAAGTGTGGAACTTGAGGATATGGAAGCTGGCAGCCTTGACGATGAGGATGAAGAATATCAGAAAGAACAGGATAGGCTTTGGGAAATTGAGGAGCGAGACCAGAACTCTGACTATCTAGGGGGTCTTATATGACTAATACTATTGTCAATGTAAAAGATTTGTCCCGTGAGGAGTGGCTGGAGTATAGGCAACTTGGTATTGGCGGGTCTGATGCTGCAGCTGCTTGTGGATTGAGCAAGTGGAAAAGTCCTGCTCAGCTATATTTGGATAAGACCGCACCCATAGAAAAGCAAGAGTCTGAGAGTGAACACTTAAGGCAAGGGCGCGACTTTGAGGACTATGTGGCCCAAAGATTTACTGAGGCTACGGGCAAAAAGGTTAGGCGTGATAATCACATGATGAGTGATAGCGAGTATCCATTTTTGATTGCTGATATTGACCGTCGTGTGGTTGGTGAGGATGCAATACTTGAGTGTAAGACTGCTAGCCCTTATTTAAAGGATAAGTGGGCGGACGGTGCTATACCTATAGAGTATGAGCTGCAATGTTTGCACTATATGAGTGTTACTGGTGTTAGAAAGTGCTATATAGCTTGCCTAATATTTGGCCAAGATTTTATTATCCGTGAGATTGATTGGGATGATGAAGATATCCAGATGCTAAGGGAACTAGAAGTAAAGTTTTGGACTGAGTATGTAGAAAAGGGTGTTATGCCTGAGCCTGATGGATCTAGTGCTTATGATGATGCTCTTAAAAATCGTTTTAAAGGGGGCCTAGAGGAAAGTATTGACCTTGATACAGATAAACATGCCTATGACCTATATCTTTACAATAAGGAGCGAATTAAGGAGCTAGAAACCTATAATAAGCAGTTTGAGCAAGAAATTAAGCTTGCTATGGGTGATAACAATTATGGAGAGAGCAAGTATTTTAATGTCAGTTATAAGCCTAGCAAGAGTGTAAGGCTTGATACTAAGAGGATTAAAGAAGAAGCACCTGAGATATATGAAAAGTATGGAAAAGAGACTGAGAGTAGAAGATTTTTGATTAAGGAGGTTAGGGAAGATGAGTAAAGATAGATTAGAAAATGTATTAGAAGATGTATTGAATGAAGCGATGGTTGCTATGCTGGAAATATCCATGATTGAAACTATAAAAAATACTTGGGACTTGAGCGAGGGAGAATTGGTTAACAAATACGCTGAAACTATTACCGAGTTTTCAACCCGAGCAGATACAGCATCTTATTTTTCGCAAATGTTTATAGTTTCCGCTTTAGGAGAGGTATTGTCGGCAAAATACGACCACGATGAAAAAATACTTATAGATTTACTAAAAGATAAAGACCTAGGTTTTATAAAGGAGATTAAAAATGACTAACGCAAAACAAGCATTAAGCAAGAAAACAAATAGTAAACCAGCACCACAGGATAATGTAAGAAACCTACTTATGAGCATGAAGGGTGAGATTAACAATGCTCTGCCTCAATACTTGCCAGCTGAAAAGTTTGTAAGGACATCATTAACTGCTATTAATAGCAATCCTAAACTTTTACAATGTAGTCCACAGTCTTTACTTGCTGCGGTTATGAACTCAGCACAGCTGGGGCTTGAGTTTAATACTCCGTTGGGGGAGGCTTATCTGATCCCTTATGGCAATCAAGTGCAGTTTCAGATTGGTTATCAAGGCTTATTAAAGCTTGCACACAATACGGGGCAATTTAAGCGTATTACTGCTAAGGAAGTGCATGAAAATGATGACTTTGACATTAACTACGGTACCGGGGAGATACATCACAGTCCTGTGATCCGTGGAGAGAGCGGAGAGGTTATCGGTTATTATGCGGTTTATGAGACCAAAGAAGGTGGCCGTGATAGCTTTTATATGAGCAAAGAGGACGCGGAGAGCTATGGTCGTAAGTTTAGTAAGTCTTTTAATAGCGGACCATGGAAAACAAATTTTGATGCTATGGCTAAAAAATCTTGCATTATACAAGTGCTTAAATACGCCCCTAAGGCAATTGATAAGCCTGAGATAGGTCAAGCTATGGCTTTTGATAATCAGGTCTTTAAATCGGCAAATACTGATGCAGAAACAGGTGGTATTACCTATGATGTGGATTATGAAGTTGTGGATGATGAGCAAAAAGAAGAACCTAAAGTTGATAAAGAGACTGGGGAAATAATTGATGATCCTGAATTTTTTGAAGATGGATTTGAAGAAGTTAAGAACATGGATTAGTGCTAGGGACATCAATGTCCTTTGCACTGGTTGTGGGGTGGTTTAATGAGCAAAACAATAATTGAACGTGATTTTTGGGCTGATAGCTTAATAATTGATGAGTATTCTCCAGAGGATAAGTTATTTATGTTATATTTACTTACTTGTCCTAGAGGCTCATCTATAGGAATTTTTAAACTCCCTATTAAGCTTATGGCCTTTGAAATAGGCTATAGTCCAGAAGCAATAAGAACTTTAATTGATAGATTTCAAAATAAATATAACAGGATAAAATATGATTTTAATAATCAAGAAATAGCTGTCAAAAATGCACTTAAATATAGCATTGCTAAGGGTGGCAAACCTGTAGAGGATATGGTGGCCAGAGAATTAAGAGAGGTCGAGAATGACAAACTCATAGAATTTGTATATGAAAACATGGTCCATTGGTGGGAAATATCAGAAAGAACTATAGATCAATCTATAAAAAAACTTTTTGAAGAAGAACTTATAAAAAGGGGCCTAATTATTAATGCTAATGCTAATGCTAATGCTAATGCTAATGCTAATGCTAATTCGTCCCCCGTATCGTATGACGATTCGTACAAAGCTTTAAACTCCAACGATTATAAGCAGATGAACGATACGACTAGCGATAGGTATGACGAATCGTTGTACGATTCAAAAGATTATGTCCAGTTTTCCACAAAATCAGATGAGTGGCTAGTTAAGGAGTATTTTTATAGCCACATAAAGTCTAATTTTAATAGGGATGATGAAGAATATATTGACAAAGCTATCTTAAAATATGGCTGGGAAGAGGTATTGCTTACAATGATTACTCTCAAAGAGGAGCAAAAGGCAACAATTAACACTTTTAAGTACGTACAAACTGCCATTGAGCGTAAACATGACCAGTACCTAGATAAAAAAGCCAGTGGGACTTATGATTGGTTGGTTAACAGAAGGATTGAGAGTTTAAGGAGCAAAGCTATATAATGGCAGTTAATTTAAGTTTGGATAAAAGAATCGACGAGGCTTTTAGCGAGTGTGAGGAAAGGTTTGTAGGTAACTCTATCTTTTTTGAGGGTTACTTGCTGGATAATAATGAGCGAGCTAGCGATACTATGATTATCAGGTTTATAAGTGGTGGCCGTAGATATATAGGCTATGATCTGGAGCGTGATGGGGCTTATGTAAGGGGCAGGATTAGATATTGTGCCTATAGACCATTTTTTACAAAGCAGGATTGGCCAAAGGTTAGACTGCTAAAGAGTAAGGGGATAAAGCAAGCGGATACTGCCCAATACTTTGGGATTTCCGAGGCTGTTGTGTCAAGGATAGTAAATAAAAAAGGAGTGTATGCGGAATGAAAATAAAGGAATTTAAAGAAAATAAAAAAGAGCTAAGCGTTAGTGTTGAGTTTAATCCAATAGAAATAGGATTTATACAAGCGAGTATAGATTTATACCTTGAAGAAATCAAGAAAAAAGCTAAAGATGGTGATCAAAATTTAGATGATTTTTTGGTTACTATGTTTGCAGTTAACACTGGGAAAAGTTGTCTTGATAAAATTAATAAAGCAATAAAAGAAGCGGATGAGGAGGTAGAAGAATGAATATAGAAGAAATAAATAAAGAGATTATAAATTTAAAAGAACAGGGGATATCAAGGAAAGATATATCAGACGGTTGGCATACTTTTGAAGAGTTGTATTATCACAGAATGATTTTGTTTTCTGTAATCCTTAATCAAAATAAAGACATATCGTGGAAAGCGAGAAAGCATCATGATGGGACTATGTTTGGTGATGATAGCTTTATATGTGGGATAGAAACACCTGAAGGGCAATACACTTATCATTATCACTTGGATTATTGGGATAAGTTTGATGTTAAAGAATTAGAGTATGCTCCTGAATATGATGGTCATAAACCTAAAGATATTACAAGATTATTTAGTTTGGGAGGTATGGAATGAGAAAAGAGGGAAAGAAGTTTTATTTGAGGCATAGGTGGATAGGTAATGGTTGGTGGCAGTACTTAAATCTCTTAGAAGATGGAACTTATTTTATAAAAGATGGAGATTTAATCGAGGGTATAAAAAATACATTTACCTTAAAAGAAATTGAAGATATAAAAGAAAAATACAATACTGACTTATCTGACTTTAAGATTGTGGAGGTGGAGGAATGATTGAACAAGGTAATTTTACAGGCGAACAAAAGCTAATGAACTTGTTAAAAAGCATAGTTAAAATTTCTGATGAAACTGAAGAAATACAAATAGGTAGAAGTAGAAAAACATATGAGCCTATATATGGCAAATCTATCAAAATATTATTGCCTAACGAAACTATAGAAGAAATGAGAAGAACACTAAAGGAATTATCTGAGGTTGAGGAATGACAATACAAGAACTAATAAAACTAATTGAACAATGGGCTATTGACCGTGGCCTTGATAAAAATGGAACTGTTGAGGGGCAGTTGATCAAGACTGCTGAAGAAGTGGCGGAGCTGATTATTGGGATTTCCAAAGATGATATTGATGTGATTAAGGATAGCATAGGAGATGTGTTTGTTACTTTGGTTGTAGGAAATTTGATATCAGAAAAAAAGGAAAATTTAGAAAAGGTAATGGTTGATTTGTATGAATTTCGACAAGTCCCATATTTAGATAGTAAATTCGAGGCTATTAAACTTTTGATGTTTGTTTACAGCGATTTAATGGCAGCCGAAAATTATAATAGCTGGTTGCATGAAAAAGTTAATACAATAATCATGGTTACGGAATTATATAATTTAGATTTTACTGAGTGTGTAGAAAGTGCTTACAAAGAGATTGCCGATAGAAAAGGTCGTGTGATTGATGGAACTTTTATTAAGGAGGACGACCTTGTTTAAAATATGGGGCCTACTTATTAAAATTACTTATTATGATTTAAAGATTAAAGTGGCTGATAAATTATTGGATTTATTGATTAAAACTCATCCGTCCAAGTGGAGGGTTTTTAAAAAGTGTGCTGACAAATGATGACTGTTTTGTATTAAGGGGTGACTATGAGTTATAAGCCTAAGACTTTAAAACCCAAGATGCAGAGGACTTTTAATCGCATAAATTGGGATAACAATGATTGGCTTAAAGAGTGGGCCAAAAACAGAGATAAAAGCCTCAATTACGGGCTAGTTGAATTATATAAAAAATGGGAGGAATTAGACCTTATGAATAAGTTTATGGCAATAGGTCGTTTAGTACGAGATCCGGAGATAAGATATACTCCGTCAAATAAGGCTGTATGTACTTTTACATTGGCCATTGATAGACAAATGAGCAGGGATAAAAGGGAGCAAGCAGAGGCTAACGGTTGGCCTACTGCTGACTTTCCCCGTGTAAATGTGTGGGGATCAATGGCGGAAAACTGCAATAAGTATTTGAGAAAAGGCAGTCAATGTGCCGTGGTTGGTAGCATACAAACTGGGTCTTACAAGGACAAAGACGGTAAAACTGTTTACACTACTGAGATATTGGCTGAGAATGTGGAGTTTTTATCTAAGGCTAGCAGTGATAGTGGTTATAGTCCACAAAACAATGCGGCGGATGATGAATTCTTTGATGATGACTTCACAGAAATTGAAGATGACGGAAGGATACCATTTTAATGGCTTATAACAAGTATGGAAATAAAAAGGTCAAGGTAGATGGTCATACTTTTGATAGTCAGAAAGAGGCTAGGAGGTATAAGGAGCTTAAGCTGCTAGAGAGGGCTGGCAAAATCAAGGATTTGGAACTACAGCCTATGTTTGAGCTTATACCTACGATTAGAACTGAGACTGAGACTTTGAGAAAGACTGTGTATAAGGCTGATTTTAGGTATGTAGATACTAAGACTAAGGGCGTAGTTGTTGAAGACGTCAAGGGCTTTAAAACGGATGTGTACAAGCTTAAAAAAAAGATGTTGTTGCATAAGTATAAAGATGTTGATTTTAGGGAGGTTTAGATGACTGATATTATTAAATTTGATGTGAAGATGAAAGAAGATGAGGCCGTGGCTTTGTATGGATTATTAGTAGGTGTAGAAAGAGGATTTGATGAAGTATTAGAGGGTGAGATTGACCTAGAAGATGATAGCGTCTCTATTGAGACCATAGATTTAAGTAAAAAAGGTTTGGATAGATTGATAAAAGAAATGGAACTTTATTTGGAGGTGTAGATGAACAAGACTGACAGAATGGAGTTGTTGATGAGTGAGATGCTTAAGACTTATAGAGACAAAAATGCTGATTATGGGGATAGTTTCTCTAAATCATACCAAGAGTTTGGCTTGACTGCTCCTGTTGTCCGTATGAGCGATAAAATGGAGAGGTTAAAGTCTTTGTCTAAGGCTGAGGCTAGGGTTAAGGATGAGAGTATCCGTGATACTTTGGTTGACCTTGCTAACTATGCGATGATGACTGTGATTGAGTTGGATGAAGAAGAAGCAAAAATCAAAGAGTGTGAAGACCTTATAACAGAGAGGCTTGAAACAAGAGGGCAAGATGCGGAAGCTCTGGATAAAAATGGTCGACCAATCACATTAAGGGAAGTGGCACCAGGACTTAAAACTGGACTTTATCGAGGTTATCAAATATATATTAGGCACGTAAGAGATTTCCCTACTCCAAGATTTCCTAGTGGGTGTTATTGCGGGTATGTGGCTTTACCTTTTACACACCCTTTTTATGGTAAAGACTATCAGGATCTAGATGAGTTAGAGGTGCATGGTGGTCTGACATTTTCTGGTTATTTAGATTTTAGTGATGAATATCTATTAGGTTTTGATTGTGGCCACGCTGGAGATGACATAAAAGTGCAAAATGAGGACTACACTTTGGCAGAGTGTAAAAAGCTTGTAGATCAATTGATTGAGGCGGAGGTGTAGATGAGTCCATCGATGATTAGATATCTATCTTTTATTTTGTTATTAATGGCAGTAAGAAATATATCAGAAAGCACTAGAGGTATTTTGATGGAAGATCGCCCGCTTACGCCAAGTGAGTTAATATTTAAGATAATTACTGTTGTAATGATAATTATGTATTTAGAAAGTTACTCAAAGGTTTATAACAACCTAGGTTAGGAGGTGTTGATGTTAGATTTGAAAAAGCTAAAAAAAGAAAGAGAAGAAGCCTATGATGTTTGGTTTGAAAGGTGGTGGAAAAGAAATAATTTAGTACATGAAATAAAAATAGCTAACGCTCAAGGATATACTGGTTACACTATAGGTTTAAGCAATTACAGTGACAGTGACAAACACAGGATGAGCAATGAGAGATTTAAAAAGAAATTGCAAGAAAAAATACCAGGAATAAAAACAAAGTTTGAATATAGAACTCATATTTTAACAAAAAATGATTTTTTATACGGTGCTACTGTTACTTGGGCATAAACTAGGGAGGTGTTGATTGATTAATTACAACTACATTAGAAACAAAAACATTAGGATTAAGAGACTTGATAAGATAAAGTCTGATTTGAGTTTTTTAAAAAGAGAAGAAGAGCTAGCCAAGGAAATTAGAGATGAAATACAGCAATTACGCAGTGGAATGACTGATGCTAAGTCTGGTTTAAGTAATACTGATCCAGTACAAGGCGGGGGTAGCTCTCAAGAGGATAAGTACTTTGATGTTTTTGATAAGATAATAGAGTTAGAGAGGCTTTTAAAGCTGATTGACTTGGATACCAGGGCCCTTAAGAGGGTCTTAAGTACTTTGGATGATGAGGACAGGGACTTGATTACAAAGCTATGGATTGATAAAACTAGATCTTTAAGAAAGTTGGAGCCTGAAGTTAACATGGGAAAAGATACAGTTAAGAGAAAATCTGACAAGGCGTTATTATATATCTTTGAAGAGTTATACATAAAAACTCCTAAGGATGTGTATCCTCAATAAATGCGACAGATAAAGCGACACACTAAGTCACTTAATGGGTTATAATAATATTGTGTTAATTTGCTTAAATTACAATCACTCACTTACCGCGGTTACTATTTGGCAGCAATTATCTATGTTGTTGTTTTGGTTTTGAGTGGTTGTTTTTTATGCTTGTTTTTAGTTTTTAATATTGAATTCTGATAAAAATAATGGTATTATATAGGTACCAAAAGCCTTATGCGTTAAGGATACGGTTTTAAAGGAGAAAAAACCTTACTTGTTAAGGTTGACCGAAGGTATGTTCTTTGTAACATACCTAATTTTTTTATAAGGACGATATGAGAATAGAAAGATTTGGTGTATATTTAGTTAATTTTTATAATATGACAGGTGGAGAACTTTCTGGGCAACACTATGCGATAGCTATCACTGATTTTAATAAGGACCACAAAACATTTTTAGCAGTCCCTATGACTAGTAAGAAGTCTGGCAAAAAGTATAGGGGTGGGTTTACGATTGATTGTAAAAAGTATCAAGTAAATCCTAGCAAAGAAAAAGCTTTTGCAATGGTTAATAAAATGAGAGAGGTTTCTATTCACAGGGTTTACGGAGATATGATTTATAAGATTGATGATGAAGATATAAAAAAGTTAAGAAATTCTATGTATAAAGTATTTGATTTTTTACCTGATTAGGTTATAAATTGAAAATTTATATCTTGTAAAAGACAAGTTGTGATTGACTTGTCTTTTTTATTGCATATTTTTAGACTAAGGGGGGTGATGTATTTGTCTAAAAAGTTGACTATTAAACAGAAAAAGTTTGCTGATGAGTACATCATCAGTGGTAATGCAACTCAAGCTGCAATTGAGGCTGGGTACTCTAAAAGGTCGGCTAAGCAAACTGGTAGTAGGCTTTTAGATCAAAAGGAAATTAAAGAGTATATAGATGAGCGCATGAAGGAGCTGGAAGAGAAATCTATTGCTAGTCAAGTTGAGATATTGCAATATTTAACTAGGGTAATTCGTGATGAGGAAACGGAAGAAGTCCTTGTTAATGTTGGCAACTTTGAGCAGGAAGTTCAAGAGGTTAAGGTGTCGGCTAAAGATAGGATAAAAGCGGCTGAGCTTTTAGGTAAGAGATACGGTTCTTGGACTGATAAAGTTGACCTTACTAGTGACTTGACTCTTGTTTTTGAGGATGACTATGGAGACTAAGACTGTTAAGGTTGGTCTTAATAAAGTATTTAAACCAGTTAATAACTGCACTAAGCGTTATCGTATTCTTAAAGGGTCTGCTGGTAGTGGTAAATCTACCAATATTGCTCTTGATTATATAAAAAAACTTTCTAATACTAAATACAAAGGGGCTAATCTACTGGTTGTAAGAAAAGTTGATGAGTCTAACAGAGACAGTACTTTTGCAGAGTTGCAGAGTGCTGTTTTTTCTTTGTTTGGAAGTCAGGCAGAAAGAGCTTGGAAAATCCAACAAAGTCCTTTATCTATGGAGTGTTTAAAGACTGGAAATAAGATAATTTTTAGAGGGATGAAAGATGATAAGCAGAGGGAAAAAGTAAAGTCTATTACTTTTAAGACTGGTAAGCTTACTTGGATATGGATTGAGGAGGCTACAGAACTTGCTGAAGCTGATATTGATATCCTTGATGACCGTTTGAGGGGTAAACTTGATAATCCCAATTTGTTTTATCAAATTACAATGACCTTTAACCCTGTTTCTGCTACTCATTGGATTAAGAGTAAGTATTTTGATGTGTCTCATCCTGATATTTACACTCATCATTCTACATATTTAACCAATAGGTTCATTGATAAAGCCTATCATCGAAGAATGATGATGAGAAAAGAAAGGGATCCTGAAGGCTATAAGATTTATGGCGAAGGCGAATGGGGAGAAACTGGAGGGCTTATCCTTAACAATTGGGAAGTGATGGAGATATCTCAAGACTTATCGGATTGGGAGTATTTATCGATTGGCCAAGACTTTGGTTTTAACCATGCTGATGCTATTTTGATTTTGGCTAGTAAAGATGATGATATTTATGTACTTAGTGAGGTATATGTTTACGAAAAGACTACTAGTGAGATTATAGGCCTCGCTACTGGCAAGGTGGCTAAAGATATTACTATGTATTGTGATTCTGCCGAACCTGATAGAATTAAAGAATGGAAAAAGGCTGGATTTAGAGCTACTGCCGTAAAAAAAGAAAAGGTAACTGGAACGACTTATATTAATAACCAAATTAACTGGTTAAAAGAGCGTAAAATTTATATCCACCCGTCTTGCACTAACACTATTAAAGAGCTAGGGCAATGGAAGTGGAAATATGATGATAAGCGTTCAGAATACCTTGATGAACCAGTAGCATTTTTTGATGATGCTATTGCTGCTTTAAGATATGGAGTTGAGCCTTGGAGAAAATCAAGAGCTATTAAGTCAATCAGTAAGGATTTGTTGTTTTAATGAAGTTATCTATTGTTTATTTGCCTAATTTACATAGACCTTGGTTATTACGTAGAGAGCATGGAGAGTATTGTCAACATGCTCATTTTTTTACTAAAAAAGAGGCTTTATGTTGTCGTAGGTTGATTGATGCTAATAAGTTTCCGCGTGAAGAAAAATATAGGATTGCTATGCAAAGATTACTAACTAAAGATGAATACAAGGGGCTTAATAAGAAGCCTAGGTTTTATAAAAGGAATTGTGGGGTGATTAGATAGTGTTTAGAACTGATGTTGTGCATAACTCAGACTGCCTGAGTGGGTTAAAATCATTACCAAATGATTGCATAAACTTAATAGCAACAGATCCGCCTTATCTGATGGATTATAAAACAGGACATCGAAAAGACAAGGAGCATAAGTTTACAAAAGCTATTGCTAATGACGATAACTCAGAATTTATAAAAAACGTGATAAAAGAAATGTACAGAGTGTTAAAAAATGATAGTGCAATTTATATGTTTTGTAACTCTAATAAAATAGATTTTTTCAAACAAGAACTAGAGAATGCGGGATTTAAAATCAAAAATATTATTGTTTGGGTTAAAAATAACTGGACTGCGGGTGATTTGCAAGCGGCTTTTGGTAAGCAATATGAGTTTATTATTTTAGCAAATAAGGGCAGGGCTAAGTTCAACGGTAAAAGACTGTCAGATGTTTGGAGTTTTAATCGAGTTGTTGGGAAAGAACAGTTGCATCAAAACCAAAAACCTTTAGAACTTATGGAACGAATAATAGTAAAACACTCTAAGCCTAATGATGTGGTTTTAGATCCATTTATGGGGTCTGGAACTACTGCTTTGGCATGTCTTAATACTAGCAGACACTATATTGGTTATGAGGTTGATAACTATTACTATAAGATTTGCAAGGAAAGAATAGAGGATTATGTAAATGTTTAGAACTGATAGTGAGACTCTTGAGATTAAAGAGGCTATGGAATTTATCAAGCAGCATAGAAATAAGCATGCCAGGTACGAGAAATTAAAAAGATATTATCAAGGCGACCATGATATTATGAAGATAGGTGGGGCTGATAAGGATAGGAAAAACAAGGTGGTTTCTCCATATCCTAAGTATATAACTGATTTTTCTACTGGGTATTTTATGGGTAATGCTGTGAAATATAACGCTACAAAACAAGACCATGCAGATGATGATGAGTTTTTAGAAGAATATATTAAGATTTGTAATTATAACAATGAAGCTAAGGAAAATCTGGCCATTGCTAAGACGAACTCTATCAAGGGAGAATGCTTTGAAGTCCTATGGTTTAGTGGTGATGGGAAAGTACGATTTAAACGTGTAGAGCCTGATAATGCTTTTTTAATTTATGATACAAGTATCGACGAGAAAGAAAAGTTTGGAGTTAGATACTACCTTGATGAAAAATTAAATAGATTTGTTACTTATGTGGAGATCTACGATAAAGACTCCATTTTTTATTTTAATGATGAAAACAAGTCTAACGAGTTTGTAATGACAGATGTAAGGGAACACCCTTTTGGGGCGGTGCCTTTAATCCATTATAAAAACAATGAGGAATTACAGGGAGATTTTGAGCAGGTTATATCATTGATTGATGCTTATAACCGTGAGCAATCAAACACTCTTAACGATATGGACCAGTTTTCTGATGCTTACCTTGTTCTTACTGGCTATAGTGCGACTAACAAAGAGGATATAGAGGAGCTTAAGAAAAATAGGGTCTTACTGAATGATGCAGATGGTAAGGCGGAGTGGCTTACTAAAAATGTCAATGATGCTTGGATTGAGAACTATAAGAATAGACTTAATAAAGATATCCATAAGTTTTCCTTTACTCCTGATTTTACAGATGAAAGCTTTGGTACTAATGTACCTGGGGTATCACTTAAGCTTAAATTATTAACTTCTGAAGAATTAAGGGCGACTAAGGAGATGTTTTTTAGTGAGGGTCTACGTAAGCGTATGGACTTGATTGCTAATTACTTAAACATGGCTAATGATCATGATATTATCCGTGATGAGATACAGATTGTATTTAGTGATGTATTACCTCAAAACTTGTTAGAGATTACTCAGATAGTACAAAACCTAGCACAGGATGTATCGACAGAAACTAGACTTGCTTTACTACCTTTTATAGATGATCCAGTAGGAGAAATGGCAAAAAAAGAGCAAGAAGAAGAAGCTAAAGCTGAAAGTGATATAAATCTATATCGTAACTTTGCAGGCGGTGATAACAATGGCCAAGAGCAAGCAGTACTGGGCAAAGAGGAGTGAGCAAAAGCTTACTAGGGTACTGGCTGATGCTGAAAAGACCTTAAACCTTTTAGAAAGTCAGTATAAAAACGCAAGTATTAGCATAAACAAAGATATTAAAAAGCTTTATAGTCAGTTTGCAGGAGAAAACAATATATCTATGGATAGGGCTATGGAGTTAATCCATGGGTCTGAATACCTAGAGTGGCGTATGTCTATGGATGAGTACATGCAGCGTATCGATATGACCGGCGACCAAAAACTATTTCTTGAACTAAATACTTTGGCTATGAGGTCTAGAATAACTAGGCTTGAGGCCTTAAATGCTGAGATTATGGCTAATGTAGCTATCCTTACTCAAGATGTTGATAATCGTACTGGAGAGCTTTTAGAAAGGTCTTTAGAAAACACTTACTATGAAGGTATGTATGATGAGTATAAAGACAGAAATCCTAAGGTCTATGAGCTAATGAGTGAACACAATGTAGGTCTATCTAAGGCCCAGATTGATAGGCAATTAAAGATACCATGGTCTGGGGCTAATTACTCTACTAACCTGTGGAATAATGCTGATTATATAGCTAATAAGTGCCAGCAATTGGTAGCACAGAACATTATAGCGGGAACTAGCATAGATAAGCTTACCCGTGAGATCACAAAACAATTTGGCAAAAACTACCGTGCATCTGCTAAGCGATTATTACTTACTGAGTCGGCCTATATTAAAGGTCAAGCGGATAAGTTAACTTATGAGAAACTAGGTATTGAAGAATATGAGATACTAGCTACCCTTGATAGGAAAACTAGTAAAGTTTGTCAAAATCAAGATGGCAAGCATTACCCTATAGATGATGCTGTTGTTGGTAAAAATTACCCACCCTTTCATCCACACTGTAGGACTACAACAGTTAAGTATAGACCAGATAAGGCTGGCAGGACTAGGATTGCTCGTGATGCTAATGGCAAGAATGTGAGAGTGCCTAGGGATATGACCTACAAGGATTGGCTTGAATGGGTCAAGGGCAATGAAGGAATACAGTTAGAATTTGAAGGATTGGAAATTTAATGTACATTTTACAAATATTTTTAATTATGGCCAAGGTAATGGGGTGGACCTCTGCATCTTGGTTTTATATTTTTACACCTTTGTGGTTATTCATTGTAGTAGCTTCTGCTTGCTACATTATAGGTAACAAGGTAGATGATATGGACAACTAAATATTTATTCAAGGCGGTTTTTATACCGTCTTTTTTTGTGCCTTTTTTTACTTGTTTTAGGCTCTAAAGAAAACCATGGAATATACAGTCGACGGACTTTAAATGGAGGTAACAGATGGAAACACAATTGTTAACAGATTTTAACTTACAAAGATTTGCTGAAGATGATGCAGCAGCTACTGAGCAAACAGGTCAAAGCGAAGGGACAGAAACTTCTAAAAATACTGGTGATGAGAAGAACGAAACTAAGATGCTTTCTATAACACAAGAAGAACTGGATGAAATGTTTAATACAAGGCTTGCTAGACAAGCTGAAAAACTTGAAAAAAAGTTTAGAGCGGAAAAAGAAGAGGAACTACGTAAGTCTAAGCTATCACAGGCAGAAAAAGAAGCAGAAGAAAGACAAGAGCTGCAAGATGAACTAGATAAGGCACGTGAAGAAAATCGACTAATGAAGCTTGAGAGTCGTACAAGTGAGCTTTTAAACGAGCATGAGCTACCACAAACTTTTAAAGGCTTTTTGATTGGTCGTGATGAAGAAGAAACTATTCATCATATCAAAAAGTTTGAGGAAGTTTATCGTGCTGAGATTAAGAAAGCAACTGAGGAAAAATGGAAGTCTAAGGCTCCTGGTACTGCTAAAAAGGAATCGACTCCGGATGAAGCTGTATGGAGCGATGTAGTAAACAGGTTTAAATAAGAGAGGATAAACTATGGCAATAAAAATTTATGACCTACAGTTTGTTAAGACTGTAGCCGACATCTTTGAGACAAGACAACACTTTTTAAGAACTTTTGGTGGTAGCCTGCAAACTGCTGCAGGTGCTGAATATAACCCTGACTTTTTAAAAATTAAAGTATCTGATACTGATGTAGTAATCCAAGACTACTCTGTAGATCCTAACGTAGCATTTGAGGATGGTACATCTAACTCAAACAGATTTGGTCCAAGACACGAAATCAAGTCAACAGATGCAAACGTGCAATATGACAAGCCTTTAGCAATTCACGAAGGTATTGATAGATTTACAGTAAATGATAATGCTAATCAAGTTATAGCAGAACGTGCTGGCTTACATGCTATTGAATGGATTGAGCAATTAAATGCTTATATGTCTAAAAAGCTTTCTGAAAATGCTGGTAAAACATTAAATACTGCACTTACTGATGAAGGTATTACAAATCTATTTTATGAGGCAAGAAAAGAGTTTATCAATAACAAGGTATCAAGAAACATTACATGGACTGCATATGTAACTCCAGAAGTTTACAATATCTTAATCGACTCAAAACTTGCTACTACTGCTAAAAATTCATCTGCTAATGTGGATACACAAAACCTATATCAATTTAAAGGATTTATCCTAGAAGAACTACCTGAGCAATATTTCCAAGATGGTGATATTGCTATTTTTGTGCCTGATAATATCGGTGTCATTGCTCTAGGTCTTGAAACATATAGAGTAATTGACTCTGCGGACTTTAATGGTGTGGCTATCCAAGGTGCTGGTAAAACTGCATCATACATTCCTGAAAAGAATAAGAAAGCTATTATAAAAGCGCAAGTTGGAGCATAGGAGGCTTAAATGTTAGTAAGAACAAACAGAAAATTTTATGATGTGTTAGAAGATACTTATAGAAATGTAGGCGAGCAATTTGAAGTAACAGAGGAAAGATATATCGACCTTAATACGAAAGTAAGCGGATTTGTAAGCTTAGTAAAAGATGCAAAACCAGAGGCACCTGCAGATGACCTTGATAATTTAAAAGTGGCAGAGCTTAAAGATTTACTTGATGCCAAAGGAATTGAATACGACTCTAAAGCTACAAAGGATGACCTTAAAGCACTTCTAAATAAATAGGAGGTGTCTATGGATAAAAATAAAAGAGAAAGGGCTAGATACTTACTCAATGATGAGGTTAATGAGGCTACAAGCGATGAAGCCCTTGATTTTAACTTTGATTTGATTGAGTCTGAGGTCTTAAGCTATTGTAATAGGCTTGATTTCCCACCTGGTCTTATGCTGATTGTAATTAAGATGGTGGCTGAATATACCATGGCTAACTATTATAAGTCAAAAATGGCTGAAGAAGCTGCAAAGGGCAATGAGGATAGCGAAAGAACTGTTTCATCTGTCAGTCGTGGCGATACTACTATATCTTATGGGGATAAGGCCAAGGTCTATGACTTTGGCTCTCCGATGAAGGCTTACCTAGCTGTCAATGACTTTGTAGGTAACTACACAGATCAAATCAGAAAATATAGGAGACTTAAAACGCCATGGTAATGACTAATCCTATTTTTAATAGTGAGGCTGATATATTAGCCCAAACCTACTACCATACTGCTACTATAAAAAGGCCTAAACATACGACTAGAGGATACTTTGATGACTATGTAGAAGATGTAGTCTATGAGGATATAGCATGTGCTATAAGCTTTACTCAAGGGTCGACAGAAGACCTAACAGATACAACCCAACCTATCCGATATATAGCAAAGTTATTTGCAAGACCTGAAATAGAGGTCAAAGAGGGGGATATTGTGTTGGCTAATGTCTTAGGTCATGACTACGAGTTTAGAGCTGGTGAAGGTTATCCTTACCAATCCCATATAGAAGTGCCTCTAATCAGAAATGAGGAAGCCTAATGCATGTTGAAATGGAAGGTTTTAAGGAGCAGGCTGAAAAGTTAGGAAAGATACCTGAGGGCCTTGATACCACCATAGAAAAGTTTTTAGATGATGTAGGTAGTGACTGGTGGTCTGATACTAGGGCCAATACTCCAGTAGGAGAGACAGGAGAACTAAGAAGGTCTATGACCTTTGAAGGTGCAAAGAAGTCTGCTGACGGATTTGAGATATCAGTATCTAACAATCTAGACTATGCCGAACACGTTGAATATGGCCATAGGACACGTGGAGGCAAAGGTTATGTGCCTGGGGTCAATATGATGCGTAATGGGCAAAAAGGTGCCGAAGAAAGAATATCAAAAGAACTAGGCGGGCTAATTAGTGAGGTAGAAGATGAATACTCAGATGATTAGTGTGCAGGATATCTATGAGGAAATAGCAAGGGTATTGAGGGCTATCTTTCCCGACCTTAAGAGCGTTTATCAAGAGAGGATACAAAATCTTGATACTCCAGCTATGAGTATTGAGCTTATATCCTATAGGACACCACAATTTAGTCAAAACATAATAAATAAAAAGCTTGATCTTGATATTATTTACTTTAGTAAAAGTAATGGCCAACGAGAGGCGCTAGAAGTGTTAGATATGCTTACTAGCGCTTTTTCTATGGGTTTAAAAGTCAAGAATAGGTATTTGCACGTCATGGATACTCCTGAGTATAAATTGGTTGACCAAGATTTACACTTTTTATTGACCTTTGATTATCAAGATAAGCTAGAGATGATTTATGTCACTGATCCTGATGATGATAATCCATATGGGGTACCCGTGCAGTTTGGTGATGATAAACTTACTTCAAAAGATGACCATATAGTCCATGGGGATAGTGATAGCTCTATTGATGATAAGTCAATCGACTTTGATGACCCTGATAAAAAGTACCAATACTTAAAAGATAAATACCAAATGATGCAAGACCTTAAGTTAGAGATGGAAGAACTTAAGGTTAATTTTAATTTATGAAAGGAGAGCGTATGCCAACTATAGGTATGCCAAAGGTCAAGATTGCTTTTGAGTCTGCGGGATTACAAGCAATCCAAAGGTCTGCTAGAGGGATTGTCTTACTATTAATCAAATCTAACAATCCCGAAGAGCAAGGCGAGTATAAGCTAAACTCCCTATTTGATCTAGACGAAAAAACACAATTTGATGAAGAAACAATTAAATATATTAGGTTAGCCTTTAAAGGTAAGCCTAACAAGGTTATAGCTGAGGTGTACGGGGATAATAATCCGCTGGCTGATGTGATGAATAAAATCAGATTGTTTAAGTTTAACTACTATGCAGCACCAAATGCTACAGATGAGGAATTAGAAAAAATAAAAAGCTGGCACAATGAAATGGTCGCGGTTAAGGATAGGACTATAAAATTTGTAGGCTTTGAGTATGAAGCTGACGATGAGACAGTTATAAATTGGGTTGTACCTAGAGTTACTTTTGATGGTAAAGATTACACAGGTCAAGAGTTTACTGCACTAATTGCATCACAATTAGCAGCTTTACCACTATCAAGGTCTTTTACCTATTTTACATGGCCAGAACTAACAGATGCAGATCTACCTTATGCAGATGATGAGGATAAGGCGGTAAATGAGGGCAAGTTATTTTTAACTTATAACGGCGAGAACTACAAGATTGCTAGGGGTGTTAACTCACTAGTTACTTACTCTGATAAAAAAGGGGAGGACTTTAGCAAGATTAAGATAGTAGACTCTATGCACATGATAAAAGATGATATAAGGGATACATGGGAGGAGTTTTATGTAGGTAAATACAGAAATACTTATGCTAATAAAATGCAATTCCTAGCCCTAGTCAATCGTGTGTACTTTAGAGAGCTTGAAGGAGAAATCCTAGAGCCTACAAGTGGTAGCCGTGTGGATATTGATGTTAGAAAAAATGAAATGTATGCAGTCAAACGTGGAGCAAATATTGATGAGATGACAGAACAACAAATTAGAGAGTTTAATACTGGGTCTAACCTATTTGCTGCTGGATATGTATCAATTTTAGATGCTATGGAAGACCTGTATATCAATTTTAGAAATGAATAGGAGGCTTAGTATATGGCTTTAGGAAATACACCAGATAATAGGGGCTTTAGAAGAGTCTCTGGAGGTTGGGGAACTCTGTACATGGATGGAGTAGAAATATTTGAATGTACAGAAGTTAGTGCAGAAATAGAAGTACAAAGATCTGATGTTTTAGTCGGCAACAATGTAGATAGTAAGATTACAGGACTCGCTGGTAGCGGGTCTTTTACTTTGGGTCATGTTTATACAAGACACATAAACAATGCCCTAACTAAACTTAAAGAGGGACACGACCCTAGGTTTACTATGTCTATTGTCCTAGATGACCCAGATGCAGTTGGTGGCCAAAGGGAGCAAATCGATATTGGTAATGTTTGGATTAATAACCTTAATCTTGCAGGTTTTACCCGTGGAGAAATTGTAGAAAAAGAATATGAGTTTGGATTTACTCCAGATGATGCAGATATTTCAGAAGGTATCTACTAGGAGGATATATGGCACTTACAGCTAAAGATTTAATTAAAAATAAAGAGATTATCAAAGACAGAAAAAATGACAAGATTGAAATTGAAGTGGACGGCTATGATGAGCCGTTCCTTTTTTCTATCCCAAATGTTGATGTTTACGATGATGCACAGGCTTATGCAAAGACTCGTGGGGACAGAGCAGGAGACAAGTACATCATTGTTGAGTGCTGTGTCGAACCTAATTTGAGAGATCCAGAACTACTAGAAGCTTATGAAGTTAAAGAAGCGACTGATTTAGTTGATGAACTATTTAGATTTGGTGATGTAGCATCTATAACTCAAACTTTACTTAAATTTAGTGGGTTTAAGGATGAAAAAGAAGTAAACGCTAGCATTAAAAAAGCAAAAAACTAATACTGAGTGGCGACTCCGAGATGGAGATTGTGGCCTTTATGTTGGAGCACGGACACTCTTTTGAGGAAATTCAAAGCCTTACAACTTCTGAACAAGTGCTAGTATTGGCCACTCTATATGCAAAAAGAGAAAGGTTGGTGAGAGCATTTGGCGGCGATATTTAAGGTTAAGCTAGAAGATGATTACACGGCCAAGGCTAAAAAGATAGCAGACTCTACTAGTCAAATGGAGTCAGCTATGGCCAAGGTTGGCAGTGCTGCTAAAAAGACTAGATCGGCTTTAAAGTCTGCCTTGAGCGGCAAACATCAAGTCAAGATATCTGAGATAGGCTCTAAAGAGGCCCAAGCTAGGATAAGAGGGCTACAAGGTGAGCTTAACACTATAAGCAAAGGCAAGTATAGAGTCGATGTAACAGCACGATCTAAAACTGCAGGCCTAGATGCTATAAAGCGCGGTCTTGATAGTGTAAAAAGTAAAGCTGGGACTGTAAAGTCTAGCTTATCTAATTTTAAAGTAAATACAAAGACCCTAGTGTCGGCTAAAAAAGAAGCTTTTCAACTGAGCAGAGAATTGACAAAGGCTACAGGCAAGCGCCACAGAGTAAAGATAGCCATGGATAAACCCAATGTTGGTGGCTTTATGTCAGGCTTTAAAACAAAGATGATGTCAGGCTTTAGCAAACTAAACCCTAAAAACTGGTTTGGTGGAGGAGGCGGCGGTCCCGCTGGTGCTGCTCTAGGAGGAGGCGGTGGCCTTGTTGGGTCTATCGTAAAAGGTAGCCTTATAACTGGGGCTATCCAAAAAGGATTTGGTGCTTTAAAGGGTGGATTTGATGCAACCCTAGGTGCTGGTATGACAAGACTTGAAAATATCCAAGCATCTAAAGCTAAACTACGAGGATTTGGCCATGATGATAAGACTGTAGATACCATATCCAAAAATGCTATGGCTGCTGTAAAAGGTACTGCTTATGGATTTGGTGATGCAATGACTGCTTCTGCGAATGCTGTTGCTGCCGGAGTAAAACCAGGTAAAGATTTAGAAAAACACTTAGGTATTATAGCTAACTCCGCAGCTGCTACTGGAGCTGATTTTAATGAGATGGGGTCTATCTTTAACAAGGTTAAGACTACAGGCTACCTACAAGGTGACGAGGCCATGCAGATAATGGATAGGGGTATAGCCCTTTTACCTGCATTAGCTAAGACCATGGGTACATCGGTCGATGAAGTTAGAAAAAAAATGAGCAAGGGTGAGATATCCTTTGAGCAATTTTCTGAAGCCATGGAAAGTGCTACTGGTACTGTGGCAAGTGAAATGTCTAACACCTTTAGCGGAGCTAAGGATAACTTTAAGGCCGCGTTAGGCCGTGTTGGTGCTAACCTACTAGGCGGTTCAGACAATAATAGCGGTATCTTTGCTATGCTTACACCTATGATTAAAGGATTAACATCTGCTTTGGGGCCTTTAGAGAGTATGGCTGGCAAGCTAGGGGATAAGTTTGGAGATCTAGCTACTGGAGCTATTGATAAAGTTAAGAGTGGCTTATCTTACCTAGGGGATAAGTTTAAACCTATAGGAGATAAGCTATCACAAATGGTTGAGCCTTTAAAAGGAGTCTTTGGTAGTCTTAAGGACTCAGTAGGTAAGATACTTGGTAGTGGTGCGGATTTAGGCGGGTCTATTATAGATACTATCCTTACTGGGGCTGTTAATGGTCTTAGTGCCTTGACTGATATAGTACAAGCTTATGTAATACCAGCCTTACAAACGGCGGCAGACTTTATAGGTACTTATGTAGTTCCAGCGGTACAGACTGCAGTTAGCTGGATACAAGCAAATGTAATCCCAGCTTTACAACAATTTGGAGACTTTATAATCGCTAATGTAGTACCAGCCTTACAAACTATATGGGAATCAATCCAAGCAAATGTAGTACCTGCCTTGCAACAGTTTGGTAGCTGGATAATGGACTCAGTTGTGCCAGCAATCCAGCAAATGGCAATATGGATTGGCGAAAATGTAGTACCTAAACTACAAGAGCTTGCTACATGGATTGGTGATAATGTAGTGCCTAAACTACAAAGTTTAGCGGAGTTTATAGCAGATCCAGTTATACCAAAATTTGTAGAGATAGCTACCCTTGTAGGTGGAGCAGTAAAGACTGCCTTTGATACTGTAAGAGGAGCTGTAGAGGCTACAAAAAATGCCTTTGATGCTGTAAAAGGAGCGGTAGATAGTGCGGTTGGAGCTATCAGAAGCATACCTGATGCTGTATCAGGGCTTGCTGGTAGAGCTATAGATGGTATTAAAAGTGCTGCTAGCAATATAACATCTAGGATAACAGGCCACGCCACAGGTACATCCTACTTTGGTGGGGGTATGACCCGTGTAAATGAGCGTGGGGAAGAGATGATCCAGCTAGCACGAGGTGATAAGATTTATCCTGCAGGTAAGACTGATAGGATAATAGAAAAACAAATCAATAACAAAAATCAAAGTAGAGAGACTAAAAATATCACTATAAGCCCAACTATAAACATCAACGGGGCTAATAAAAATGGTGAGGATATAGCAAAAGAAGTCAATAGACAACTAAAAAGATTGGCGGTGAATATATAATGCAGCAATGTATTTTAAGCTTTGAGGAGCGTAAGGAAGTCCTAGAACTTCCTTATCCGCTCCAAGAATGGACTTTATCCAGTCCACATAATACCTATAACTTTACAACAATAAATACTGGTGAAGTGCTAGCTATAGGTAAAAAGAACCTAAAATCTATCACGATCAATAGCGTATTCCCTGCTCAAGACTACCCTTTTTTATTATCTAAAAACTATCCAGAACCTGAGGCTTGTGTGCAGATGATAGAAAAATGGAAAAACTCTGGCAAGCCTATAAGGGTGGTTATAGTAGATACTGATATAAACTATGCTATGGCCATAGAAGATTTTAGCCATGGTATGGAATCTATGGACGGTAGTAAGGATGTGTCCTTTACCTTATCCCTTATAGAATACTCTTATCTAAATGTAGAGAGAACTAATCCAAAGTCAGCAAAAAATAAAAAGGACTTAAAGGATAGGCCGGGGGAAGAGAAAGATAGTGGAGCAAGCCGCCATAAAATAAAACAAGGTGATACGCTTTGGGATTTGTCAGATAAGTATTTAGGCAATCCTAGACGCTGGCAAGAGATTGCAAAGCTTAATAATATCACCAATCCACGAACCTTACAGATAGGTAGAGAGTTAAAACTACCAGCAAAGGATAGTAAAAATGATAAAGGTTAAGGTATTAGCGGTAAGTAATGATGGCGGGACTACTGATATATCTGATGTGGTTGGTGAGTTTAAGATAAAGGGTGCTAGCAAAGAGTGTGCTAGGACTTTGGATATGAAAATCATAAGAGATGATGTAGATGAAGAATATCCAACCTTTAAAGTCAATCTAGGTGACACCCTTGATATAACAGTTATAGAAGATAATAAGCCTAGCCAAGCAATGAAAGCAGTCGTGTGGGAAAAGCAAGCATCTATCAATGAGATTAGCCTAGATATTGTAGGTTATGATAGATCTATATACCTAAATAAAAATGAAACTGAAACCCAAGTCTTTAATGATATGACCGCAGATGCAGTGGCAAAAAAGATTATAGGTGAGTTAGGCCTTACCGCTGGCAATCTAGCTCCTGGTATCAAGGACAATTACAATTGCCGTGGAATGACTGCCTATGATGCTATAATGCATGCTTATACCAAAACTAGCCGTAAAAATGGCAAGAAATATAAGCTAGTTGCAGACGGTAATAAAATCAATGTATTTGAGGCTAGCGATACGGTTGATGTGGTTTTAGAAGAACTAGATGAACCCGTAGTTGGCAAACTCCTAGACCTATCATATAAAGAGTCTTTAGATGATTTAGTAAATGAAGTTAAGGTTATCGAAGAAGATGAAAAAGACGAAAAAAAGGAAAAGAAGTCAGATCCAGAATCACAAAAAAGATATGGAGCTATACAAAAGATAATCAAAGGCAAAAAAAAAGATATAGCTGGTATCATGGCAGGAGCTAAAAAAGAGCTTGATGTAGAGTGCATAGGCTCCTGGGATATGGTTACTGGCAAGTCCATAGAAGTAAAGTCAGATGTGATCAGTGGTGAGTTTTATATCATAGATGATGCACATACCATAAACGATGGTACACATATCTGCAATCTAACCCTATCAACAGAATTTGAAATGGACGAAAAAGAAGAAGGCCAATCTGAAAATAAAGATGGTAACAGCACATCTGCTGGCAAGGGCAAAGGAAGTGCAAATATCGAAAAAGGTATAGCCTGGGCCCAAAAACAACTAGGCACTCCGTACTCCCAGCCTAACCGTATGAGACCAGGATACTTTGACTGCTCATCTTTTGCCTATGAGTACGGCAGGCAAATGGGGGTATTGCCAGATGCAAATTGGGCGTGGACTACTCAGACCATACCAGGCAACCCCAATGTTGTAGAAGTGCCTTATAGTGAGATGAAGCGTGGAGACCTAATATGTAACCCTAATAAACACGTAGAGATATATCTAGGTGGGGGTGAGATTATCCACTCTACACCGCCATCTGTGAGATATGGCAAAGTGCCAGGTCCTGGTAGTGGTTATAGGGTCTTTAGATTTAAGGGGGCTTGATGGATAGGATAACAAGAGATATTAAAGATTTAAAAAACAAAAAAGAGTCAACAGAAATAGGAATAGTAACTGCCCTTGATCCTCACTTTAAATTTAAGGTTAATGGACAAGAGTACTCATCGGAACATTTTACTGTGTATCTACCAGCGGTGGATAGGATAAGACAGTTTGAAAAAATTGATGTGGAAACTCATGTAAAGACCAAGGATAACAATCCAGAGGGTGTATCTACTACTAATATTGGCCAAGGCAAAGGCGAGGCCTACCTTGATATAGGAGATTTGGAACTAGAGCCTGATAACTATGAGCGTAGGTTTTTGATAGGCGACCTTATAGATGTAACTGATCGAGGAGACTCTTTTATAGTCCATGGTAGACTTATCAAAATTGGCGATGAAGAAGAACTTAATGGTCAGACCCATAGAGATAAAAAGAAGACGATCAGAAAAGATAGTTATGACAAAATAAATAGACCGCCTATGAGTTGGTGATAGTTATGGCAATATTACCAAATAGTATGGACTACATCGTTGATATACCAGTAAGAGATGATGAACTTTTAGATGCAGGTTTTTGTGAGTATGCTTATGACTTTGATAATAATGAGCTACTAACTAAAAATGGCCGCCATTATTATGTATATGGCAATGAGGCTATGAAGATATGGCTATATAAGGCTATGATAACTGATAGGTTTAGGCATAGTGCTTATACGGATAAGTTTGGTACTGAAATCTATAGCCTAATAGGTGAGGTCGTAAGCTCTAAACTTAAAGAGGCGGAGATTAAAAGGTACATTGTAGAAGCTGTAATGGTGCATCCTTTTATGGTGTCAATCAATGATATACAGTTAGAGAGAGTAAAGAGTGGACTTAAGGCAATAGTCTACTATACAACAACTTTTACAGATGAGATTGTGAGGGTAGAATGCCAAGTAAAAATAGATTGATAAAAGAAATAACTAGCGAGGAAATAATCGCTAGAATGAAAGCAGATCTAAAGAACCCTCCAAACAAGATAGAGGGGTCTTTTGCTAGTGATAATATCCAGGCAGTAGGTAAAGAACTAGAGCGATACTATAACCTACTAGAATACCTGGATAGTCAACACTATATAGAGACTGCAGAAGGTGATGCTTTAGATAAAAAAGCAAATGATGTGGGTGTTTTTAGAAAACAGCCTACCAAAGCAAGTGGTTTTGTAACCTTTTTAGGGACAGATGGAACTTTTATTCCTGCGGGATTGACTGTAGCTAGCGATGCTTTTAGTTATATAACTACAAGATCTGGCAGAATAGAAGATGGTAAATGTGTGCTGCCTATTGAGGCGGTAGAGCCTGGTAGCTTATCTAATATACCTGCTGGGTCTATATATAAGTTTCAATCCACACCTGGTATAAGAGAGGTAACCAACGCTAAGGCTATAACTAATGGTACGGATTTAGAAACCGATGCTAACCTAAGAGTAAGAACTCAATTAAGAGTTAGGTATCCTGGTACATCGGGCAACCAACACCACTATATGCACTGGGCCATGGAGGTCGAGGGCGTAGGTCGTGTCAAAGTATTCCCGCTTTGGGATGGGCCTGGAACTGTAAAAGTATCAATCCTTGATAGTAATCAGCAAGTGGCAGGTGAGGATCTTATAAAAAAAGTCCAATACCATATAGATCACGAAGGTGAGCGTATGGGTGAGGCCTTAGCTCCTATCGGTGCTTTGCTCACTGTATCTACTGCCAAGACTAAGGGCCTTAATGTAAAAGCTAAAATCAATATGGTAGATGATATGTATTATACTGAGGATATGATTGCGGAAACTTTAAAAACGGCCCTGCAATTATACATCGATGAAAATATATCCTACAAAGCAGAAAGGCTTACAGTGGCTAAAGTAATAGATATTTTATACACCCTAGATGGGGTACTGGATATAATCGAGCTTACTGTAAATGATAGATCTGACTCCATAAGCTTTGGGCCTGAAGAAGTGCCGATTGTAGAAAGTGTAGAAATATCATGAGGGGCGACCGCTTTAAGAAAAGACTCCCAAAGTTTGTAGGGAATATAAGCGACCTAGATGATACCTTTTATGCAGAGGATAAAGAGTTTGAGCTTATAGACAAATTAATAGATGACTTTGATAATAGTCAGTCAGTATCAGGGATAGCTAATACTAGCGACCCTGATTATTTTTTGCGTAAATGGAGATTGATTATGGTCTAGACCACAAAGGCACCATTAAAGATAGGATAGCTAGGTTACTTTTAAAAATGAGGGCAAAAAGGACTACCACAGAAGAGGTTATCCTTGAGATATGTGAAAGTTTTGGAACTCCTGGGGTCTATACGGAAAAATATAAAGAGTATGCCTTTTTGCTTAATCTATTTGTTAATGGAGGTATCGATCTAGGAGAGTTGCAAAAGGCACTGCACGAAGTAATACCTGCCCATCTAGAAGATAGGGTAAACATAACGTTTGGTAGACTCCTAAAAGCTGAAACGCAAGCCGGTACTGCTAATGTCAAGGTCTGGCTATGTGGGGAGCATTCTTGTGGGGAAATACCTTACAACTACACTGTTGGGCAAGCTGAACTTATCGCAGTTAAGGCAAGGACATCAAGATTTGATAGCGAAAATGATTATGGGCTTGCTGGCGAAGGTTATCGAGCGGGTGAATTAAGAAATGACTATAATGATAGGCTTTATCTGGTACAGGATATGAGCAGCGATGTAAATATTGACTTTGGAGGTGATATATAGTGCTTGCGGAAAGTTTGCTAAATGAACTGGCAGAATACACTGCTAATAGGATTGTGTCGGCGGAAATTGTGATTGATGAAGAAGTGCGAGATGTAAAGATTATGAGAAAAGATGTAGTTGATAACCTTGTAAAGGTCTATGTAAATACTACATCTGGAAAGGGCGTAATAACGGATATTAGGCTAAAAGATGATAAAGGTAATATACTTGTCACTAAACCTGGTAATCGTATTAAAAATATCGGCTATGCCTTGGTTTCTAGTTTTTATATCAAATTTATCGAAGATGAAATCACAGATCCAAAGACTATTTTTGATGAGATGAGAAAGGATAATGCTTATGGCCAGTAAAGACTTTGATATGGTTAGGTACTATAATCTGGTTGAAGGAAAATATACTGAAGAAGAGATAAAGGAGCATTACAAGACTAAAAAAGTAAAGCTTGTAGGCTGGTATGACCATTGGGCGGAATTATCGGAAACTAGGGTGGAAGAAGTGCTAGGCTATGATGAAAAAGGCAATGAGATAGTCCAACACAGAAGATTTGATGGACAAGTATTTCAAGAGGGTACGCCAGTCAGTGCTGAAAACCTAGGGCAAATGGAAGAAAACGACCTTATAAATGCTACTAATATAGCTGATTTACAAGAGTCTATGAATACCCTGCAAGTACGAGTGGCTACCTTTTTAGGGGGTAATGCTAACAATATGCCTTATAACCAGTTTGTTATATCGGCTAAAGATTTAAGAAGCGAGGATACTGACCTTATAATGCTTGAAGGTTGGTATGATGAAGTCAATGGAAGGGGTGTAGTGTAGATTATGGCTAAAGTTGTATACAAAAGATATGAAGTAAGAAATTTAAACCCAAATTACGAGTTAAGAATATCTCGACAAGCTAGTAACGTTAGCATAGATCAACCTTATAAGGATATTGTTATCAACCAAACCGATGGATCCTTAAGTCTACAAAACCCTGTTTATTCTAAACCCTCTGATTTAGTAGGCGCTTATGGTTATGATAAAGGGCACTACTTGTGGGAAAACTACAAGATAGGTACAAGAACAATTTGGTATGTTACTACTGATAAAGTCCCTCCAAACTACGTAAAAGGAGCATATATAAACGAAGTTATAGCTGAGGAAGGGATCTACCCTAGAGACGGGATGATGAGTGGTTACTGGTATGTATGGGATAGGTACGCTAATACTGCTCCAAAAATAAGTGGGGAAAATCTTGATTTAGGCTCTAAATTTCAGGACTTTCAAGTGGAATACATCATACAAGACACTGAGGGGGATGATGTAAATGTAGAGATAAAGGTAGATGGAGTTACTAAACAAAGTCCTACAAAAACTACTCTGGGAGTACGTCGCTTTTATACAGTTAGCATCAAAGACTCTAAAATAGGCAAGCACACTATAGAGATAATCGCTACTGACACTAATGGTGCATCCACAGTAAGATCATATACTTTTAACAAGGTCAACTCTGCCCCTGTAATATCTGGAGCAGATGAAAATCTAGGGGCTAAAAACACTGGTTTTGCATATAAATACACGGTTACCGATAATGAGAGTGACAAAGTAACTGTCATTGAAAAAATCAATGGCGACGTAATTAGGACACTTACTAATGCGCCGCTAGAAACAGAGCTATACATCAATATATCAGATGAAAAAATAAGAGAATTTGAACTTAATCAAGTCAATACCATAGAAATTGAAGTGACTGACGGAGCAGCAACTTCATATAGAAGAGTTAAGTTTTTAAGAAATAATATGGCACCTATCATATCTGGCAAGGATATGGATTTAGGAGAGTTAGAAACTGACTTATCCTATGAATATAGCGTGACAGATCCGGAAAAAGATGAGTCCTTTGTAACTGTTAGTCTTGATAATACTGTAATTGCAAAGAGATTTAAGGTTGTAGATGGGCAACAATATAAAATAGATTTAAAAGAATTGGATTTTTTAACTATCCCACCTGGTAGACACACTTTAGTAATAGAGGCTGAGGATGACAAAGGCTTTATCTCCCAGCGTAGGATCACTTTTGTAAGGGTAGTTAAAAGATTAGTTATGAAGTTACATCCGGATAAGATAATCGAAACTGATGAGCTAGCAAACAGAGCTTTGATATCTACTGCTGGTATGTACGTAGCTAGAGGTGCGGAACTTAAGATAGAGGTTTGTAACAATGCCTTTGATGAAAATCCTACATGGGAAGATGCTACATCTATGGCAGTTGCTGAACGTGCATATAACTTTACTAACAAGACAAAAACAGCTGATAAAGCTGGGATTGATATACGTATGACTATCGATAAAAAGGATGCTAAAAATCTATCTTATATTAGCACGGTAGGAGGTAGCTTTGATTAAAATACTAAACCAAAAAAATATAGCAGAAATTAATGATATGAAAAAAGAGGGGACTTATGGTAGTCCCTTTTTTGGTGAGAGAAATCCTAGTGATGGCCCTTTAATTGATACCGAGGCTATCCACGAAAGGATAGATACTATCGAATTTACAAACGCTGAGCTAGGCGTGGCTATCTATGAAGAATTATCAAGGATTGAAGAATCAAATACAGAGGCAATACTGTCACTATATGAGCAAGTATTAGGAGGTATGTAATATGGCATCAATATTTGCAACTATGTATGTAAAAATGATTAAGATTGGCAAAAGAACAATTGATGATGTAAGACCTGATGAGCTTAAGCAGGAAGTAATCGATTTGCTTATCGAAGAGGGAAAATATGACTTGGCTGAGGTTAAAGGTCCAGAAGCTGATGATGAAGTACCTGATGAGCTGGGACCTACTGATAGTGAAGATGAAGCAGGTTCTGATAAAGATGGTAAGGATAGAGAATAATGCCTGTGATTAGTCAAAATATAAGGCTCCAGTTATATAACGGTACAAGCACAGAGTGGGAAGAGTCACACCTTATTCTAAGGGCTGGCGAGCCTGCTTATGAGTCTGATACTACTAAACTTAAGATTGGTGACGGTAGGTCACTTTTTAGAGATCTCCCTTATATATCTGTTGGCGAGGTAAAGCTTGCTGATTTTACCCCAGAAGAACGCGAGAAAATACAAGGGCCACCTGGCCCTCCTGGTAAAGCTATGACTTATAACGATTTGACCGCTGACCAAAGATTAGATTTAAAAGGTGAGCCTGGGGAGTCTATAACTATAAAATCTAGTTATATCGATGACAATGGCGACACTGTAATTACTTTTAGTGATAACAACATGATTGTAGTACAAAGGGGAGCTAAGGGTGATAATGCAAATATCGAGGCTGGCCAAGGTATAAGTAAAAGTGAGGGGACTATCAGCATTGATGAGTCCTATGTAGCGACAAAAGAGGATTTGGATTTATATGCTAAAACGACAGATTTACCTAAAATTGTAGAGCTGTCCCAAAAAAAATATGATGCTCTAGCTAACCCTGACCCGGATACACACTACTTTATAACGGTGCCTGTATGAGCGAGGTAAAAACAAAAGTCGTTAGGATTTACAAAGGTAAGAATTTAATTGCTTACTATAAAGGTAAACATCAGGTGCTGGACTACTTTAAAAAAGTTTTAATTTATAAAGAGACTGGGAGTACTATTGATAAGCCCATACCTTTCGCACCTGGTAAAAAGTATGAGTTTCATTTTCAAAATCCTACATGGTTAATTGAGTATACAGCATCTAAGGGTAGGCAAACTATTTATGCTACTGATGGATATGTGTATGTAGCTCCTAGCGATTTTCAAAAAGCCAACTTTTATGATAAAGAGCAGGCCTATACAGTATATGAGATAGTTAGAGGGATTTAGGAGGTGAGATATGGATGTAAGTCAAACAATCGCAGATTACGGGGTGGCCATAGGGATAACAATAATAGTTGTTGCCCTACTAACCACCTTTTTTTATAAGTATCTGCAAAAATTAGACAAAAAATTTGAAGATGAACGCGAAAATAACAGGTATGAGAGAGAGCAAAAAGCAAAGCACGATGAACTAATCCTCGAAGCCGAGAGGGACAGGCTCGAAGCTGAAAAGGAAACCAGAAGAACTTATCTGGGTATGACTGAAGAGCTTAAAAAGACAACACAGATGCAGGCTGAAATTCTTAAAAATCAGGCAGATAGGCTTGATAGTTATAGCGATAGGATAAATAGCAATACTAAGGCTATAGATGAGCATAATCAAGTATTTATATCCCATATAAAAAAGACTGGGGATAGGTTTGATTGTGTAGATAATCAGTTAGTAAGTATCGCTGGTATGCTGGAGGATATAAAGCATAGTACTAGCGATTTAGTTACTAAGGCTGATTTGAGCAAGGTACAAAGTGGGCTTGATGAGTATATCAAGTCAAAAAAATAATTAGGATTAGCACGAGCTAGTCCTTTTTTAGTACAAAGAAAGGAAATTTTATGGGAGTAAAAGAAGCTTTAAAGTGGTTAGATGACCATCATAGACATAAAGGTAACTATCCTTATAGCATGATAAAAAGAAATGGCAATCCGGGATATGACTGCTCTTCCGCCATGTACTATGCACTTATAGCGGGTGGAGTCTTACCTAAAAATACACCGATAGGTAATACAGAGACTCTTTTTAAGCTAAAAGGCAAGTATCTAGATGAGATATATGACTACAAGGATGTAAGAGCTGGTGATATTTTTATAAGAGGTGGTGAGGGCAGATCCGCTGGAGCTAATGGACACACAGGCATGTTTTATAAAAAAGACGGCATTATCCACTCTAACTACTCAAACAATGGTATCAGCTATAACGACAACAGCAGTCGTATAGACTACTTTTTGTCCAGAAAAAGAAGCCCTAACGAAAGATATTTTAGACCTAGATATCCAGGTGCTGCATCTAAAAATACTACAGCAAAGGCTACTGGTGGATATGTGACTGACTTTGCCAAGGCGGTAATTGCTGGAAAGTATGGGACTGGCCAAGCTAGGGTAGACCGTATTTATAAGGCTGTCCAAGATGAGGTTAATAAGCTGGTTAAAGGACAAAAAGGTACTGGTAACTATGTAAGTGCTATGGCCAAAGATGTTATCGCTGGCAAGTATGGCAATGGTGCTGACCGTAAGCAAAGGCTTTACAAGGTCGTACAGGATGAGGTTAACAGATTAGTTTAATGGAGGTTTTTATGGTAGATAGTTTAGTTATTTTTGTATTGGTGTTACTTGCTGGGGCGGTGGTTGCCCTAGCTATACAAGGGATTAAAGAGGGGAAGGAAAAAGCTAAACTTATAGAGAGTGATATAGCGAGGAATGCTACCCTAATCTTTTTTGATACAGTAGAGAGGGTTGTAGGGCGACTTAATCAGACAGTCGTAGATCCGCTTAAAAATTCTAGTGAGTATAACTTTGATAAAGAGGCACAAAAAACCGTTTTAGAAGATGCCAAAAATGCAATTAAGAAAGAGCTTGATGTAAGTAGTAAAAAAGTTTTAACTAAAACATATGGAGACCTAGATGCCTTTATAACTGACTCAATTGAGGCTGAGGTTAGAAAACAAAAAAAGTAAGTAGTAAAATGTAGTAAATGTTTAACTCTGGGGGCTGGCAATTGTGCTAGCCCTCTTTTTTTGTGCAAATCATTGTGCAGGTAAATTGTTTGTATTTGCAGTTTTTGGGTGTGGTATGTGCAAGTTTGTGTTATAATAATATTGATAAATAACTAGACCACATGCGGCGTAGATTTATTAAAATATAAGGGACTCACTATAAATGTTATAGTTTGAGTCTTTTTTTTGTGCTTTAATATAGGTATTAAGCATATAAAGGTATGGCTTGATATTTTAAATTGCTTATATCGGCAAATATTGATGATTGTTTTGTTTGCAATGGTTGTATAACATATATTGTATTATTTATCTAGAATGGTTTAATTTTAGTAAGAAGATTATAAGGAGATACCATGACTGATAAAGATGTAGATAAATTAAAAGATAGTGCATTGGAATTTGTGACTAACTATGCTACTGTGGAAGAACTGATAGAATTAATTGATACTTTTATAGATGAAAACAATAACGGGGTTGACTTGAAATTAGCTAAACAACTAGATAATTTTATTGTTAACCCAACTAAAGAAAATCTAGATATAATAAGTAACCCAGAAGCGTTTGGTTTTAGTAAAGAAGTTAGAGATGAATATTTAAGATTGTGGGAAGAACATAAGCAATCAAAAAAAGAGGACTGATTGTCCTCTTAATGATGTGGGCAACGTGTGGGCAACCTAACTGGTTGCTCCGGGTTGCTATCTACTGTAAGCGGGTGTACTATTTGTGTTAGAGATATTGCAAGGGTTTCAGGCCGTTTCTCTGGAACACCATTTATATTTAACTAAAAAATATCTTTTTATAAAAAGATATT
>ERZ1029884.31-NODE-31-length-36620-cov-213.694708_pt1 | contig 36620 bp, 35 predicted proteins | sample MGYA00519233_ERZ1029884 | MGnify/ENA primary metagenome ERZ1029884 (study PRJEB33666, sample SAMEA4610931) | skin metagenome | biome: Human-associated habitat; feature: Malodor aspect; material: skin | place: Philippines | collected 2015-08 ...
ACAGTACTCCGATAGAGACCGGATTCTTCTCTTTCCGCCACATCTCTGTCGATGCCGCCAGAGACTTGTTGTAGACCAGACGAACGCACCCGAAGGTTTTGCTGAACAGTTCCTCCTGCTCGGGCGTGGGGTAGAACCGGAACTTGTATGCCCGATTCGTTGTTGTCGTAGTCATGCCATACATTATGCACTAAAATTGTGCATTGTGAAGGTGGCGCGTCAACAAAGATACTGTGGCGTTTCAACCCCAACGCCTAAAGGCGGGGGCTTTCACGCCGATCTATGGGTAAAAGCCCCGGTGCAAAACCGGGGCTGCTCGCTGTCGGGGGCGGAACTACCGAATGTCGGCCTCGTCAAGACGCTTGTTGAGGTCTTGGTAGATGTACTCGTCAACAGTCATGCCGCCGACGGTCCACGGACCGTACGGGGTCTGCGCCATCTCGTTCTTCGTGAAGTACGACAGGTGGTACGGCATCATCTGGGTGACCCAGTTGACGAGGTTGTACTTCTGCTGCGTATCGAGCAGGGTCAGCCCGCGCATGAGCACCGGAACGATACCCGGAACGGAGGTGTCGAGACGCTCGCCGGTGAACTTCGGAACGGTGCCGTCAAAGTCGCGGACAACGGTGGCCACGACGGCGAGTTCTTGAGCCAGGGCTCGCATTGCCTCGCGCTGGCTGTTGTTCATGCGGTTGAGCCTGTGGCTTGCGACCTGGTTGACTAGGCGATGAACCTTCACCGGGTCGCCGTAGTACACGGCGTTGACAATGGGCAGCAGGCGAACGCCGAAGGTCTTGACCAGGTTGACGTCCTTCAGGCCTTGAGAGCCGGCGTAGACGTAGTGCTGGTCATGGGTCTTCAGTCCGTCTAGCGCCTTGCCGACACGCTGGAATAGGCCGTCTCGCTCGGTGGAGCAGGCGAGGTCGTTTGGGTGGCAGAACGACATCACACGCCCTTGCGTGTTGGCAAACGATCCTGCCGCGCGCGGACCCGCCAGGCCTTCGGTCTCGAACTTGAACCCCTGGTCGAGATTGATGACCGTCTCGCCGTTGCGTCCAAGGTAGCCTTTCGCTCCGAGCTCCGTCTCGACCGGCGTGCTGGTTGCCGAGGCGCGGTTCGGGTCGGAAATGAGGTAGGCAGCAAACAGGTCTTCTGGCCTAACGCCCGGGATCTTGCCCGCGTTGATATTTGCCGCAACGTCGCCGGCCACAGAAGCTCCCTGGGAGAAGCCGGTGATGACGAACTTCGTGTTCGGGCAGGCGCGCTTGACCGCGGCAATGTGGTTCTCGGTGGCATTGACTCCTTCGATGCGGGATTCTCCGTAGGGGATGTGGAGGTCGCCGCGGTTGCTGCCACCGGAGTTGACCATGCCGACGGTGGAGGAGTACGGGGTCTGCCAGGCACCAACACCGTCTCTTTCGAGCGCGATGTCCGCGGTGTAGTTGCGACCCTGTTTCACGCCGACGATAAAGCGTGGGTCGTCGTGGGCGTTAGATTCTCCGGTTCCCGAGACGGTGATGATCTCGACTGCGTCGCAGGTTTCCGACTGTGGAATGGTCACGCCCTTGAGCGTGGACGTTTGTGCGCTCGCCGGTGTGACCGCGGCGGTAGCAAGTGTTGCTGCGGTAGCGACGGTGGCCGCTGTTTTGAGGGCGGCTTTCTTCATGGGTTCGTACACCTCCGGGTAATGTGTGGCAGCGCGCGGCGGTGTGTTTCCGCGCTGTGAACTGTCTTGATGGACAGTAGTTCATACCTCTTAAAAACGGAGGCGGTTTTCGCATGTCAAGGGGTGTTTTTGCGCAACCGCAGCTAGTTGGCGAGACAGAGAATGGGCACCCGCTGCGGATTCCGACTCGAAGTGCGGTACGGTTATTCGGTACGGGAAACGGAGAGGAAGACATGACGAAGATGACCGCCAAGGATGTGCTTTGGGCGATCCAAGCGAAGTACCCGCAAAACGCTATTGTCCCGGAGTTGTCCATCAACGACATTTACGCACGGGAGCAACCCAGCGACACCCCTGTCCACAAGCGCCGCATCGACGCTCTGATGTTCGACGGCGGGCAGCGCACGGCCATTGAGATCAAGGTTGACAGAGCAGACCTGCTCAACAACGAGACTTGGCACAAAACTGCTCCCTGGAGGAACGTCACGCACAGGTTCATCTATGCCGTGCCGGCCGGCCTGGCTGAATTCAGCGAGTTCGAGGCGCATTGGTACGCGGGGCTATGGTGGGTTCACGACGACGGCTCGATTGAGGTGCGGCGGAAAGCGAGGGTGAATAAGTACCCGGAGCCGCTCCCGAATGACGTTGTCCTGCGACTGGCGTACCGTGCGCACCGCCTTGCTTTGCTGAACTCCTCTGCGTTGTAGGCGGGGATAGTCTCCCTGCTCAAAGGAACGCAAAACAGCAAAGGAGATTTCCGTGAATAACATCGCCACACAGCCTTGCCCGCTCGGGTCAGCGTGCCGCGAGGGAGGCGCGCACCGTCCCGGAACGAAGATCTACCAAGAGCATGCCAAAAGAGCAGCGGAGCAGTCGAGGAAGAGGGATGCTGAACCCTCGGGCCGTGAGCCCCTTCGCAAATACGGCGACAGCGACTCTATCGAAATGATGCCGGACGGCACCGCGGAAGTGGTTATCAGCTCCGAGAAGTTCCGTGTCGGCAAGGAGATGGCGAACCTTCTTTCCCAAACAAACAACAGCCCGTTCGGCTCTAGGCCGACCGAGGTGACCCCCTACAGGTTTGCTGAAGATGCCGTTGACGAATTCGCCGACGAAGGGTTTAACAGGGTCGCAGCGGAGATGGCCGGCCAGGCTGTTGTCGCAGAGGAGTACGAGCGTCGAATGAACGACTTCTTCGGCTCTAGTTCCGGCGACATTATGGGGTGCCAGTCTGGGTCGTACGCCTGCGAGTCGGAGACCGAGGCCGCAAGGCACTTGATCGCCAAGTACAATATCCAGGAAGAATCGAACACCAACTACGACGGTGGGTATATCGAACTCTCTGGCGAATTCCCGGACGGCAAAAGAAGTGTCTTCCTAGAAAAGAATCCGCTGTACCCATCTACTTACGACAGCGACGATGACGCTATCGCGTCGTTTGCCGCCGCCATCGACCACTACAACCGGGCGAACCTCTACGGCTCGGCTGCGGACTACCAGCGAGACATGGTTGAAACACAGCAGGTCGAGTTTGGCAACCAGTGGGACGAATGGATGGAGGAAGATCCAGAGCGGGCAATGGAGGCGTTTGGGGACGAATTCGATGCGATGTGCGAGCGCCTTCGTGACCGCTCGAACGAGTTCTTCGATGACCAGAAGAAGATCCTCGGCGTGCTCGACGCGAGGTACTAGGAGGGGAGCAAAAAAAAAAGACCCCGCCTCGGCAACCGTTTCGGTTACCGGGGCGGGGTTCCGCTTCGTTATGCGGAATGGAAGAACCCAATTCTGTCGTAGAAGGTCTGGCGGTAGACCTCCTCGCCGCCTCGCTCTGCCACTACATCTATGTTGTTCGTTCTGTCCAGTTCGACGTACACAGTCGCATCACTGTTGCGCTCAAAGTAGATCTTTCCGACCTTGGACTCGGACTTCTCGTCGTAGACGGTCTGGTTGTCCAGTGGCGCCAACTCGAAGAGGTCATCAGCGTCGGCCTCCCAAGGTTCGCCGTCCTCGCTATCTTCGATAGCGTCCTCTTCGTTGTCGTACAGGGAGCCCACCGCACGCCAGTACTCGCGCCGGCCCGCAATGAATTCGCCGAGCCATTCGGCCTTTCCTTCGGCAGTAGTCTCCGGGAAGAACGACGGGGCTTCAAGGATTGGTGCAGACGGCTCCGTCTCCCCGGACGTGGGCTTGAGGAAAATGCCATTGTCGTACAATGCTGCGACGGCGCTATCTCCGGTGACATCGAGTTCGGAAAGCGTGTCCAGAGCCGCGTCGAGCGACTGTTCGCCAGGGGCGTTGCCATCCTTGTCAACGACCGCGAACCCTCGCTCTGCGAGCAGGGAGGTGAACGTTTCTACCTTCCCGGTGTTGAGTTCGTCGTAGTCCTCGATAGCGTCGTAGATCTCGTCGGGGATGTTATCGACGGCGACGTAGTCCGGGTTCGGAACGGGATACGATCCGGTTTCCGATGCGGAAGGCGCTGCGATGTCCTGCGCTGCGGACGCGCGCTTTCCCGGTGCGTACGCCAGGTTTCGCACGGTGCGGCCGTCTGCGGTCTTGACGAACTCCTGATCAGCCTGGCTGGGTCGGTTTGCAGTGTCCTTCTTTGGTGCCATTGTTCCTCCTTGGCATTGGTGCGTTCTTCTTGAAACCGAATCTATCCAAAGAGTAGGCGGAACGAAACTCGTCTACCCCCGTTCACCCCCGTTTAGCCAGGATCTCAACCATCGTGTATCTTGAGTCCTGAAAGACAAGGAACTTCAAATTCAAGGAGAAGCAATGACCCAGGCAGCAACCACCCCGTACTCTGCGGCCCAGGCAGTGGCCGAGCCGTTTGTCCGACAGGGCTACAACCCGTCCATGGCACGTCTTGTTTCCGCAGCGATTGCCATGGAATACGACAAGGGAGCGCTTCAGTCTCTCTTGCGAGAGGAGATTGACGAGGTGTCGCAGTGCCAAAGCGACGGGCGCGCCCAGTCTGCCGGTGAGGCGGCGGAGTACCTGTGGGAGAAGTTCGACATGGAAGACACCGACGAGGACATCCAGGCAGGCGAAGCTTGGCACGTCGGTTACGTCACGGTCTCCGCAACGGTCAACGGTAAGAAAACCGCTGCGCGTCTCGTTGTGGAAGACCCCGTCTACCGCGACAACTACGAGGTTGATCTTCTTCCCGTCGCGGCTCTCGCCGCGGCTATCGAATCGCTGAGCAATATCGAGGTCTTTGGCTCTGCCAAGGAGTACCTGCGATACATCGTCGTGGAGTGCGGAGCGGATTTCGACACGAAAAGCGGGACGAAACACGACTGGGAAGGCCTGTTCCGCGACGGGGAGGACAGCGACCTTCGCGAGGCGTTCGATAATGAGTTTGACACCATCTACAAGGTGGTATCCGCGGAGGTGTCCGGCCTGGCTGACTCCTAGCCGAGGCATTAGAAAAGAGCCGTGCTCTGGTCGCGGCTTTCCCGTCTTTTCTCGGCAACTTTTGCTAATGGTCTAAGATCTTCCTGGTAACAACACAGGCCAACGAAAGGAACACGACCATGCGGGCAGCGTCCAACGTCGTTATCGCCCTATCGGTTCTGGCACTCGCATTCGACATCCGCATCTATGACCCGCTCGCGCCGAAGCAAGCTGACATTGCGATGTGGGTGTGCTTGTCTCTCGTGGCAGCGGCCACGTTTATGGGCATCCTCCTCGACCGGAAGCGCCGGGTGGCGCAGTTTGCGGGAGGACTTCTTGGAGTGTTCGGCTTACTGGGACTGCTTACCGCGTCGGCTTCCGATGCGATCCACAGCATCGGGGCTTCCGTTGCGGGAGCGGGCGTTGCGCTGTTGCTTGCCTCCCTGTTTCTCGATCTGCACCCGGAGCCTGTCCAGGCACGCCCTGGAAGGGGTCAGGAGCGCCCGACAGCCCGACGTGAGGGAAATACCCATTCACGGGTAAACAGTCCGTCAGAGGAGCGCCAGAGGCCTCGACAGCGACCCATGCAGCAGGCTGGGTCGAAGAAGAGGCCGGCTCCTCCACGCCGAGGCGAGGGGGCAGAACCCAGGCAGCAGCCGCAGCATGTCCGTCAGGGGACAGTAGAGCGCGGCGGGGTCAGGCGTGAACCCCAACGCTCGAGACACGCCCGTGACCTGCGATAAGCACCGCCTTCGCAGCGCCAATCTCCACGGAGGCAAAATCGCTCTACCCCCGCACGGGGGTAGGTTTTCAGCCCGTTTTGCGGGAGTGCGACCCGCGGCCTTATTCTCGTGTGCAGAACACCAAAACCCACCACACAAGGAGAAAGACCATGGCTCGCAAGAGACTCGGACTCGTCACCACCGGAACGTCGCTGTACTCGTTCATCTCCGCTTTCAAGGCGGCGCAGCGAGGCGACAGCGATGACACGAAGGACATCGTTGACCAGTCGTACCAGCGCGGTAACGTCTGGGGCAAGGAGCGCAAGCGCAACCTGATCTACTCGCTGCTGATCGGCGTTCCCGTCGGTGCCATTGTCGCCAACGACCGCGTCGCCAACTACCAGGCGTTCGAGGACGCTGGCGAGGAAGCGAATGCCCGTGCGATCATCGACGGCAAGCAGCGCTTGAGCGCGATCATCGGATTCCACGAAAACGAGTTCTCGGTTCCTGCCGATTGGTTCGACACGGCTGACATCGCACCGGAGCACCAGGGCAACGACGAGGTGTTCTACTCCGAATTGACCCGCGGTGCCCAGCGTGACTTCGAGATGACCGGCATTCCGATGTCTCTGGCTTCCGTTCCGAGCGTCGAGGCGGAAGAGGAGATCTTCAACTTGATCAACTTCGGCGGTGTCGCACAGGGCGACAGCGACCTCTAAACCATTGCTTAAAACCAAACCACAGACTGAAAGGAACACACCCTATGAACACCCAAGAGGCCACCATCAACATCGCAGTAAGCAACCTCGTTGAAGTTGGGGAGCGGGAGGATATTTTCGACTCGCTTCGCGACATTGAGGTTGATGAAAGAGCAGAACTCGTCACCGAGGAGCACAAGCAGTTCCTTGCGGACTTGATCAACGGCATGCCGTTTGGGCGAATCGTTGTTAGTGGCCGCCTCTCTACAGACGGCAACACAAAGCGCACAATCATCTACGGCGAAGACAAGATTCGCGCCCTACGCCTGTTCGTCCGGGGTGAGATCAGCGTAGATCGCAACCTAGTCGCACCGCGCGGGGGCTCCGGCGAGACGATGTCCTTCTACGATCTCACCCAGGACGAATGGAACCGCATCCTCATTAGAACGGTCTACATGCACATCGTTACTCCGGGCTCCCTGGAGGAGGAAGAGGAGATGCGCAAGCGCGAGTCGGAGACTCCGCAGTGGTACACGCCGAAGCAGCGAGCTCGTGGCGTTGAGGTGCAGGTCGCTATCGACGCGGTTAATGAATACCTCGGCACGCTTGACGCAGACGATGACTGGCTGGCAGGTCTTGCTCCGCAGTCCGCCTCTGAGAGCATCGACCTGAAGCGCGTTCGCGACCTCGCTGAGCAGCACTTGGCAGCCGTACGCAACAAGTTCCTCTCTGAGGTTATCGCCTAACCTGACTCCCGCCCCGACCCTCGAAGCGTCTACCGTTTCGGGGGTCGAATCGTTTGCCCCTGCAACGTCATTCCCCTTGCGAAACTTGCGCAACATTTTCCATCGCGTTTGCGACCCGTTGCATTACCCTAGACCGTAAGAAACCGCCTCGTCTCACGACCCGGAGAGCGAGGCGGACAACGAAACGGTTTCCGGGGCGCGCATTGGAGGAAATGCAATGGGCTACATCGTGGAGAAGACGGTTTGCAAACGCGGGATTACGGTGGAGTCCAGGCTTCAGAACATAGGTGTTGATGACGTGGCCCCGATGTTTTCAGTTGCCCTGCCAAGTGGGTTCGATCCATCTGATTTCGAGTCGCTCTCCGATTCGTTTTGTGCTCCGGGTTCTCCGTTTCGGGACACCCCCTGCAACGGGAGTTTTGTTGTCGATTTCGCCGTCCCTGTCAATGGCAACGACATCCAGGCGAGGGCATTTTTCTCGCTCGCAAACGACGAGCACGTCAAGTTCAAGTGGACTGTAGTGAACCTCTCGACCGGCAGGCACTATGTCAACGCAAGTGGTGGGGAGGTGTTTACCTCGTGCGCCGAGGGTGGTCTCGTGACGAACGCCGCGACGGCTGTCGCAGCGGCTATCGCGTCGATCTCCAACGGGACCGCCAAAGAGCCCCCGCAGGAGCACCTCGGCGTGGCCTAGCGGATCTTACCCAATCTGTTTAGGTGGTACGGGACCTACAGACTGACCTAATAAGTTGAAGCCCCCGCACCTCAAATGCGTGAACATCCGCGCCGGTTTGAGGATGAGCTCGGGAAAGAGGGCGTCAATTCTGATTTTGTTTCTCGTATTCTCGTGTTATCATTTGCCCGAACGCCCCGATGTGCCTCTGCTTCAGTAAGCACCAGGGGCTTTTGTAATCCTTGGATTTACCGATGCTCCCCATTCTAATCCGCACAGGTGTAATTATGTCCGAAGCGATTCTGTGGAGTCCCGCCATACCCACCCCCTAGACGGGGGTGAATTTTTCTCCCAATTCGTAGCTAGTGCTCATCACCTGTATTGTTTATGCCAGAACGTCCACCACAGAGCCAGAACACGCAAGGAGAAAAACAATGGCACACGAGCAGACTTACACCCTGAACAACACCCAGTACCCGCTGGCGATGTTCGTCCGAGACATCGACGACCGTCGCGATGGCAAGGAGCCTAAGCAGCGCTACATTGTCGATCAGGACTACCAGCGCGGTTTCGTCTGGGATGAAAAGCGCAAGCGCAACCTCATTTGCTCGCTGACGATGGGTCTTCCGATTGGCGTGCTGGTTATTAACGACCGCACCTGGAACGACGACAACTTCAATGGCACCCAGGGTCACATCCCGTTCGGCAATGCGGTTATCGACGGCAAGCAGCGCTTGAGCGCGATCCGTGGGTTCTACAACGACGAGTTCTCGGTGCCTGCCGACTGGTTCGAGGAAGATCGTCTCGAAGAGGGCTTCGACAAGGAGGAGGTCTTCTTCTCCGAGTTGTCCGACTCCGGTCAGTTGTGGTTCGGCAACCGCCCGATTCCCGTCTCTATGGCTCGCCTCGAGACCATCGAGCAGGAGCGACGCATCTTTGATTTGATCAACTTCGGCGGTGTCGCACAGGGCGAGTCGGACAACGACTAGAGCGAGGACTCCGACGGAAACGGGGAGGGCGAGCACCCCTCCCCGAAAGCATTTCCCGTGCAACAAGAAAGGACCTCAGGGATGATTGAAAGATTTAGCCCGTACGTCAAGCCGGTTGAGATCAGCGCAGACAACGAGAGCGAAACAGCCGCTTGGGCACTCAGCAACTTTACGCTTCATTCCTTCGTGCTCGACGGCGTGATGTGCGCCTCAATGGAGGGGTTTCTCCAGTCGCTTAAGTACGAGGACGAGGAGCGGCAAATGGCGGTGTGCGCCAAGCACGGTCGCGAGGCGAAGAAGGCGGGCCACGGCGGAAGGGACTGGAAGTCGGACCAAACCTTGTACTGGAAAGGCAAGGCCATCCCGAGAGACTCCGGGGAGTTCGACGCTCTCGTCACCAGGGCGTTCGACAAGCGGTTCGAGAACCCCCATTTCAGGTGGGCGCTCTTCCTCACGCTCGGCCGGCCGCTTCGACACTCGATAGGCAAGCTCGACAAGTCTGAAACCGTTCTGACCGAGCAGGAGTTTCTCTATCAACTCGAAAGGCTGCGGAAGGTGATTTCCGAAAGCGAGAAGATCTAAGAGAGCATGGCTATTTTGCAGATCTGCTAATTGCGGTGTAGAGCCGCTAGTCTATTTTGCAAAATCGCCGATTTTTGCAAATACCCTTCTGGCTCAGTTCTGCTATGCTACGGTGTGTCAGTCCCCTTCGGCCGCCTCTCGAGGAAGCGTCCCGCCGCAGGGCCCTGCCAAAACGGCCAGCGTTTTCCGATTCGCTGGCCGTTTAGCTTTTCGTCACGAGGCCAAGCGTTTCGGCCTCCCGCTCTAGACCTTCTCGGACGACACGGACATCTCTGTCGTTACCCATGAGTTCAAATCGGTAGAGGCTTGGTACCCCACACTTGGCGGAGATGACGTCCGCAGAGAGAGCGAATTCCGAGCCGAAGTTGGTGTTTCCGGCCCCGATCACACCGCGGATCAACGACCTGTTGTGCTCGTTGTTGAGAAACTTAATGACCTGCTTTGGCACCGGCCTGGACTGGTCTCCCCGCCTGTTGAGCGAAACTCCACCGCCGTAGGTGGGGCAGATAAGCACATACGGCTCGTCAACCGTGACGTTTGCCGCCTCGTTGGTGCGAATCGGAATCCGGAACGAGTCAAAACCGAGTTTCTTGACAAACTTATGGGTGTTCTCGGTGACCGACGAGAAGTAAACAACCAGCAACGCTTCATCCTTCTGTATCCTGTGTATCGCACGTTCAATCCTATCTCCAAGAGCCTGGCGGAGCGAACTTATCCCCGTTTTGCCTGGCCGTGGCATACGCTTTGAACTGCCAAGTAGCACACATGCAATGACAGGAGGACAACATGTCACATGCTATCGGAGGCGCTGGCGAGCCGGAGCGCGGCCGCCACCACAGAGAAGATGAGGTCATCGGCGACGGTGCCTATCAGGAGCCGGACTACATCGACAACGACTTCGATGACCGCGGCAACTACGTCGAGGGCGAGCCGGCCTACAACGACGGACTCGACGACGAGCCGTGGTACGCGCAGGAAAACACGCAGCGAACCGAGCGCATCGAGCGCGAGCCGGGGTTCGACAGTGAGCCAGATTTCGACGGTGATGACTTCTATGCAAGCCGCGAGCCGGCCGCTCGCGAGGAGCGCGTCGTTGGGCGCGAGCCTGCTGTCGAGCGCTACCCCGAGCCAGTTGTCGAGGAGGTTCCGGTGGAAAAGAAGCGCTCCATCTGGCCGTATATCGCCACCGGCATCGCCGGATTGGTCATTGGTGGCCTGGCGGTCTACGGACTGGCTGACCGTTTCGCCGGAGACGATACGGAAGAGACCGCCGTCGAACAGACGGAAGATGTCTCCCAGGAGCCCGAGACATCAGCGATGGACCCGACTCCACTTACCGGCGAGGCTATTAGTGGTTCGCTTGCTGTGGCACTGAACTACGCTGATGAGCCAGGCACTGTTGATGCCCGTAACGAGGACGGAACGATTGCCCGTATCGTGCCAAGCGGCGAAGGCACGAAGCTCTACCGCGTCAACGCGGACGTCACCAACAACGGCGAGCAGGACTTTGCCGCCCGCTGCGGCCAGGGTCTCAACGTGTCACTGATTGGCGTGGACGGAACCACGACTTCGACCCCGATGGAGAACGGCTGGAGCGCGGTCGAGAATAGCACTGACTGCAACACTCCGGTTGCGCCAGGGGCCACCGAGACCATCTCGTGGGTCTTCGAGGTTCCGGAGGACTTCGTCGGCTCTGAGTTCGTGTTCGCTGACCCAGCGCCGGGATCTGAGGAGGCGCGCCTGAGTATCTCTGACGTGCTCGGAGCCCCGGCGCCGGCACCTGCCGAGCCGGTTGCCCCCGCTCCGAATGCCGAGCCGGAAATCGACCCGGATGCCGCTCCGGCACCAGCGCCTGCTGATGCTCCTGCTCCGGTAGCGCCGGACGCGGGTGTTCCCGAAGCTCCGGCACCTGCTCCGGCACTGCCTTAAAACTCCCCGTCTACACACCTTTTGACGAGTTCAACGACTTCGTCGGGGATCGAGGAAGAAAGCACCTCGTAAGCGCGGTTGTACCGCCTTGCGAGGTTTTCTTTTCCTTCGGGCATCTTCCCGATAAGCCTGTGCTTCTGAGTGTTGTGTAGGTTGTCGGCGAGTTTGACCAGCACAGGAAGGGACAGTTTTGTCCCCGGCGCGACTCCGGCACCGCGGAGCTCGTCCTCGGTGAGCAGCGTGGGTGTGTCCCCCTGGCGACTGCCCGACTCCTGGGCTTGAACGAGGTTGAGGATGTACTCCTCGTAAGGCTGGTCACCTCGGGTAAGAGTCTCTACCGCCTCAACGACGGAGGGGTCTACGCCGGCGCCAGCGAGGTCTTGCGCCGTGGTGTCGCTGTCCTCAATAACGTCGTGGAGGATAGCAACGTGGCACGCTCGCTTACCGAAAATAGCAAGCGCGTTCGCGAGGTGGAGCGGGTGGGAAAGGTACGGGAATTCTCCGTACATCTGACCTTCGTGTGCCTTCTCTGCGATTGCAATAACGTCTGCTGTGTCAGCCATGCTCTCCCTTTCTTAGCGCAGGATCTCTTCGAGGAAAGAGAACTGCTTTTTGTCCTTGTCGATGGCCCTTTCCGTCGCCCGCTGGAAAGCGCATTCGATGCCTTTCCTCTGGATCGCCAGATCCTGTTGAGGGGCGCTCTTGGGAGCGGCCTCAAGCGTATTCAGTGTCATGCGAAGTCCTCCTTCTGAATAAGCGGGAAGAACCCGCTTGGCTTGATGATTTCATCCGCTGCGGATCTCGTCGCGAGAGCCGTTTCGATGTTCGAGCCGTCAACTTCGTTGACCCACTTCCGCGCCCCCTCGTGGGTGGCTCCCATTTGTACCTGCTTTGCTGCAAGTCGCATCCTGGCGACCGTCTCGTCGCAGTCGACCCACACACAGTAATCGATTTCCGAGGAGACATCCTGCCAGTTTTCGTCATCCAAAAGGAGGTATGATCCTTCTGTGACTACAACTGCTGCGGTGGGATCAACTTCGTGCTGCGCTGCAATCGGGTCGTGCATGACACGAGAGTACCCAGGTACGTAGACGGTGTCTTCGCACGACCTGATCCTTCTTAGCGCGTTGGCGTAACCGGCTATGTCGAACGTGTCGGGAGCCCCCTTGCGGGTGTGCGTCCCGGATTCAACGAGGATGTCGTTGGATAAGTGGAACCCATCCATAGGGACATATGACGCGGCTCCGGACATGGCCTCGTTGATTTCTGACACAAGCCTTTTTGCGAATGTTGTCTTGCCTGCGCCGGGAATGCCGGCGACTCCGATAATTACCCGCCTCGGCTCTTCGACGGCGGAGACGATTACGTCTTTTAGCGTCTGTTTTTCTGGCATCTCGCCTGCTCCTCTCTTTTCGCTTGAAATAGTACCAGGGTCGTTCCTCGGGGATAGGTTTAGCAACCTGCTGATACGACAGAAAATCAGCACTCAAAACTTCTGCGCCCCAACCAAACAAGGAGAAGGTAATTGATTCGCAAGGTCGCCGTCATCGCAGTCCTGTCCTGTTCGGCACTTATCGCCTCTGGGTGTTCCGCGGAGGATTCCGGTTCTCCCGAGACGAGCACCGAGACGGTGTCCGAATCGGCATCCGAGACGGGAGACAATGGCGTCCATCCCAGCGCAGCCGATAGTGCAGCACCGGTCGAACAAGATGCCAAGCATGAGCCGGAACCCGCAACAAATCCGGTTCCAGACACCGAGGCGGAGCCTCATCCGCACGGCTTTCCACCCGAGATTGACGAGTCGCTAGTGAGCGGATCGCTCCTTCGCGACGAGGTGCCAAACGAGGGGGCGGGGGATTCCGCCCCTGCGCCTTCTAACGAATTCAAAACCGACAGGAGCGTCCACGGCAATAACAAGGCCGACCTCACTCCGAGAGCGGTTCGCGTCGGGTCGTATGGCATATACGACAGAGTCATCATCGAGTTTTCTGGTACCGGGGAGCCCGGGTGGGACGCTGAATACCTTGGGTATTCGGTCAGTGGCGAGGCTTCCGACTCGCTCGCCTTGACGGTTTCCGGAACGCCGGATCGAAACGAGTGGCCGGAAGACCTTTCCCCGACTGGATTCTTCGACCAATTCTCTGGCGTAGTCAAGGACGTGTATTGCGCTGGCGCGGCCGGCAACGAGTCTGTGTGGACAGTGGAAACCTCTGGTGCTGTTCCGTACGCGGTGAAGACCTTGCAGAGCCCGCCACGGCTCGTAATTGATTTCAAGTCGTAGCGCCACCACAGCCACCTGTGTTTGCGGCGTGAAAACACCCCACGACGTCTCCAAGCGGACGTTCGTGTGCCCCTCGTGTGGGTACACGGACAACCGCGACGTTCATGCCGCAAAGAACATGTACCGCCTGGCTACGCCAGAAAATATCAAGAGAAATACGGCTGTGGGACGCAGCCAAACTCCTGTGGAGATGAGTGTAAGTCGCTTTGGAGAGGAACCGCAAGGCTCCTCGAAAAAGTGCGGTCCGTCGGTGAAGCAGGAAGCGGAACAGCCTTTAGTCGTTCCGTAGTTCACGCAGATTCAATTTGCAACCTGTGCGACCCTCCGCTAATCGACCTTGCGCCCTTGATCTTGCCGAAGTCAACCATGTTCTCACCAGAGAGCGCGCGAGTCGTAACACCACTCGTACCCACGGTGGGGATGTCGTAGGTGATGTCGGACAAGATGTCGACAAGCCTGTCCCTGGCGTTCATCGCCTCGGCATTGTCATCATCGGACCGCAGGATGATCTCCAAAAGCGCGCGAACTCGCTCATGGTGCCTCGGATTGATTGAGGACTTCATGTTCAACCTCGCAAAGGTCACCGCTTCGTCCCACGCCTCGACAGCCTTTTCGACAGCCCTGACGGTAGACCTGTCGGCCTCGGCTTCGAAGTCCATGGAATCGCAGAACTTCAAGTCCGCCGCGGTCATCGCTTCGATAAACGCTGCTGTGGCCGGGACGGAGGAATCGAGAATCGCAGGGGCGGTGAAAATGTATTCGCGCTGCGGGCCGCTAAACGTCACAGCGTTGGCGTAGGCAACGCGAACTTCGTTGAGGTCATCGAGCATGTTTTGGTAGGTGACAGTCTCTTCGGGCTCTTCCTCGGCTTGCGCGACCGGTTCCGCGGGCTTGCCTACGCCTGCAAGGGTCTCGTCCAGAGTCGGAGCCCCTCCCTTCTTTGTGATAGGCTTTTGGGGTCGCGCACGACTGACGGAATTGCGTGACGAGGTAGGCGACATTATGACAAAAGCAAGCCAAACTGCCATAGCGAGCGTCGCTATGGCACCCATGGCAACAAGAAACGTAGTTGGCATATCGAAGTAGGAAAACTCCATGTCAGCAGGACCGTTGGTGTCATCTACGCTCACGAGCGCGACTTGCCTCATCTCGCACGCCTCCCCCTCATTTACCGGAACAAGAATTTCGACATCTCCGCTTTCCTCTTCCGGAGTGAACTCCTGGACAACCTCTGGTCCGATCCATTTTTGCACCTCCCCGCCTACTCCACAGCCCACGCGGGAGGCAATCTCGACCGTCTGCCCTGGCTCGGCACCAGTGTAGTGGGCGGTGTGGTCGAGCACGTCCTCTCCCGAGACGGTAATCTTTTCGCCGTCCCTGGTGTCGAAGTCGTAGGACTCACCGTCCTGCCCGACAGCCGGCATTTTCGAGCCGATGCTCACGCTTCCCGTGTCGCTCTGGTTTCCCATCCCGATCCTCTCTGTACCACCGAGTCGCCCCAGCAGGGGCACGCATGGTCTTCTTTTTTCTGTCTCCGGAAAATGGTATCACGCTGGGTTTCTGTCGGAGGGAAAACCCGTCACGGCCTTCGGAATCGGCAACCGGAACGGAAGGCCAGCAAGGCCGCCACAGAACGGCACAAAGGCCTTGTCAGAAAGGGTGCCCCCACGGGTCCTTCCGACGCGATTTCCGCCCCGCCAACTCGATTCGAGACCCGTCTCGGTAGCGGGGTCGCACAGACTGACCCGTATCAACGAAATCGCTTCGGTCAAAGGCGCTTGACATATCCGAGGGACAAGAAAACATCACTAAAACAGGCTGGTTTCGCAATGTGCCGGGCAGGCTAACACAGCCGTTGAACGGGGGTGTGCGGGACGTGCGAAAAATGATTGCCCCAGGCTCGTTTCAAGATAGGGTATAAGGCCCACCCCTTCGCTACGAATTTTCGATGCGGAGAACGAGACGAGAGGATGATTTGACTGTGAGCTCCACGGATTACGAAGAGATTCACGCTCCAGAGCAGACTAAGCTGGATTTCCACGCACTCAATGCGATGCTGAACCTGTACGACTCGGACGGAAAGATCCAGTTCGACAAGGACAAGGAGGCCGCTCGCGAGTACTTCCTTCAGCATGTCAACCAGAACACCGTGTTCTTCCACTCCCTGGAGGAGAAGATGGACTACCTGGTTGAAAACAAGTACTACGAGAAGGAAGTGCTTGACCAGTACGACTTCGAGTTCGTCAAGAGTCTGTTCAAGCGCGCCTACGGCTACAAGTTCCGCTTCAAGTCGTTCTTGGGTGCGTACAAGTACTACACCTCGTACACGCTCAAGACGTTCGACGGGAAGCGTTACCTGGAGCGCTACGAAGACCGCGTGTGCATGGTTGCGCTGTTCCTCGCCGAGGGCGACGAGCGCTTGGCGGAACAGCTCGTTGATGAGATTGTCTCCGGACGCTTCCAGCCGGCCACGCCGACGTTTCTGAATGCTGGAAAAGCCCAGCGTGGTGAGCTGGTGTCGTGCTTCGCCGGTGGAACGAGAGTCCTCACGGCGGAAGGAATGAAGCCTATCGAGTTCATTCGCGTTGGGGACATGGTTGCGTCCTACGATGGCAAGTACCATGCGGTAGAGGCGACATCGTCACGAGCTGCCGATGAGACAGTGGGACTGTCCTTCGTCGGGTCGCCCCGGGAGATCGTCACAACCCCAAACCACCCATTCCTCGCCGCTGCGAAATCTTCCACTGCGACAGCGCACTCCGGTGATGGCGATTCCGAAAACCTCAAGTGGGTCGAAGCATCCGAGCTCTCCCCAGGGGACTTCGTCGCTCACTTCGTACCAGACGCTTCTGGTAGGGCGTGGGAGACTATCGACATGACCACGTATGCTGAAACGCACTGGGGCGGCGTTGTCGAATTCGAGGGAGACCTCTACCTGGAGACTATTGACAGGAAATCGAACAAGAAGAAGGGTCATAACCGCTCCCTCGGAACAAGGCCAGTTCCGTCTTCGATTAAGGTGAATGAGCAATTTGGCCGTCTCGTCGGCCTCTTCCTCTCGGAAGGCTACGTCCATTACACCTCCGGGTCCTGCAAGGGAATTAGGTACACATTCAACTCCGATGACACCGAACTGATCGAACAGACGATCAAGGACTGTGAGCATGTCTTCGGTTCGTCCCCGGTGTCGAACGTGAACAAGGACGGATCGACAAACGTGTCGGTGTGGTCTGGCGTTGTCGGCTACATGTTCGAGGACATCTTCGGTACGGGATTCGACGGGAAGCGCGTTCCAGAACAACTGGTGTCTGCCAACGAGGAGTTTCTCCGCGGGGTCCTCTTCGGAGTGTTCCGTGGGGACGGGTGCATGTTCTCCTCTGGTAACACGCTTTCGTTATCTAACCTCGGTCTTGCCCGCGACGTAAGGGATATGCTCCACCGCATTGGTGTTTTGTCGTACCACAAAGAGAGGGTCACCGCCTCTGGCAAGCCGGCCGGGGTGGTCAACGTCCCGAACTGCAACGAGGCTAACGAGTCATTTCTTCGATCCATCGGCAAGAACTTCCACAAGGTCTCCGCTCGCCATAGTGAGAATTTCGCCAAGTGGGTGGACGGTCGACCATGCTACAGGGTGAAGTCTGTCTCCGAATCTGCACCGGAGAACGTCTACAATCTCCAGGTCAGCGAGACCAACACGTACGTCGTTGAAAATGTCCACGTACACAATTGCTTCCTCCTGCGAACCGAAGACAATATGGAGTCCATCGGCCGCGCCATCAACTCCTCGCTCCAACTCTCCAAGCGCGGCGGTGGAGTAGCGCTGCTGCTGAGTAATCTCCGCGAGTCGGGCGCTCCGATTAAGCACATCGAGAACCAGTCCTCCGGTGTCATTCCGGTAATGAAACTCCTCGAGGACTCGTTTTCCTATGCCAACCAGTTGGGTGCTCGCCAAGGTGCCGGTGCTGTGTATCTGAACGCCCACCACCCGGACATCATGCGTTTTTTGGACACCAAGCGCGAGAACGCGGACGAGAAGATCCGCATTAAGACGTTGTCCATCGGCATTGTTGTCCCGGACATCACCTTTGAGCTCGCTAAGCGCGGAGATGACATGTACCTGTTTTCCCCGTACGACGTCGAGCGCGTCTACGGTATGCCGTTCTCGGACATCTCCGTGACGGAGAAGTACGAGGAGATGGTGGATAACCCGGAGATCCGCAAGAAGAAGATCAACGCCCGAAAGTTCTTCCAGACCATTGCGGAGCTTCAGACCCAGTCCGGCTACCCGTACCTGGTGTTCGAGGACACCGTCAACCGCGCACACCCGCTGAAGAAGGTCGGGCGTGTGAACATGTCGAACCTGTGCGTGACCGGCGACACGCTCCTCGCGACGGACTCCGGCTTGCGAACCGCGGCGGAACTCTACGAGTCCCAGGATGACATCAACGTTGTTACGGACAACCGTGCTCGCGAAATGAACCTCGAAGCGAAGTACGGAACGAAGGTCGTTGCGTCAACCAAGATGCACAAGACCGCGGAGAACGCCGAGGTGTTCCTGCTCGATACAATCGAGGGCTACCAGGTCAAGACTACTTCCTGGCACAAGTTCTACGTCAAACGAGATGGTGAACTTATCAAGATCCCGCTTGCTGACGTTGTTCCGGGTGACCGTGTACTAATTCAGTCTGGGGAAGGTGCTTTTGGCAACTCCGCTCCGAAGCATGACCCCTACTACCTCGGACTTCTCCTGCCAGGATCGGAGGATGGAAGATCGGATTCGGCTTCTATCAGGGGGTACGGAGACGACTTTATCAACAGACTGAAGAGAGGACTCTCCAAGAGGGGTCTCGCGGTTAGTGCGGAAGTAACAGCCGCCAGCGTCAAGGGGCATGGCGACCCCGGCCAGTACGAATGGAATGGCTGGGCAACAATCTCCAAAGCCAACGGCGAGAAAATGGAGCAGCCGAGAACAGAAGAGTGGAGAACTGTCTCCGCAGAAATTCTCTCGTCTGACCGTAATTCCCAGATCGAGTACATCTCCGGCGCTGTCGATGCGACCGAGCAGGTGGATGGGGAGGTTAGGATCGAGGTGCCGTTTTGGTCCACTCAAGACATGATGACACTTCTTGCCAACTTTGGAGTCGCCTCCATCGCGCAGGACTGGGGCGGCGTGACGGTGTCCGGCAATGCAGCCGAAGTCTTGCGAGGTGTCGCGGGGGACAAATCAGAGTTCCTCTCTGCGACGAGCAATTCCGGAGAGGGAGAACCCGGTTTCACCGCCGTCGTGAAGTCTATCGAGCCGGCCGGCGCCGAAGACGTCTACGACGTGACTGTTGAAGAAGGTCACTCGCTCATTTTCAACGGCATTGCCACCGGCAATTGCTCCGAGATTCTCCAGGTCAACACCCCCTCTACCTTGAACGAGGACTTGACCTACAGCGAGATTGGCTCTGACATCTCTTGTAACCTTGGCTCGATGAACATTGCCATGGCAATGGACTCGCCAAACTTCGCATCGAGCGTCGAGGCGGCGATTCGCGCTCTGACTTCCGTCTCGGACCAAACGTCCATTGATTCTGTTCCGAGCATCCGCGAGGGAAACAACCGCTCACACGCAATCGGCCTCGGACAGATGAACCTGCACGGATACCTTGGCCGCGAGCACATCATGTACGGCTCCGAGGAAGGACTCGATTTCACAAATGCCTACTTCGCCGCGGTGATGTACCAGGCACTTCGCGCGTCGAACAAGATCGCAACGGAACGCGGAGAGACATTCGACTCGTTTGCCGATTCGGATTACGCTGACGGGTCCTTCTTCGACAACTACGACCCGGGTGACTTTGTGCCGAGAACCGAGAAGGTCAAGTCGCTGTTTGCGAACTCCTCGATTCATACGCCTACCGCCGAGGACTGGGCGGAACTCAAGCGCGACGTGATGGAGCGTGGCCTTTACAACGCCTATCTCCAGGCCGTTCCGCCAACCGGCTCGATCTCGTACATCAACAATTCGACGTCGTCGATCCACCCGATTGCAGCCAAGGTTGAGATCCGCAAGGAGGGCAAGATCGGGCGCGTGTACTACCCGGCACCGCACATGGACAATGACAACCAGGAATACTTCCAGGACGCTTACGAGCTTGGCTACAAGGCTGTCATCGACACCTACGCCGAGGCGACGAAATACGTTGACCAAGGTCTGTCGCTGACGCTGTTCTTCAAGGACACTGCGACGACCCGAGACATCAACAAGGCGCAGATCTACGCCTTTTCGAAGGGCATCAAGACGCTGTATTACATCCGCATGCGCCAGATGGCGCTCGAAGGAACGCAAGTCGAAGGCTGCGTATCCTGCACGCTGTAGACCGCATCGGTTCACGAATCGACCCCCGCTCCGGAAATTCCGGGACGGGGGTCGTTTCGGTCTTATAGACGAAGGAAAGCGCCCCGCCCAATACGAGGACGGGGCGTTTACCGACCGCTGGTTAACTCTGCGGGTAGAGAGTGTTCGGATCGGTGCCGTACGGGAAGTGCTTCGTCATGTCGAGATCATCCCTGGTGTAGCCGTCTTCGTAGTAGCTCTGGTGGCCTCTGGTGTCCCAGGGTGCCTGCCAGTTCTCGTTGAGTCCAAGCTTTTCCATGGCGCTTCCGTCCGGGTCGTACGCATAGTCGGACGCTCCGGACTCGTAGAGGTTGATGGTGGCTTCGTCCTGGAAACCGCTGTAGGCGCCGAACTTGTCGTTGTGATCGGAGAAGAACATGACGGTGACCCAGACCTTTCCGCTGCCGTCAACGTACATGTCCGAGCCTGCGGCGGAGAAGCCGGTGCTAAGCATGCTCGCGTTGTGCCCAGAGTTGGAGTAGTAGAACTTCTCGAACGCCTCCTGAACAATCTGGTTCCAGTCGTCCTTGCCGCTCGGGTTCGCCTTCCATCCCGGAACGTTAACCGTCGCGATGATCTCTCCGGTGCTCCCATAGGACAGAGGGGAGTGGACGAGCTGCCCCCTGCGAGCCATCTCCTCGTTCCACTCACGGGCGAGCTCGTTGAAGTACGGAGCGCTGTAGAGCCTGTGCGTCCCAACGCCGTCTCGGTACTGGTTTACCATCTCGACAAAACCCGCTGCTGCAATGTCTGCCTGTTGCAGTGCGCTGAAGTCATCGAACTGGTACGACTGTTCGACCGGCTGCTCCGGCTCCGGCTCTGGTTCAGGCTGCGGCTGCGGATCGGTGAAGTCGTACTCGTTGTTGTGGTCCCAGTCCGGTTCAGGCTCCGGATCGGTGAAGTCGTACTCGTTGTTGTGGTCCCAGTCCGGTTGCTCCGGCTCCGGCTCCGGCTCTGGTTCAGGCTGCGGCTGCGGATCGGTGAAGTCGTACTCGTTGTTGTCCGGTTGCTCCTCCGGTTGTGGCTCCGGCTGTGGAATCCCGCCTTCGACAGGGCCGCCGCCAGATTGGGTGGTGACCCTCGGGTCGGTTCCCGGGTTGAAATACGCAGAGCGGTTCATGGCCTGCCTACTGCTGCCTTCCGGATAGGAAACCGCAACGCCCCTTGTGTCTGTGGGAGCAGACCAGGTTGAGTCAAGACCGAGCGAGCGTGTCGCAAAACCGTTCGGAGCGTAGGAGAGGATCTCTCCGTACGCGCTGTACATGTCGGAAGTCGCCTTGTCTTGGTACTGCGACGGGCTTCCGTATGCGTCGTTCATGTCGGTGAAGAACATGACGGTGACCCAGGAGGTGCCGTTCTCGTCCACGAATACGTCAACTCCGGCAGAGGAGAAGCCGATGTCAAGCATCTGCTCGTTGTGCCCGCCATCAGAGTTGTAGAACCTCTCGAACGCCTCGCGGGCGATGTCGGCCCACTCTTCCGGAGTCAAGTCCTCTGGCCGCTTGTTGCCGGGGGTCTCAAAGTTGGTGATGATCTCACCGGTCCACCCGTAAGAGGACGGAGAGTGGACAAAATTGCCGGTCTGCGCCATCTGGTGGTTCCACTGCAAGGCCAACTCGTTGAAGTACCCAGACCCGTAAAGCGGGTGAGCTCCGTTTGCCTCGCGGTACTGGTTGATCATTTCGACCAGGGCCGCTCCTGCGAGGTAGTTCTTCTGCTCGACGCTCATGTTGCCAATGGTTCCGGTCTCATCCTGTCCGGTCTCTTCCGATGGGTCGGGAGCGGACTCCGACGGCTCTGGATTCGGCTCAGGCTCCGCTGTTTCGGCAGGGTCTTCTGGCTCATCCGGGTACGGAGTCCATGGCTCAGGCTCAGCGTATGGATTCTCCCACTTGCTTTCGTCCCACTCCTCGTAGAGGTTCGCAAACCTGTCTTCAACGTCTGCGTACAGGTCTCCCATGCGGTCCTCGACAATGATCCCTGGCGGAGGAGGAGGTGCTGCCGGAGGCGCATCGGTCTCCTCCTCGGTAGGCCTGTTAGCGCTTGTCGGGGAGGTACTTGTCGTAGCCTTGGGCGTAGACGATGGCTTGGTGGTCGATGCGGCTGTGGACGCGGTGTCTTTTCCTGGCTCTTCCGGTGCTGATGACACCGCGGTGACCTCTGGGGTAGGTGCCGGGTCTGCTGGCGGTTCTGCCGGCGCACCAGGAACAAGAGACTCCAGGAAGGACATCGCGGCAGCGACGGCCTTGTTAAAGAGTGATTGCAGCATTTGCAACTTCTTCCTGTCTAGGGTGAAAAATTATGCACTATTAACTTAGTGCCGGTACTCCCTTTTCGAGTACCGTTTTCAGGATTTCGGACGGACGCAGGAACGCTCGAAAACGCAAGGCAAAACCGTGTCAATTCAATTTGACAAAGAGTTCGTATATCTATCTTGACTCTGTTCGGTAAGCGGGTTTTACCCCCGGGCTCCTAGTGCCCCTCTTTCCAGGCGGTCGAAATCTGGTCGCCAATGAACTTGGCGAGTCGCACCGGCACAGCGTTGCCGACCATTTGCTCGGTGTTGGTGCGCGAGCCAACGAAGGTAAACCCTGGCGGGAACGTCTGAATCTCGGCGCGCTCCGCAGTGGTGAGTGGCCTGGCCTGGGTTACCGGAGCGGAGTCGCCGGGGTGGCCTAAGTAGCCGGCAGGAATAGGCCTGTTGACTCCGCGGACTGTCGGTGATGGCTCGTCAATGGAAAACACTCCCCGACGTGCATACGAGCGCGGGTGGCGGTAGTAGTGGTCGGTTCCGAGACGGTCGCCAAAGTAGTCGCGGAGCGTCATTGGCGTGTCAGACTGGTTCTCCACTAGAAGCTCCATAATGTGCTTCGTCTTCGTCTCATCCCTGGAGCCGACGGCAATAAGGCGCTTGCGCGTCTGTGGCACCCCGCAGCGGTCAGCGTTGAGCACAATGGTGTCCACCGAATACCCAGAGGCGCGCAACGTGTCTAGGGCTCGCTGGTACGCACCGGCACCCTTTGCTCGGGCCACGTTCTCCATGACGAAGAACGGCGGCTCGAAGTACGAGACAACGTAGGCGTACTTCTCGGTGAGGTCAGCACGTTGTCCCTCTACCCGCTTGCCGGCCGACGAGAAATCCTGGCACGGCGGGCCACCAATAATGGCAGGAGTGCTCCGCGGATTCGAAGATGGGTTCCAGCACATGAATGGTCTCCTGCACGTCGCTCAGGTCGAGCAGGGTGCCGTCGTGGCCGAGGTTGGCGGTGTAGGTGTTCACCGCACACTGCCAGTTGTCGAAGCCGTGGATCACGTCGAAGCCTGCGAACTGGAAACCCAGCGACAGGCCGCCGCATCCGGAAAACAGGTCTACGACCTGCGGTAAGTCCGGGTCCGATTCGACCCCCGCAACGTTATTCCGCTTCGGGGCGAAGTACGCGTCCACAATTTCTTGTGCCCAGAGCGCGCCACCATTAATGTTCTCGCCCGTTTCCGCAGAGAGCTGGTTGCGCGAGTGCATAGTGCGAATGGTCGCCGGCGTCACGCCTAACAAAGCGGCAAGGCGCTTCACGTCATAGGGGCAAGTGGCCTCGCTGGGGCCAGAATTCGTCATACGAACAGCGTAACACAGGGCCACAAGCTGCAACGCACAGACACTGTACCGCGCCTGTGATCTGAAGGTTTTGAAACAGTTTCTTGAAACCTCCTCCACCACTGCCACCCCCCAAAGGAGGGGTGGGCGGTTTGCGGCTGCCCACCGCTGCGGTAATGTGACTTCCGAGAGAGACCACAACACAAGGAGAAGAAACCATGGTTGATACCAGCGCTTCCGTCCAGGAGATGCTCGACAGTGGCGAGTTCGTCAGGGAGTACGCGCTCCAAGTTGACCTCATCCTCGAGGGATGGACATACACGGGCACTGACGGGAGCCTTGTTTTGGAGACATCGCAAGCAGAGTGGGTCCCGGAGGGGTCGTTAGGCATGCTGGAGAAACGCGCGGAGGTTCGCTACCCCGCGAACGACGTTCGCATCGTCTCCCGAATCGCGCAGGCCGATCCGGACGAAACGAAGCGGTTCCCGAAGCGCTAGATGGTCACCAAAAGAGCCGAGGAGGTTGTTGCCCCTCGGCCTTTTCGCGCGCCGGAGTTGCCGTCGCCCGAAAAGAAGAAGCCTTGGCTTTCCCCATACCTAAAGGCTGGAGCTTTCACGCCGGTCTATGGGGCAAGTCGCGCTAGACAAAATAGCGGCCGTTAACCGGCTTGTACGGCACAGCGACAACGGAGGAGATGTTTACATCTTCTTCCTCGCCTGTACGGTCGCTAGGGGACATCTTGGCGCTGACGACCTTGAAGTGCATTTCACCGTCCTGGTCCACCTTGTAATCGTCCAGACTAAACTCGATGTCGATGCGGACGCGTTTCTTCTTGGAATAGAAGGTGAGTTCTTCAACCTCCTCCGCGGAGAACAGGTCGATGCTGCTTTGGTCCATCAATTCCTCACCATCGGGCAGGGTGATGAAGCAGTTGTAGTACTGGCGGGAGGTCTTCTTAATGTTGATGTCATCGATGAAATCCGAGAACTCCTCGTCGCCCAGGTTGAGCTCGAAGGCCACGGCACGAAGGTGGTCGTAGTTCAGCGGGACAGCAGCGGTGAAGCGCACTGCTGCCTCGATCTCCTCCGGCTTCGCGTTCGGCGCGTTGTCGGTCAAGAACTCTCGTACGTCGTCCTGACCGGGGTAGTTGAAGCTGATGTGGTAGTGGAAGCGGCCAGGACGGTTCACGAGCGGGCCGGAGAGCTTGTGCATGTCGTTCGCCGTCACGACGTAGAGTCGCTTCTTCGAGGACAGACCGTCGAACAACGGCAAGAACTGGTCCTGTGCGGAGCCGTCCTCGCCGTCGTTCGGGAAGACCTTCTCGAACTCGTCAAAGAGCACCATGCACTCACCAAGCATGTCGATGAACTCCGCGACGCCAGGCGTGTTGTTCTTCACGATGACAACGGGAAGCTCGAACTCCTTCTGAAACAGGTGCGCGAGCTCGCGGGTGGACATGGACTTGCCCATGCCAGGCGCGCCGGAGAACATCACGCCGAGGGAGCGGTCGAACTTGGGGTAGTTCCTGATGATCCGCTGGATCTTCTTCATGTGGTCGCCGTAGAACTTCTCTCGCGACGGGCCTGCGATAGCGTCGGTTCGCTCAACCCAGTAGCCAACCATCTTGCTGAAGCAAACCTCGTAGACACCCACCGGGAGATTGTCGTAGGCGACAACGTCCTCGCTGAAGAAGCGGAACTGGTTGCCGGTCCCAATGATCGTACTGGCCATGATTTTCCTCTCTGTGCTGCGAATTACACGTCGCGAGTATACACGAATCGCTCGCTCATGCACGAAAGACTCAGATACAGGAATCCCCTGCCTTTAGTCGTAGGGAGAACAAGGGCAGGTGATGGCGCGCCTGCGACCCAAACAGTCCGCACCCCGCATCGTATTCCGCGCCGAATACCCGACTCGGTCCTCGGGGCGTAATCCCAAAATCAAAATCCGCCGACTATTCGGTGAGTCGGCCGGTGCATTCTTGCGCCCATACTGTAACCTCTTGTGTTGTACGCAAACTTCATACATGTCCATACACTTGAAAGGACTCCACATGGATACCCGCATCAAAAAAGGCGCCCTGATGGTCTTGGGCGTCATCGTCATCTTCTTGGGAACCGTCGATTGGTTCGTGTCCAACCCGACTGTGTCTACGATCATGTTCGTGGTCGGCATTGCCATTATCGGTTACGCTCTGTTTACCACGGACAAGAGTGGCGGAGGTGAGCCCCGCCGCGGACAACGTGGCGGACGCCGTCGCGGTGGCCGAAACGACGACTACGACGATTTCGATGACTTTGCACCGGCTCGCCCCCACCCGGCACAACGTCGCGGACCGCGTCGCTAGGAGGTTGGACTCGCCATGGAGGAGAGGTCTTTGCGCGCGTCCAAGTTGATCCAGAAGGCAAGCCTCGGGCTCGGCATCACACTTGTCGTCGCCTGGGGCGCTTTTGGACTTAGCGACACATTTCTTGGTATCGGAATGGCGTTCATTGCCCTGCCAGTGTTCTTCCGCGCCTCGGACATCGAAGCGGAGAACGAGGCGGAACACGGACCGGAATTTGTAGACTCCGACGGCGGCATTCGCGCCGACAAGGAGTCGATTTCCCTGACTGACGAGCCGTATGACAGGGCAACTACGGACAACATTGCCCACCGCTCGTTTGATCCGCACATTGTCCGGGATGTCCGGCCAGAGAATGCCCCGCCAACGGAAGAGGGGAATCCGTCGTACGGCAAAAAGGCACCATTTCTCCCGGATCAGGGATAGAAGGCACCAACCCCGGCCAAGAGCCGGGGTCTTTTCTTTCCGTACCGGCATATCGGGTCGGGGGCCGGGGCGAAGAATGCGATCACGGGTATCGGAGTACTATCTCCTTGAAGACGCCAGACGAAAGAGAGGCAACGCAATGACGAGAACCAAGCGGCAAAAGTTGATCTCAAAAAGAAGAGCTGCTGGAAAACGGGCCCAAACGGCACCCTGTCCTCACCCAGAAAAGACACCGTTTCCCACCAAAGATGAAGCCGAAAGAGCTCTCGGTGCAACCTGGCGTGCCGTCGGCCGCTCCCGATACGCAGTGCGCGTCTATCACTGCGAATGCGGGACTTGGCATATGACTTCGGTGCCGCTTAGTAGAAAGCCAAAAAGACCCAAAATGAAGCGTTAGGTCAGCCTTGGATCAGCCCACGTCATGTGGTCGCTAGCGCTGTACCGGGAGAACCTGAATCCCTCGGGAGGCATTTCCTGTACCCCTCTCATATCCATGGAGATCGCTCGACCAACGGCTCTCCCAAGGCCGACAGGAACAGCGTTTCCAATCTGCCGGTATTGCTCTTGAACCGGGCCGGCGATCCAGTAGTCGAGAGGGAACTGCTGGATGACCTTGTACTCCTCGACACTTAAGGGACGAAGCTCTGTTGGGTGGCATAGGTCCGTCGCCGGCATCGTCGGAGATGTCACAAGTGTGGGCGATGGCTTAGCCCAGTCGAGCCTGCGGTAAAACGTCGTTCGTCCCCCAGAGGCGTTAAATGCCTTGCTCATGGCGACTGGCTGATCTTCTTCCGGAAGGTCGCGCCAATTCTGCCCTGGTCCGAGCTTTTCGAAGTAGCGAAGGCGCTTGTCCGAAAACTGCGTATGGTGGTGCTGCGTCCCGTTAGGTATGTCCGAAAATGCCTGTTCGACGTTCACCCAAGAGGGAAGTTCATCGCCCGACTCGCTATTCGTTGGCATAAGCCACGGGAGCTCGGAAGTGTCGCGTGAGGCGATGATAACCACACGCTCCCTGGTTTGAGGAACACCGTAGTTCGCAGCATTGTAGAGGTTGAAACTTACTGAGTATCCCATGTCTTCGATAGCGTCGAGGACTCGCGCCAGGGCACCACCGGTCACTGGCTCGCCACCTTCGTCAACGGGGAATGCGGCAGAAAGCAAGCCCCTGACGTTCTCAATGATCAAGTACTTCGGTCGGATCTTCGACGCGAGGTCGAGGTAGGTCATAAAGATATTCCCCCTCGGATCATCAAAACCGCGTCTAGCACCAGCGGTGGAGAAGGCCTGGCACGGCGGACCGCCGGCCATGACATCCACCTCGCCAGGGGCGAGTCCAGACATGTCCAATACCTGACCTGGAGTCAGCGAGGCTACATCTCCCGCGAGTGCCGCGGCGGGGAAATTCTTCTCTATTGTCATTCTTGCGAATCGGTTGTTTTCCGCATGGAACACCGTCTCGAACCCCGATTCGCAAAGCCCGAGATCCAAACCTCCCGCGCCGGTGAAGAAGCTCAGCACCGTCGGTTTGCCGCTTTTCGGCATGGCCTGCATGTCCCGCGGATGGTCTTTCGGTGCTCGGGTAAGATTCGCCGACTCGAGATACGTTTCGATGTCCGCTTCGGTGTACGGAGCGAAAGCGTCGCCACTTGGCACGATCTCCCCCGAATTCGTCAGTCGAGTTACAACAGAGGTACTTACTCCGATGCGTTCCGCGGCTTGCTTTTTCGTCATGTTCTCTGCCATGGAGAAGAAGGGTATCAGGACCCACCCCCGTTCAGGGTGACGCTCGGGCCAGGACGCTAGAATTGGAAGAAACGGCACCAAACACAAGGAGTTGAACACATGGGCCAGCCACTAAACAACGAAGCGCTACACAGGGTTGCGCGGGAGATCAGGGACAGGGGTCTTATCGGCTACTTCCGAACCGTACAATCACTGTTCCTCCTTTCGGAGGAGTTCTCTGACGAGTTTGTCGATGTCATCATTAGGCAGGACTGGCACGGCATGTTCGACAACGATGACAACTCGCTTGTCCTCCTCGTGTTTGACACAGATGACGTTGACGAGACTTACGCTAAGGAGGTCGTTTCCCGATGGGAGGAGATCCGTGAAAAAGCCCACCTAGAAGAAGACCCGTACAAGGTGCTCCAGTTCGTCTTTGACGAGCAGACGGACATGGTGTTTCGCGACATTCCTGGGATCTCGTTCGCAACCACTAAGCCAACCGGTGCGTTCTACCCTGCCACCGAAGACGATGCATTCCTGATTGACCGCGAGAAGGACGTAACCGTTCCCGCGGCTATCTCCGCCGCAGAGTCACTAGGCTAAACGCACGGTATTAACGTTGGTGTATGCTTACTTCCGGAACGGAAGGAGGTAGCTCAACGTGCTCGATACCCTTTTTGAACTTAGCGACGGCGAGCTCGATCTGCTCGACTGGGCATTCTCGGTCGGGGCTCTCATGCTGCTGTTTTTCTCGCTCTGCCTCACCGTCCAGGCAACCGCTGATTCCCTGGCGAAAAGGCTCCACTGGGGGTGGGCAGTACTGGGGTGGATAATGACGGTCATCTCAGTAGTCGCGCTCGCCTGCGCCATCTCCACCTAGCCAGGGCGTTTTGGCTGATTTGGTAACATTTGCCAAGACCAGCACATTCAACAGACGGGAACCTCAAAATGCTCACCGTTGAACCGGCAGAAGCCTTGTGCTCCGACGGGAGAAGTACAAGGCTTAAGAACGGATACGCAATCGCTAACGCCGACGGGGTCGGCTCCATCGGCTACGACCATGGGGTTGTCATGCGACCAAAGCGGGTACGTGGTGCCATCGACTCGCTTGCCGCTCCGATCTCCGGTGCGATTGCCGTTGCGGCAGGACTTGCGCTTTATAGGTCTACCGGGCAACTAGAAATCGCATCAGATACTGGCCTGGTCGAGTCCGCAGTGGAGACAACGCAGTATATTGCAGGAATCGGACTTGTCATTCTCGGCGCTGTCATGCTGGCGATCTCTGTAATCTGCGCTGTTGCCGGCCACCCCTTCCTGCTGTCTGAATCTACCGGGTTCAAGCGGTTCGGCAAGACAGAGTTCATTGAGTCCGAGAAGGATAGCGAGTCGCTTGCCGAAACGCTGGCAGTCCTTAGCGCTGCCGGCCGCAAAGACATTGCTAGGCAGACCATGTTCGTCGACCTCATGGGGGAGCCAAAGACCGTCGATGTCACCGACTTCGACGTGTTCTTGTTCGGCGAGGAGATACTTGATGATCCTGGTGTCCGACTTGTTTCCGGCGCGGAACTCGAGTCGGGGATCGCACCGAATATCGAGACGGAGATCCGACAGGAGCCTGCCGGCATCGAGGCTACAGCCTCTCGTCCGAGGGGTGGGTCAACGAGGTGGTCTGGACAAGTCAGTGATGCCTCCGAATGGTTTAGCACCTCCCCGTTCGATAGCCTCGGGGCTCCCCGTATCAAGACCGTCGCTCACGAGCCCCAGCGTAGTGTCCCCGAAACTCTCATTGGTATTCAGGCGCTCTCTGGACTCGATCTGTCCTTTGGCCCGATGTGGTTTAAGCCAGATACAACCGAGGTTGAGGCGCTCAACTTTGAGTCCGTCTCCTCGATGTTCTCCCCTACCACCGGAACTGACGTTGTCCGCTACGCCGGTGGTCCGATGTCAACGGAACTCGCCTACATCGTGCTCGTTTCCGCGGCGGCCCGTGTGAGGTTTATCGCCTCGGAAGACGGCGAGGTGTTTGAGGTGTTCCCCCGCGAACCGTCTCGGAGATCGAGGCGCAGACCCGATACGGGATGCCGCGGCGAGGTTCGTCGCGGAAAGTCCTCTGACATGCTCGCACTTCCTCCTGCCCCGGCAAGGACTGGCCGGCACCGCGGGTGGTGGCTCTAAAACGCCGCCCACTCTCGGTCATCACCGGGGTCAACGAGCGTCTCGAACCGTTTGAAAAACTCCTCTTGATGGCGCGGCGTGTCAACGGTCATCAGCCAGGTTGTCGAGGTGACTTCCCGCATGTCTATTCCCGCCTGGATGTACTCGTCATGCTTCGACACGTCTCCGTAGCCTGATACGACCGATTGGTAGGTGCCGATTGTTCCCATTCGCTTGCGCGCTACGGCCTCCGGGACGAGGTCGTAGAACGACGGCCCGATGGTTGATCCGTCGAGGTCAATAAGTACAACCTCGCCTCCGTAGGAGATGACGTTCGATAGCTGCGCGTCGTTGTGCGCAACGCTTTTCGGCGCAGAGGAAAACGCCTTGTGCCATGCCCGCGTCCGCTTTTCAAGAAGCGACTCTAGACAAGACACGATACTCTCGTCCACCCAGTCCGGAGCCTTGGCGAGGCGCTCAAAGCCCCGGTTCGGAAGATCGTCGGGGTCAGCGTATCGAATTCCCGAGTCGGAGTGCGAAACGCCATGCAGCGCCTTGAGAGCGGCTCCTAATCCCTCTCCGGCACTTGTACCCTCAATAGCGCTTCCAAGCGGCCACAGCGTCGCTGAGAGGGTATTTCGCCCCGATTTTGACACGGCCACAACTTCGCTTTCCGGAGCAAGTACCGGGGCGCACTTCGAAGCGAAGATTGCCGTTTCGAGGTTGCGGCGCACGCGAGTAGGACTGAATTTGTTCGACACCCGCATGACGTGGGCGCCGGCGATGTCGTACACCCAGTTCGTGCCGCGCCTGATAAGCGACATTTTCTCCCCGGAAATACCAAGTTGGGCAGCGAGGTCGGCAAGTTGGGCTCGGGTCGGTTCGTCGTTCATGCAACATCAGTTTACCGGCCAGGGATTAACCCGGAGGCGTTTTTCTTCCGCCGTCGGGGATCTCGATGCTAACGTGTCTCTTGCCGATTGGTTGCGGATACTTTCGGCAAAACGCCGCCTGGCTCCTTTTCTCCTCTGGGGGCTAGCGCGGCACCCTCTGGGATGGAACAAGCCCCGGAAGCGAGACGCATCCTCTTCCCGCTTCCGGGGCACTTCTATACCCGGGAGAGGGACATAGAAGACACAGGTAGAATCGCCAATGCGTCGCACTGGTACTATCGAGCCAGAAAACGAGGAGGGCAGACCCAATGGCGCTATCCGCGAAGGTCAACGGGAAGGTTGTCATCGCACCACTTTGCGACGACGAAACATGGGAGGACATCCGCGACCTCTCCCGCCAAGACCACGAGGCGGTCGTGCTTTCTGGCACCGGAAAGCAGTGCTACCCAAGAACGTCGTCGATGGGCCTCAAGCACTTCGTCTCGCGCGCTGGTGAGGCAGGCGGACCAACCGAGAGCTCTACCCATGAGATCCTCAAGTTCTTCGTCGCCAAGGCGACTGTCGAAGCAGGCTGCAAGACAGAAACTGAATACCCAATCGGAGACACCAGATTTGCCGATGTAGTGTCTTCGTCACCGTCCGGACCGGTCGCCTGGGAGATAGAGCTCGACAACATGAGGCGCGAGTATTACGAGACGGTTGTCGCGGAGAATAGCGCCGCGGGATTCGAGACGGTGTTCGTCACGCCGCACACGAGGTCGTTGCCGGCCGGGATAAAAGGCATCTACGTTCCGATCAGCAAGAGGAACAAGCCTGGGTCGATTTCAGACATAGGATCGCTAGGAGGGGCAGGGATGAGTCTCAATGGACACATCAACGAACCGACGGGGACGGTCGCTGATGTGGCCTCTCGCATCGCCACTTGCGAAACGATCACCGAAGCGCCACGCGATGCGGTAGTGGCGCACATGCGTCCGTGCGAGGGATGCGGCAGCGCAATCACGCTCTGGAGAAAGGGCGCTGCGCTGTTCCCCTCTGGCGACAGGAGGTACATCAACGCTCTGCTTATCGACCTTTCTGCCTCCTCGGAAGAAGTGTGCTCTGACGAGGCGTTTGAGTTCTTGTCCGGGGTCGCGGCCGAAGGGAAGATCCCTCCTCCGGGGATGCCAACCGGCGACGGGCCGTATCTGGGGTGCCAGGAATGCGGCCTCGTGTCGGGGCTTGATGACTCCGTGCCAGATGACATCGACTTCGGGTTCATACTTACCGACAATATCGCCGACGAGGGAGTCAAGCGGTGGGGGATCGCGCCGGATAACGCCTCGATATTCGTCACGAGGGACGAGATATACGCTGCTTACAATGCGATAAGGTACAGCGGGGACGGTCCTGTCCGAGCCCTCCGCTGACGTCCACGGGTGCTGGTCAAAAAACGCCCCGCCTGTTAAGGCGGGGCTATTTGGGTGGGTTGCCTCTAGCGGATGTCCTCCACGCCAACGTGGATGTGATTGCTGGAGCGCGCGGACGTGGTTGCGTAGGCACCCTCAACCCAGACGGAGACTTCGCTGCCGGCCTCGGGGGTGAACCGCATGATCTCCCACGGGTCATCCTCGTTGGTGTTGTCCTCCTTGGCGACAAAGACCGAGGTGTCGGCGGGGATCCAGAACGTCTGGCGCTTTCCTCCAACGTTCTTCTGGAAGTAGAACCGGGCACCCTCCTCGTAGTTGCCCATACCGTCCAGGAGATCGTTCGAGGACTGCACCTTCTTCTCCAGGTTGTTGATGTAGGACTGTGCCCACTTCGGCAACTTGGAGATCTGCTCTGGGGTGGGGTTCTGGTTGGCGGCCATTGTCTGTTCCTCTCTTAGTCTTTTGTGGTCTACGAAGAACAGTAGCCGGAAAAGAGGAGGGTATCTACCCGGGGGTAAAACACGGGGGTAACGAAGACCCGGCTAGCAGTATCCGACAACCCTCGCCTTGCCAGCGATCTCCTTGATCTTTTTCGTGTTGGGGCTCTGCGACATCGCACTGACAAGCGCGTAGACGTTGCACCCGTAGAGTCCGGCGTTTTGGATGCCGTTTAGCTCAACAACCGCGGGGGTTCGCTCGCCGTTCTTCTTCGTCATCATGCAGGCATCGACAACGTAGTCGCCGAAATATCGCCCGCTCCCGTTGATCGAGTCCACGACACGCTGCACGAGACGGCACTTCGCGTCGTGGAACGGAGAGGAATCCACTACGGAATCGTCGGTGTCCTCGCCCCTGGAGAACTCCCTGATGCCATGGTTGAGTTCCCTGCCAACGCCGCTGTCATCGAATTTGGGAACGTCGGAAATGATTCGTCCGGAGTAGGTGACGATCCTGCCGTTAACGACGAAGAACCGCTCCTCCCACTCCATTGACACGTCCTCCTGGTAGACCATCATCGGGAGCATGTAGATAGGGCCATCGAATACCTCCTCCATGATGTGCCCAGTCAGGCTCGAAAACGCCAAATCGTCAACCGTTTCGAGATTAGCCCGTCTTGCCACACCCTTGGACACAGTCTTTGCAAAGATCGACGTTCTGCCGGCGCAAAACTCTTCGAGAGAGGTGTCCTTCTCCCCTCCTGGGCGGGAATACAGCGACTTCTCTTCGTCGCTGTCAACGGTGCCCCATGCAATGTCTCGGTTGAGGTAGGGGTGGATCTCCTCTTGGGCAAAGTAATTGTCCACGAGACTGTTGCGAGTGTACATCTCGTAAGAGCGAGGGATCGGGCCAATGATGTCGCACTTGGACAAATCGGACAGCGGAACACCGTCGCTGGACGTGTCTCCGATAAGGTGCCCTCGTAATTCCTCACCGTCCGCGGGGATCGTTGTCGCGTCGATAATGTACACATCGTCATAGGCGAACGTGGCAGCGTGGACGCGGGCCGCGTCCTCCTGCGAGTCCTCCAGGTCTGCCGTTTCGTCAACCGCCACGAACATCGAATCGAGAAGAGCCTCGTCGGCATCCGGGTGAACGCTCACAAGGCCTCCGCCGACAGACTTGTGGACGAACACCGCGGCGAACTTTCTGAAGTCTTCCGCAAGCCCCTTGTCAATTGCCGCCTGGCGCACCGAGGTGGGGAGGAGGTCAACCGTTCCGTTGCTCGACACGAGGCGCGCTACGTCATCAGGAATCCATTCGCCGGACTCGGGGTTTTCCGGCTCCACGTCGCCAAGAATGCCTTCCCTAGCGAGGATCATCTGCGACAGCCTCGGTTGCATATCCCAGCCCTCTGCCAGGTAGTCCTCGTCGCCGATTTCCTGCGACATGCCCGCGAGCGCCTCCCGAAGCTTGATGTCCTCGTCAAACACTTGTCTGAGCGCAGGTCCAATGAACCCGTTTTCCAGAAGGCCGGCGCGGTAGACAACCGCGGTCGCAACGGAATCAGACTCGAACTCCTTCGCCAGAGAGAGCATCGATCTGTTGAGCGTGTCGTAGATGTCGAGGAACCTGTCTAGCCAGCGCTGAGCAGCCTCGTCCTGTCCTTCTGGGGTATCGAGGTCAGTGTCGGACACCGCAAAATCTTCGACGTGGTCAACCCACTCCTGTATGTAGCGGACCGTGAACATGATCCGCTGGTAGGCCATTTCCACACTCGCAGAAATGCGCTCGTTCGTTGCCTTGACCTTCGGAAGGCCGGGTGAAGCGACCACTTGTATTCCCTCTCTACTTGCCGTGCAGGATCTCTGACATGCTGGACTTCGCCATGCCGGCTATCTTAGCAGCCTGCGAAAGGCTCATTCCGTTCCGGGTGGCGGTACGGGCCTGCGTGTCGCGTGTACGTTTCGCGGCCCTTCTCTGCTCTTCCAATTGGACCATCTTCTGCTCCGCTAAAACCATGGCCTTGGTGTAGTCGTAGCCGGCACTTCGGACGGGAACTTTGCGACCGCCTCGACGTCGCAAAATGCCGTGGATGGTTGGGGTGCTATAACCGAGCTCCTTTGCGATGGCAGACTTGCTCATGCCTCCGGAGACGTGAGCCTCGTACATTGCCATGGCCCGGTCCTCGGCGGCCCTGGCGGACCTTTCTTCGACGTCGCGGTAGTCATTGACGGCGTCTACGAAATCACCAGCCCCGCCAAGCTCGTCAACGATGGCGCCGGCGCGCTGGAGCCTGGACACCGCAAGGCGATACGAGTCGTATTCCGCAAAGGTAAGCGGCGCGGAAACCGGCCCGAGGACGTCCTCCGCCATGGACAGGGCCGTCTCCGCGGTGCTTTCCGGGAACCGAAAGTAGTCCACCAGGGCCGCGACGACGTCGGGTCGGGCGTACTTTTTCTCTGTATCTGACATTGTGCTTTCCTAACTCCTCGGAACGCCCGCGGTGTCGAGGACCTTCTTGTCCATGTCGATAATGTTATCGCGGGTGCCGATGATGACCAAGTCGCCGAACGCGACGGTAATCGTCTCGGGGGTTACCGACACGTCGGCCGGAACGCCGATAGCCGACACCTTCTCCCATTTTGCCAGGGCGGTTTTGTCCACGTCGATAACACTGCGGCCAGACTGGGTCCGAGCGTCATCCTTGGCCGCCTGGGCCCAGTGTTGACGTCCTCTCCGCCTTCACGGACGGAGATTCCTTGTTGTTTACACAACAAGAGGTAAGCCTTGGTCTTTCGACCGCAGCCCTTCGTTTAGGGACAACGCAACGTCCTCACGCGGTCCTTGTTCAAGCAAAGCAATTCCTGCATTGCGAATGTTCTTCGCGGCGTTCATGTCCGCATTTTCACTATGCCCGCACGCAAGACAAGTGAACTCGGCTTGCGTCTTGCGGTTTTCCGGCTCCGTGTGGCCGCAGACAGAACACCGCTGGGAGGTATAGGCTGGTGGACACAGCACCACCGTCGTTTTGTCCACCAGCCTAGTTTTCAGACCACCCCATGCAGAGCCGAGAATAGCCCTGTTCAGTCCACGCTTCGCAGCCTGTCCGTTGGGGAGGTACTTTCCCTGCTCGTCTTGCTTCGGCGCAGCGCGCTTCGTCATGTCCTTGACCTTAAGGTCTTCCAACACGACGACGTCGTAGGTTTCCGCAAGGAGTGTGGTTGTCTTTTCCAACCAGTCCTTGCGCTGGTTTCCGACCCTGAAACGAACGTCAGCCATTTTGTCGAGAACCCTCTTTCGGTTTGCTGAGCCCTTGGCTTTCGCGCTCAGCACTCGTTGAAGCTTTTCGTACCTGGCCTGCTGTTTCTTGGACTTCGGCGCTTGAAACCTTTGACCGTCGCTTGTCATTGCCGTCACGGCAACGCCGCGGTCAATGCCGACGACACCCTGCCCTGTGGTTTTCTTCGGTCTTGGCGGTGTCGTGAACGAGACATGCCAGCGGTTGTTCCTGCATGTAATTCGTGCCGACTTCGCCTGCTGAATGTCCTCCCACTTCACCGACAGCCTGA
>ERZ1029884.32-NODE-32-length-35168-cov-110.567425_pt1 | contig 35168 bp, 34 predicted proteins | sample MGYA00519233_ERZ1029884 | MGnify/ENA primary metagenome ERZ1029884 (study PRJEB33666, sample SAMEA4610931) | skin metagenome | biome: Human-associated habitat; feature: Malodor aspect; material: skin | place: Philippines | collected 2015-08 ...
CAACTTTGATAGTATGCCCACTTACTTTTGTTGGTAAATCTTTAATATTTTCCCATGAAGGATTGATTGACACTCCGCTCCATAAATCAAACCCAGTAACTAAAATTTTCATATTTAGCTAACCTCCTTAATATAATCTTCAATTTCGTTTCTTATAGGGATAGGATTATTTGTTGTTAGATAGTCTTGTGCAATATTGTTTGCTTTACTATTTGTAAATGTAGCAACTGATTGAATACCATTAAATCCGACTTTAGAACCTAACGCTGTTTGAGAAAGCACTTTATTGATGACACTCAAATCTCGATTAGTAGATGTGATAAGTTGTCCTAAATATGCAGCCTGTAACGTATTCATTTGATAAACGTCATTTGAGTTTATAAGTGTAGATAGTTTTATATTAGGTTGACTAGGCGTATTAGTAGAGTTACCACTTAATTTAGCATCTACATACTGTTTAATAGCATTGTCAACATATTGTTGAGTAGCGTAGTTGCTTGACGTATTTATATCTAATGTAGCTTTTTTCCAATCAGACCAAGTGTCTGCTTTATTTTTAATATATATATCTGATGAATTAAATGGAGAAAATTCTATTCTTTGAACACTATCATTTAATCGCTTATAAGTTATATAACCATAATTAGTTACTCCATTAGGTAAATTTACGCCTTTAGTAACATAATAAAAACCAGTAGTTAAGTTATATTCTTCTATTGCACTAAAATCAGTACCATTTAAAAGTAAAATATTTCCTTTTGAATCAGTTAATCTTACTTTTTGCCAATTAGAAAAATCTGGTAAATCTACCGTAGAACTTTTTAAATCTTCTAATTGTTCAGGAGTAAAATCTTCATACGTGAAAGGGTCTCCTTTATCTCCTTTAGGACCTTGTAAACCTTGTATTCCCTGTGGTCCTTGTGGACCTATTTTTCCATCTACACCGTCTTTTCCATCTTGACCTTTTAAGATGATTGTTTTTGTACCATCATTAAAATATAATACTGTGTTATCATTGGTATCTCTTTCTGTTTTTATTATCTTAATGGATTGTCCGTCTTCTCCTTTAGGACCCTGTATCTTATCTAATGTTTTCATATACTCTTCTACTGATTCTATTTTTTGATATAATTCTTTTTTTAAATCATCAAAGTCTCTAATATAACTAACTTTAATATCACTACTCATTTGATTAATTAAAGCATCTTTTACTTTAAAATCAAACTCACTCATTACTACTGTGTCGTCTTTTCCATTTACGCTAATATATACTTGTCCCAAAGCAATTGCAGTTGAATTAGGAACACTTACCGCTTTAAGAAAATCAGTCGGAACAGTTGCTCTTAATATACCGTTTAACTCGTCTACAATTTCTAAATCCTGTACTGTAAAAATACTGTTATCACTTTTTGCCATAAATACTACATAAGCGTTTACATGATTTTCACTTAATAATAATGGATAACCATTTTTTGTAACCTCAAAATCAAGAGTAGCTGTATTAATATCAAGATTATAAAAGAGAACGTCTAAAGAAGACGTTACACTTAATTTTGGTTCATCTTTAAATTTTAATTGTGTATTTTTATAAATTCCATCCATTTACTTGAATCCTCCTTAATTTTTGTGTATAATATCATTACGAGCATCATATGCTGCTGGTCTGTTTGGATAAATTTGTTCAAATGTTCCTTCTTTTTGGTTCCCGTATTGTGTAGACGTGAAAATTTGAACAGCATTGTGTGAGTGACTAGGTGTAAATGTTACGTTGAGGATTAAACTTCTAATATAAGTATATCCTTCTCCTCTGAACACTTCTACTGTAGGCATAATTTCGTTCGTACGTTTTACACCCGGATATGGGTCTGTTGATGCTTGAATTGGTGCTATTGCATGAATTGGTATAGTATGAATCCCAGCAGGTAATGTATGTTCCACTAGGAATAATTGTCGTCTTCTTGATTTACCATTACCACTAAATGGATTATAGTTTTGAACAACACTTGGATTCACTCCAAAAGTTGTGTCTTTAGTTAATTCTACTGTAATAGAACCATTCAATTCACAAAAACCATTTGCTAATGTTTTAAAGCGTTGTTGCGTCATTAATAATCTTTGATATTTTGATGTTGCACTTAAAGTAAGTTTACGTGTATTTGCACCGTTATATCTATCATTATAAACAAATGCTTTTGCAAATGGTTCGTTTGATGTTCTTCCTAAACCAATTTCTGAAAAACGAGCAGCTTTAAGAATTAAGTTTCCTAAATAATACATTGAGCGTTTCATTTCTCCAACTCCACGTCTTTCTCCAGCACGACCTTCATATACTTCTGGAAGATATGATGAAATATCAGCATTAATGCCTACCCAGTTAGAAAATGAACTTAATGTACTTGAACCCCAAGTTACATAATCTCCTTGTTTTGACATATCTTTTAATGTTTGGAATATTTCATTATTTTGTTGATTCGCAAAACGTGGATAGAAAACACAATAATCTGATACTTGAGATACAATATTGTGGCAATCAATGTGTGCTACAACACCAGAGTAACTTTTAATAAGATCTCTCATATTTTTTGTTTCTTGTTCAGAGAATGGTTTTATACCTTTAAAGTTTGATGCTGATGGATCTGTTCCTCCACCATTTTCCCAATAATAATCAAAGTTTCTATTTAAGTCTACATTGTTTACATTTTCACGATTATCATTTGCAAATCCATGTGGATTCACAATAGGCACAAACACCATTCTAACATTTTTTCTTAAATAAGTAAGTTGAGGGTATTTATGCCATTCATTTACAACTAAATCCATGAATTTACTCAATGCAAAAAATGCTGATTTTTCGTTACCATGAATACATGAAGTAACAATCATTGTTTTAGAATAATGAGCTGGTTCAAAAGTATAACTATAAACATTGTATTGTTGAGATTGATCGTTTCCAATTTTTCTTTTTTTCACATAAGAATTATCAACAAATTTATCCCAATATACTTTCAAATTAGTATCTGGATCATCAGTTGATGGTGTTTCTCCTCTGCCTTTTACTGCTGTTGATGGTGTAGGTGGATAAAATAGCATTGTATTATCGTCTTCCACGCTCTCTAATATTCTCTGTCTATCATCAATACCTTCTATATCATAACGTAATCTGTCTGATAATAGAGGATGAATAGTTCCATCAATACCAACCCTTGCATCTATAACCTCTTGTGTCCCATCTCCAATAGCTCCTAAAATAGCATTTCTAATTCTTGCGTCTTGATAAGTTAATTCTTTTTGTACAGTAGTTTTCATTTTTTTAGGAGTAATGTAAGTGATTTGTTCTGCTTTATGAGCTTCCTTATCATCATGTACATGGTGGTTAAAATGTCTCATTGATTCATTGTATTGTTCTAAAATTCTTTTAAAATTATCTACTGTTTTATATCTAAATTCATGTCCTAAATCCAATGGAAAATCTAAGAATAATCTCATTTTCTTCTTCCTTTCTAGCTTGTTGTATCATCAAAATTTTCTTCTGTGTTATTGGAACTTGTATCTAGTGTCTCTGATGAATGTAACATACTTTCTAATTTTTCTATCCTACCTTCTAATTTTTCGATTGTATCTTCTAATTCTTTAACTTTTTTATTTAAACCATCATTACCAATTTGATACCATTCGCCCCAACCTGTAGTTCCCATCATATTTCTAGTGTAGATTCTGTTTTTATTATAGGGCATAAACATTGCCTTTTTATAAGTATTACCTCTAGCAAAAACTAATAAATAACCATTATCATTTGTTTCATCTGGAGAATTAATAGGATTATTAATATAATAGAAACCAGTTTTATCAACCTTATCCATAGCATCCATATCTAAATTTTCAATTGATGGAATAAAGCCATCAGAATCAAATAACGAACTTGTATCACTATTGTTGCTTTTAATTAAAGTCCAACCAGTCCATCCAGTATCTTTACCAACTTGATGTCTTAAATAAAATCTATTTCTATTAAAAGGGATAAAAATGGCTTGTTTATATGTTTTACTTCGTGCTATAATAATAATGTAGCCATTGCTATTAGTTGATTCTGGGGAATTTATAACATTTTTTGCATAGTAAAATCCTGATTTTAAGAACTGTTCCATAGTCTCTAAATCAGCATCATCTATAGCTTGAATATACCCTTTATCATCAGAAAAATTGTCAAGAATGTTTAAATTTACACCCTTGACAGCTTTCTTATGAGTGACAGGAAGGTATTTGTTTCCGTTTTCATCTAATGAATATCTAATATCCATTCATATCACTCTCCTTCAATTATTACTGTATCTACTGTATCAGAAGTTATTTTAGTAATTGCTTGTTTATTTGTACTTGTAGATATGTTATTAATTCTTTGCAATCTTGTATTGATAAGTTGTTGGATTCTTAATAAATCTGTTGCTGTATTAGTAAACTCAATTTCAGCACTTTCAAGAGAAGTTCTATGAGGTATAGTCATTTTAACTACTTTTAAATCTACATTAAAATCAAGTGCTTTATGAACAAATCTAACTTTACTATTTTCTTTATATCTGTTCCAACCTGTATAATTTGTAGTAACCTCTACAGTTGGCTCATCATCAAGAACCATTGCTAATTTTTCTTTAAGCTCTGATTTACTTGTAATTTTTGAATCAAAATATATTGGTGCTTCTTTATGTCCAAATTGTTTATATTTTGGAGATTTATAAACAGCATGAGTTGAATAAATTTCTGTTAAATCTAGTTTGGGTTTAATTATAAATACTTTTGCTTTTTCAGTTCCAATATAAAGTCTTGAACGGTATTTTCCATAGTCTTTTCCTTTGACTTTACCTTTTAAGACAATTCTAATTTTATGCTTACCTTTTTTCATACTAGAAGCAATCTGTATTTTTTTCTTGTCGAAATCTTTACCATATGTGCTATATATACCTACTGATTTATCATCTATAAATACTTCTGCGTTTCCACCTTTACTGTTTTTAACCATAGTCCAAGTTAATGATTCACTACCGTATTTACATTCAATCTCGTACTCAAAGTAATCTCTAACATCATTTAAGAACCAAGTTTTATAATTTTTATTAAGATTACCATTAAATGTTAAATCCATTGATAATATAGGGTCATATTTTTTCTTTGTTTTTGGTTCTTTTAATTTTTTACCATAACCTTCAATGTATGTTTTCAAGTTATTAGTTTTAGTATTTACTTGAATCTCACTACTGTTGTATTTGTAAATAATTGGTTCGTCTGATTCTTCATAATAACTATTCTCGTCATATATATAAAATCTTTTATTATCGGCAAAATAAATATAATTAAATAGCTCTGAACCTTCTACAAGATATTCAAGAGCATTTTTACCACCTAATTCACTAATAGGAACAAGTTGGTCGTCAAAGTCTCCAATAATTTGATATTCAAAATTGTTTTCATTATGTGCAAAAGCATAAGCTACATACTCATAAATATCATATGTTTCAATTGGTGTTTTTACACCATCATTATCTTCTTCATAATAGTCACTATCTGTAAATCCATCATCTGGATTATCCGTACCTGTAGAACCACTATCTGAATCATCACTTGAATTTTTTGGATGAAAATTATCTTTTATCCATTGTGTAGGGTCAAATGCTTTGCCATTTCTTCTCATTTCATAATGTAAATGAGGACCACTAGAACGACCTGTGTTACCCGATTCCCCTAAGTAAGTTCCGGGAACAACATCAACTGTGCCTGTCTTAGCAAGTTTATTAAAATGTCCATAAATAACTTCCATTCCATCAGGTGTTGTAATCCATACGTGATTACCAAATCCATTACCATTGTCTGGAATAAATCTTGCTGAACCTGTAACCGTTGAATAAACAGGGTCGTACACATAATTATAATCTAATCCAAAGTGAGCTGTAGCAAAAGGATAACCAGCGTTCGCTGCTTCTTGAGCTGTGGAATAGAATCCAAAGTTTAAACCTTTAGACGTATCTAACCAAGCACTATTATGCGTGTAAGAACCTCCACCACCTAAGATAGGAGTTATAGATTCTTTATCTCCTCCTGTTGTTACAGAGCCACCACCATTATTGACATATGTTTTTACCCACCACATTGGGTCTATACTATCTGGATGATTATATAAATAACCTTTGCCTTTATTAATTTGCCAATGTAAATGAGGCCCTGTTGAATTTCCTGTTGTTCCTGTATATCCAATAAGTTGTCCAGCTTTAACTCTATCTCCAACATTTACTAATCTTCCATTAGGTTTTTGGTGCATAAATATATGAGTATAGTTTGAACCATCCCATATCTGTGTCTCATTCCCACCTCCATAAGGAGAGAACCAAGATTGAATAACTACACCATCAATAGGGGATAATATTCTAGTACCTTCTGGAACAGCATAATCCATTCCAGCATGACCTGTAGAAGTCCATCCTCTTGATATTCTCCATCCTTTATAAGGGTATATTGCTCCACCACCACTTGTAGTAGGAGCTTGTTCTTTAGTAGCATATTTATCATAATATTGTTGAGCGTAAGTTACACGTCTTGCTTCACGTTGTGGGTCATCTGCTGAACGTTCAAAATATCTATGAAAGTTTAACGCTGCACTTTTAACAGTAGTTGATGCGATTAATTTAGAATACGCATAAGATTCAGTAGTCATTAACTCATGCCACATGAAGTCTAATTGAGTATTCAAATCAGTCCAAGATGTTCCTCTGTTTTTAGCATAATTATAAAGATTATATTTTCTGTCATCCCATTGTACTAAACCCTTACCACCATAATTTGGATTACCCGGAAACTGTTCTGCTGACGGTTTCATAGCTGATTCTGCTTGCATATTCCCCATTATACCAGCTACTTGTTCTTGTGTCAAACCTTTTTTAATTAAGTAATTCCATACAGTATCGGCAACCGTTTTTTCTTCTACTAATCGACCATCTGCTCTATGTGTTGGATTTTCTGTAGATGAGCTCGTGTCTCCAGTTGCTTCATTTAATAAATTACTTTTATTACCACTATTAATATCATCTTCATCAGGTCTTTGGTTCTTATCAAGTTTAGGGACATAATGGTCTTGAAACTCTAAAGAGATATGAGATGCTTCTACTTCATTGGTAATATATATACCATCCTGTTTAATTGAAGTTGACTTAATAGCAAAGTCTTGCCCCTCATACTCTATCAAAGCCTCATTGACTATATTTTCAAAAATATCTGAACTTCTTGATGTTTTATAGGCAGTGAATTTGATTGAACGTTCTCCATTTCTTTCATAAGTATAACTGAAAGAGGCAAAATCATAATCTACTAGGATTTCTCCATAAGTACCTTCTCTATTTTTTAGAACTAAATCTTTCAATCTCTTTCACTCTCCTATCTATATATAAAATTAAATATCCATTGCGTTTTTATTTTTGATAATTTTTTTCCATAAATGTGAATTTTATTATATCCGGGTGCTAATGTTATCCATTGATAATTTGTATTTTTTCCTACCCTTTTATTCTGATTTAATATTGGATGAACACTTTGTATCATAAGTTCATCTTTATATTTTAATGGTTCGTGATATTCAAATATATCTCCTGTAGTTTCATTCTCAATTGTTAATCCATTAGGTGCATTTGCATTAATAACAATTTTTAAATAATGGTGCATTACAGGATCTATTGTATCAGTTGATCCGTTCCAAATTTCAAACGCCCAATTTTTATGAATGTATGATATATCCTTATCAACTTTTAATCCATTCTCATATTGCCATGTACTATTACGATATATTTTATCATCTGTTCTTGTTAAAGATTCTGAATAACCTTTGTGACAATGAAAAGTAATAGTAAATGTGGCATCAGCATGGTTAATTTTTTCCCACTCAATTTGAGCTACATTAAATCCATACTTTCTGCCCGGCATATCTGAATGAACAACATAACGGGGATATTTTGAATGAACAATCTTTTTAATCTTTTCTGTGAAAGCATATAAGTCCGGTTCATCTAATCCGTTATAAAAGAATTTTAAGGATAGGTCAAAAGGACCAAAGGTATTAGGTCCAACTAATACCCCGTCTCTTCCTTGCATTTCTTGTTCAGTAGGCTGTGTTACTACTTCTGTTATTTCTGATTCTAAGAGTTTACATTGATTGTCTGTAATCCATATTTTATCTGTAAACTCATCAAATACATATGCCCATTTACTAAGCAATATTAATGACCTCCCCTAGAGTAGCTTCTACTCTGATATTGATTTCCTAATTCTTTGTTTGTAGAATTAGCTAATGATTTTGCATCTACTTTTAATTCTTTAGCAATAACTACTTGTATTAGTTTTTCTAATAAAGCATTATTTCTATCTAGCTTTTCTTCTAAAGATGTGTTATCATTATAGTTGTTGACATTTACCTCTTTATCTTTAATTCCCATAAATGTCTTAGCACGTTCCATTAATTCTATTGAACGATTTGTATTTGTTAAAGGCAACACCATTTCTGGTCTGTTCCCTTCTCCAGCTTCGTATAATCCATGTTTTTTAATTAATCCACCATGAGCATAACGTCTTGGACCGTTTGGAGACCAACCACCCATTGGGTTAAATTGACTTCTCCAATATTTATTATTAAAGAAAGCGAGTAATTGGTCGTAACCACTCCAAATATTTTTATGTCCTTTTACAGCATATTTAGCAAATGTTTGAGGAATATATTGTAATAAACCTTTTGCTGGATTGCCTTGTCTATTGTTTATATCTCCAATATTTCCTTGAGTGACACCAGCGTCTCCTCCAGATTCGTGTTGTATTAAGCTAACAATTCTTGATACATCTCCACTAGAGACTGAAACGTGCATTTGTTTAGCAGCTCTTCTAATATCTCCAGACCAAGCACTTGCTTTTTTATTTACACCACTTTTTCCACCAGCTTTTGCTGCCTCTTTTGCCCATTTCAATGGATCTATACTGTCTGGATGGTTGTATAAATAACCTTTACCTTTATTGACTTGCCAATGTAAGTGAGGACCACTAGAGTTACCAGTATCTCCAGTTAAACCAATGATTTGTCCTTGATGTACTTTATCTCCTGCTTTAACTTTACGACCACCATCAACTTGGTGCATAAATATATGAGTATATTTAGAACCATCCCAAATTTGAGTTTCGTTACCTCCACCAAATGGAGATTTCCATGATTTAATAACCTTACCATCTATTGGGGAAGGAATTGGTGTTCCTACTGATGCACCATAATCAATACCAGCATGTCCTGTTGGAGACCAACCACGTACCCATTGGAATTTACTATTGTTGGCAAATGGATTGTAACCTCCACCACCACCAAATGATTCTTCAAACCATTCCTTAACTTTATCTACTAATGCTGATTTTAATTTATCATAAGCAAGTTCAGCCATCTGAATAGTAGTATTATCTCCGTCTCCAAAGCTAATACCGATTTTATCCATGATAGTGTTTACTAATGATTTAGGTTTATCCATCCAATCTTCAACATTTTCAAGGATTCCATCAATACTATCTTTCACTTTTCCAGCAATTTCTTTACCTTTACTTACTCCAGCTTTAGTCTTTTCTACTACTGTGTCTGTTACGCTACTAGCCAAGTCTTTTGTTTTCTTAGCTGTTGCTCCAATACCATCTTTGGCTTTTCCACCTAAAGATTTTGCTTTATCTGTAAAATTAGTAAAAGCATCTCCGGCTGCTTGTAACATATTTTTCTTTTTCTTAGTACCAGAAGCAAATCTAGGAATAATTCCATTGTCTTGCATTGTTTGAGTATCTCTACCACTATGAACAATGTCTCCTTTTTTGAGATTAACTAGGACATTTTTACCTTGAGGAGCATACATAGAGCCATCTTTACGTTGAATAACTTCTTGATGTCCTTTAGAGCCTCTACCGTTACCTTTACCTTTATCATTTACAATAGCTGGCGTTGCTTGTCTTAGTTGACCTTTTCTGTTAGATTTAGGTTTGCCTTTTACAGTACCAGTTGAAAGTTCTGGAATTTTTTCCATTAATTTTTTACTTGTGATGGCTTTAGAAATCTTATTGATTCCACCAATCATCTTGTTTAAGCCCCAAATAGCACCATTTGCCACAGACTTACCTAAAGAGATTGCTTTATTTTTCATCCATTTTTTAGCATTAGTAATATAATTACCAATCTCGTCTACCCAATACTTAGCACTATTGTACATGCCTTTAAATTTATCTTTTACTGCATCCCAAGCTGCTTGTGCCATTTGAGCTGTTTTATTTTTAATATTAGTCCAGCTAGACTTAACTTTACTATACATTGAGTTAAGCCAATATGCAATAGTATTTCGCATACCCTTCCAAATTCGTTTAGTAATATCCCAAATTTTATTCAATGTATTTCTTATAAAGTTTTTAATATTATTATAAATTGATTTAATTCTGTTCCAAATAGCTTGTGTCCAATATTGTATTGTGCCCTTAATACCTTTCCAAATTCGTTTAGTTGTGTTCCAAACAGAATTTAGAGCATTTTTAATATAGTTTTTAATCCAATTAAACACAGCTTTTATACGATTCCATATAGCTTGTGTCCAGTATTGAATAGTTCCTTTGATGCCTTTCCAAATTCGTTTAGTCGTATTCCAAGCTGATATGAAACTAGACTTAACCTTATCTCTTATCCAAGTGAACACAGATTTAATTCGATTCCAAATTAATCCAGTCCAATATTTAATCGTATTAGTAATACCTTTCCAAATGTTCTTGGCTATAGTCCAAGCACTTGTAAAGAAAGTAACTGTGAAATTCTTGATAGATTGCCATTTTTTATAAACCCAAGAAGCTGCTAATCCAGAATAGTATCTGATTGTACCCCAAATTTTAGCCCAAATCTTTTTAGTATTTTGCCATAAAACCGAGAATGTTGCTGTAGCTGTTGTTGAAAGTGATTTCCAACCACTAACAACTGCTGTAAGCATTTGAGCACCTTTAGTGTAAAACCAAGATTTTATAGAGCCCCAAGTTGCTCCTAGCTTAGCAATTAAAGAAGTGAATAATTGTCCAGCTTGACCGTTTACGATTAAATTCCAACCTGTTTTAAGCATATTCCACATTTTTGTTCCGATTCCAGAGAAGAAACCTGAAATAGAACTCCAATGATTTTGTAAGCCACTAATTAAGCTGGTCCATAAACTTCCATCTGCTGCTCCAATTCCCCACTTGTTTTTAAAGTTAGTCCAAGATGAAGAACCTTTTGAACCAAACCAAGAGCCAATAGTAGAACCTGTACTTTTAACTACGCTCCAAATATCTCCAGTAGTTTGTTCAGCACTTTCCCATTTACCTTTAAAATTAATCCAAGCTGATGCACCTTTTTGAGCGAACCATGTACCAATACCTGAACCTTTTTCTTTAATACCAGACCAAATATCTCCCATTGCATTTTGAGTATTATTCCATCTAGTGATAAAATTAGTGTACCATTCATGACCTTTATTTGAGAACCAAGTTCCCATTCCTGCACCTGTGTTAGTAATCCAAGACCAAATACTGCCACCAAGTTTAATAGCGTCATTCCAACTTTGCTTAAAGTTAGTAGCAAAGCCACGACCTTTATCAGAGAACCATTCTCCAATATTAGAGCCAGTATTTTTAATACCATCCCAAATACCAGACCAATCAACACTTGCTATGTCATCAATCATTTGGTCCCAATGTTTTTTCCAAGATTCTCCTAAGCCTTTAAGGTAACCAATAAATGCGTCAGAAAAATTATTCCACCATTGCTGTGCTTTAGTGTACATTTTACCATTAGATAAGTCCATTTCATTTTCAATATTTTTATTTGATTTTTTAAGATTATCTAATGTTTCTTTATGTGCATCATCTGCTGCTTTATTAGATTTATCATATCTATCTTTAGCATTTTCAAGCATTTTTGTTTTTTCTTCTTTAGATAGACCAACCATCTCATTAATATGGTCCACTTCTTGGTCGTATGCTTTTTTATTTTCTGCTTTAGCAGCGTCTCTTGCTTTGATAGATTCTTTTACTAGGCTTTGGGCTTCTTTCATAGAGTAAGCCTCTCTATTGGCAGACATTCTTGCTAAAATACGTTTCTGTTCTTTATGAGTTTGAGATAGTGTTCCTACAGCTATCTTACGTTGTTCATCATAAAGTTTATTTAACTCTTCCATTTCTTTTTCTGAAAGATTACCGTCTTTAGCATTTTTCTGAACTAACTGTTGTATTCTATCATTAATGTCTTTTAAATTTTTTTCACTTTGTTTAAAGTTCTTTTCTGTACGTTTAAGTATATCTTGCTCTTGTTTAGCTGTCAAGCCACTATTTTTTTCAAAGACTTCTTTTTGAATCTCTTCTTGTCGCTTAGCTCTATCTCCAAATTCTTTAAGTAAATCATCTGTAGATTTTTGTTGGATGTTTAATAATTTTTGAGTCTCTTCTTCTGTTATATCTCCATGATTTTGTTTAACTTGTGCTAAAATCTTATCGGATTGTTCAGAATAATTTACAAAATTTGTTAGAGCTTTTTTAGTACCTTTTGATACACCGTTTTCTAATACTTTAGTTGTGTCAGTAGCTTTTTTATTAGCCTTTGCTAGAGTATTAAAAACACCTTTAAACTCTTTCTCTGTTTGTCTAGCTGTTACACTAAATATATCATTACTATTTTGTACTTGTTGTTCTGATGCTTTATACTGTTTTATAAAGTAGTCTTTAATCCATCCACCAGCAGTTTTAAATGCGTTACCAATACCTTTTACTGATTTTACAGCTACATTGGCAACTCCACCAGCAAATGTTTTGATAACAGTTCCTAGTCCATTAATACCATCTCTAAACCATTTTACATGGTCGTATGCGTATTTAAAGCCTTTCCATAGCAACGTTATAGCAGTTAAAGCTAATCCGATAGGACCTGTTAAAAATTTAAATGCTGCACTTAAACCTCTTAATCCAAGACCTAGTAATCTAGTAGGTTTAATAACACTTAAAACACTTTTTCCTGTTCTACCAAATAAACCCGGTAAAGATGTAAGAGCTTTTTTGGTTCCTTGTATAGGATTAGTAAGCATTAACATAGCATTACGATATAATCCCATACCTTTTGCACTACTTTTAGCAGCTTTTTCTGCTGTAAGCATTGATTGTCCAACTAATCCCATTGCACCTGTAATTGCTGCTAACGTACCTAATACTGGTACTGCTGCTACAGGAATTAGTGCTAAAGCAACAACAAATGCTTTGACTGGTTTAGGAGCATGTGCTAAAGCATCAATCATAGGAGTGAGTGCTTTCATGACTGCAATTAACATTGGAGCCAAGACTTCTCCTAATGAAATCCCTAAATCTCTAACATGGTTCATAAAGATTTTCATTTGATTACCTAAAGTTTTATATTTAGTTTCTGCCTCTTTAGATAATGCGTTTCCTTCTTTATATCCTTTGTTAGCATTGTTTCTAGCTTTATCTAATTGTTCATGACCGTTAGCTAAACGTAATACTGTATCAGTCTCACGTATTTCAGTAATACCTAAGTCTTTAAGCATTTCTTTAGTGTTTTTTCCAGCTTTAGTTTGGTCGTTTAAACCATTTTCAAATAACTGTAATGCTTCATAAGGGTCTTTTTTCCAAATATTAGCGAACTCTTGTCCAGATTTTCCAGCTATACTTGCAAATCCTTGTAGTTCTTTACCACCGTTTTGAACTGCATTATTCATCTTAGTAAGGACTTTCGACATTGCAGAGCCCCCGGCTTCTGCCGAGATTCCGACTGATGCCATTGCAGCAGATAATGCTAAAATATCTTTTTGACTTACGCCTACTACTGTTCCTGTACCTGCAAGACGTTTCGCAAATTCCATGATGTTACTTTCTTGTGCTGCCATATTGTTCCCTAATTGAACAACTGTAGAGCCTAAACGTTTATAATCTGAATTTGGCTTACCTGTGGCGTTTGCAAACTTAGCCATTGCCTCTGACGCTTGCTCTGCTGACATATCAGTAGCTACGCCCATTTGAGTCGCTATTTTAGTGAAATCTTTTAAATTTTTTCCACCTTCGATACCTAATTGTGCTGCTAAAGCCATTGTGTTAGCAATTTCAGATTGAGATTCTGGCATTTGTTTTGCCATTTGTCTAATACTATCTGAATAACCATTCATTTCTTTTTGAGATGCGTTAGTTGTTTTTGCTACGTTAGATAATGCGTCTTCCCATTGTACTGTAGCTCTAACTGCTCCACCCATAGCCCTAGCCATAGGGTAAGCTACACCGACTGCTGCTGCTGTTAATCCCATTAAACTGTTTCTAATGTCGATTAACCCAGCTTTGTTTTGTTTCATGAACTGAACGGAACGACCCATTCTAGTATTCATAGATTGTTGATTTAAAGATGCTATTTTAGCTTCTCTACCAACTTGTTTATAAGTTTCTGATAAACCTATATTTTCTGCTTTTAAAGTTCTTATCTTAGCTGCTTGTTCTTTATATTCAGAGCTTGTAAACCCTAATTCTTTACGAACTCTTTCTAAAATTTCACGTTCATATTTTAAAGCATTATTATTTCTATCAATATTAGCTTTAATAAGTTTTTGTTCAGTATTAAACTCTTTTACTTTATTTCCAGTAGCACTATACATATTTTTAATAGCTTCTAGTGCAGTCTTTTGAGATTTATATTTAGAGTTTACTTTATCTAAATCTGAACTAACATATAACATTTGTTTACGATAACTTTTCATCTCAGCTTCAAGCTGTTTCATATCTGCTTCTGTACGTCTGATTTGATTTTGTTGTTTAACAAATGCTTGTGTATTTGGTTTTAGATCATTTAATTCAGTTTTTAATTGTCTTACTTTTTCTTTATATTGATCCATTAAGACTTTAGATTGATCTAATTTACTATTGAGACGCCCCATTTCGTCTCCACTTGACTTATAAAATTTGTCTAATGTTTTTAAATTAGAACGAACTTGTCTAATAGCTTTGTTTACACCAGTAGTAGACTTCATAAACCCACCAGTTTGTAAATCAAGCTGTGCAACTAATTTTCCAATAACTTTTCCATTGGATGGCATTGAATTTCACTCCTCTATAATAAATATGTATAATATATATTGACTTTAAAAATATGTATGATATAATTTAGTTAATAGTAAAATGTAGGTTTTATTAATTAAAATTTTACAAAAAAATAAACAGGGGCAAAGTATCGTTTTTTTAGATACCTTACCCCTCCTATTATTATAATATCCCTGTATTTTTGAGTAAACTTTCCAATGAGTTTTCGATTGGATTTTGTTTTTCTTGTCTTTCTGCTTGTTCTTTTTGTCTCTTTTTAAATTCAGCTTTTGCATTTACAATATCATGAAGATCTTCTTCTGACATATCGTCAAAGTCCGACCAACTAAAACCATAATCTTTTATAAGAGCACCTAACATTTCATTATATCTGTAGTAGCTTTTAGTCCAAGAGAAAGTTTCTACTTTCCCTCGTTAGCATCTTGAATATCTTCTTCTGAAATACCCATTGCGTTCATAATTACTTCTTGTAATGTATTTGCAATTTCATCTGCTGGAATACCATCTAAGATTGTATCAAATGTTACTTCATCATTACGTTTAAAGATAGAGTTAGCTACTAACTCAATCATCATATCTAATGATTCTGCATCCGATACTAGAGGATTACCGTCTTTGTCTGTTTCTTCTAATTTTGAATACATTTTCATTGCGTCACGAGTAGTACGTGCCATGATTTTTCCTGCTTTATGTGTTTTAACTTTACCATTTTCGTCTTCTAATTTAATTGTTACTGCTTTTGCCATAATAAACATTCTCCTTTAATTTTAGTATGTATATCTCCCTGAAATTAATCAAGGAGATTCTTTAAATTATTCTGTTACTGTAGAATCTGTTCCTTCGGGTTGTGTTACTGTAGTACGACCTGTTGTCTCAGTTGTTGAGTTTGTTCCAGCAACATTATAGAATAATTGACGAATTGCTTCACGTTTATCTTCTCCTTGTGCTGCTGCATAAACGTTACCATTACCATCAGCTACGAATTGTCCTTCTAATTCATCTGGTTCTGGTTCTTGTAATTCATCTTCGTTCGTTGCTAAGTTTTGTTCATCTAAACGGAATTTACCTTTTAATAATGCAAAGAAGATTGGTTCTCCGTTTAACGCTTGAGTTTCCATCATTACACCTGCATATGGTGGTTCTGTGTCAGTACCAACTAACACAATTCCGTCTTCGTTAGCTTCACGACCTAATAATGCATTTGATAATTCTTCTGTGATATCTAATACAGACAATGAAAGTTCTACTGAACCTGTACCACGTTGAGCTACATAGTAAGCTAAGTTTGAAGCATAAACTTTAACAGCTTCGGCACTTAAACCTGAAATACTAGCCTCTACTGTACCACCTTTATTTGCTTTACCTTCTACCATATAAGTGCTTTTCACTTCATCATCTTTGTTAAAAATGAAAAATTCTGCACGTCTAAATCCAATAGTTGTTGCCATATATTTTTTCCTCCTATAAATTACTCTGTTCTATTTCTATAATTATATTGTCGAGTGACAATAATACAACCTTCCAAATCGGGATCAAAACTATCATAACCTGTTGAATAGTAGAACCCATTTTCCCTAAGAAACTTATCCGTCTCAATAATCATACCTTCTATATCTCTTTCGTCTTCATCATCAAAGAAGTATTGCAATTGAATACGTTCTCTTGTATAATTAATATTATCGCTAGAATGTTGAGTTGCTGTAGAAGTGATATGATTAATACGGATAAAAGGTAATTTTTCTAACCTTTTTACATCTTCGGGAATATCATATAAATAAACATATTTTGATGGTATAATATCTTCTACTTGTGAAACAACAAGTTTTTTAAATTTTAACGTCAACTGAATACTAATCATTATTTAAACAACTCTTTTCTTAAAACATTCTCAATAACAGGATATGAATCTTTAAGTTTTGTTTCTACTACCTTGTCAAAAAAGAAAGTTGGTCTAATGTAGATTGTTCCATTATTTATGAAATGAGCACGCCATCCTGTAGCTTTACCATATCCAACTATATATCTATCGTCTTGAAGTTTTTGATATTTAACATCATCTTTCATATGAACAGTTGAATACCATGTTCCTCCATATTTTTTAGGAGAGCGTGGTGGTCCTACAGGTGTTGCTTTTTGTACTTCATTAGCAAAATTTTTAGCACCTTCACGTAAAGCCTTTTGCTTTACTTTAGGAACTTTTTGTGCTAATTTAACTAATTCATCTGAAATGCCAGAATCTTTAATTGTAATAATTGTACCGTCTTTTTTTGCCATACTAATGTTTCTCTCTTAATACGATCATATCGTGTTTTTGTGTTTCATAATCTGGAACAATAGTTATAATATCAAATTCTTGTCCTTTTACTTTTACAGTCCAATCATTTTGAATTTCTTTTTTTTGTTGTCTTCTAACGATTAGAGTTTGTTTGTTAATGTGTTCAGTTCCTATAGCAGCTTGTACCTCACTAATTCTTGCCTGTCTTACGGTGCACCAACAAGAAAATTCTTCTTGTTTTACAGTTTTAGTTGTTCCACGTTTTGTTTCTATTTCTTGCATAGAATAAAACGTACAACGCTGGTTTAATTTTCCAGCATCATTAATTAAAGGCATTATCTTTTATTCCTCTGGTTATAATCAACTTCATTAACAGGTTTATAGAAAGTGGTATTAGGAATATTTCCATTATCATCCCCTGTTAAAGCTGTATAGGTATCTACTTGTTGTGCTCTGTAAAATCTATTATTTGCTTTATCATAAAAGATATTTGATAATTCTCCCTCATGGTTTATCTCCACTTCCATACCATCAATGAAAGCAAAGTTCCAATATCTATGAGGATCTAACAATCCAGCAAACACGTATTCTAACTCTTGAACGTTAGAACGTGGTGTCATAATAGTACGTGTATCATACCATTGAGAAATAAGATTAAGTCTTGCCATATCTATTTCTGCTGGATAATTACCATCTTCACTGAAAGATGATAAAGAGCGATTCATATATGTTTGAACAAATGAACGTGAAGCGTTTATACACATTTCTACAAATCTATCTTCCTGCTCTTCATCATAATCTATACGAAGATAGTTTTTTACATAATCTAAAGTTAATTCATCTGTCATGGTCTAACACCTTCTAACTTTGCAAATCTTTGCCAATCTTTTTTGTAATCATCAATATTTTCTTTTAAATCACTATTTTTATATGGATTTAGAATATCTACTTTGTTATCTTGATATAATTCATAAGCTGTAGTAAAATCTAAATCAAATTCTTGATTTTCTCTTCTTACTGTGTTATAATCTAATAAGAAGGTATCTTGGAAGAATCTTACTCTTAACATATTATCTTCTCCCTTCAATATGTATAAGAGAGGGAAAAACCCTCTCATGCTCTCAATTACTTAGTGTTTGCTAAAGTGATAGCTTCTGGGTTGATAACGTTACCATCCATATAACCATCAAATGCAAGTAATTGAGTACCATTTAATGTTTGTTGAGTATCTCCATTAACGTGTTTTAATGAGAAACCTTTCTTAACCATAATACCATATGCTGCACCGATATTAGCGAAAATGATACCGTCTTTTTTCTCTAATACATCTGTAACGTAAACTGGGAATCCTAAGATAGTTGAACCAATTTTACCGTTTACAGTACCATTTTGTAATAAGTAGTCGCCAGTACCGTCTTTTAATTTGCGAATACCATTGAAAGTTTCACGAGACATATAGAACGCTGCACCGTCTAAATATGCTGGGTGTAATGAACCAGTAATATCAACTAATTCATCTGATGTAATAGTAGCTGCTACTTTTACTTTGTTTAAGTCTTCTGAATCAGTTACTTGGTCTGATAAAATACCAACGAATCCACGTTCTTGACCTAAACCTTTAAAGATTGAGCGTTCGATTGCTTTCACAGTTCTACGAGCTAATAAATCAGCAGAGTAACCTAATAAGTCCATAGCTGAATTGTGTAACAATTGTTCAGTTAATGTCACTGCTGCACCAACACGTTTTTCAGTTAATGTAACGTGTTTGAATTTTAAAGCGATTGATGGTAACTCTTCGTTTTCTCCTACGAAACCTGCTTGATCGTCTGTGTTCTCTTTTGCAATTTTCAATGAACCTAATACTGTTGGATATTTACGTGCTTGTTCAAATACTGGAGATGCTTCTTCCATTTTGCGTAAAATTTCATCTGAAATGTTTTCCGGAATTAATACACTTCCGTCATTTTGAGTATTAACATATTGTGCACGTTCTTCTGCTGCTGCTTTCTCATTTAAACGTCTAACTTCTGCAATATCATTCTTAATGTATGCGTTCATTGCAGAACGTTGTTCTTGTAAGTTAGTTTCTTTTGCCATACTTCTTTCCTCCACTACTTTTTGTCCTTTTAATGTTCTTAATTCTTCAATTTCTGAATCAATAGTTGCCACTTGAGCTACTAAGTTTTCAAAACGTTCTGCCTCATCAGATGTAAGGTTACGTGATTCTTTGCCATTACCTTCTTTTGTGATAGCACTTGTGATACCATCCATCTGATTTAACAGTTCATTACGTTGTTCTTTTAGTTCTTTTAAATTACTCATAATTATTTACCTCCACGTAATTCTGCTGTGCGTCTAATAGCTTCATCAATAGAGATTGAACGACCTTCTCCTGTTGAAGTTGAATCGCTTGTAGAATCAGATGTGTTACTTGATTCACTTGTTGAATTTGATGAAGTGTCATTACTTGATTCTTTGCTTTCTGGTACACGACCTTGTTTACCGTCTTCTCCATTTTGAGTTCCCGGTACATCTTCTGGTAATGAACCATCATAATAAGCTGTTTTACCTGATTGAGATTCTGGTTCGTTCTCTACTGTTCCATCTTCTTTAGCTAACGGAACTTTAGTGTCATGGTTGTAAGAACCTTTATCATCAATTTCTTTATCTCCAACATATTTACCGTTGTCTTCTCCGGCTTTAATACGTTTAAAGTCATCTTCTGAATTAGCTTGGTCAGAAGTTTGTTGACCTACAGCGTAATTATCTTTTTGTACGCCTACTTGATTACCGTCTTTGTCAACGCCTAATGTTCCACGTAATTCACGAACTTCATTAGTTAAACTAGAAATAGCATTGATAAGATCGTTTGCTGTACGTTGTTCCATTTCTACATCCTCCTCGATATTATCGGGTACAATATCATCTGTATTGTTTAATCCACGACTTGAAATTACTGATTGAGTATAAGCTGGGTTTCTAACTGCTGATACTTCAAATAATTCCAATTCATTAATTGTTCTTTCATAAACGTTTGTGTCAGTTGAACGCCATTCATCATCTACTGCTCTAAAGCCGAATGACATATTAGTAATTAGTCCTGAACTAATCATTTCATACCAATCTCGACCAGCAGAAGTATTGATAATTCTAGCTTCCATATACAATCCTTTATCGTCTTCACGTAAATTTAATGTATCGTTTTTAGTAGAAGCTAAAACTGTTGAACTATCATGTTCAGCTAAAAAATCAATATCTCCTGTAGAACTTGAAATGGCTCTTTTAAATGCACCTTTAGAAATCTTTTCTTTGAAACGCTTAGTAAGACCTAGCTCTTGACTTAGTTGTTCTGTTTCATTAACATAGCCAGCAACTAACATATCGCCTTCGCTAGTCATTTCAGCATTGTGCATACGAAATTCCATTTTAGCCATTATATCTAACCTCACTTATATAAAAGTTATTCATCTTCTTTTATATCCTTATCATTGTTAGATTCTGAATCTTTATCTTCATTCATCTTATCTTTATCTTCTATATCATTTTTATTGACATTTTTATCATTTCTTGATATACTATTAGCTTCTCCTTTACCCATTGCTTTTGCTAAACTTTCTGGATCATTAGGATCAATAATTACACCCATATTAGGAATAGTCATATTACTATTAGCTTTATTATAGAAGATATTTGCAAGACTAAACATCATGTAATCGTCTGAAATTTCTTTCATATTATGTCTACTTCTAGCTTCATTGATAGAAATTAACCCATCTTTCATTGCTTTAGTAGTAGTTGCAAATTTTTCTCCTTCTGTTGTTGCTAAGATAGAATCTCTGTCAACTTGGAAAGTATATCCTTGTCTTTTTTCATTCTCTAAAAGCAATGCTTTATTAAGAGAACTTTCTAAAGCTGTAATAATTGGATCTAATGTATATTGTAAGAAATGCAAGTTGTTTTGCTCGTTTGAATTATACTTATTTGCATTTGAATTAAGCATTGATTCTGGAATACCAAATACACGAGCAATATCTGATAGAACTGCCTCTTTACTTGAACTCAAGTCTAATTCATTAGGATTCAATGAAACTGGTTTGTAATCCATCCCCTCTTCTAATACTACAGTTTTACCAGCATTTTTACCACCTGTATAAATTCTATTCCAACTTTGCTTAATTTTTTCCATTGCTTGAACACTTACTCTATGAGGAGTTGTTAAAACTGCAATAGGTAATGCTCCATTTTGAAGAATCGAAGATGAATAATCTTGTTGATTTAAAGCTAATTGCAATAAGTCTGCGTTTAAATCTAAAATTCCTTTTGATTGTAAACCATCTTGAGAATTTTTAAGTATAATCATTAAATCCTCTGGCATCAATTCAATCTTTTTACCGTTGGCTCCTAATACTTCAATTCTAGCTTTTACTGAAAATGGAATATTTTCATCAGCGTATTTTTCAATAAATACTTTATCAGCTTCAATATGATGTAAAGCTAACAGCTCATTTCTTTCCCATTCTGGGTAGATATAAGAATTACCATGAAAAAGATAATCTAAAATAATACGTTTCTTTAATGTAATTGCTGTCAATGCTTGGTTAGGCTCTTTATTTAATAAGAAGGTACGATTATCGTCAACTTCAATAAATTCCTTCTTTTCTCCCTTTTTATAAAGTTTAATTGGGAGACGAGCAATAGTAGAAGTAATAAGTTCTGTCGCTGCTGCTACAGATGAAATTGATAAAGCGTCTTGTTCTTTAAAATTAGTAGAACCTCCAGAGCTTGTTCCAACTATAGCTGTATTCATATTGCCATAATAATTATTTAAAGGCTTTTTTTCTTCTTGATTATTTGAGTTTGGTCTAGCAAAATTTTTTAGCATATCATCAATTAATCCCATAGTCTATGTTGTACCTCCCTTACAAAATAAATAAACCTCTATCTTCATAGCTTGATGTAAGTACCCCATCATCTATATCTAATTTCCATAAATACATAGCATCTGCTGTCGCATAAACACCATCAATTTTTCCTGCACTTTTCTTTTTATTAACATAAATGTTCATTGTTGTATCATAGATTATTCTTGCGTTTTTATAGTTATTTTCTAATAGTTCGTTTTCTTGGTATAGGAAATTGCCATCTATAATATAATCTCTCATCATTTTAAATGTAGGTCCAAGAGATGAACTATTTTGTTTAACCTCTATACATTGATAATCTCCTTCTTCAACAAATCTATTTACAGAAGATATAGCATTACGTCTGTCATATCCGATACCTTTAACATTAACACCATATTTTTCTTCAATTTCTAAAACATAATCCTCTACAAAACGTTGGTTGATAACTCTATCTCCACAGAAGAAAGCCCACTTTTTGTCTCTCATTCTGTAATAATCAATACGTTCTCTTTTAGATTTTTCTGTAGCTCTTTCAGTAGGAATAAACGACCAACATTTAGTATAAAACCTATCTTCATCAAGATCATAATATACCATTGAAACTGCTGTATTATCGACTGTTTCAGCTAAGTCAATTCCTAAATAAACGTCTTTTCCATACCAATCAAAGTCTTCTTCTCTAATTTTACCTTGTCTTAAATCATCAATATTTACAAATGATTCCTCAATGTCTCCATCAATAAATATATTTAAATGCTTAGTTAAGAAGTTAGATTTTGCATCAGACATTTCTAATGCTTTATTTCTCTTACCAACTAAATAATCATAGTTCGCTGGAACATTATAGCATAGAGGATTTGATTCATATAATGTTTTATCAGACATCCAATCTTTAGGATCATCTGGCTTAAATAACATAGCAAAATAACTACTATCTTCAATTAAGCCATCTAAAACCTTTTCAGCATATTCTACCTCTTGCACCATTGGATTATCTGTGCTATCATAAGCAGTAGAAATAAGAATACCTGTTCTATTAATCATGTTCATTTGAGATGATTCCATTGCTTCAATAGGATAACGATTTTTAAGAGCTCCAACTTCATCTGCTACGAATACATTGGCTTTACGACCATCCATTCTGTTATCAGATGTAGCTAAAGCAATCATCTTACTATTGTTTAATAAACAAGTAACTTCTGATTTAATAACTTTAAATTTATCTGATATATAAGGACTTGCTTCAATCATTTTACCAATCTCTTTTTTTACAATTGAAGAAAGCTCTCTATCTGGTGCTACTGAATAGAACTCTGAATTTTTAGGTTCTAATAATAATAGTAGTATAAAGATCAAAGCTACTAAAAAAGATTTTCCTGATTTACGAGCAATAAGTAATGTTGATTTTTCGTATCTTCTTTTTTCTGTATTATTTTTATATTTCCAACATAAGGCATTTACTAAAAAATACCATTGGAATGGTGCTAACGATTCATGGACTGTTTTACCAGCTTTCATTCCGTCAGCCATATTTAATAGTTTTGTTAAATCGTCAATTAATTTTAATGTCTTTACTTCTAAGAAGAAAGGACTGTCCTCATTATTTAATTCATCTAAAAATCTTTGACATTCCTTTTTAATATACTTGCCAGCAATAATCTCTTCATTAACTACTGATAAAGCATATTGATAAGATGGATGTTCGATTATATATTTATCTATCATAAATCTACCATCTCCTTATGTATATAGAGGTCAAAAACCTAAAAAACGCCCCTTACCTCCATTGTCGTAAAATACAATAGGGTTATCAACTAGCTAAATTGAATCTGTTTTTTTAACCTATTTCTTACATTCACTTAAATAGCTAGTTTAAGTTACTATCTCACATTCTCAGAGTTAGAATAGGAGGACATGAAATCTACCTTTTATTATGTATGAATATAATAATTCAAGAGGGCAAGAAGCCCTCCGGAGAAATTATTATGAATGAATAAAAATGAATAAGGAAAATTGAGGGAATACCCTCTCAATACCTTACTTATCCCATACAGTCGCCATTATATTTTGACGTAAAAATGAACACGTTATTCATTCCTGTAATGTGATTAGTAAAGTATTGACAAGATACTCTTTATTATGTATAATAGCCATAACCCGAATAGAATTATGGCTAGGTCGCTAAATTATTTTTTAAATGTTATTGATGTATCAGATTCTTTTATTGACCCATCATCATTGAGCCAAGTATAATTCTCATTATTTTTTATTCTACTTACTACCCATTCATCTAGCTGCAATTCATCACATATTTCTTTAATTGATTTCTCTTTAAACATTTTTCTAATCTCTAAAACTTTACTTAAAGGAAGAGTATTTCTTATTCCGTTTTTATTATGTCTGAATTGGTCTATGTTGTTTTGATATGGAGTGTCATATTTTAAATTATCTAATCTATTATTATTTTTATTACCATCCATATGACATACAAAATAATTATCTGGTCTTTCGCCTACAAAAACTAGCATAACTAAGTTGTGAATATAATAATTTTTATATTTACCATCTTTTTTAAATTGTTTATAAATATATCCATTACCATTATTTTGTAGTTTTTGTATATTACCTTTTTTAAATATTCTTCTGCCATTCTTTGAAATAATATATCTATCCAAACTTTTTACTCTCCCAAAATTAGAGATTTGATAATGTCCTTCATAATTAGGAATGTCTTTCCAAATTTCTTTCATTTTAATCTGACCTTTCTTTATATACTTATACGAACACCCCTCTAAGGTCAGAAAAAGAGAGATGCTTGTATAAGCATACAAAGAGTATGCTTCTCTAATCTAAATAGATATTTTTAATGTAATCTATATCTCCGTTATCGTCAAATAATACTAACTTTTGCATTGGTCTTGAAGCAAATCTTCCACTTACTGCATAACCATCTAATCCCATAACGGAACCATTTACTACAGATAAAGTCGTTCCAAAATCTTTACTCACATCATGGTGTATATGACCTGTAAATAAATAATTAGGAACATAAGATAATAACTGTGGTAATTTATATGGAGCATTTCTGTTAGAATCTAAATCTCCATGTGCATAAATAATCTTTCTACCTTTAATTTCTGATTCAATAAATCCATCCTTACATCCAAAAGATGTATAGTTTAAATATTGACTAAATGTTGTATCTAACATAGTTAAAATGAGTTTTTCAAAATTTTCTTCAATGCCAGTAATTTCTTTCTTGTTTGCAATAGTCCTTGAGTGATTGCCTATCACATTATAATATTTTACATTAATACCTAATTGTAAAAATTCTCCAATGAAATCTTTTAAAAGTTCAGTCACTTTTACAATCTGTTCAATTACATCTTCCTCATTATTTAAACGTGTACTTACATGGATTAATCCAGAAATCATGTCTCCAAGATTTACAATATTTAAAGTTGTAATATTTTCTTTTTCTACAGTATTTAATGTTTTTTCTTTTATTTTTGCCACTCTTTGTTTTGCAATATTGAAATCATATTTATTAAAACTATTATCAATTTTAGCTCCAATATGCCAATCACTTAATAATATAGTAGCTTCCTTTTCTTTTTGTTCTTCACGTTTATTAATTGGAATGTTTATAGGTTCTATACTTTCAATATTTTCTTTAAGATAATCTTCAAGGTGTTCTAAGCGAGCCATTTCTCGGATTCTTGTATTCATCATACGTTTTTGGTCTCGCATTTTAACTTTTTCTTTTTCTAAGTCAATTTTTGCTTCTTCTATTTCTTGTAAAGCATCAGAATTAAGTCCTGTTGGATTCTCTTGCTCTAAATATGATTTTACCTTTAAATACCCATCCATTTCTCTACGCCATTTGGCTTCATTCCAACTAGAGCCCGTGACTTCATTCATTAAGTCGCCACATTCTTTAAATGTAAGACCATAAGATTGTCTATTTTTATATAGTCTAATCCAATAAGATGTTACGCTTTCCTCATCACGTTTGATATATTCATTCATTTTTCATATTCCTCCTCAAAAAAATATGTAACAAAGGACAAAAAGTATAAAATTTTGAAAACGTTCCCATGTTTTTTTGATTATTTTAAAATTATTTTGCTGTAAGTCCTTTTAAAAGTATTACCAAGTCTCAATAGTATTATATTCTCTTAAAATATCCTATAATGTTTTACTGTGCGAGACTTTAATATATACAAGGTTCGGTTATATATCCTACTATAACATGATTAAATAATAGTTGCTGTAAGAACCTTTAAAAAAATAACAAGACACGTAATCAATTTTAATAACCGTAAAATGTGAATTAATAAGTTGCTGCGTGTGTCTTTAATATGTATCAACGGAAATTAATCCGTTGTTTGATATAAGCCCTCTATCGCTTTATATCTGTCTGATTCTAAAATTTCTAATAGTGCTTTGAGTGGTGTATAATTTTCTAAATCATTTAAGTCAAGATTACAGATGCTATTAAAGATGTTTTGACTAAATCCAGATACTAAAATTGTGTTCTTAGTTGTTTTGACTACAGGTTTGGTGTTCCCATATCCAACATTCCAAAATACTAAGAATGGAAGTTTATATCCATGTTGTTCAAATTTATGTTTCATCTTTTCAAAGAATGTATCATCAGGAGTTGGAACAGAATGGAATCCATATGAGCCTGTAGCTTCATCAAATTGCATATCTGAAATAATAAGTAATGATTCAGGTAATTCTTCTTGAGGTAAGTCATTATTAATTGCTGTTTTTAATATTAGATCAAATGTCTTTTCTAAGTTTGTATTCATTCCCCATTCAGAAGATTGCATATTTAATACCTTATTACGAATTGTACTTCCTTTTACTTTTTTTAATTTAGGTTCAGAGGAGAATGTGATGAAATGGTCTTTAAATTGACCTTCATTGTGCTCTGATAAAAAGATTCCTAAAGAGATTGCTACATCCATTGGTAATCCAGTCATTGAGCCAGATACATCTACCACAGGAAGAACTTCTAATCCGTTATTGTTCGGAGCTGGAATATTGTTCCATAAAGTATTTAATGAATCACTTGCATCATAACGTACTTTATCGACAATTTGATAAGGAGCAAGTGTAGATGAGTTAATTTTTTCATCTCCAGAATCCACCCTATCTAAATAGTCTGAATAACGTTCTCCATCATTTCTGAAAAATGCTTCTCTATATTTCAAGTTAGCTTGTGACGGAACATGAGAATAATCAATATCCTCATAACGTTTTTCAGTTAATTTAGTTTCAACAATGTCAAGTTTCTTTCTGATACGTGTATTTCTTTTACGATATTCTTTAGGTGTAATATCTACATATTTCATAAACTTTCTATATGCAGTTTTCATTGTTGAATCTTTAGTAGTTTCTGTAGGCATGTATTTAGCCAATAGACCGGGTTGTTCGTTTACATCATCTACATTTAATAAATTATTAAGATAATGACATAATACCGATTCTTTATCTTCATCTTCAATTGGGGAAGCAAGTAGATACATAATATCTTTAAAGCTACCGTATTCAGCAATTAATTTAACAAGTAATGGAATTTTTGATGAATCAATGTCTTTGTAAATAGTTACTAAACCAAATCTACCTAACGTTTTGTCTCCTCCACCTTGTCTAATGTCACGAGCATAAAAGACTAATTTTGCGTACAATAATTCATCTTCATTTTGTGCATCAATCAACTTATTAAATAATGTTTCATCATCTAAAAATCTGCTATTACCAATTTCAGTTGATAAATCTAAAATATCACTTAATGTTGATTTATAACCATTCTCTCCGTTTGTTGTAACTGTTTTATTATCTTCATTTCTTAAATTTTCTAAAAAGGTCATGGGAACGACTTCCTTTCAAGTTTTAATATGTATATGGACACCTCTAAACCTAATTGACTTAGTGTCCGTAGTCTTTTACAATCTAATGACGGTCTTATATATAAGTTCCGAAGAACCTTACCTTTATTTATTATGATTCTGTAATACACTCAATACTGGATCGTCTTCTTTTTCTTGTTTTTCAACATTCAATGCTGCTAAACTTGTTCTTGATGAAGGTGTCATACCTAATTGAACAGCTAATTGTTTAAATTGATTTAAAGCCTTATCTTTAATATCAACTGCTACATTTTTCTTTTTGACCTCATTACTATTTCTATCAAACTCATAATACCATAATCCTTCTTCTTGAATGTTTTTATCACATTCTCGGATAGTGGCTAGAGTTTCAGAAATTTGTACGACAACAGGAATGTCAAGATTACTCAACACTCCACTAACTTCCATTTCATTCACAATAAAAGAGTAATATTCTTTTGCTAAATCTGATAAATATTCAGGAACTTCATCAACTTTTTCTGACTTACCTTTCAATTTATCTTCTGCTTTCTTCATCTTTTCTACTTCTCCTTTATTATATCTGTGGTTCTTAGTATGGTCTACTAAATGTGCTGGTGTTTTAGGTCTACCTCTTGACATCTCCATTGCCTCCTTTCTGTCTTAAAGAATTGGTTCGTTATCATCTTCATTAAATTTTTGAATATCCCAATCTAATTTACCAGAAGTTCCTAATTCTAAGTTACAAGTTTTACATACTGTAATAAGGTTATCTGGGTCATACATCAATTCAGGATATTCCGAACGTGGTTTAATGTGGTGTACTTGTAAATCATTGTTTTCTATTAAATGCAATTGTACCCAACATCTATTACACATTCCACCGTCTCTTTTAATAATTCTTATTCTTAAATCTTTCCAACGCTTACTGTTTAATTGTTTTTTTCTTTCTTTATTTTGTTCATAATATTGTCTGCTATATTCATTTGAATGTTCTGTTTGACATGAACATTTTTTATTTGCGTCATATCGTTTTCCACAATGACTACAAACTTTATACCTCATGTACAACATCTCCAAACTCATCAACAATACTACCACAATAAACACATTCATACTCATTATTATCTATGTGTTTTGTTTGTCCATTACAATTTGAACATTTTGGGTTGTTGTTACTCATGTTTGCACCTTCCTAAGAAGATGGCAATTCCTAAATTATGTAAAAAGTGTTTACAAGTATAAATTATTGTGGTATAATACCTTTACACTATATATGTAAAGAACTAATGCAAAATCGGACATACTTTTTAAAATTTAATATAATTGTAATATAAATGTAACTATTCTGTAACCACAAACGTAGGGTTCATGTGATACAATGGATATAGAAATTGCGACAACATTGTTTTATATATTATACAATATTACAATATATATAGAACGGTATTGTCGCAAAAAAATTTAAAAAAGTTTAAATTTATGGTTGACAAATGTATAGTCAACATGGTACAATGGATATAGAAAATAAATAGATCAATTTTTATTAATTGTCCTATGTTTGTATAAACGGACAGGTAGTTGTCTCGCCGATAATAGATGTTAATTAGAAAGTAGACAAGCATAGCATTGCGTATATTGTTACGTTAGACTTATTTTGTTTTGAGTATCTAGCTATGTTCTAGTGAGGTTAAACCATTCCTCACAATAAATATTAAAAAGGTTGGGTGTTATTGTAACTTCCCATAAGAACAGTTGCTCTAACTTGGAGATTTTAGACATGCTTTTAAGTATGTATCGTCTCAATGTAATTACCATTAGGCTTTCAATCATGGTATCTTCTTATGAAGTTTTTGAGAACAGAAAGTTTATTAGGGATAAGTATATACAATTTTAATTAATGTTTATTTAGTGTTTATTAATCAATATTAAAAATAATAATTAAAAAATACTGTGGCAAATAATTGTGAAACAATTTTTGACACATAGGAGCTAACTTGTTAGCGACTAAATGCTTCATTGAAATACTTACAATATATATAACAATCTGTAATGTTAACTCGTTAAACTCACTAACAAACACATTGTAAATATATATTGTTGTACATTTTTCATTCTGAAAAATATACAATAGTTTTTTATTAAATATGAATAAGGAGAATATAATATGTATAAAAAGAATTTTAATAATAATAGTGTTAAAGTAGATATTGATTTTCATGAATTTAAAGTAAGAGATAAAGTGTTATATTGTATTAAATTAGATGATATATTAGAACTCTTAGATTTAAAAAAAGATAAAATAGTCCCTATTGTAAAATCTATAAAGAAAAAACAAAGAAATTTAGTAATATTAAAAAACAATAAATATTACTTATCTCAAACAGGATATGAATTATTATTAAACAACCTTAGAGGTGTAAATAGAAAACATAGAAAGTCTAATTTAATATTAGGTAAATACAGAAATAAGAATAACAAAAATAAAGATATTGCTTATATTCCTAAAGATGAAGGGATAAGACATGATGATACAGAGTTAGATAATATCCCTTATTCTGTTCTTTATGGACAAATATATTATAGTCACAAAGTTATTGCTGATTTATTAGATACTAACGAAAAATATATCTTTGAGTTATGTGAAAACTTAAAGAATGACACAAATCATATTATTCAAAAAGGAAATGGTAATTATATCATTAAAGATATTGGCTTCTGTAAAATTATGAATGAACTAGATCTCAACTATAATGACATACTATTGAAACTATATGCTGAAAAATATTTTGACTATAAGAAATTTAAAAGAATAAAGTTTAAAAATAAAAGACGAAAAATTTCTAAATTTTCTCACTCTCATAGTTGACATTATGAGAGTATTATTATATAATAGAATTAACAAATCAAATAGGAGTGAATAAAAATGACAAATTATATTATTACTAAACACGCTATGGAGCGTTATGCCGAGCGTATTAATTACAACCAAAAGAAGACTAGAGACGCTATTATAAAGGATCTAAAAGCACTTAAAAATAAACGTATAATTAATGTAGGAGATAAAAAGTACATATTTTTTAAGAATTATAGAGAATTTATCTTGCAGAAAAAAGGGAATAAGGAAATATTAATTACTGTTATTAAACATAAACGTTCAACTAAACAACAAGCGATTGAAAAAAGAGAACGTGAAAGACAAGAATATTTAGATATTATTGAAGGATTTAAAATTGATAAGGAGGAAGATTAATATGTTTTTATTAACTATTGTTTTTGTTGTAGTGTCTTGGACTATTTTTGGAAGTTTTTTAGGAGCTGGAGGAATATTAGGAGCTACAGTTACATCTAATGCTGTAGAAGAAACACAAAGAGATAAGGCTAAGAAAAAACTTATTGACGAGATCGGTCAAACACAGTATAATGGATTAGTAAGATTTTTAAATATGTATGATGAATACCATAACATTGTATATAAAGAATATAAAGACACTTATTATATCTATGTTGTTGGTCGTAATGAAACAGCTAAAGAGAATATAGAAGCAAAATTAGATAGATTAGGTGTTAAAAGATATAAAGTCATTATTTAATGAAGGAGAATAAAAATGGATTATAATTTTTTGAATTACAACTTTGAGATCACAGACAGAGATTTAATTGAAAGAACTTTGGAATATGAAGGAAAAGATATTAATGAGAATTATGAAAATAGATTTTATAAAGGTAATATAAAAAGGAATAATGACGGAACTTTTAGTTTAGATATATATAAAAAGGAAGGATCATTCACTCATGATGAAGTAATTGTGGTAAATTCTTTCTTAGAACAGCATAATAGGAAAGTAGATAGTGTTATTTATAATAAAATGGTTGTAGAATTAAATAAAACAAACGATATTAAAATAGATAGTATGATTGATGTGATATTTTGTTATCAAAAGAGTTACAAAACATTAACTTATGCTAGAATGATTGTGTTAGGGATCATTAATGGTATGGAAGAGTATCATTATGAAGAACCAGATGTATTAAAATTATATGATTATTATTAAAAGGAGAATGTTAATATGGATTTTCAAAAAGCACAAGAAAGAATGAAGAAGAAAGGTAAAGTATTTCAAGTAATAGGCATCACTAATGCGTCAAAAAATGTGTTCTATGTATTTGGAACTAGAAAAGCAGCAAATAAATTTGTTGAAGAGCAAGATTTTTTAGCAACATACCAAATTGTAGAAATAAATGTGTTTGATTTTAAGTAAAAAGGGGTAGTTTTAATGAAATTAGAGCTTGAAAATGTCTTAAAATTCGATTTTTATAGTGGCAAAATGAGTTTGTATAATCATGTTATGCCACATATTTTTAACCAATTACTCTACTTAAAGAGCTACAAATTGATAGATGAAGACAAATATTATGATATTTTACGTCTATTAAGTGATGATTTTGCAGAAATTTTAAGAGAAAATCATGAAATTATAACGAAACATAGTAATATGATGGATGAAATTTTTGATAATGAATATAATGAAATTGACGATTCAAGAAATGTTTATGGAGAATACATCACAGACGAAAAAATCAAGTCATTTAATAAATCTATGAAAAAACATGAAGAAAATATTGTAAAATATATTGAAAAAATACAATCCTCTGTTCAACATATGTCTTTATGTAAAATGTTTACAATTGACATGACTTTATTAAGTGTTATGGAACAAGATTTTGAGACTGTATTTAATGAAATAGAAAAAATAGAAGATAAGTTTGGGAAATTTGAAGACAGTTTAGATCAATAAGTGGTTGACAAAAGCCTTCTTTATATGTTAAAATGACATATGAGAAGGTATTTTTTATAGAAAAGGAGGCTAATAATGGCATTTGATGTAGTTATGGCTATTATATTGCTGGCATTTACCATATTTTCAGAAATAATGGTATATATTTCAAATAGTAAATCAGAAACAATTATATTTTCAATTTTAGGTCTTATAGCAACTGTAATTGCTATGACTTTTTTATTTAATACAGGAATGTAGGGAGAAATGTTTATGTTTATAGTATATGGAGCTCATTCAGGGTATAAAGATAATTTACAATACTTATTATTTAATGATAATTTTATGTATCAGAGTATATTTCAAGTGTTATACAGAGAGAAATCAAACTATGTACTGGATCTGTTAAAAAAATACGGTAAATATGACGAATTAGGCTATTATATATGCGTTGACAGAGAGGGTTGTCGTAGGATATATGAAGAGTTAGAAGAAATCAATAGAGAAGAACCATTATATAAAGCACTTGACATGAGGAAAAAGATACTCTATAATGATAGTTACTACTTATATATGATAGTAGATTTTTATTAGGAGGATCAAAATGGATATAGGAAAAGTTTATTATGTAATTATGTTAGATAGCAGGATGTTTTAAGAAGAGGTTCATGTTTATTCTGTTATGACAGTTGTAGGAACTTCTTTACTTACTACTAAAGATATTACACAATCTAAGGTATATACAGACTGCAAACATGCTACTAGAAATGCAGAGCACTATGGATTTGAAGTGAAAACAGTTAAGATTGATATTAAATCACTATAAGGAGAGTTTATTATGATAAATGCAAAGGAAGCTAGAGATAAAGCAAATGATTATCAAAAATTTTTATTAGGTGTTCATATTATACATGGTAAAACTATAAATAGAGAATTAAATGAAATATTTAAAAGAGTTGAGGGAGCAGCTAGTGTAGGAGAATATGAAATAATTTATGAATTAAATCTTGATGATGATGTTAAAGCAGCATTGATTAATGTATTAAGAGCGTTTGGTTATTCAGTAGGTATAGGTGGATTGTCATTTGTAAAAATTAGTTGGTAAAAGGGGTTGACAGCCCCTTATTTTTAGCATATAATGGAATTAAGATAAAAGAAGGAGGAATTGAAATGAAATTGTACGCCAGAAATGAACAAAATCTAAGTTATCCACAGATTTTCCATTCCCTGTGGACAATTTTTGCGTTTTTGTGGAGTTTTTATATAAGTGAGGGGGGCGTGCTTGTCTTTTAAAAAGTTTTCAAATTTATACATAAAAAACGGGGGGATCCCTTGTGGCTCTAGGCTTCCGAGCCTATCCCTAGACCTCCCTACCGTCTTGGAGACACCCGGTAGTGTAAAATTTCTATAAAAATATTATAGGTTTGTCCACCATAGGAAAACAAATATATAATATAAAATAATTATATAATAATATTCTGAATTAAATAAAATAATTATATAAATAAATATAATATATAATAATATAAACATATAATAATATCGTACACAATACATACAATACACATACAAACACACCAACACCGAACAGATACCGAACATATGGCAATATATGGCGTTAAGGCTATATAAGGTTATATAAGGTTTAGTAATGGTTAATAGGTTAATAAAGGTTATACAATGCAATCATACAATGAACAGATCAAAGACAATCACAATACAAGACAACAAACACAACAAGACAAACAGAACAAAACAGATCACACAACACACAAGCAAACGAACGAACACAAACCAATACAACAATACAATACAACAAACTATATAACATAATCATATAAACATATCATTGATGAATACAATCACATATCAATACATAATCAATCATATATTACTAATACATAAACAACATACAACACACCAACAAACAGATCAGATCAATACATAATCATATATCATAATAGATAATAATATAATAGATATAATCATATATACACAACAATATAATATATAACACATAACTATATATGATTGCATATATATAACTACATACACACATAAGCACACAAACACATACACAACATACAAGACAATAAACACATAACAAACATATATATATAAATATATCAATACACACATACAAGCACATACAACCACTACACAACACATATACACATACATACATACATAT
>ERZ1029884.33-NODE-33-length-33264-cov-8.362040_pt1 | contig 33264 bp, 29 predicted proteins | sample MGYA00519233_ERZ1029884 | MGnify/ENA primary metagenome ERZ1029884 (study PRJEB33666, sample SAMEA4610931) | skin metagenome | biome: Human-associated habitat; feature: Malodor aspect; material: skin | place: Philippines | collected 2015-08 ...
GCTCCATGACCTCGGCGTAGCGCAGCACGTCGTTGTTGCCGCCGGAGATGATGCAGACCACCGTCGAGCCCGGGGCCACATCCGCCAGCCCCAGGCCAGCCACGGACAGCGCGCCAGCGGGCTCGGCGATAATGCCCTCGTTCTGGTACAGCCCGAGCATTTCCGTGCACACCGCGCCCTCGTCCGCCGCGTACAGTGCGATCGAGTCCTCGTGCTGGTTAACGATGCGCCAGGGGATGTCGCCGATGCGCTTGACCGCGGCGCCGTCCACGAATGGGTCGATGGATTCCAAGGTCACCGGCTCCCCCGCCGCGCGTGCTGCGCCTAGCGACGCCGCACCTTTCGGCTCTACCCCCACTACCTTTGTCGCCGGGGACATATCCGCCAGGTAGGACACCACGCCGGAGATGAGCCCCCCGCCGCCCACCGGGACGAGCACCGTTTCCAGCTCCTTGCCCATGCTTGCAAGCTGGGCGACAATTTCCGCGGCGACGGTGCCCTGGCCGATCACCGTGTCGCGGGAATCGAACGGCTCGATCACCGTCGCGCCGCGTTCGGCGGCATCCGCGCGAGCGGCCTGCGCCGCCTCGTCGAATGTGTTGCCCGTCACCACCAGTTCGATGGCGTCACCGCCGTGCACACGGATGCGGTCCCGCTTCTGCTTCGGAGTGGGCTTGGGCACGAAGATCTTGCCCTGGATCCCCATGGCGCGGCAGGCGTACGCGACACCTTGAGCGTGATTGCCGGCGGAGGCCGCGACGACACCGGCTGACCGCTCGTCCTCGTTGAGCCGGGAGATGCCGTAGTAGGCGCCGCGGATCTTGTACGAGCGCACGTCTTGCAGGTCCTCGCGCTTCAGGTAGACCTCCACGCCGTACAGCTCAGACAGACGCGGGCAGTACTGCAGCGGGGTAGGCGAAATCACCGACGAGATTCGCCCTTGCGCGAACCGGATATCGGCTGCGTGGACGGCGTCGAAGGTGGCGTCGGACTGATCTGTGGTGCCTGTGCGCATGGTTAGGGAGTTTACGCCTGCCTTCCTCGTTCACTTCCACGCCACCTGGCCGTAACTTTCTGCCCACTTTCAGCCGGTACACATGAAGACGTATCGCTCCGTCCAGCGCAAATGAAAGGTCTGCCAATGTCAATGCCCTCCATTTCCCGCACCGGCCTCGCTGCGGCCTGCGCCACCGCACTCACGCTCGGCCTGACGCAACACGCCGGGGCAGCCGTCGTCGGCGAGCCTGTAAAACAGATCGCTGACGGCGCTACGGCCGATATCTCGGTGCTCGGTTCGTACGGCGCTGGCGCGTTCGACAAATCTGCGGCCGAGATCGTCGCGTTCCACGCGGACTCCAAGCGCATCCTCACCGTCAATGCGCTCAGCGGGAAGATCGACGTGTTGGACGCCTCCGACCCAGCTACACCCACAAAGGTCGGCGAGGTCTCCGGCGGCGAGAACACCACCATCAATTCTGTCGCGGTGCGACGGCCACAACCTGCTCATCGTCGTCAACAAGGTTTCGGGCACCACCACCGTGTTCCAGGTGGGCTCCCTTGTCGCCGAAACGACACCGTCGACTCCCAAGCCAAAGAAGCCGGAAAACGCTGCTCCGGAGTGGATGCAGCCGCCCTCGTACGAGGATGCGGCTCTTAAGGCCATCGCGAAGATTTCCGTCCGGGTCACCGGAATCAGCACTGTCGTGATAGCGCTTGTAGTGCTCGTTGGTGCCGTCCCCTGGTCTGCAGCATGTCTGAAGCTGGCCACCAAGGCATTCCTGTAACCTTCAACCCGATAATGATGCCCGCTATGGCCGCTACCCCAAAATTCCTGCCCCCAGCGTCGCTTTGAGGTCCCCCATCAAGCTCGCCGACCTAGTGACGCGCAAGTGATCGCCCAAGATCATCAGCTGGCTATGCTCGCCGTTGACCAAGTTCAAATACACATCCGAGTCGCCCGGGTTATTGACAAGCACCTGCTTGAGCTTTGCGATTGTGTCGACGGTGCACTGGTCCGTGCGCATGGTCAACCGCAGCGGCAAGCCAGCTCCGTTACCGGGGCCGAGTTCGGGCACCTTCACGTCGTCGCCGAAGAGGCTCATCCGATCGTCTCGGATGGATACGTGCGCTTTCACCAAAATGATGTTGTCTTCAACAATTTGCGGCGCTACCAGCGCGTACACCTTGTTGAACAGGAGAACATCCACCTGAGCCCCATGGTGGTCCTCGATAGTCACGATGGCCCACGGCGAGCCGTCCTTCTTAGAGAATCGGCGGTCCACCGACGAAATCAAGCCACCGATGGTCACCTCGGCGCCGTTGCGCAATTCGCCGGAGAGGATGGTGGTCAGCTGGGTGTCGGTCTGCGCGTCAATCGCCTCTTCGAAGCCGTCGAGCGGGTGGCCCGAGACGTACAAACCGAGCATTTCGCGCTCCAGCGCGAGTTTGTGCTTGCGGTCCCATTCGTCGTCCGGCACCTCGATGGCAAAGGCCGCGTTTTCTGCCCCGCCGTCGCCGCCCAAGCCTGCGAAGAGGTCGAACTGGCCCTTGTCTGCGGCTTTCTTGGTGGACAACACCGAGTCCACTGCGTCCTCTTGGATGAGCATGAGGCCCTTGCGGGGGTGCTCGAGGGAATCGAATGCTCCTGCCTTGATCAGCGATTCCGTGATGCGCTTGTTGCAAGCCAGCAGTTCGATCTTGTCCAGGTAGTCGGAGAAGCTGGTGAAGTTCCCCTTTTCTTTCCTGGTCTTCTTGATGGACTCCACCACCTCGGCGCCGACGTTGCGCACGGCGGCGAGGCCGTAACGGATGTCGTCGCCGACAGCGATGAAGTTCTCTTCGGACTGGTTGATGTCCGGCTGCAGCACGCTGATACCTAAGTGGCGGCAATCGGACAGGTAGATAGCCGACTTGTCCTTCTTATCGCCCACCGAGGTCAGCAGCGCGGCCATGTACTCGGCGGTGTAGTTCGCTTTCATGTAGGCGGTCCAGTAGGACACGAGCGCGTATCCCGCGGCGTGGGACTTGTTAAACGCGTAGGACGCGAACGGCTCGATCGTGCCCCAAAGTGCGTCCACCGCCTCCTTGGAGTAGCCGTTCGCGAACATGCCCGCGGAGAACGTTTCATATTCCTTGGCCAATACTTCGGGCTTCTTCTTACCCATGGCTTTGCGGAAGCCGTCTGCTTGGCCGGCCGTATAGTTGGCTACCTTCTGCGAGATGTTCATGATCTGCTCTTGGTAGACGATCAAGCCGTACGTCTCGTCGAGGATGTCCTTGAGCGGCTCTTCCAGCTCCGGGTGGATCGGTGTAATCGGCTTCCGCCCGTTTTTGCGGTCCGCGTAGTCCCAGTGGGCGTTGACACCCATCGGGCCGGGGCGGTACAGGGCCAGAGACGCCACGATGTCGTTGAAGCCCGTCGGCTTCATGCGCTTGAGCAGTTCCTGCATACCACCAGAGTCGAGCTGGAACACGCCCAGGGTGTCGCCGCGCGACAGAAGCTCGTACACAGCTTGGTTGTCGGTGTCGAGCGCCTCGAGGTCGATGGTCTCGCCACGGTTTTTCTGCACGTTCTCCAGGGCGTCACCGAGCACGGTGAGGTTGCGAAGGCCCAGGAAGTCCATCTTCAACAGGCCGATGGCCTCACAAGCCGGGTAATCCCAGCCGGTGATGATCGCGCCGTCGGCTGGGCGTTTCCACATTGGGATGTGCTCCATCAGCGGCACCGACGCCATGATCACGGCACATGCGTGCACGCCTGCTTGCCTGACCACGCCTTCCAGCCCGCGCGCCGTCTCATAGATCTTCGCCACGTCGGGGTCGGTCTCAATGAGCGAGCGCACCTCCGCGGCCTCCGCGTACCGGACGTGCTCAGGGTCGGTGATGCCCGACAGCGGGATGTCCTTGGCCATGATCGCCGGGGGCAGCGCGCCGTTGATGCGGTCCGCCATCTGGAACCCGGGCTGACCGAAGTTCACCTTCGCCGAGTCCTTGATGGCCTGTTTCGTCTTCACCGTGCCGAACGTGATCACCTGGGCGATCTTGTCCTCGCCCCAGCGCTCAGCGGCGTAGGTGATCATCTCGCCGCGGCGGCGGTCGTCAAAGTCGATATCGATATCCGGAGCGGACGGGCGCTCAGGGTTGAGGAAGCGCTCGAACAGCAGCCCGTGCTCCATCGGGTCGATGTTGGTGATGGTCAGCGCGTACGCGACCAGAGAGCCGGCCGCCGAGCCACGGCCGGGCCCCACACGAATGCCGACCTCGCGGGCGTGTTTGATCAGCTCGGCGACGATGAGGAAGTAGGACGGGTAGCCCTTCATGTCGATGACGTCGATTTCGTAACTTGCGCGGTTGAGGTACTCCTCGGGCACCTCTCCCCCGTCAAAGCGGTCCTTCAGCCCGCGCAGCACTTCCTCCCGCAACCACGTTGTCGGGGTGTGGCCCTCCGGTACGTCGGCGATGGGCATCCGGTCGTGCGGGTGCTCCTCCCACAGCTCGCCGTAGTCGCTCACGCGCTCCGCGATCCACAGCGTGTTGTCGCAGCCGTCAGGCACGGTGGAATCCCACAAGTCGCGCATCTGCTCAGCGGACTTGATGTAGTAACCCGTGCCGTCGAACTTGAACCTGTCCGGATCCAGCAGCGTCTTACCGGTCTGCACACACAGCATCGCCTCGTGCGCCGGAGCCTGAGACTCCAAAACGTAATGGCAGTCGTTGGTAACCAGCGGAGGCAAGTCCAGCGCTTCGCCGATGCGAAGCAGGTCCTCGCGCACACGCCGCTCGATGTGCAGCCCGTGATCCATCAGCTCGAGGAAGTAATTGTCTTTGCCGTAAATGTCCTGCCACATTGCCGCGGCCTCCAACGCCGCGTCGTACTGACCCAGACGCAGGCGGGTCTGCACGTCGCCTGAGGGGCAGCCCGTGGTGGCGATGATCCCGTCAGCGTGCTCAGCGATCAGCTCCGCGTCCATACGCGGCCACTTGCCAAGCTGGCCCTCGTACGAGGCCAGGGAGGACAGCTTGAACAGGTTGCGCAGACCGGTGGCATTTTCCGCCAGCATGGTCTGGTGCAGATACGCGCCCGAGGCGGAGACGTCGTCCGGCTTCTGGTCTGGCGTGCCCCACAGCACGCGTTTCTTGTTAAACCGGGATTCCGGCGCCATATACGCCTCGATGCCGATAATTGGCTTCACGCCTGCGTCCACCATGCGGCGGTAAAACGCATTGGAGCCGAACATGTTGCCGTGGTCGGTCATGCCAACCGCGGGCATTCCCTGGCGGGAGACTTCCTCCGCCAGAAGATCCACCTTGGCCATGCCGTCCAACATGGAAAATTCTGTGTGGTTATGCAGGTGCACAAAGGAGGATTTTTTGGCCATGCGGGTCATCTTAGACGGCACGCCGACACTGGCGAATCATCTCGAAAATCTGTTCGGTTATTCGTAGCGGAGCGCGTCGATAGGCTGCATCTTCGCCGCCTTCGACGCGGGGTACGCGCCGAAGAACACGCCGGTAGCCAGCGAGAACAGCAGCGAGAAAAGCACCGCGCTCAGCGGCGGCCACGTCATCTCCAACACCGCGGAGCTTGCGATCAAGCCGACTGCGCCGCCGAGGATCACCCCGATAATGCCGCCGATGAGACACACCAGCATCGCCTCCACGATGAACTGCACACGGATGTCGCTCTGCGTGGCGCCGAGGGCCTTGCGTACGCCGATTTCGCGAGTGCGCTCAGTGACCGTAATGAGCATGATGTTCATCACCCCGATGCCGCCGACGAGAAGCGAGATGCCGCCGATCGCGGACAGCACCGTCGACAGGGTACGGAAGATGGTGGTCAGCCCCTCGAGGCTCGCAGAGATGTCGAACACCTCGGCCTCGTAGTCCTCATTGCCGGCGTACTTTCGGTCTAGATAGGACTGCAGGTCGCTGCGGAACACTTCCGGGTCCTCGTTCGCCGCAGAGCGAACGCTAAACGACGGCACCCAATCGACTTCCATCCCGACCCGCTCAGCCGACGTGATGGGGATGTAGATTTGCGCGAACGCGGATTGGCCGAACGCTGGGCTGTCACCGGTTTCCTCCAGCACGCCGACGATAGTGAACACGCTGGTGTTGCCGTTCACCTCGACATCGAAGCGGGAGCCGAGGGCCGAGGTCGCATCGCCGCCGAACAGCGCTTCCACAAGCTCGGGCGACACCACCGCCACGGGCCGCTGGCTATCGATCATGTCCTGCGAGATGCCGCGGCCGTACTGGACGTTCAGGCTGCGGATATCGAGGGACGCAGCGAGTACCGGATTGACGCTGACACTCGCTGTGGTGTCATCGAGGGCTGCCTCACCGTCGCTGGAGGTGTCGATATCCACGCCCTGCACGCGGCCGTGGAAGGCGGCGGCGAGTTCATTGAGGTCGTCGATGGTCATGCCGTCGCGCTCGTCCGACGGCGGGGCCAAGCTAAAACCCGCGAACGGGTCGTCGGAGCTCTCCCCTTCCTCCGCGCGCTCGTGGATCATGACCGGGTAGGTCGTCGTACCGGCGTCCTCAAGACCGCCCATCACGTCGTTTTCCAGCGCCCGGCCGAGCGTCATGATGATGATCACGGCCATGATGCCGATGATGATGCCCAAAAGCGTCAGCAGCGAACGCAGCTTGTTCGTGTTCAGGCTGGATACGGCCAACCGCACGGATTCGCGGATGTTCATCTACTTCGCGCCTTTCGGTTCGCGCACGGCCGCGACGCGTCCGTCCATCATTTCCACCACTCGCCCGGTCTCCTCCGCCAGCTCAGGATTGTGGGTGATGAAGACAATGGCCTTGCCGAGGTCCTGGTTGAGCTCGTGGAACAGGTCCATCACCATGCGACCGGTTTTGGAATCCAGGGCGCCGGTTGGCTCGTCCGCCAAAAGCAGATCAGGGTCGTTGGCGAGGCTGCGTGCAATCGCAACGCGCTGCTTCTGCCCACCCGAAAGCTCATTCGGGTTGTGGTGGAGGCGGTCGCCCATGCCCATGCGCTTGAGCAGCTCAGCTGCGCGCGCCTCGCGCTCCTTGCGCTCCACGCCGGCGTACATCATCGGCATCGCCACGTTCTGCAGCGCATCGATCCGGCCGATCAGGTTGAAGTTCTGGAAAATGAAGCCGATGTTCTGGCTGCGGTAGGCCGCGAGTTCCTTGTCTTCCTTCGCGTAGACCGGCTCGCCGTTGAAGGCGTAGGCCCCGTTTGTCGGGCGATCCAGCATGCCAATCAGGTTCATCAACGTGGACTTGCCGCAGCCGGATGGCCCGACAATGGAGACGAACTCGCCTTGATCCGCGAAGAAGTCGATGCCGTGCAGCACCGTGAGCTCGCTCGGCTCGCCCTCGTTGTACGTCTTGACCACGTTGCGCATGTCGATGAGCAGGCCGGAATCGGCCATGCCACTGCGCTTGGCTGAGGAGGTGGGCGCAGTCACTTACTGCTCCTCAGCGGCCCGGCGAGTGCTCGTCACCGTCACCGTAGCCGTGGTGCGTTCCTTCTTTTCGCGGGCCTCGCGCACCTTCTCCCCATCGAAGTTCGGGTCGTTGATCTCGACCTTCTCACCGATGCGGCCCGTGTACTCGTCCGGCCAGTTGATCACGATGTCGCCCGGCTTGAGGTCGCCGCCCGTCACTGCGATGTCAACGTCGTTGGACGCCCCCGTTTGCACCGCACGCTCCTCCACCGTGCCGGTGGTCGCGTCGTCGTCCTCAGTGGCCAGCACCAGCACCTTCTGGTCCTTGTCCTCGCCGTAGACCGCGTCCAGCGGGACATTCAGAGCGTCTTTGGCCTCGGCGGTGATGATCTCGGCGCGCGCGCTGCCGCCGAGGAGCAGGCCCTCTTTGTCGCCGGTGATCTCAATTTCAACGGGGAACGTGACCTCACTGGACTTGGCCGCCTGGCCACCCATCTCTATGGCCGGATTCTGGTTCCCGCCGGAGACCGAATCGGCCGCCGGGGCAATCCGGGAAACCCGGCCGTTGAACTTCTTCTTGCCGGTGGCGGTGGAGGTGAACTCCACGCGGTCGCCCTCCGCAATGTTGGGAATGTCTGCCTCGCGCACATCGGTGCGGATCACCAGGCGGGAATCATCTGCGATGGTCATCAGCTTGCCTTGCGGAATGTCGCCCTCACGTACATCCACGCTGGTGACCAGGCCCGCCAGCGGCGCGTACACCGTAGATTCGCGCACCTGGTACTCCAGGGTGCCGTCGCCGTCGCCGAGCTGAGCCGCCTCCGCCTGGCGCCACGCCGAATCCAGCTCCGCTTGCAGCTGGTCGCGCTCCTGCGCGGCCTGTGCCTGCGCCGCAGCGAGGTTGGCTTTCGCCTCTTCCAACGCCGCGTACGCTTCGTCGGTGCTCACGGCCACGCCCGCACCGGAGCCCGCAGCAGCGCCGCCGTTCTCAGCCGCGAGCTGCGCGAGTTGGTCCGCGGTTAACCCGCCGGTGTTACCTTGACTCACGCCTTGGTTCGGCACCGCTGGAGCAGCCTGCGCACCCAGCCCCTCGGGCGACGTCGCCACACCGGGAGCCGGTGCCGGCGGCTGCACCGGCGCAGCGGTCCGCACACCCGGCAAGTGCGAGGAGAGGGCGCCGGCAGCGCGCTCGACGGCGTCCACGCCACGGTTGACCAAGCGAGCTCCCCCGTTTGCGGCGACGGCAGCGTTATAGGCTGCCTGCGCCTGGTTCAGCTGCGCCTGAGCAGCCCGGATCGTGGGGTTGGTGCCGTTATCCAACCCCGCTTGGTAGGCGTTGAGTTGAGATTGCAACTGGTCCACCGCCGCCTGCGCGTCAGCCTGCGCGTTCGCCTGCTGCTTCTGCTGGACCTCCAGTTGGCGCTCAAGCTGCTCGGAGTTCAGGGAGGCCAAAAACTGCTCCGCCTGGACGCGGTCGCCCGCCTTCACCGCCACCTTTTCCACCTCGGACTGCACCGGGGTCGTGATGTTCACGGAGCGAACCGGCTCAATTGTCCCGTTGACCACAACGCTGTCTGAGACTCCCTCATTGGAGGCCACCGTGTAGTCGCCCGGCTTCAGGCCTTCCCCATCGGCGTCGTTATCACCGCCGCCGAAGCCGCAGGCGCCGAGAAGGAGCGTCGAAGTGGACACTAGCGCAAGCCCTGCACGAGTAAAACGCCTGCGTGCGGACGAGCTGTCGGTGTGGGAAGTCAAGAGATCTCCTCGCGTAAGGGGCCTGCATGCAACTTTGCAAAACTATACACGGCCACCCGCCGCTGACCGGGTGAGCGTGAATGCACCCCACACCGCATCAGCCGGCAGCATTTCCACTGCGAGCACGCGGTAATCGTCCGTGATCCGACGGAGCTCTTCTCGCGTGGCGTACACCACGGCGCCTGTAAGGCGCTGTGTGGTGGCGGCCCGGAGGACGTCGATACGCGAGCTGCCTGGCGACGGCTCCGGGACGACAATTGGAGCCTCGCCGGCAACAACGAGCGCGCTCACGCGCGGGGCCGGCTGGAGCGTCGCCGCTGCTGCTGCCGCGTCGAGGGGGAGGGCGAACGTGACCAACGAAAACGAGGCGTCCTCGTGGTCGAGGGTTCCCTCCGCCCGTTGCACGTACGCCTGGGTGGATTCGCCCGGCAGCGGGCCGAGCTCATCCCCCTGCGGCACTGGCGGCTTCGGGGGCACGGCGACACCCACCGCCCAAAAACCAGCGACCACAAGCGCCGCCGAAGCAACGATCGCCGCCCGCATTTAGCCCTGCCGAACCTTCTCCAGCGCAGCGCGCAAATCGTCGGGGTAGTCCGAAACGACCTCCATGTACTCGCCGGTGCGCGGGTGGGTGAAGCCCAATTTGGTGGCGTGCAGCCACTGCCGCTTCAAGCCGAGTTCCCGGGCCAGATTGGGGTCGGATCCGTACATCGGATCACCCACGCACGGGTGCCCCACGGAAGACATGTGGACACGAATCTGGTGGGTGCGGCCGGTTTCCAAGTGAATATCCAGCAAGCTCGCACGCCGAAACGCCTCGATGACGCTGTAGTGCGTCACGCTGGGCCGGCCGCCGTGCGCGACGGCGAACTTCCAACCCGCAGAGGGGTGGCGAGCAATGGGCGCGTCGATCGTGCCCTCAATTGGGTCGGGCAACCCCTGGACCAGCGCGTGGTAAGTCTTATCCACCGTGCGCTCTTTGAAGGCACGTTTGAGGGCAGAGTACGCGGGCACGCTTGCGGCCACGACCATCACGCCGGAGGTGCCCACGTCGAGGCGCTGCACGATGCCTTGGCGCTCCGGCGGCCCGGCATCCGGCAGGGTAAAGCCCATCGCTTGCAGGCCACCCACGACGTCGGGGCCTTCCCATCCGAGCGTGGGGTGCGCAGCCACGCCTACCGGCTTGTCCACCGCGATGACATCAGCGTCGTGGTAGAGAATCTCCAGACCCTCCACGAGTTCCGTCACCGGCTGAGGGGTGCGCTTCGGCTCCGGCAGGGTGACTTCCAACATCGCGCCCGACGCGACACGGTCGGATTTCTGCGCTGCCGCGCCATCGACGAGCACATCGCCCTCCGCGGCCATTTCCGCTGCGACGGCCCGGGAGACGCCGAACAGTTTGGCAATAGCCGCGTCAACCCGCATGCCTTCGAGCCCTTCGGGCACGGGCAGAGCCCGAAACTCACCGCTCATCGCCGGCTCCCCTCAATTCGGTTGCGAGCGTGGCCAGAATGAACACGCCCACACCGACGGTGATGGCGGCGTCGGCGAGGTTAAAAACCGCGAAGTCGCCCACAGAGATGTAGTCCACCACGTGGCCGAACCAGAAGCCGGGGTCCCGGAACAGCCGGTCGCACAGGTTGCCCAGCGCTCCCCCAGCCACCAACGCCAGACCGAGCGCTTCCCACCGATTGTCCATCCGCGGCGCAAACCACAGCGCGCCACCGACGAAGGCGAGCTGGATCGCTGTGAACACCCAGGTGAAGTCTTCCCCCATGGAGAACGCCGCGCCGGAATTGAATAGCAGGTAGAAGCGGAACCAGTCCCCGATCACTGGCTGCGCCACGCCGGGCTCCAGCCATCCCAGCATGAATTGCTTGGTCAGCTGGTCCACCGCCGCGGCAACGACCATGACGGCCACCACGAGGCTGAGGTGGCGTGGTGCTGTGCGTGCGTGTCTTGCCGGAGTTGTTGCGTGATCCATCGCCGTATCACTTTAGCCGGTGGCACCCGGGCCAGGTAGCTTCGGAGGAATGTTCCGCAGCCTCCGCACAATCACCGCCGCCGCCGGCCTTGCTCTCACTCTGACCGCATGTTCCCCCTCCGACGACGACCCAGTGGCCGGGGTTCCGGCATTTCCTATCGACGCTCCTTCGGTCACGCTCCTCAACCCTGGTGACGACCCCCAAGAGGTGCGCTACTTCCCCGACGGCGAATGGGATACCACCGTCGCTGTGTCCGCCGGCGTGGACCAGCACGTCGCCCAGCCCGGCGATAGTACTGCGACAGAGACACCCGCGGGCGGCGACGTGGACAAAACCACCCTGCCACTGACTGCCGAAAGCACCGAGGCCCCGGCACCGGAGGACAGCGAGGAGGATGCCAACACGCGCATCGACTTCACCGTCGGCTCTGGCAAACACTCCAATTTGGACGTGGGCCAAGACGTCGCGGCCGCCGAGGGATTCCACATGAGCTGGCGCGCCGACGACTCAGGGAGAATATCCAGCCTCAAGCTGCTCGCTCCTGACGGCGCACCCGAACGCGGCCTGCAGCAGGTTGAAACCGCGCTACTCGCCCTTGTCAATAACACAGTCATTTTCCCGGATGAGCCGATCGGGCCCGGCGCGAGCTGGTCGGTCGAGCGGCGCGTCGCCGGCGATGCGGCAACGTCGCGCATGACCACCTACACCCTGGTCTCCCGCGATGGGGACAGGTTGACGCTCGATGTGGCAGTTGAAGAGCGTCCTCAGCGCGACAGCGTGGCCGTCGACGGGCAGGACGTGAAAGTTGCATCAGCCAGCACCACCTCGCAAGGGCAGCTGGTGGTGGACCTGTCCCGTCCACTGCCGGTATCCGGCCAGTCCGCCTGGACTACCCGCCTCATCTACGGCGGGGACGAAAAAGCGCGGGTGGTCCAGGACATCACCCGCGCGGCGGAGTACGGCGTCGAGTAGTTAGAGGCTCGGCGCTGCCGGCGCCTCAGGAGCCGCAGGAGCGTTGGTCTTGCACATGTCCGGCACCTGCTCCGGAGCAAGCGTGTTGCTGACCAGGAAGCAGGCCCAGCTCTGGGAGATCTTCCAGTTGCCGTCCTCGTGGACAAACTCCACGTCTTCCGCCAGCTGGGATTCGGCGTCCGGGCGGGTGAAGTTCACGGTGGCCAGCACGGAGTCGGCGGTGTAGCCCGGCAGCACCGGGTTGACCACCTGGAAGTTCGCGCCGGATTGCTGCTGCGACTGCGTCATCAGATCAAACAGCTCCGGGGAGGTCTCGCCGCCCTGCACCGTGTTCGCGCGCTCCGAGATGGGCAGGTTCGGGTCCGCCGCACGCTGGAGCACGGCGTTGAGCTCCTCCGCCGTGGGCATCTCCGCTGCCGGCGCGGCCTCGGAGGTCACCGCCTGGGTTTCAGCCGTGGTCTCAGGTGTGTCCGAATCCTCGGAGCAAGCCGCCAGGCCCAGTGCAAGTCCAGCGGCAGCCGCGGCTGCGACAAGTTTCGGTGCTTTCACGTAGATCTCCTTGCGTAGCGTAAATCTCCGGCTTCACGTTACTGCACACCCACTCGCTTCTGGCACTCTGTCTGCATGAGCGTGGTAGTTATCTCATCCGGCGGCACGATCGCCTCGACCAAAGATGCTCGCGGAGCACTCGTCCCGACACTGTCCGCAGATGAGCTCGTCGCGTCCTGCGGCACCACCCGTCACGTGCGCGCCATTGACATTGCCAGCCTGGATTCTTCGTCCATGGGCCTGCGCGAAGTGGACCTGCTGCGCGCCGTTGTGCGGGATTCACTTCGCGACGGCAACGTCTCCGGGGTCGTGGTCACCCACGGCACCGACTCCATGGCTGAGACGGCGCTTGCACTGGACCTCGTCCACTCGGACCGCCGCCCAGTGGTGCTCACCGGTGCGATGCGGCCGGCGGATCATCCCACCCCCGACGGCCCAGCCAACCTGCGCGGCGCCATCGAGGCCGCCGCCACCACGCACAGCCACGGCGTCATCGTGCATTTCGCGGGCGCAACTCTCCCGGCGCGCGGGCTGCTGAAAACACAGACCACTGCCGAGGATGCCTTCACCCTCACGAGCCCGCGCGTGCTGCCCCGCCCCATGGCAGTTCCTCCCGCCCCACTCGAGGGTGTACGCGTCCCCATCATCCGGGCGTGGGCCGGCGCCGACGGCGCGCTCATCAACGCGCTACAGCCTATCGACGGGCTCGTACTGGAAGCCCTCGGTTCCGGCAACGTGTCAGCCGAGATGGGCGAAGCTGTCGCAAAGCTACTGCGTCGCGGGGTGCCGGTAGTGGTCGCGACCTCGGTGCCGTACGGCGAGGTTTCGCTCGCGTACGGGGGCGCGGGGGGCGGCTCGACGCTTGGGAGCCTCGGCGCACTTCCGGCGGGCTACCTCAGCGCAGGCCAGGCGCGAATCGCTCTGGCGACCGCGCTGGCGACAGGGGTAAACCCCCGCTCACTGCTGTGAGAACCAGTCGTCCCAGTCCAGGGAGTCAAGCGGGTCCGCCGGCTGCAATGCTGGGTCATCCGCTCGCAAGCTCTGAATCCTGCCTGGACCTGTCGCGCGGGTTTCAAACCGCACCGTGACCCAGCCTTTGCCCGCCCCCTGCACCCAGCCGTGCCCATAGTCCGGGTGAAAGACGTCTTGCGTGGCGCGCCAGATCCCCCGCGTCGGTGCCGCTTCCTCCTGCACCTCGGTGTCAAAGCGGGTCTCGTGGTCGCTGACGCCGGTTTCGTAATCCGCGGACACGGGCGCCGGCTTCACAATCGCCTGGTCCAGCTCCGGGAACAGCACGTCCTGCAGCGTGTCCTCGAGGCCGGAGTAGGACACCCCCACGAGGCGGATCGGCCCCACCTCGTCCGGGTAACGCACGATGCGAAACGCGGTGGCGAGCAGCGTCTCCGCGTCGTCGGTTGCGTACGGCAGGGTCGCCGAGCGGGACTCGATGCGGAAATCCGCCATCCGCAGCTTCACCGTCACCGTGCGTGCGCCGCGGCCGTCCTTGCGCAGCCGTCGGTGGGATTCTGCAGCCGCGCGCTCCAGAGCAGCGTCCACTTCCGCGGCGGTGCTCAGGTCTTGCGGGTAGGTGTGCTCCGAGGAGATCTGTTTGGACTCGGCACGCGGTGCAACTGGGCGCTCGTCTACCCCGCGCGCCAGCCACCACAGCTGCTTGCCTACCGCCCCACCGATGGCGATGTCTAGCTCCCTTTCGCTCAAGCGGGCCAGATCGCCGATCGTTTCAATCCCCGCGGCGAGCAACTTGGACTCAGTCACGGGGCCGACTCCCCACAGCGCGTTGACCGGCATCGGGTGCAGAATCTCCAGCTGCCTGTCGTGCGGGATGACAAACACCCCGTCCGGCTTCGCGCGCCCCGAGCCGATCTTCGCGTATTGCTTGCCGGGTCCCGCCCCGATAGAGCTGGGCAACCCCGCTTCCTCCTTTATCGCCGCCCGCAGCCCGTTCGACCACTCCTCAACCTCCTCGGGGCTCGCCCCGACAAGGTCTGCTGGCTCCATGAACGCCTCGTCGATGGAAAGCTGCTCCACCACGTCGACGTGTCTGCTAATCACCTCGAACACCCGGCGCGACGCCGCGGCGTAGACGGGCCGTCGCGGTGAGACGAGCACTGCCTTGCTGCCGACGAGGCGCGCTGCACGGTGCGTCGGCATCGCCGAGCGGGCGCCGTATTTACGCGCCTCGTAGCTCGCCCCGGCGACAACGCCGCGCCCGGATACGCCGGCGACCAGCACGGGGCGGCCCTGCAGCGTGGGCCGGGTCAGTTGCTCGCAGGACGCGTAGAACGCATCCATGTCGATGTGCAACACCCAGCGATTCATGCCCACCACTGTGCACCACCCTGAACGCCGAACACCAATCCCGTCACTCGTCGAACGACGATCCGGTGACGAAGTCCATCCGCCTGGGCAGCCCCCGGCCACGTGAGACGAACCGCGCCCCGTCGTTAAACGTGAAAATCAGGTCGGGCCCCGCACTCTCGATGGTGATCACGCCGTGGCTTACCTGCGAGTGGCAGCTCGAGCACAGCGGGATGAGGTTGCTAATCCGTGCATTGGTGTAAACCTTTGTGGGGGTAGGCCACGTGGTGCCACTGTCACCGCCTCGGGGTGCAAACATGCAGGTGAGAAACGCGTTTTAAGGCGTTGAACGGGCGCCGGTGGTGCGTGGGTAAGGGCAAACGCCCCTATGCTTGTCCTATGCACGCGTTCTTTTCTTGGCTCACGTCTCAAAGTGGCGTGTCGTTGCTGGTTGCCCTCATTGCCCTCGGTGGCGTGCTGGTCACGACGTGGTGGAACAACAAGGCGGCGGATAAGCGGCGCCGCGACGACCAAGCGGCCGAGGACGCTAGACGTAAAGCCGACGACGACCGACGGGAACGGGAACGACGCGAACAACTGCAACGTGAGGATCGGGCGCGGCAACGCAAGGCGGTGGCCGATTGCATACGGGAAATTTCCAAGGCAGCAGCGCTTGTGACCGAGCGCGTCGCGGCGGTCCATTTAAATGGAAACGGTGAACAAGGAAAATTGGTTAAGGCGATTGAACTCACGCGGTTCAATATTGAGGCGAGTAACCAACTTACCTTGCTAGATATTGAGGTAACTCAACCAGATGTGAGTGCGGAAATTTACGCGCTGTGGGAACAGATTGCCAGTGACTACCGGCCGCTTTTGGAAGCGCGTAGCCGCGGTGGGCAAGCGTGGACTGACCAAGCCGAGGGTATGCCGCCTTTGAGCGACTTAGCTCTAGCTAAGATTAGGTCGCTAACCATTGTGGCGCGGTTGTCATTGCTTGAGCACCCCGAGCATATGGCCAACCAACCCGTCGTGCCTCTTGACGGCGACAACGACAAATAGACCAACACCACCGCCCCGGTGCTCGAACTGTGAGCGCCGGGGCGGTGGTGTTTTCCCGAGTGGCTAGTTGCCTAGCAAGTGGGTGATTCTAGTAGTCGAAACCGGCCAAGCCGGGCGTGTCACCTCGGCCATGCCGGTTATCGGCGGTGACCACCCCGCCGCCGTGGTGCCTTGCCTCAATGCGGGCCCCGATAACGTCAAGGTCGTCAAGTGAGCCCACGGCGGTAGCCGGGCGCACCTCATTGAGGCGCCACCGCTCGGGCGTGGCTGTGTCGGCGTCGGCGGCGGCCTGTTCGTGACTCACCGCGCCCCGGTCACCGAGCCCGTAAACCCGTGCGCCGCGCGCGTCCATGTCGTCGTTTCGTCCGTAGACCCGGCCACCGCGGGTGTCTGCCTCGGCGGCGTGGCCGTGCCCGTAGATACGGGCGCCGAGCTGGTCAAGGTTGTCGTTGGTTGTCATTGGTCTTAGCTCTCTTTCTTCCGTGGTCGGCCAAGCTGTAGGTTGCCCCTCATACTGGCGCCGATTGCCCGGCGGTTCGCCTTGCTCTTGGCAATGAACGTGTCAAAGTCACCTGGGCGGTGTGCAAAGAAATGACCGGGGTGCCCGCTTAGGTTGTCTATGTAGCGCTTGTGCAAGCGCCCCCGTTCAACGCTTGGTGATATTGCCTTGAGAATGTCCCGTGACGCTTCCCTACCGGGCACGCCGGGTTGGGTGGCAATGCGGCGGGCTAGTTCCCAACACCCGACTACTTCCCCCGGCTCAATTGCGGCGTGCGCGGCGTTGATTACGGCCTCTCTCTCGGCGTCAAGCTGCCGTAACAATTCCCGCTTGCTAGGCAGGTCGGCGCGGCCGTGGCACTTGCGCCCTGTAAGACCGTCGCCGTCGCCTTTGGTCGGGTGCCTATCCCACTTAGCCAAGGCCTTAGCGTCGGCGTCGTCTACCGGCAAGTCAAGGGATTGGTGAAGTAGTGCCCGCTGCCATGAACCTTGAGGGTGGCACGGCCACACCGTGAGGTCTAGGCCGTCCACGGTGCTTACTCGGCGTAAATGTCGGCGGCCGGGTCAACGTCGTATTCGTCGGCCTTGTACTCAAACACCGTCGGGTTGTATTCCTTGAGCGCCGCTAGTGATTCCTCGGCGGTGGCCATGCCGTAGCGGGAATGGGCGCTGTATAGCCCCTTGGCGCCGCGGTAGCGGTCACCAACGGTGCGCTTGCGGTAGTCCAACCATGCCACCGCGGCGTTGATTGCCTCAAGGCGGTGCTCAAGCTCGGGTAGGTCGTCACCGAGCGGGTCGGCAAGTGGTGCAACCCGGCCGAGCCCGGCGGCCACGGACTTAACCGGGTTCATAGCGAACACGTTCAGCACGCATGTCTCGGTGTCGAACATGAGTGCATGGTGACGTGCCGGGTGGCTTGTCAGTTGTTCCATGCGGGTGAACACGTCACGGTCTGCGTGAGGCGTGTCGCTCACGTCGTTAAAGGCCAAGGCGCGGGCCAGGTCGGCGTGCTCTGCGGTTGAGTCGTCTACTATGCGCCATACTCGGGTGAACCTACGGTAGGCCGCAATAGTGGCCTCGGGCGTGGTAGCGGGGTCAATTAGGCCGAGGACTTCCGTAGCGACGCCACTGCTACCGCCTGCACGGCAAGCGACTTCACGGGCCTTGTCGTCCAGCCCGGCCAAGGCCTCGGTGTATTCCGTTGCCAGATTGTCGAACCATGCGCGCACCTCGGCCTTGCACGATTCAATGAGCGTGGCCGTGGCGTAGGCGGGCTTGTCGTACTTGTCGATAAGGCCAGCAAGCGCGCCCTTACGCGCGGCGGCAAGGCGGCGGGTGTGAGGCGTGTTCGCGGCCGTGTGCTGCCACTCTTCACCCCAAGCGGTCTTAACGCGCATGGGCACGGTGGTGGGCTCGTTGCCGATGGGGGCGTCTAATGCCTCAATGAGGCGGTTGAGCCCGCCCTTGGTGGGGTTTTTGGCCCACGCGCGCCCGGCCTCGGTGAACTCGCTTAGGTCACGGGCGGCGGTGCGGGCGTCGAACATGTCCAACGCGCCGGTAATTCTGTTGTCGGCCTCGTGCATGGCCTTGGTGGCCTTGGGAACAACGCCGGTCATGCGCAGGGCGGCCGCTACGGCGGCGGCACGGTCAGAAAAGTGGGTGATCGGCTCGGTTGCCAAAGTGTCACGTCCTTGTGAGCTAGAAAGCTGGTCGGTGGTCATGGCACTTTGGGCTCGGGTCGGGTCGGTATCGGGGCGCGCCACTGCCTCAAATTGTCCTAGCTGTGCTAGGTGTTGGCAAGTTTCAAAAAGGTACTGTTTGCGCAGGTCACGGCGCTAATGTGCAATATTCGTGCGTTGTTCAAGGTGGGGGCTGCACGGCCGCATGTTGGCCCACGCACCTAGCGGGGGTAGGTGTCGGGGGTAGGGCGCAACGTCGGCGGCGGGTTCAAGGTGAGTTAGCCGCTCAATGGGCGTGGACAGCTCGGCCACAACGCGCGCCACGGCGCCCGGCGCCGTCTCAACTACCGGGGGCGGTGGTTGTCGGGGCGGGCGCGGCGTGCGCCTGTTTTCTGGGCCTGTAGGCCGCGGGTGGATACGTTGCCCGCCGCCGGTGCGTGAGGCCGTCCACGGCCACGCTAGGCGTTGATTCGGCCCGTTATCGGCGGCCCGTGCGGGCTGTGGGTTCGTTCCCACGGCTCGGGCGGGCGGGGTTGGATACGGCCCACGGCGCTTTATGCACGCCTTATTCACGGCTCGGGTGGGTGTTTGCGTATTCCGGTTCTATCTATTCCGGTTACCGGCCATATCTTTCCCTATACCGGTAGGGGGGATGGGCGGTGGCCAAGGGGAGGCACCCCCCACCCCACGCTAAGGCACGCGGGGCATGGCGGGCGAAAGTATGCGGTAAATGAACGATTATTCACTTGGTGTTGTTGGTCGTCGTCGGTGCCAAGGCTCACTACGCTCGGCCGCCGTCGTGGTCATTGGTTCCACGGCGTGAGGGCTTTCAATCGCCCACGGCCTTGCTCGCTAGCGCCTCGGCCTCAACTGTTTTCTTTGTCTTGCACCATGTCCGCACCGCCGTAGCACCGTGGTGTGCGCCCTAAAGGGCGCACTGCACCAATGAGTTGCTAGGTCACTCGGGTGGTTCACTTTCACTATTTTGCACCACCGTTTTGGATTGAGTGTTAGGCGTTGTGAGCTGGGAATATAGGGGTCATTTTTTGGTGCAAGTGCTTGGTCACTTTGGCCAAAGTGCACCACGAAAAAGTTGGTGCAAAAGTTGGTGCACTTGCCCCTAGTTGGTGCACCAACTTTTGAGGGCAAAAACTAGGGGGTGTTGTGGTCGGCCTCGGCGTCGTCTGCCGGGGCTTGGAGGCGGTGAAGTAGCCCGGTCATATCCTCGGTGAAAACGTCGGTGTTGGCCTTGACGCGGGCACCATTGCCACCAAGCGCAATGATGGGCTTAGCCTTGGCCTTGCTACCGCTTGCCCGGTTTAGGCGTTGGGCAAAGTTGCGCTTGAGGCCGTCGAAGAATAGCGGTGTATCTTTCTTGAGCCGTGCGCGTAATTGCTCGGTCGTCATGGCCTCACCTTGGCCGAGGTATGCCAGCAACACCGCGATTGTTTCCGATTGCGTGAGCCCCGCCGCGTTGACGGCTTGGTCAATGTCGCCCGCGTCGGCGGCAAGCGCCTTGGCGCTTTCTCGTTTCTCCCACGCTTGAGCGGTGGCGGGGTTTTCAATTCCGGCGACAACGTGGTTGTCGTTTTTGGCAAGCACGTTTCCGCGTTGCCACACAAAGTGGCCGAAAAGGTGGCCCTCGGCGGTGAGCTCACTTTCAGACACAACGGCGTCGTTGCGGTCTTTGGTGACGTACAAGGCAAGCCGGTGGGTGTCGGGGTCGTCGGTGTCGATGGCGTCGGCACGAAACGACGCGCCGGTGACACGTGCCAGCTTTTGCCCGGCGCCCATGGCGTAGCGCCTGTTTCCCGCCGCCTTGGTCACGTGGTCAACCATGAGCACGGCCGCGCCGCTGTGGTTGGCGATGAACTCGGGTAGCTCGCGGCTAAAGGTCACCGCGTCGTCGTTGCTGTTGTTGTCGTACCCGCCCGCGCTCATGGCGCTTGCCACGCCGTCGATAACGGCCAGCGTGTAGCGGTGCCGGTCAATGAGCTCGGTGAACTTGGTGTAAACGGCCTCGGCCATGGTGTTGCCGTCGTGGGGCGTGTGCGGGTGCTCTAGCGTTGCGCCGGGGTTGGCCGGGTCACCGGTGGCGCCGCGGTAGGTCAAGCGCTCACGCATGGCGGCAACGGGCACACCGAGGTTGTAAAGGCGCTGTGCTACCTGCCTAAAGTTGCTTTCATAGTCAAGGTAAAGCACATGCCCGCCGCGCTTGAGCTGCTCGGCGCATGAGAATTGGGCAACCCATGACTTACCAACGCCGGGTTCACCAAAGACCGTGTGCGTGCAACCGGGGTAGAACATTCCGGCGTGGTCGCTGCGGTAGACAACCTCGGCGGTGGGTTGTTCCAACGTGCCGCTTGCAAGCATGGTGAGCACGTCGTTATAGGCGCCGTCGTTTCCTTGCCAACCGTCACCGGGTGTGATTCCAAGGCGTAGGGCGCGTTGTTCTACACGCTCTTGCTCGGCCGCCTCACGCGCCTCTAGTTGAGCTTGGGCACGTTGGCGTGCCTCAATGCGCTTTTCGGCTAGCTCGTCGTCTAGGCGGCCGCGGCCGTAAACCTCACCGGTCATGCCATAACGCAACGCGCATACGTCCAAGACGTCCAGCACGTCACCGCGCTTGAGGGTCAAAACAACGTTGCCCTCACGGTCGCGGGTCGTGGCCGGTTCCACAACGTGGAAGATTCCGGCACCGTACATGTCGAACACCGCGGCCTCGGTGCCCTTGCGCTGCCAGCGTGTGACCCTCGCGCCCTCGGCGGTGATGTGGTTGACGGCCTCAAGGCCCATGGCGTCAAGGGTGGCGTTGAGCTCACGGTCACGGCGTAGACGCTCAATGAGGGCGCGGCGCTCGGTCTTGCTAAGCGCTTTGGACTCGTTGGACTCGGGGTTATGGGTTACCATTGTGGGTGTCACTTTCTTGGTCGGCGGTGGCAAGTCGGCCCTCGCCGTGAGTCCTTGCGGCGGGGGCTTTTCTTATGCGCTCTTGCTGTTCCAATATCTGAACCGCGTCTAGGGTGGCGGGGCTAAGCATGTCGGGCGTGTGCTCGTTGATTGGTCGGCCACCTAGTCGCTTGGCCTCGCTCGGCCGGGTGAGGTATCCAACGGGGTGCCAAGTGCCCCGGTCGGTAACCACCGGTTGAACCTCGGGTAAACGCTTAGGGAAGTCGGGGTTACATTCCCACTTGTGGCCCTTGAAGCGTCGGCCACCAAGCCACCGGCGCATGTCCCCAATGTCGCAATTGAGCGGCATATCAAAACCAATGGCGCGATAGATTCCGTCGGACTTCCCGAGCACGGTAAAGCGGTGGATATAGGTGCCGTCGAACATGCGCACTGTCACGTGCGTGCCGGGCATGAGGTACAGCGGGGTGAGGTCGTTCATCTACACCGCCGCCTTGTTAGCGCGGTAAATGGACGTCACACGGTCACGCCGCTCGGGGCTCAAGGCCGGTGCGCGGCGGGCCACCTCGGCGGCCTTGAGCGTGTCTAGCGTTGCGATAGACAAGCGCGCATACTCGGCGCGCTGTGCCGGGGTCATTGCTCTTACGGTCACGGCCTACGCACCGGCCTTAGCAAGCAACGCCTTGAGGTAGTCCACGCGGTCGGCGCCAAGGTCGGTGCCGTTAGTGATTGTCTCGGTGATTGCGCGGGCAATTTTCACGGTGGCTAAGTCGGCGCGCGCCTCGTTGACGGCCTCGGGCCCGTGGTTGCGTTGGATTGTCACGGCAAGGTGTGAGCGGGCCTTAGTCATGGTCGGCGGGGTGTAGGTGGTGGCCATGGTGGCGGTTCCTTTTCGATTCCGTGCCCACGCCGTGTTGCGTGGTGCCGCGTTATCGTCCCGCTAAACGGTTAAGCGCCATTGAGCTAAGGCGCTTGGCACTAGCAAAACCCCAAGACAGCACACGGCCTTGGGGCTAAAGTTGCAGTTCATTGGGCTTGCGTGTGGCACGTACAAACGTAGGTAGAAACGTTTAGCTTGCTCACATGGCACTAGAAAGCACCGCGCTATATCTTCCATTCCACGGTGACAAACTCGGGGTTGAACTTGGTCTGCGCGCCGCCGGTGTGCTCAACGGTGATGGTCATAAGCGCCCGGATTAACTCACGCTTGAGCTCTAGCGTGGCCGCGGCCCACCACGCGCGAACGTCGGTGACCCCGGCCAGCTCGGCTAGCACACCACCGGCGGCGGCCAGCTCAACAAGCTCGGCGTCGATAACCTCTAGTTGGTCGGCTAACGTGCGGTTCATGCGCCCGAACTGTTCCATGCTCACGTTGCCTAGCGTGGCCTGTTGCTCAAGGTCGGCCATACGCCCGCGCACCATGTCACGGGTCGTGGTGAGCTCGGCGCGGCGGTCACTATCGACACCGGCGGCAAGCTCTCCCACAATGTCCGATTGGTGAAGCCGGGTAAGCACAAGGTCGGTGACGTAACGCTCAAGCGGGTCGGCAATGCGCGTAGGGTGCCCACCACCGCGGGCCTTGCACCAATAGACGCGCTTAGGCTCTTCCTCGGTCTTTTTCCTGTACCACTTCCTGCGGCAATACATGGGCGCGCCGCACTTTCCGCACCGCACAATGCCGCTAAGCAAGTGTTGCGGGGTGTTGCCCACAAGGTTGGTTTTGCGTGCCGGGTTGGTCAGGTGGGCCCACAACGCTTGCCAGACCTCGGGGTCTAGCACCGGTTCCCAATTGCCGCGGCCAATGATTCCGAGCTTGTCCCACGCGCTCAACTGTTCCCACTCGGCTGTGCTGTAGTCCTTCTTCTTGAGCTTGTAATGCGTAAACCCGCCCGTGGTCGGGGTGAGCAAAATAAGGCGAACATTCTGTGCGGTCGGTCGGCCCCCGGCGGTGGTGGTGACCCCGCTACTTTCCCATTCACGTGCAATACGGCGCAGCGATTCCCCGGCCAAAATACGGGTCGCCGCCTCACGCACAAGGGCGGCCTCGGTCGGGTGAAGCTCACCGCCATTCGTGTAGCCAAACAACCGGTTAGGCGGTGTGGGGAAGTCGCCGCGGGCCCGCTTTTGGGCGTAGGCGGCGGCCACGCGGGTGGACTTAATCGCGCTTTCCCATTGGCTCACGCCCGAAAGCATGGTGCTAATCAAGTCGGCGTTGGGGTCGTCTAGGGCTTGCTCACCGCCGTTGACGTAGATGAGGCGGCAATGCGTGTTTTTGAGCGTGGCCTTAAATAGCCCGTACTCGCTCACATTGCGGCTAATACGGTCGGGCGCGAACGACAACACCGCGCCTATCTTGCGGGCCTTGACGTCGGCCACAAGGTCAATAAAACCGGGGCGCACTTTCCCCGAGTAGGCCGAAATTGAGTTATCCGAGTACACGCGGCCAACTTCAAGGCCGAGCTCGGCGGCCAACGCGCGACACGCCTGTTCTTGTCGTTCAACGCCCGCGCCGTCTTGCTTGTCAAGGGATATGCGCACGTAGATACCGGCGGGCAAGGTGGTTTTGGTGGGTGGGTTGGCCATGTATGTGGTTTTACACCAATTCACTAACTAGGTTATTCATGTCGGTTCTCCCGCCGAATTCCCATTCCCTGAGGTGGTGTATCTCGATGAACCGGCGGTGGGAGCACCCGGGCATCGCGCATTGGTAGCCCCATACCGCGAGCAGAGCCTGCACTTGGCCATCCGTTGCGAACCGCTGGGAGCGCCCAACGTTGATGGTGAGCCCATTCTTGTCCAGCAGATGCAGCCGGACCATCGCGTTGGCCAGGTAGCTTCGTACATCTTCGGACCGGGCTGCGCGGTTTTCGGGCATCCAGCAACCCCCTTCCTGGTTCACCATCAGGTTCACCTGCACGCCGGGGCTGCGTAGCGGGCTGACCGGGTTCGATCTGACCATGTCGATCATGGCCAGCAGTGCGCTGTAGACGTCCTGTTTCTCCGGTGGACCGAAGCGAGACACAGTGTTGGCGATGCTCTCGGCGCTGATTTTGGTGCGTCTGCGCGGCTGACGGTCCTGCTCGGCTGGGACGGCGTCGTCGGCGTCAGCTGCGTCGTCGATAAGCATCTGCACCTTTTCAGGATCATGCAGGTGAGCTGGGTCGAGGCCTTCGAGGCCGAAACTGGCCAGCTGCGCGATCTTGAGCGCCGACAGTAACTTTTGGCCAGCCACCGCAGGCAGCCGGGCCTCGAAGATGATCATGCCGTCGTCGCACTCGCGTGCGCGGGCGTACGGCTCCGCCGGCTCGTGGTCCTTCGGCCCCGCCCCTGCGAGTACCAACTTAAGGTCGGAGAAAGCCAGGGAGAGCGCCAGCTGTACGAGCTCTTCCTCGCTCTCTTCCTCGAGGAACCGCAGGAGAAAACGGACGGTCGAATATGGCATCACCCCGGATTCAAACGCGTGGAACAGCCGCCGATACTTCCGCAATCCCCGTGCCACGCGTACATACTCAAACGCCGTTGCTTCTGGGAGGTTGAGTTCTCGACGGAGCCAAGTCGCCGTCGTTTTTTCCCCGTACGTTTCCGCGAGCTGCTGCTCGTCGAATTGCCCCACCGCGTCGAGCATCCACGCCCTGTGTTGGTTAGCCGTGAGATGGTTACCTTTGATCTGCTCTTCGAGCAGGTCCGCCGATGGGCCACCTATTCGATCCTGCGCTAGTCCTTCCACCGCAGCTGTCATGTTCACACCCCTTATTCGAAGCCGTAATTCCGTTATATGACGTTCATATGTTCGAATCAAGAGTTGTAAGCAAAATGACTACTGAAGTGGACAACTCAGCGGAATTCCGGAATGCGGTTAGCCGAACACGTTGAGGAAAAACTATGCCACCGCATAGTGAAAGGACCGGCCCAGGATCACCCCCACAAAACTATGCCGCTGCATAGTGGCCCCGTTTAGGAAACCACTATGCAGCGGCATAGCGCGAAGGTCCGCGAGCTAACCGTTCTTGCGCACGGTCGCGGTGACGCCCTCCACCACGTCGTGGCCGTCCACCGGCTCAGTGACTACGTCAAAGGACGTCGCCAGCGTCTCGGAGGCGATGTGCTCGGCGTGCGTGCGAGCCCACGCTTCCTTCTCGGCCGGCACCGCAAGCACGACCGCGATGCGGTCGGACACCTCGAGGCCCTCTCGCTTGCGGGCGTCCTGAAGACCACGGATGACATCTGCCGCCCAGCCCTCGGCCTCGAGTTCCTCGGTGACCTCGGTGTCCAGCACCACCAATCCGACCGTGCCGTCCGCGTCCACGCGGGCGGTGCTCTCCGGGTTCTCTGCCACCAGGCGCTCGGTGTAGAGCTCCGGGGTGAGCACGATGTCGCCGTCGACAACCACATCGTCGCCGCGTCGCTCGTAGTTGCCTGCCTTGACGTTCTTGATCGCGCGCTGCACGTCCCTACCCAGCGAGGGGCCGGCCACCTTTGCGTTGACCACAACTTCGAAGGATCCGGCGGAATCGACGTCGTCAGTCAGCACCACGTCTTTTACGTTCACCTCGTCGCGGATGGTGTCGCGGAACGGCTCGAGCCTGGCGGCGTCCTGCAGTGCGACGGTGAGCTTCGGCAACGGGAGGCGATTGCGCAGCTTGTTCGACTTACGCACCGACGAGGCGGCAGAGCACACCGCGCGGGTGGCGTCCATCGCCGCGACGAGCTCTGCGTCGGCCGGCAGGTTCGAGGCTTCCGGGTAGTCCGTCAGGTGCACCGAGCGCCCGCCAGTCAGGCCGCGCCAGATCACCTCGGAGACGTACGGCAACAGCGGCGCCACCGTGCGAGAAACGATTTCTAGCACCGTGTAGAGGGTGTTGAACGCCTCCGGGTGCGCCTCTTGCCCCTCCCAGAACCGGTCGCGGGAGCGTCGCACGTACCAGTTGGTCAGCGTGTCGGCGTAGCGGCGGACCTCGTCACACGCGTCCGCGATGCGGGTGTCCTCCAGCGCCTCGCCCACGGATGCAACGAGGTCGTGCGTCTTGGCCAGGATGTAGCGGTCCAGCACGTTGTCCGAGTCCACCGACCACTGCGCCTCTTCGGAGGAGTACAGCTGCAGGAACGTGTAGGCGTTCCAGATAGGCAGCAGCGCTTGACGCACGCCCTCGCGGATGCCCTGCTCGGTGACGATCAAATTGCCGCCGCGCAGGATCGGAGAGGACATGAGGAACCAGCGCATGGCGTCCGAGCCGTCGCGGTCGAAGACCTCCATCACGTTCGGGTAGTTGCCCTTGGACTTAGACATCTTCTGCCCGTCCGAGCCCAGCACGATGCCGTGCGCGACCACCTTCTTATATGCCACGCGGTCAAACAGCGCGGTGGACAGCACGTGCTGCACGTAGAACCAGCCGCGGGTCTGACCGGAATACTCCACGATGAAGTCCGCCGGCTGGCGGGTCTCAAACTCCTCGCGGTTGTCAAACGGGTAGTGGTACTGGGCGAACGGCATGGAACCGGACTCGAACCAGCAGTCGAGCACGTCCGGCACGCGGCGCATCATGGACGCACCGGTCGGGTCGTCCGGGTTGGGGCGGACCAGCTCGTCGATGTGCGGGCGGTGCAGCGACTTCGGGCGGGTGCCAAAGTCGCGCTCCAGCTCGTCCAGGGAGCCGTAGACGTCCACACGCGGGTACTCCGGGTTGTCGGAGACCCACGCCGGCACCGGCGAGCCCCAGTAGCGGGTGCGGGAGATGTTCCAATCGCGCGCACCTTCGAGCCACTTGCCAAACTGGCCGTCGCGGATGTGCTCAGGGATCCACTCGATCTCCTGGTTCAGCTCCACCATGCGGTCGCGGATATCCGTCACCTTCACAAACCACGCGGGCAGGGCCATGTAGATCAATGGCTCGCCGGAGCGCCACGAGTGCGGGTAGGAGTGCACGATGGTCTGATCGCGGACCACTCTCCCCTTCGCTCGCAGGTCGCGGATGATGTCGCGGTTGGCGTCGAAGACCAGCTTGCCTTCGTACTCGGGCACGAGCGAGGTGAACTTGCCGTCCGCATCCACGGGGATGACAAGGTCGATGCCGTACTTCTGGCAGGTCAGCATATCGTCCTCACCGAACGCAGGCGCCTGGTGGACAATGCCGGTGCCGTCCTCGGTGGTCACGTAATCCGCGTTGAGGATCATAAACGCGTTGTCGTGGTCACGGAAGTAGTCGAAGACCGGCTCGTACTCCAAGCCCTCCAGCTGGGCACCCACGTACGTGGCGACCACGTCGTAGTCGCCGAGCTCCTTGCCGTACGCGCCGAGCAAGCTCGTCGCCAGCAGCAGCTGCTCACCGACGAAACCTTCGGCCCCGTCCGCACCGACCTTCACCAACGAGTACTCCACTTCGGGGTGGACGGCCAGCGCCAAGTTCGACGGCAGGGTCCACGGGGTGGTGGTCCACGCGATCGCAACCGCGTCGTGAAGCTCGGGGTGCTGTGCCCACGTCTCCGCCCCTGGGAATCCCTCCCGGCCGCCGGTCAACGGTAGCGTGACGGTGACGGTGGGATCCTGACGGTCACGGTACGAATCGTCCAGGCGGGTCTCCTGGTTGGACAGCGGAGTGTGCTCGGCCCAGGAGTACGGCAGGACGCGGAAGCCCTGGTAGATCAAGCCCTTGTCGTAGAGCTCCTTAAACGCCCACATGACGGACTCCATGTACTCCGGGTCCATGGTCTTGTAGCCGTTTTCAAAGTCGACCCAGCGCGCCTGGCGAGTGACATAGTCCTCCCACTCCCCCGCGTAGTGCATCACTGACTTCGCGCAGTACTCGTTGAACTGCTCCAAGCCCATGTCCTCGATCTGGGCTTTATCGGTAATGCCCAGCTGCTTTTCCGCCTCCAGCTCGGCCGGCAGACCGTGGCAGTCCCAGCCGAAGACGCGCGGGACGTGGTACCCGGCCATGGTGCGGAAACGCGGCACGATGTCCTTGACGTAGCCAGTGAGCAGGTGCCCGTAGTGGGGCATGCCGTTTGCGAACGGCGGGCCGTCGTTGAAGACGTACTCCTCGCAATCCTCGCGCTGCTCAAGCGAGGCCTTGAACGTGCCGTCGGTGCCCCAGTAATCCAACACGACGCGCTCCATGTCCGGGAAGCGGTCGCTGCCGCCCGTCATGTCAACCTTTGGGTAGACGTTGCCAACCATGGCTACTCCTCCTTCAGCCGTGCAGGGACGCAGTGTTGCGCGGTACCACCCTGCTTGGGGCAAACGCCCCCACTTCATTGCGGTGAAGGAAGTGTCGTCTTCCGTATGCGACGTCCGGGTCTAATAGGCGCAGTGGCCGTTCTTCCGGAAACGCTCCCCGGTGATGGCCGGATCAACGCGTGTTACGAGTAACGCCCAGCATCCTACAACGATGCTGGGCGCTTGTGAAGAACGAGGTACTACTTCTCGTTTGGCGCGGTCGTGGTGCGCGCCTCGAGCTCCTCAAGCTGGGACTCCAGCATGGTCTTCAAGCGGGTGCGGTACTCGCGCTCAAAGGTGCGCAGCTCCGCAATGCGGTTCTCCAGCGCGGTCTGCTGCTGCTTCACCGTGTTCATGATCTCGGTGTGCTTGCGCTCGGCCTCGGACTTCAGCTTGTTGGCCTGCTCCTCCGCCTGGCGGATCTGTGCCTCGGCGCGGGAGTTGGCGTCGGTGGTGGTCTCTTCTGCCTTCTTCTGCGCGTCAGTCACGAGCTGCTTGGAACGGGTCTCCGCCTCCTGGAGCTGCGAGCGGGAGCGGGCGTCAGCGTCGTCAAGCACCTGCTTCGCCTTCGCCCTCGCCTCCTGGATCTCACGATCCGCGGTTTCACGGGCCTCGGACACCAAAGTGGATGCTTCCCGCTCTGCGTCGGAGGTCAGGCGGTCCGCCATCTCCTGCGCCAAGCCCAGCACCTTCGCAGCCTGCATGTGGCTCTGGCCCTGAGAATCGGACTCAGCACCGGCGTTGGCTGCATCCTGCGAGGCTGCCGCCCTGGAGGTCGCGCGGGCGTCGACGTCCTTCACGCGCTGGCTGGAGCCCGCAGCGGCGCGATCCACCTCTGCCTGCTGTCGGTCGCGGGCGGCCTTCTTCTTCTCGTTGTCCAGCTCAGTGCGGGCGGTGCGTAGGTCGCGCTCCAGCTTTTCATTGTCGCCCTTGAGCGAGTTGAGCTCCTCGTCGAACTTGGCACGAAGTTCAGCCTCGATCTTGGAGCGCAGAGCTTTCTCGTCGACATCGGAACGGGTAGCAACCGGAGCTTGCGACGTTGCTGCAGCCGCGCCACCAGAAGCCTCTTCCGCACGGGCACGAAGTTCGTCGTTCTCGTCCTGCAGCTGTGCAAGGGTGTCCTCCACGAGGTCGAGGAACTGGTCCACCTCGTCTTCGTTGTAACCCCGCTTGCCAATCGGCGGCTTGCTGAAAGCGACATTGTGCACGTCTGCTGGTGTCAGCGGCATTTGCGTTCCCTTCGATAATCGTGTGAATACTCGCTCGCGCGAAGCGTTATCTGCTGAATTGTAACCGTTTCGTTCGACGAGTGTAGTCCAACCTGCCCGGAATGCCGGGGCAAAGCTCAAGTACAGCTATCGCAGTGCCGGGTTGATCATCGTCGCCCCGATGATCATCTGCACCACAGCGAGCGCGAAGAACAGCACAATCACGCTGACGTCGAGACCCACGCCGCTGCCGCCCAACCGCAGGGGCGGGATGAGTTTGCGCAGAGAGTTCACGGGAGGATCCGTCACCCTAAGGACAGGCTCGATCACCATGATGAACCAGTGCGGCGGGTCGAATTGTTTGGAAAACGCCTCCACCATCTCGACGATGATGCGCACGATGACCAGCAGTGAGTAAAGCCCCACTAGGGCGTAGAGAATTGCTCCGAAAAGTGCCACGCCACATCACCCTAGCGTCTACCGCAAGCCGGCAGCACGCATCAAGTCGTCCTTGTCCAGTTTCGCGTTCTCCGGGACGATTGCAAAGACCCGCTTGCGGGTCTCGGCCCCGCGAGAGAGGTTGTGCATGTTGCCGCGCAGGGCGAAGCACAGGCCGGCGGCGAAGTCGACGATGCGCTTGGCGTCGGCGGCGTCCAGGTCGGTCAGGTCCATCACCACGGCATCACCGTCGCGGAACGGCTCGCCGATCTCCTTGGCGTCGTTGTAGCTGCGCGGAGCGGCGGTGACAATGTGGGTGGTTGAGCGGTAGCTGGAGCGCACGGGCTCTCGCACAGAGTCGTAGCGTTCGCCGATGGGTGCGCGCTCGACGCGGGAGGGGCGCTCTGGGCGTTCAGCGCGCTCGAGGCGCTCGGTGCGGTCGTAGGCGGTGGAGCCGGCAGCCGCACCCGCGCCTGGGTGGTACTGCGGGTCGTCGTAGTACGCGTCGTCCTCGCCGTTGTCGACGGGGCCGAGGCCGAAAAAGTCTTTGGCGCTGTCAAAGAAGGACATGCAGGGGGCTCCTTTTACGCAGGCATGCTCGTGGGCGGTGAAGTGGGGTTCAGCGTACGGGCCGGGTGCCGAGGAGGGCTGTTCCGACACGCACGATATCCGATCCGCAAGCGATGGCCTCGCGGAAGTCACCGCTCATACCTGCGGAAAGGCGCAATACGCGTCCAAGCTGAGTGGCGTATGCGTCGGTGAGCGCGCGGGCCTGGGCGAACACCTCACGGGGCTCCGAGTCGAGCGGCGGGACCACCATGAACCCCGCCAGCGTTAGGTGGCGGGCCCCCTCCACGACGCCCACAATCGCCGGGACGTCCTCAGGGGTAGCGCCTCCGCGTGCGGTGTCGCCGTCGTACGACAGCTGCACCATGCACGGGAGTGTCTCTGTGGTGCGGTCGCCGCGCTCGAGCGCGAGGCCCATCCCGCGCTCCAATCCGTTGGCCAGCTTCACCGAATCCAGCGAGTGCACCTCCGCTGCCCAGCGGGCTACCGCGTTGGCCTTCTTGGTCTGGATCTGCCCGATCATGGCAATGCCACAGCGGCCCGCAAGGCGCGATGCCTTGGCGCGCGCCTCCTGCTCGCGGTTCTCCCCCACGAGGTTGAACCCGCACTCCGCGAGCTCGACGATGCGCTCGACTGGGTGAAACTTTGTCACTGGGAGCAGCTCGACGCTCCCCTCCGCACGGCCAGCCGCCCGCTCGGCATCGTGGATAGCGTGGCGGACGTCAGCGATGTTCTGTTCAAGGGTGTGGGAAAGATCAGGCATGGGGCATCCAAATAACTCCGGCTTGGCGTCCGGTGACGCCGTCTCGGCGGTGGGAGAAGAAATCGTGGTCGGTGATTGTGTCGCGCGGATCTGCGTCGATGTGGGTCACGCCCAGGCTCAGCAGCTGGCGCATCAAGCCCGCGCGCACGTCGATAGCTGCGGCGCCCCGCGTCGTTGTCGTGCGGGAGCCGGGCAAATGCTTCTCGACGTCCGCGGCCATGTCCTCCGGAACCTCGTAGGACGCACCCGCGGCGGCAGGGCCCAAGAGCACCTGGATCTGGGAGGGCTGGGCACCCAAGTCCACCATTGCCTGCACTGTGTTTTTCACAATGCCGTTGCGCGCGCCCATCCGCCCGGCGTGGGCCGCCCCGATTACGCCGGCGGTGTGGTCCGACAGCAGCACCGGGGTGCAGTCGGCCACCAACACGCACAGCGCGAGGTCTTTTTCACGCGTCACCAGGGCATCAGTGGCTTCCACGGGGACGGCCGAAGGCGCGTCGACACGCGTGACTGTGTTGGTGTGCAGTTGCTCCATCCACACGAAGCGGTCGGCGGGCAACCCGAGGATGCCCGCCAGGCGCGAGCGGTTCGCGGCGACGTCCTCCGGGTCGTCGCCGACGTGCATGCCCAGGTTGAAGGAATCGTAGGGAGCAGCGGAAACCCCGCCCGCACGGGAGGTAAACACCATGCGGACGGGGCGGGTGGAAAGATCTGGCATGCCAGCCAGCTTAACTAGCGCATGAAGTCCGGCACATCCACATCGTCGAAACCGCCGTCGAAACCGCCGTCAAAGCCACCGTCGCGGCGCTCGCGCGCGTCGCGGTCCCTGTCGCGGTCGGTGAACAGGCCACCACGGGGGGCCTCGTAGCGGTGGCGTGCCTGGTACTCATCCTTGGCGGGCTCCGCTTCCACAACTCGGGAGGAGGTCTGCTCGCGCTGCGGCGCCTCGTGCTCCGCTGGCTCGGCCGGGCGGGCGTTGGCCTTCTCGTCGAAGCCGGTGGCGATGATGGTCACGCGCACCTCGTCGCCCAGGTTGTCGTCGATGATGGTGCCGAAGATGATGTTGGCGTCCTCGTCCGCCTTCTCTTCCACGATGGATGCGGCGTTGTTGACCTCCATCAGGCCCAGGTCGGAACCGCCGGCCACCGAAATGAGCACGCCCTTCGCGCCCTCCATGGTGGTCTCCAGCAGCGGGGAGTTGATGGCCTGCTCGGTTGCCGTCATCACCCGGTTCTCGCCGCGGGCAGAGCCGACGCCCATGAGCGCGGAACCAGCGTCCGCCATGACGGAGCGCACGTCGGCGAAGTCCACGTTGATCATGCCCGGGATGGTGATGAGGTTGGTGATGCCCTGGACACCGTTGTAGAGCACCTCATCCGCGGCGCGGAAGGCCTCCATCATGGAAAGCTCAGCCTCGCCGAGCTGCAGCAGGCGGTCGTTCGGGATGACGATGACGGTGTCGCAGACTTCCTTGAGGTTCTCAATGCCCTCCAGCGCCTGGCGGGTGCGGCGCTTGCCCTCGAAGGTGAACGGGCGGGTCACCACACCGATGGTCAGCGCGCCCATTTTCTTGGCGATGCCGGCCACGACAGGAGCCGCACCGGTGCCTGTGCCGCCGCCCTCGCCGGCGGTGACGAACACCATGTCGGACCCCTTCAGGGATTCCTCGATTTCCTGCTTGTGGTCTTCGGCAGACGTCCGCCCAACCTCGGGGTTCGCACCCGCACCGAGGCCGCGGGTGGCCTCGCGTCCGATGTCGAGCTTGGTGTCGGCATCGGTAAACAGCAGCGCCTGGGAGTCGGTGTTGATGGCAACAAACTCGACGCCCTTCAGGCCTTCCTCGATCATGCGGTTGACGGCGTTGACGCCGCCGCCGCCGACTCCGACGACGCGGATCATGGCGAGGTAGTTGGCGGGAG
>ERZ1029884.37-NODE-37-length-32026-cov-16.616903_pt1 | contig 32026 bp, 34 predicted proteins | sample MGYA00519233_ERZ1029884 | MGnify/ENA primary metagenome ERZ1029884 (study PRJEB33666, sample SAMEA4610931) | skin metagenome | biome: Human-associated habitat; feature: Malodor aspect; material: skin | place: Philippines | collected 2015-08 ...
TCGACGCCAGGTTTTGCGCGATTTGCTCCGCGGCCGGCTTCGCGGGGTCGATGCCTTGCCGGCCGGCGAACTCGATATCGGTGATCTCGCGTTCGTCGAGGGTTAAATGCAGCGTCTTCTTCCCGTTGCGCGCAGGGCCAAACTTCGCTGCGTCACGCACCGGCGCGTCATCGGCCGGTACTACCTCGCGGGCGGCGCGCTCGATCGCCCGGTAGCCGCCCTCAACCTCCAACAGCGACAGCCGCAGACCCCACCGCGCGGCCACATCCGACACCTTCGCGATGCGGCGTTCAATCAGCAGCAGTTCATCCAACGAAAACCCGCCCGCACGCGCAAGCGCCTCACGCTGCTTACGGGTGAACTTCGTGGGCCCGAAATACACCGCCTGCAACCGCGCAAGCGCCCGCGCCCGGTCCGGGGCGAAGCCTGCGGCCAGCGCAACGTCGAGGTCGAAGCCGGCCAGCGTCTCCAACGCTGACGCCGACATCGCCTCCACGAGCGCCGCAAACGAATTCATGCGCTCGACATTAAGCACCCGAAACGAAAGCGCAAGACCCCAACCAAAAGCTGTGGATAACTCGTCGAAAAGCGCGGGCTAGTTATCCACAGAAAGCACGGTGATGTTGCCAGGGCCGGGTTTTGTTGCTCCAGTGCTCCCGTCCGGCACGTGTGCGCCCCGGTCGGCGATCACCGACTCCAACACCGCACCGGCAGGCACACGAACGTCGCCGATGAGGATGCTGCGGCGCACTGTCGCGCCCGCCTCGATGACGACACCAGGACCGATGACGCTGTGCTCGACGTTGCCTGACACGTTTGCGCCGGGACACAACAAGCTGTCGTGAACCTCTGCCTGCGCATGTACGCGGGCGGGAGGCGCCGCGTGCAAGTTGGTCACCAGGGGCCAGTCGGGGCGGAAGATGTCGAGCCCGTGGTCGTCGATAAGTTCCATGTGTGCCTGGAAGTAGGCATCGATCGTGCCTAAGTCACGCCAGTAGCCCTCCATGCGGAACTCATGGACGGTTGCATGCTCCACCATCCACGGAACAATGTTGTCGCCGTAATCGGCCAGCTCTTCGCCGTCCGAATCGGAGCGAACGAGAGCGTCGCAGGCCTTGCGCAACGCGTCGACCGAGTAGACGAACACTTCGGAGGCCACCACAGACCCCGACGGCGACTCCGGTTTGTAGTCGTAGGTGAGAACCTCCCCGTCGCGGGAAGAAACCACTCCGTAGCGCGACGGATCCTCGGCAACCTCGGTGGTCACCACAGTCAGATCGCTGCCCAGGCGGTCGTGCTGGTCCAACACGTCCCGGAAATCCAACTGGTAGAGATGGTCCGCACTGCACACCACAAGGGTGTCCGCGCCGAAGTGCTCCACCTCCGCAAGGTGCTGGTAGAGGGCGTGGCCGTTGCCTTCGGTAAAGCCGTCGCCCTCGCCGCCCTCGCGTGGCGGAAGCACACGCAGCCCGTCGCGCGTGCCGTCCAGGTCCCACGGTCTGCCGCCCGCGAGGTGGCGATTGAGGTGGTTCGGCAGGTACTGCTCGGCGATCCACACATTGCGCAGACCGGAATTGGCCAGGTTGGACAAGGTGACGTCGATAAGCGAAAAGCTGCCGGCAAGCGGCACCGCGGGCTTCGGGCGGTGATCGGTCAGCGGGCTGAGCCGGGAGCCGCGGCCGCCGGCGAGAACAAGAGCAACCGTCGTGCGTGTCATGGCACCTGATATACCAGGTCGCGCGCGTCCGTGATGAGCATCTTGCCCGGAGCGTGGCAGATCGCAAGATCAGGCTTGGACGACATCACGATCGACTGCGGCGTCACCCCGCACGCCCAAAACACCGGCACGGTGCCGGGCGGGATGTCGATAGCTTCGCCAAAATCGGGCGCACCCAAATCGGAAATGCCAATCGCGGACGGGTCGCCCACATGCACCGGGGCGCCGTGCACCGCCGGGTAGCGCGACGTGATGCGCACCGCGTCAGACACTAACGACGCCGGAATGGGGCGCATGGAAACCACCATCTTCCCGCTGAACACGCCCGCTGGTTCGCAGTCGATGTTCGTGCGGTACATCGCGACATTTTTGCCCTGTTCGATGTGCGCGAGCGGCACGCCGTTATCCAACAGCGCCTGCTCGAAGGTGAACGAGCAGCCGATCAAAAACGCGACGGTGTTCTCGGTCCAGTAGGAGGAGGCAGTGAGGGGTTCGTCGATAAGCGAACCGCGCTCGTAGACGCGGTAGGCGGGGATGTCGGTGCGGATGTCGCCGCCGGCGAGCAAGTCCGAGGAGACCTGGCCCGGCTCGAGCACGCCGAGGACCGGGCACGGCTTCGGGTTGCGTTGCGCGAATAAGAGGAAGTCGAACGCGTAACGACGATCCAGCGCGATGAGGTTGGCTTGGGCGTAACCAGCGGAAAAGCCCGCCGTTGTCGCCACATCGGTGGTGCGGAACAACGCGCGGGCCTTCGCCGGGGTCATGGAGGCGGGCTGCACTTACGACCACACCGCCGGCAGGTTGGAGATCGAACCCCAGCCCATCCACACGCAGCCGATGAGCGTAATGGCGCCGAGGGTGAGCATCCACACCGGTGGCTTGTAGCCGCGCAGCAGGTCGCGGCGGAAGAAGCCGGCGAAGAGCACCACTGCGAAGCCGATCGGCAGGATCAGGCCGTTGAACGCGCCGGCGAAGATGAGCAGTCGCTGCGGGGCGGAACCGAGCAGCAGGTAGATCACCGTGGAGATGACGATGAAGCCGACGGTGAGCCAGCCGCGCTTCTTCGGGTCGAACCCCTGCTTAGTCAAGAACGAAATCGAGGTGAACGATGCGCCGATGACTGACGACAGGCCCGCGGCCCACAGCACGAGGCCGAAGGCGCGGCGTCCGAAGTCGCCGGCGGCCTGGTAGAAGACGTCGGCGGCGGTGTTGTCCTCGGACAGTGCGACGCCCGTTGCGACGACACCGAGCACCGCCAGGAACAGCAGCACACGCATGATGCCGGTAACGATGATGCCGGTCACCGCAGAGCGCGAAACGTAGTTCATGTTCTCGGGGCCGGTGTGGCCGGCGTCGATAAGCCTGTGCACGCCGGCGAAAACGATGTAGCCGCCGACGGAGCCGCCGATCAGGGTGGTGATCACTTTGAAATCCACCGCATCTGGCGCGATGGACTGGCGCATCGCTTCCGCCACCGGCGGGTTCGAGGATATGGCGACGTAAAGCATGAGCAGGATCATCAGCGCGCCGAGGATGCCGACGATGACATCGAGCGCGGCGCCCGCTCGCTTCCAGAGGAACACGACGATCGCGATGATCGCGGAGATAGCGCCGCCGATCTTCGGGTCGACGCTGCCGCCGGTGAGTGCTTGTACGCCGAGGCCGGTGCCGGCAATGTTGCCGATATTGAACACCAAGCCGCCGATGCCGACGAGGATCGCCAGGAACCAGCCGAGGCCGGGCAGCAGCGCATTCGCCATTTCGCTGGCGCGCAAGCCGGATGCGCCGAGGATGCGCCAGACGTTGAGCTGGATAACGACGTCGACGATGATGGACAGCAGAATCGCAAACGCGAACGCCGCGCCCATCTTCGCGGTGAAGACGGAGGTTTGGGTGAGGAAGCCGGGTCCGATGGCTGAGGTGGCCATGAGGAAGATGGCGCCGATCATCGGCCCGATGCCCCGGGCCGCTGCCGGTGGCTTTGCGGGGACGTCGGCCGCGGTGGAGCCGCCGGTTTGGGGGTCTGGAGCGGTCATGGGGCACCCCTTTCAAAAGTTCGGAAATGTGACGTACGAGATATTAGGGCATAAAAGCGCCCTGGGATACATACGTCACACCCGGGTTACCCCTTAGGAGACCTTGAACTCCGCCATTTCGTCCCACTCGGTTTTGCCCTCGATGATGGTGTTGATGATGGTCGGGGTCTCCTTCAGGATCGTCGGGAAGAACTCCTGCGCCGCCTTGAAGTGCTCGGAGTTGACGTGTGCTTCGGCGGCGTCGTCCTGGAAGGCCTCGATGAGCAGGTACTCGTCGGGGTTGTCCTCGTTGCGGTACCAGTCGAAGAAGATGTTGCCCTCTTCGGCGCGGGAGGCGTCGGTGAAGTCTTTCACCAGTTCGCGGAAGTTTTCCACGTGTTCGGGCAGGGGCTTGAATCGAACGTTGATCTAGATCATGCGCCCCACCCTACGCGCAGCTATCCCTCGATTACTTCGCCCAGTTCGAGCCACTCCATCTCGTATTCTTCGCGGGTGTCTTTCACCGCGTTGAGTTCTTTGGTTTTCGCGCCGATTGCCTCGAAGTCGCCGGCTTCCGACAGTGCGGTGATCTCCTGCTCGAGCGCGTCGGCACGCTCGTTTTCCTTCGCAATCTTGCGCTCCAGCGCGTTCATCCGCTTGCGCATTTCGCGCTCTTCCTGCGAGCTGAGGCCCGTTTGCTTCTCGACGACCTCCTGCCCCCGCTCCCCCAAATCCAACGGTCCGGTCGCGGTGTCTTCGGCTGCCCTGCGGTCGAGGTACTGCTGGATGCCGCCGGGCAGGTTGGTGAGGTTGCCGTCGCCGAACAGCGCGTAGGTGTTATCGGCGATGCGCTCGATTAAGTAGCGGTCGTGGGAGATGACCACAAGCGTGCCCGGCCAGGAATCGAGGAGGTTTTCCAGTTCCTGGAGGGTGTCGATGTCGAGGTCGTTGGTGGGCTCGTCGAGAAGCAGCACGTTCGGCTCGCTCATGAGCACGCGCGTCAGTTGCAGGCGGCGCCGCTCGCCGCCGGAGAGGTCGCGCACGGGGGTGCGCTGGCGCTTCGGGGAAAACCCGAGGCGTTCGGCGAGTTGGGAGGCGGACAGTTCGCCCTTGCCGAAGGAGATGTAGGTGGCGACGTCTTCGACGGCGTCGATCACGCGGCGCTCCGGGTTGAGGTCGTCGAGTTCCTGGCGCAGCCAGCCGATGCGGGTAGTTTGACCTTCGATGCGTTTGCCGGCGGCGAGCGGGTACTCGCCGGCAAGCGTGCGCAGAAGCGTCGTTTTGCCGGAACCGTTGACGCCGACCAGGCCGATGCGCTCGCCCGGCGCGAGGCGCCACGTGAGGTGGTCGACGAGGGTGCGCCCGTCGGGGGAATCAATGCGCGCGTCTTCGAGCTCGATGACCACCCGGCCCTGGCGCTGCTTGGAAAAGGCCATGAGTTCGACGGTGTCGCGCGGTGGCGGCACGTCCTTGATCAAGGCTTCGGCGGCTTCGATGCGGTAGCGCGGCTTCGAGGTGCGCGCCGGTGCGCCGCGGCGCAGCCACGCCAGCTCCTTACGGGCGAGGTTTTGGCGGCGTTGCTCGATGGCGTCGGCTTGGCGGGCGCGCTCGGCGCGTGCGAAGGTCCAGTCGTTGTAGCCGCCCTCGTAGACGTCGACGGTGCCGTCGTGCACCTCCCACGTAAGTGTGGCCACCGTGTCCAGGAACCAGCGGTCGTGCGTGACGACGACCACCGCCACCTTGCGCGAAAGCAAGTGGTCGGCGAGCCACTGCACGCCTTCGACGTCGAGGTGGTTGGTCGGCTCGTCGAGCACCACCAGGTCCAAATCCTGCACGAGGGCTGCGGCGAGGTTGACGCGGCGGCGCTCGCCGCCGGAGAGATTGCCCACCTGCGTGTCCAGCCCGAGATCGGCCACCCCGGTGCCCTGGAGCACCTCGCGCACCTTGGCGTTCGAGGCCCATTCAAAGGTCTGCAGGCCGAGTGGTTCCACGACGGCCTGGCCGACGGTGAGCTCTTCGTCGAGGTCGAACCGTTGGGTCACCACCGCCATACGCAGGCCCGAGTTGTGGGATACGCGCCCCGCATCTGGCGGCTCGATGCCGGTGAGCACTTCAAGCAGGGTGGTTTTTCCGCCGCCGTTGACGCCGACGATGCCGATGCGGTCGCCGGTCTGCACGCCGAGTGAGACGCCGTCGAGCAGCGTTTTCAGCCCCCAGGTTTTGGAGACGTTTTCCAGGTTGATCAGGTTAGCCATATCGGGTGCATAGTCTACGCACCCACCTCGTCACACCAGCATGCTGTGCAGGCCGCGTGCCCGCTGCAGGTGCGCGACGATATGCGCGCACGCTAGCGCGTCCGAATCTGCCCGGTGGTGTTCAAGCGCGAACCCCGGCGCGCAAAACTCTGCGACGGTGGGCAGGGTGTGGTCGGCAAGGTGCGGCAGCAGCCGGCGCGTGGTGCGGCAGGTGCAGTAGAACCGCTCGGGGTACGTGCCGGTGTAGTAGTAGCGGTCGAGCCCGCGCCACACGGACGCGTCGAAGGTGGCGTTGTGCGCGTAGACGGGCCGGTCGCCGACGAAGTCCACGATGTCGTCGGCGATGTCGAACCAGCTCGGCGCATCCTCGATGTCGCCGCGGTCGATGCCGTGGATGTGGCTGAACTCGAAGACGATGTACTCCTCCGGCGGGCGCAGGTACGTGCACAGGGTGTCCACGACCTCCCCGCCGGCCACCTTCACCAACGCGACCTGACAGGCGGATGCGCCGGAGATGCGGTTGGCGGTTTCGAAATCGACGGCGACGAATTCGTCGCACAGCAGCTCGTCCCTGCTCGGGATCCAGCGAGCGGGTTTGGCGGGCTTCGGGGCGCGGGCGCGGCCGGTCAATTCGGAGCGTGGGGTGCGCGGTGTGAGCTTCTCGACAGCGACGAGGTCGCGCCAGCAGGCTGTGTGCGGTGCGGGGTCTTCCCCTGCCCGGCGTGCGAGGGATTCCTCTGCCTTAGCGAGCCGCTTTTCCAGGTTTACCCGCATGTCCGGGTGTGGTGCGGGTAGGCCAAGTGCGAACCAATCGCGGATGACGGCGGCTGCCTTGTCGTGTTGGCCGAGCGCGTGGTGCAGGCCTGCGACCTCGGCGACGTAGAGCTCGAACACGCTGGACGGGTCTGCAAGTGCGACGTCGCGCATAGCTGCGAGGCACTCCTCGGCAAGCGCGAGGGCTGCGCGCAGTTCGCGCCTGCGGCGCAGCTGGACGATGCGCGGCAGGTGCTCCCAGATCGGCTGGCCCTTCACTACGGGAGGGGCCCAGGGAGCAAGGTCGGACAGTCCAGCCTCGACGGCGGAGGTCGCACCGTTGAGGTAGTTGCGGGTGGCGTCGAGTAGCGGCATGCACATGAACCTACGCAGCGCGACGACGCCCACCACAGAATTTAGAACACGTTTTCGACCACAGCGCCCTGATCAGGGCCTTCAGCGACGAACACCTCGTACCCGTCGAAGCGCTCGGCAAGGTGGTCGGCGACCCACTGGGCGTGCTCGAGGCTGTCGCATAAGACCGCCACCGTGGGGCCAGAGCCGGAGACCATCGCGCGAAGCCCGGCGTCGGCGGCGATGTCGAGCAGACGGGCCAATTGCGGGCGCATCGCAAGCGCTGGTTCCTCGAGGTCGTTGTGCATCGCCGCCGCCACCCGCGTCGCGTCGCCTGAGGTCAGCGCCTGTGACAACGCCTGGGTGTTCAGGTGCGGCACGAGGGTGGCGTTGTTGTGGCGCATGTCGTCGAGAAGCGAGAATGCTTTGCCCGTGGGGATGCCGACCTTCGGATTGACGAATACCCAGTGCAAACGCCCGCGCGAGAGCATAGCGACGAGTTCGTCGCCGCGGCCGGTGCCAAGTGCCGTGCCGCCCATGAGCGAAAACGGCACGTCGGCGCCGAGGGAGGCGGCGAGGGCGAGCAGGGTGTCGTCGTCAAGCGGGGTGCCATAGTCCGCCACCAGCGCGTTTGCAGCGACGAGCGCGGCCGCCGCGTCCGCCGAACCGCCCGCCATGCCGCCGGCGACGAAGACGTGCTTGTCCACCTCGATGCGCACCTCGGGCAGCGCTACCCCGGCGCGCGTGGCAACGGCGTCGACGGCGCGCCAGGCGAGGTTGCCGGGGCCGTCGATGTCCTCGTCGGGCGTGTCGACGAAGAACGTGGTCGACATCGAGCGCACAATCGGGCCGTCGGTCATCGTGTCGGAGGCGATGAGGGTGACGCGCTCGCGGCGGTCGACGGCGTGGAAGACGCTAACTAGCTCGTGGTAGCCGTCGGCGCGGGCCTCGCCGACGCCGAGGTGCAGGTTGACTTTGCCCGGCGCGGAGGCGACATAATTACGCACCACGGCCGAGCCTCACAAAGTCGTCGACGGTGAGCTTCTCGCCACGCAGACCTGGATCGATGCCCGCGGCGCGCAGGGCGGCCTCGGCGTCGGCGGCGGAGCCGAACTGGCCGGCAAGCGTGGAGCGCAGGGTTTTGCGGCGCTGGGCGAAGGCGGCGTCGACAAGCGGGAAGACCTTCCCCCGCAGTTCGCGGGGGTTGGTGTCGTCGACGTCGATGCGCACCAGACCCGACTCGATGTTCGGGGCCGGCCAGAAGACGTGTTTGCCGATCGTGCCCGCGCGCGAAACGTCGCCGTAAAACGACGCCTTGACACTGGGCACGCCGTAGATCTTCGATCCTGGTTTCGCAGCCAGGCGGTCGGCGACCTCTTTTTGCACCATGACCAGCACGCGCTTGATCGTGGGGAACTCCGCAAGCAGGTGCAATAGCACCGGTACGGAAACGTTGTACGGCAGGTTGGCCACCAGCGCGGTCGGCTCGGCGTCGAGGTCCGTGCGGCTGACCTTCAGCGCGTCAGTGTTGACCACGGTGAGGCGGTCGGCAAACTCGGGCGCGCGGGCTTCGACCGTGGCGGGCAGGCGCCCGGCCAGGCGCGGGTCAATCTCCAACGCGATGACGCGCGAGACCGTATCCGCGAGTCCGAGCGTGAGCGAGCCCAACCCAGGCCCGACCTCCACGACGACGTCGTCGGGCGAGAGCTCCGCCGCGCCGACGATCATGCGCACGGTGTTCGGATCGTGCAGGAAATTCTGGCCGAGCTTTTTGGTCGGCGTAACGTCGAGTTCGGTGGCCAGTTCACGGATCTCGGCCGGGCCGAGCAGGTGCGATGCCGCCATTTAGCGCAGGCCCAGACGGGCGGTGCAGGCCGGCCATGCGCCCCAGCCCTGTGCGGCCTGGGTCTTTTCCGCGATGGCGATCTGCTGCTCGCGGGTAGCCAGGTCGGCGGTCGGTGCGTAGGCGGTGCCGCCGTACGCGGCCCAGGTGCCCGGGTTGAACTGCAGGCCGCCTTGGTAGCCGTTGCCGGTGTTGATTGACCAGTCGCCGCCGGACTCGCAGGCCGCGATCGCGTCCCACACCGAGCCGTCGGCCACGGCTGGGGCCGCTGCACCCGTGTTGCCGGCGGTTGCCGCAGCCTTCTTGGTGCCGCGCGCGATGACGGCCGGCTTCGCCTTCTTCGTTTCCTTCTCTTCGGCCACGCCTTCGGACTCGACGACGCCGTTGACGCTCACGGTGCGGTGGATGACCTGCTTTTCGCCCTGCACGCCTTCCTTGCGGATCTCCTCGACACCCTCGTCGAGGTTCTCGTCGTCGACGTACTCGGCCGGCTCCTCCACCACAACGGTCTCGGGGCGGTCGGTGGTGGTCACGCGGTCGAGGACGATCTCCATGCCGGGCACGATGTCGTCGGTAAGCGCGTGGCTCACACGGTCGTCGGAGTCGAAGGTCACGCCTCGCGCGGAGAGCAGGTCGCCGACGGTCTTCACGGCGGCGGAGACGTAGGTCAGCTCGCCGCCGTCGCGCAGCGCGACGATCTTCGGAGTGGTCACGTCGACGTTGAGCCCCTCGGTCACAGTGTGGTCGCGGTCGAGGTCGACGCCGGCTGCGGTGGCGACACCGGCCTCGTCGAGCAGCTCGCCGACAGTCGAAGCGGTGGAGGTGATCTGCTGCGCGACACCGTCGACGACGACAGCTACCGGCTTCGCGGTGCGCACCGTCACGGTCTCGCCGCGACCAATCTTCTCCCCCGGCGCCGGGTAGACAAGGTCACCGTCCGCGACCTGCACACCGGCGGACTCGAGCGCGCCAGCCACGTCGGAGGCGAAGGTGCGTACGTTGGTTTCCTCACCGTTGACGTCGACGGTGACCTGCTTTTGCGACGCCACCGCGGTCCCCGCGCCGCCGACCAGCACAGCGCCGGCGACGGTACCTACCGCGACGCGTTTCGCGGCGGAGTTTTTCGGGTTAATCCGCTTGATCTGACGGGACATGCGCGCTTCCTCCGAAGGGTGAACGTTAGATAACTTCGGTAACAATACGGTAACGCCCGCCCGGATTCAAGGACCCACACCGAGCAATGTCCGAGGTCACACCCCGTACACGCGAGAAAACGTCTCACTGATCTCACGTGCCACATCGGCCACTTCCATGCCGCGTGCGTCGGCAAGCACTTTCGCCGTATGGCCGATCAGCGACGGCTCGTTTCTCGCTCCGCGGAACGGCTCCGGCGTCATGTACGGCGCGTCCGTTTCCACCAGCAACTGCCCCGCCGGCGCAAGCGCAGCGGCCTGACGCAGCTCCTCGTTGCGCTTGAACGTGACGTTGCCGGCGAAACTGAGCACATACCCGCGCTCGATCGCCTCGCGAGCGACATCCAGCGGCGAGGAAAAGCAGTGCAAGATGACGTGCTTGGGACGCGGGGCGTCGTCCAGGATGCGCAGCATGTCGGCGTCGCCCTCGCGGTTGTGGATCATCAGCGCCTTGCCCGACTGCACCGCGAGGTCGATGTGAAAGCGGAACGCCTCCTCCTGCACCTCGAGCGGCGCGGTGCCCTCGGCGTCGTGCTTGAGCCAATACGTGTCGATGCCGGTCTCCCCCACCGCCACGCAGCGCTCGTCAGCGGCCATGGTGGCAAGGCGGTTACGGGCGTCGTCGTCAAGCTCCTGCGCCCTCGTCGGGTGAATCGCGCACGCGGCGAAGACACGGTCGTTGAAGTGCGCGGCCTGAAGTGCCAACTCGGCTTCCTCGAGACCGTCGCCGACAGTGCAGATGCGCTCCACCCCGGCGTCGAGGGCACGCGCGACAAACGCGTCGACCTCTTCCTTGCTGCGCGCCCCGCAGGACGCGAGGTGGGTGTGCGCGTCGATGAGGTGCTCGATGCGTTCAGCGGGCACGGGTGTGGGACGTGGCTTCTTTTTGCTCATACGATGCACCCTATGGCATTTCAAGACATCGACTCAGCCACCCAACGCCAAATCGACGCCGACCTTGCCGAAGCCGCCGGACGCGGCGTCAACGGCTCGCCTGCGGACATCGTCGGCTCGTTTGAGGCGGAACTGACCGACTACCTCGCGCTTCCCCGCGACGTGCAGCGCGCCTTCCCCCGCGGCGACACCGCGCGCCTTTACGGCACGGCGCTCGGCCAAGCACTCGTGCGGGAGGGATTCGCGTGGCAATTGCTTGTCGACGAGTACGGCACCGACCTTGTCGTCGTCAAGGATCCCGGCGGCGCGGACGAAAAGTACACCGCGCCACTGGTCGTCGTGGACCAGCGCTTCGAAGACGAGGAACCCGGCAAACTCACCGAGTTCCTCGCGCAGTTCCTCTAGCGCCTACTGGACAGCGCCTACTGAACTGGTGCCCACTCCGGGCCGGTCTCGCCCAACTCCGGATCCAGCTTCGCAATCAGTGGCTGCGGCTTATCCAGCGCGGTGCCCGGGGTGACCTCGACACGGCCCCACACCGCCTGCTGCTGGGTGTAGTCGCCGGTGATCGTCAGGTACGTCTGCCCCTTCTCCGGCAGACCGGCGCCGACAAGGTTGTAGTCGGCGTCATCGACAATCTCCTCGATGCGCGGCTCCGCAGCCCACACACCGTCGCGTCCCAGGGTCTCGTGGACCTTCTGCGCGGTGTGCGGGAGGAACGGGGTGAGCATGGCGTTGCAGTCGGAGACCACCTGCAGCGCAGTCCACAGCACGGTGGCGAGGCGCTCGCGCTGGGAGTCGTCCTTAGCCAGCTTCCACGGCTCCTGCTCTGCGATGTATGCGTTCGCCTCACCGACGACGTGCATGATCTTCGTGATCGCATTTTTAAACCGCGCCTTGCCGAGTTCCGCGCCCGCGGAAGCAAACGTCTCCTCCGCGAGGTTCAGGATGCGCTCGTCGGACGCCTCGAGCGGGCCCGGCGCCGGCACCTGGCCGAAGTTCTTGTGTGCCATGGACACGGTGCGGTTGACCAGGTTGCCCCAGCCGTTGGCCAGCTCGTTGTTCACGCGGCGGACAAACTCGTCCCAGGTGAAGTCGGTGTCGTTGTTTTCCGGGCCGGCAACCGCGATGAAGTAGCGCAGCGGATCCGGGCCGAACTCCTTGAGGAAGTCCTTGACGTAGATGACCACACCCTTGGACGAGGAGAACTTCGATCCGGACATGGTGAGGAACTCGGACGAGACAACCTCGGTCGGCAGGTTCAACTCGCCGTAAGTGTGCAGCTCGCCGCCCTTGGCGCCCTTGCCCGCGTAGCCGAGGAGTTCCGCCGGCCAGATCTGGGAGTGGAACGTGATGTTGTCCTTGCCCATGAAGTAGTAGCCCTCGGTGTCCGGGTTCTGCCAGAACTCCTTCCACGCGTCCGGGTTGCCGGTGTTGTGGGCCCACTCGATCGACGCAGACAGGTACCCGACCACCGCGTCGAACCAGACGTAGAGCTTCTTCGACGGGTTGTCCTGCCAGTCAGCAACCGGAATCGGGATGCCCCAGTCGATGTCGCGGGTCATCGCGCGCGGGCGCATGTCCTCGAGCAGATTCAGGGAGAACTTGAGCACGTTCGGGCGCCAATCCTCGCGGGTGGACAGCCACTTCTCCAGCGCGTCGTGCAGCGCCGGCAGGTCGAGCATGTAATGCTCGGTCTCCACAAACTCCGGCGTCTCGCCGTTGATCTTGGACACCGGGTTGATCAGATCCGCCGGGTCCAACTGGTTGCCGCAGGTGTCGCACTGGTCGCCGCGGGCGTCGGTGGCGCCGCAGATCGGGCAGGTGCCCTCAATGTAGCGGTCCGGCAGGGTGCGGCCCGTCGACGGGGAGATCGCGCCCTTGGTGGTCTCTTTGACCATGTAGCCGTTGTCGTTGAGGCCCCGGAAGAGCTCCTGGACCACCGCGTAGTGGTTGCGCGTGGTGGTGCGGGTGAACAGATCGTAGGACAGGCCGAGCCCGGCGAGGTCCTCCACAATCTGCTTGTTGTAGCGGTCCGCCAACTCCTTGACGGTCACGCCTTCCTTGTCCGCCTGCACGAGCAGCGGCGTGCCGTGCTCGTCGGTGCCGGAGACCATCAGCACGTTCTTGCCCGCCATTCGCTGGTAGCGGGCAAACACGTCGGACGGCACGCCGAACCCTGCGACGTGACCGATGTGGCGCGGGCCGTTGGCGTAAGGCCAAGCCACGCAAACAAGAACGTTTTGAGTGGTGTCTGCAGCAGTCATGGCACCAAGCATAAGTTATGGCCCCGACAAGCATTGCACTGCTTGGCGGGGCCAGTCGTCGATAAGCACTCTCACACTCATCGAAGGTTGAGGCGTCTACTTAGAACGCGACTTGAACATGCCCTTAACTTTCGCCTTGCGCTCTTCCAGCTCCTGCTGGTCGCGGTACATGCGGCGCTCGATAGCCAGCTGGCGGTTGAAGCGCTCCTGCTCCTTCTTATCCAGGTAGATGGAGTCGTTCGACATGTCCTTGACAATCGCGAACATCAGCGCGATCAGGATGAACAGGAACGGCGTCGCCGCCACGATGGTGACGGACTGCAGCGAATTCAGCGCGTCCGAGCCACCCGAGACTAGAAGCGTCAGACCCACAAACGCGGTAGCCAAGCCCCACATTGCGGCGAGCCACGGCTTCGCCTCGGTCTTGCCGGACTGGGTCATCGACGCCATCACCGTGGACGCGGAGTCCGCCGAGGTGATGAAGAAGGTGCCCAGCAGCAGCAGGGCAAACACACCCACGACGTAGCCGCCCGGCATGGAGTGCAGCAGGTTGAACAGCTGCTCCTCGTTGGAGCCACCGCCGACGATGGACTCGCCGTTTTGCTCCATCTTGATGGCGGTGCCGCCAAATATGGCGAACCAGACGGTGGACAGGCCGGCCGGAACCAGCATGACGCCGAGGCAGAACTCGCGCACGGTGCGGCCTCGGGAGATGCGCGCCAGGAACGTGCCGACGAACGGCGACCAGGAAATCCACCAAGCCCAGTAGAAGATAGTCCAGCCGGAGAGGAACTCACCGGCCTGGCCGTCCTGGCTCTCGGCGGTGCGCGCGGCCATTTCGAAGAAGTTCTGCAGGTAGTTACCCACAGCGGTCGGCAGCATGTTCAGCTGCGCAACCGTCGGGCCGAAGACGAACACGAAGATCGCCAGCACAGCGGCGATGACCATGTTTGCGTTGGACAGCCACTGAATGCCCTTGGACACACCCGACATCGCAGACAGCAGGAATGCGAGGGTGAGCACGGAAACGATGCCGATGGTCAGCTTCGTTGACGGGTTATCCACAAAGCCGGAGGCCTCGAGACCCGAGGAAATCTGCAGCGCGCCCAGCCCCAGGGAGCAGGCGGTGCCGAAGATGGTGGCGAACACGGCAAAGGCGTCGATGATCTTGCCCGGCCACCCCTTGGCGGCCTTCTCGCCCATCAGCGGGATAAACGCGCTGGACAGCAGCTGTTTGCGGCCGAGGCGGAACGTCGAGTACGCGATCGCCAAACCGATAATGGCGTAAACCGCCCACGGGTGCAGCGTCCAGTGGAACATCGTCTGCGCCATCGCAGCGCCAACCTCGTGTTCGCCGTGGCCCGGCACGCCGTCGTTGTACATCGCCAGCGGCTCGGAAGCGCCGTAGAACATCAAACCGATGCCCATGCCGGCGGCGAACATCATGGCGATCCACGACGTGGTCTTAAACTCCGGGCGCTCGTCTGCAGTGCCGAGACGGATGGTGCCGAAGCCGGACAGAGAGATCGCCAGAACGAACACCACAAACACGGTGCCGCCGAGGACGAAGGCCCAGCCTAAGTTGTCGATGACCCAACCGAACGCCGTGTCGGCGAAGTTGGAGAAGTTATCCGGGGCGGCCAGGCCCCAGGTCACGATGGCCGCGACGATGATCGCCAGCGGCGCCACGATGCCCCAGTTCACCGGCGCGTCTTCGGAGTCGGCCTCGCGCTCGATGGAATCTTCTGGGTCGGTGTATTCGGGTTGCGTGCCGTCGTGGTCGGCGCGCAGCAGCGCAGCCAATTGGCCGGCTGCAGACGCTTCTTCTGTCTTAATCGGATCCGTGCTCCGCGGCTCCGCATCGGGATCGTGTGGATCCCTTTGGGGGTCACGCTGAGACATACAATCTCTCCTCGCATTTTCTCAGGTTATTAATAGGGCGCAAGCAGGCTAACCTACATCACACCATTGCGCTAACCCGAGCGAGGTCAGTTGCGCGCGTCAAGCGCGGCGTCGTAGAGGTCCCCCACCTTCACGCCATGGGCCTTAGCCACCTGCTTTGCGGCGTCTTTCATGCGCTCGCCCGTATCGACGAGCGCGAGCACCCGCTCCACTAAATCTTCCGGCTCCGGCCGCTCCGGCTGCCCGCCTTCGATGACGAGAGTGATCTCCCCGCGCGCGCCGTCGGCCGCCCACTCGGCGAGTTCTGCAAGCGAGCCACGCTTGACCTCTTCATACGTTTTGGTCAGCTCGCGGCACACCGCGACCCGGCGGTGCGGGCCCAGCACGTCGGCGGCGTCGGCAAGCAATTGCGCGATGCGGTGCGGGGACTCGAAGCAACACACGGCGCGACGTTCGTCGACTAGCGATTGCAGCCACGCGCGGCGCGCGCCGGATTTGCGGGGCACGAAGCCGTCGAAGATGAAGTGGCCGACATTTAGCCCAGACAGTGCCAGTGCCGTGGTCACCGCGGACGGGCCGGGGATGCAGGTCACGGGAACGCCCGCGTCGTGGGCGGCGGCGACAATCGAGTGGCCGGGGTCGGAGACGATCGGCATGCCGGCGTCGGTGACCACGAGCACGGTGCCGGTGCGGGCGGATGCCAGAAGCTCACGGGTGCGGTGCTCCTCGTTGTGGTCGAAGTTGGACACCACCTTCCCGGTGATCTCCACGCCGAGGGCTGCGGCGAGCGCGCGCGTGCGGCGGGTGTCCTCGGCGGCGACGACGTCGGCCCGCTCAAGCGCTTCGACGAGCCGCGGCGACGCATCGGCGATATTTCCCAGTGGGGTGGCCGCGAGCACAACTCCGGTTGCGGGGAACTGCGTTTCAGAAGCGTGCTCGTCGGACATAAGACTGAAGCATACGCGTCAGACGCTAGAATCACGCTCCGTGACCACTATCGCGAGCACTTCCAGCGCCCAACCGGCGCCAGACGAACACGGCACGACACGCAGCCTCCGCCCGGGCCGCCCGGCGCCCGAAGCACCCGTGACGGTGCCGTGGAGCCAACGCGACACCATCGCGGCCAGTGTCATCGGCGTTCTCGCGCTGCTCACCCGCTTTCTCGGGCTGACGCAGCCGACGAGCTCCGACACCCCGGTCTTCGACGAGAAGCACTACGTCCCGCAGGGCTGGGACATGGTGGAGAGCTCCTTTAACCCGGTGCTCGGCGGCATCGAGTCCAACCCCGGCTACGGCCTGGTTGTGCACCCGCCGCTGGGCAAGCAGCTGCTCGCCATGGGCGAGACGATCTTCGGCTACACGCCGCTGGGTTGGCGCATCATGACCGCGCTGTTCGGCACTGCGGTCATCGTGTTCGTGTTCCTCATTGCGCGTCGCGTGAGCCAGTCGACCTCCATCGGCGTGGTCGCGGGCATCATCGCGCTTTTCGACGGCGTCCTGCTCGTGGCCGCCAAGTTCGGCATGCTGGACATCTTCCAGGTGCTATTCGTCGTCATTGCTGCCTGGACACTTGCCGGCGACATGCGCCAGGTGCACCACCGCTGGCACGACGCCTGGCTGGCCGGCAAACTCGACGGCACCGGCCCGTACGGCCCGAAGATGGGCTTCCGCTGGTGGCGCTTCGCCACCGGCGTGGCACTCGGCCTCGCACTGTCCGTGAAGTGGACGGGCCTGTACTACATCATGTTCTTCGGACTGCTGTCCTCGTTCTGGGATCTCTTCCTGCGCCGCCGCTACGGCGTGGAAAAGCCGGTCGCGGGCACCTTGCTGCGCGATGTGCCGGCGGCCCTGGCCTCCATCGTGCTCATCCCGGCGCTGCTCTACATCTGGTCCTGGCGCGCCTGGTTCGCCTCGGAGACCTCCGTGTACCGCCATTCGCTTGCCGACGGCACCATCGCCGGCTCCGACTGGCCCTGGCTGGAACACCTGCCGGATTCCGTGGCCGGCTGGCTGTACTACCACTTCTCGGTGCTGGACTTCCACGCGTCGTTGACGTCGTCGTCAGGCCACACGCACCCGTGGGACTCCAAGCCGTGGGCCTGGCTCGTCTCCGCCCGCCCGATCCTCTACTACTCGGCTACTGACCTGGAGTGCCAGGTCGCACCGGGCGACGGGACCTGCCGCGAGATGATCTACATGTTCGGTACCCCGGCCATTTGGTGGCTCACCGTGCCGGTGCTGCTGTGGGCGGGCTGGGTCTGGCTGACCCGCAAGGACTTCCGCGTCATCGTTCCGGTGATTGCCTTCGCCGCCGGTTTCCTGCCGTGGCTGGCCGCGTTCGACCGCCAGATGTACTTCTTCTACGCCACCGCTCTCGTGCCCTTTACGGCCGTGCTGCTCGCACTTGCCGTGGGCAATGTGGCCAAGAAGGGCGGGACTGTGACGTGGAGTTGGGTAAACAAGCTCGCCGGCTTTGAGATGCGCTGGGGCCAACTAGCCGCCGTGGTCTACATTGCGCTGGTGGTAGCCAGCTTCTTCTACTGGTCGCCCATCTTCTACGGCCTGCGCATTCCGGATTCTTACTACGAATCCCTGATGTGGCTGCCGAGCTGGAAGTAGTCACTGCGGGTTCGCGCCGAGCACCCGCCACGCGCGACGCGCTTCCCCACCCCGGTCCGCGATCCACGTCCACACCAGCGCGATAACGCTGGCAAATGGGATGAACACCGCCACCGGCTCGAACTGGCCGGTCGCGAGCACCGCGTCGCGCACGGCGAACCCGACCGTGAACGTGAACATCGTGCCAACGATGAGCAGCACACCGGGGATCTGACGCGGCTTCCACGCCGTAAATGCCAGCGCGAGCGCCACGCCGAGTCGCACCGATGCGCTGGAGGCCACCACCGGCTCTTCCCCGCCGGCGACGATGAGGCTAATCGCCCATAGCACCCACAGCACTGTCATGACGATTAGCAGTGTGCGCCCGACGGCAAGCCCCAGGGCGCGTCGGTGCGACAGCCGGCGCCATTCGTCGTCGACGCTCGCCAAGATCACGGCGGACAGGTCCTGCGGCGGGTCCATAGCGGGACGTTCGGTTCCACCGAATTCCTGCGATAGCGCGAGCGCCTGATCCAAAAACGCGCGGCACTCAGCGCAGTTGGACACGTGGGCGTCGACGACGGCGTCGTCTAAGCCGGCAGGTTCGCCGTCGATACGCGCCGACAGCGCCGCCTGTACTTCTTCGTGGCTAACCACGCGTGAGCACCCCGTCCAGGCTAGCGCGGCCGGTGCCAAAGACGATGATGATAAACAGCGCCGCCGCGAGGACAAGCACGTACTCCACGCCGCCCTGATCCACAAAGAACCCGTTGTCCAAGTGCACGAAGTAGAACGCTGCCAGCATGAGCAGCGCAAGCACAGACGCGGCGATGGTGGTCAACAGCCCGACCGCCAAAAACGCCCCGCCGATCAGTTCCGCGGTGCCGGTCAGGTACGCCGACAGCTGCGGCTGCGGCACCCCTAGTGTGGCGAAGTCGCGTCCGGTCTGCGCAATGCCGGTGTCAAACCAGTGCTGGTAGCCGTGGGCCACGAACACGGCCCCGAGGACGAGGCGCAACACAAGCAGCGCAAAGTCGCGTACGGCGGGCCTATTCATGCCAATGAGCGTACCCGTGGAACCGAACAGGGTAGAAACGAGTCCAATACCTATGAGCGAAAACACGATGACCAACCCGATGACCAACACCGAGACCCCAACCACCACCGACCACATCCCAGATACCGCCGGCTGGCCCGTCACAGGCGACGACGGCCGCGCCCGCCCGCCGTGGGCCGCCACCGACCCCCTCCTGCGCGACTACTACGACACCGAGTGGGGCAACCCGGTACGCGACGAGCGCGGCATGTTCGAGCGGGTCTGCCTCGAAGGCTTCCAGGTGGGCCTGTCTTGGCGGCTGATTCTGCAAAAACGCGAGGCCTTCCGCGACGCGTTCGCCGGCTTCGACCCCGAGGCGGTCGCCGAGATGAGCATCGAGCACTTGCTTGACGACGAAACCCTGATCCGCAACCGCCGCAAACTCCAAGCCGTGGTGACCAACGCGCGGGCCACACTCGCGTTGCGGGACGAAGGCACGCATTTAGGCGAATTTATCTGGTCGTATCAGCCGGACACCACCCCCGCCCCGCACACTATGGCAGAGGTGCCGACGCGCTCCGCGGAGTCGGAGCAGTTGGCCAAGGATTTGAAGAAGCGCGGGTTCACCTTCGTCGGGCCGGTGACGATGTACGCGCTGATGGAATCCACCGGCATCGTGGACACAAACCTTGTGGGCACATGGAAGCGCGGCAGCTCCGGGGTGTGGGCCTAATCGTCGTCCATATCGGCGAAGGCGTCCTCGACGGAGTCGTGCTCCTCGCGGGAAGCCTCCCAGACTTCCTTCGCGGCGGACAGGTTCACAATTGCTATGATCGCGCCGACGACGATGTCGAACCACGCGGTGGACCACACAAAGGTGAGCAGACCCGCGACGATGATGAGGACGTTCGCCAGTGCGTCGTTACGCGCCGCGAGCCATGCGCCGGTGGCGAGCGACGAGCCGCCGTCGCGCAGTCGCAGCAAAATCACTGCACAGATGAGGTTGACCACCAGCGCGCCGACGGCGACACCGGTTAACCCCTCCGGTGACGGCGGTTCCGGGTTCATAACCTTCACAACCACGGTGACAATCGCTGCGATCGCCGGGATGAGGATCAGGCCCGCGAGCACGCTTCCGGCGGCGCGGCGGCGCGCCAATGGACAGCGCGGCGATGAACTCTACAAAGAAGTACGCGAGGTTGAGCAACGCGACGATGAGCACCGCGCGACGGATCTATTGAGCGGACGCTTTGATTACACCCCTCTCATAGCGAAACCCCCGCGCGATCTCGTCATCGTGCGGGGTACTGAGTGGAGCTAAGGGGAATCGAACCCCTGACCTTCGCATTGCGAACGCGACGCTCTACCAACTGAGCTATAGCCCCTCGGGCGGTTTCCAACGTTACTCCTGCGAGTCCCGCTGGCTAAATCGCCTGTTCAGATGGTGTTAGCTGGCGCGCTGGTTGTAGCGGTCGCGGTAGCCGTAGCGCGGTGCGTCCGGCTCCGGCTCGGGCTCGGTGTAGCGGGTAACCGGCAGGGTTTCGAAGTCGGGGCTTTCGTCGTCAAGCTCGAGCACCACGGAGTTGGAGCGGCGGCGCGCATCGCGTGCGTGGTCGCTCTCTCCGGTCGCCACGCCCATGCGGGCGCGGCGCAGCTGGCGCAGACGACGCTGGTGCAGCGCGCGCTCCTTGAGCACGGTGCTGCGCAGCGCGATCATGTACCAGGCGGTCAGTCCGAGCGCGACGATGTTAAGCGCCCACGTCCAGCCGCCAGCGACGAACGCGACGACGAAGGTGACTGCGCAGGCTGCAATGAGGCCGAGCAGGGTGCGCTGGCGACGCTGGAAGCGGGTCGCGGATGCGGCCTTTTCGCGCTGCGGGTCGTACCCGCCGCGGCCACGGCGGGCCGCCGCGAAGGCGAGGTCGTCCTCGTCCGCCTCGACAACCTCTGCGGCTGCTGTCTGTTCCTCGGCGCCGTCTTCAGGCTCGGCTTCTGCTTCAGCGTCGTCGGCGACGGTCTCCTCTACCTCAGCATCGGCCTCTGCGCCGGTTTCTGCGTCGGTTTCAGCGTCGTAACCGAAATCGGCCGGGGAGGTGTAGGACTCGTCCATGTCGTAGTGGGCGTCCTCGTTGTCGTTCGACGATTCCTCGGCTGCGGACACCGAGATTGCAGTGGAGCCGCCGGCCTCCGCGGCGATCACCTTGGTGGAACCGGCCTGCGCGTCCTCGCCGGCGGCCTCGTCGGTTTCTTCGGTGTTGTCGTCAGCCTCGTGCTCAATCACTTCACCGTCAACGGTGGTGTCGTCCTCGGCGGTATCGTCGACGTCGTCGCGGCGGGCGGGTTTGAAGATGCGCAGGTCAGGTGCGTCGTCGATAAGCACCTGCTCATCGTCCGCGACGGCCTCGACCACCTCGTAATCGTCGTCCTCGTTGTGACGGTGAACGTCTGCCTTGGTCAACTTCGGACGGCGGCGCGTGGCCATCGGCGCGTTGCCGCCCTGGTGCAGCACACGAGTTTCCTCGTAACCCTCGCCAGAGCGGCGGATGGGCTTGTTGTTGCCCACAGCCAGCGGTGCGAGCACGATGACCCACACGATGAGGATCGACACGATAATCAAGCTCGGGCTGCCCATCAAAGACCTTTCCGCAAACGACTTACACCCTAAGTTTCTTCACGCAACGGTATCGGCATGCGCACCGGACTCCGGGGTGGCGCGCCGTGGCCGGGGCAAATCAATTCACGCGGCCAGTAGTCCGCAGGCGGTGCACGGCGGTGGCCGGGTAGTCGTCGACGTTCAACGCGACGAGGTGGTGGTCGCGCCATGCCCCGTTGATGTGCAGGTTGCGGCGCAAGAACCCTTCACGAGTAAACCCGTTGGCCTCGAGCACCTTGCCGGACGCCGGGTTGTCCGGCAGGAACGTCGCGGTCACCCGGTGCAGGCCGACGCGCCCGAACGCGTGGTCCACGCCGAGCGCGCACGCCGCCGTCGCCACCCCGCGGCCCATGAACGGCGAGTGGACCCAGTAGCCGATCCAGCACTCCGAGACGATGCCGTGCTGGATGTTGCCCAAGGTCACCTGCCCGGCGAACGCGCCGTCGACTTCGATGACCAGCGGCACGACTGTGCCTTGTCCTGCCAGCCGCTTCAGGTTGAGCCACGTGTTGCGCCACGCGGCGTGGCTGTGGGCGTCTTCCCATGTGCCGTCCACTGTCGGCTCGACGGGCGCGAGCCATTGCTTATCGACGATCCGCGTCTCCGACCAGTCAGCCCCGTCCGACCCCTTCAGCGGGCGCAGGTGCAGCCGGCTGCCGTCGACAAGTGTGACGTACGGGGTTTCTTCAGGCCAGCCCGGCGTCGGCGGGCGGAACATGGACAACACGGCTAGCTGCGCTGGCGCATGAACTCGACCGCCACCTCGTCGCCCGGGCGCACCTGTACCTCCCCCTCGGGCAGGTGGATCATGGCGTTCGCCTCGGCGAATCCCGCGAGCAGATGCGTCGGGCCTGCCTCGAGCACACTCAACGGCTCGACGAGGTACTCCCCCGATTCGCTGTCGCGCATGAGGCGGGCGCGGATGTAGCCGCGGCGGCCCTCAATCGATTCAATCTGGCGCAGTGACCGGGCGCGCACCGTCTGGCGTTTCGTCGTCGGCGCGCCGAAGGAGCGGCGGATCAACGGCCGCACAATCATCTCCGCAATGACCAGTGCGCTCACGGGGTTGGACGGGAGGAGGAAGACCGGGATGCGTTCGTCGCCAAGCACGCCGAAACCCTGCACCGAGCCTGGGTGCATGGCCACGCGCGTGGTATCGATCTCGCCGGACTCACGCAAGATGTCCTGGATCGCTGCCGCACCCGAGCCGCCGACGGCACCGGTGATGATGATGCACTCGGATTTGTCCACGTAACCGGCGATGGTTTCGCGCATGCGACGCGGCTCGGCGTTGATGATGCCGGCACGCTGCACCTCCGCCCCCGCCTCCTCGGCTGCGGCGGCGACCGCGTAGGAGGCGATGTCGAAGACCTGACCCAATCCCGGGTCGCGTTCGAGGTCGACGAGTTCAAGGCCGTAGCTCATCACGGTCACGCGCGGGCGCGGGTAGACGAGCACCTTGTCGCGCCCGGCAGCCGCGGCCAGACCAATTTGCGCAGGCCCGAAAACGGTGCCCTGGCGCACAGCGACGTCGCCGGGCTGAATGTCGTCGCCGGGTTTGCGCACGAAATCGCCGGTGCGCACGGGACGCTGCGGGGTGACGCGCTTCCTGCCACGGTCGGTCCACTCGAGGGGCAAGACGGCGTCGGCAAGCGTTGGCAGCGGGGCGCCTGTGGCTACACGCACCGCCTGGCGCGGCTGAAGACGCAGCGGTTTCTGCGATCCAGCGGGCACCTCGCCGACGACCGGCAACGCGCGATCCGGTGCCGGTTGCGGCGCGCGCGTTTCTTCACCGTCGTCCTCGTCGGGTTCCGGTGCGCGTCTGCGCAGGCCAGCGGTGCCACCGACATCCACGGCGCGCACCGCGAACCCGTCCACGGCCGCCTGGGCGAAGCCGGGCACCTGCTTGGTGGCCACGATCTCCTCGGCGCAGCGCAGGCCCGACGCGTCGGTGAGCGCAACGCGGATCGGCTCCGGTGCGACTGCCGTGTCGATCACCGTCTGAAGCTGCTCCTCAACGCTGCGCATGGGTGTGGACCGCCTTTAATTCTCGTTGGTCAGTTCGGGGTGTTCTGCTTCAAAGTCGGCGATGATCTTCTTCAACGCCGGGTACAACGCCGGACCGTACTTCTCGTCGTGCAGACCGAAATCCACATTTGCCGGAATGTAACCGCCCGGGTTACCCAAATCGTGGCGCTTGCCCTCATGCACGACCACATGCACCGGGTGGCCCTCAGAAATCATCAACTCAATCGCATCCGTGAGCTGCAGCTCCCCGCCCTTGCCCGGCTCAATGCGGCGCAGCGCATCGAAAATACCGCGGTCCAGCAAGTACCGCCCCGTCGCCACCAGCGTCGACGGCGCATCCTCCACAGCAGGCTTTTCCACCATGCCGCGCACCTTCAATACATCAAGACCGTCAAACGAGGCGTCCGCATCCACCACGTCAAACACGCCGTAGTTCGACACCTCATCGCGCGAGACGTTAAACGCGCACAGCACCGACCCACCGAGACGCTCACGCACCTGCACCATCTTGTCCATCACACCCGCCGGCAACACAAGATCATCCGGCAGCATGACCGCCACGGCATCTTCATCGCTGCCAAGCGCCTGCTCCGCGCACCCCACCGCGTGGCCCAAACCAAGCGGCTCGTCCTGCGTCACCGCCACAGCCTCAATGAGCTCGCCTGCGCGGGCAACCTTATCGGCCTGCTCCTTTTTGCCGCGGCCGTTCATGATCTTTTGCAGCTCCTCGAACTCGCCGAAGTGCCGCATGATCTCTTCCTTATTCGGCGCAACCACCACCGCAAGGCGCTGCGCACCGCAAGCGGCAGCCTCCTCGGCGATCAACTCGATGCCCGGGGTATCCACCACCGGCAGAAGTTCCTTGGGCACTGTCTTCGTCGCAGGCAAAAAGCGCGTACCCATCCCCGCCGCCGGCACAACAACCGTCTTCACAGACGCGCTTGCCGACGTGCCCTGGGCCGCCGCAGTGTGGTCAGTAGAATTCCGCATAAGTCATGAGCATAACCCCCATCCCCGCCCGATCCCGCTAGCGACCCAAGGAGTAGCGTGCCCCAGCCCACGAAGTCCGATATGCGCACCGCACACCTCGCTTATCGGCGATCCCTTGCCTCCCAAAGCACGCGTAAACGCGCCCTTGACGACGCCCTCGTGCGAGCGACTTTCGACTGCATCCGGGCTCTCGGCGTGGGAGGAACCAACCTCGCCGCGTACAACCCGTTGCCATCCGAGCCCGGCCCGGCAAATTTCGCCGTCCAGCTCACCGCAGTCGCCCGCACGGTCTTCCTGCCGATCTCGCTTCAAGGAGGCATCCTCGCTTGGGCTGCCGCCGGTGCTGGCACCAACGAAGCGGGCGCGCTCGGCGTGGCTGAACCTACCGGCGCGCGCTTTTCCTCCAACGTACTGCGTTCTTGCGGTCTGGTGGTTGCGCCGGCGCTCGCGGTGGATCGATCCGGCATGCGACTCGGCAAGGGCAAGGGCTACTACGACCGTGCACTGGAACAACTCGATGTGCCGGTCGCGGCGGTGGTCTACGACGAAGAGGTGGTGGACGCAGTTCCCCACGACGCACACGATCAGGCTGTCGACCTCGTCATCACCCCAAGCGGTTTTTTCCGCGTGTAGGGAACCGCGCGAGCGTTGCCAGCGTCCAATACATATGGACTTTGCTGAACGTTTCGCGCACTGGCGCACCCCCGGCTACCGGCGCTCCGTGGCGATCCGGCGCGCGGTGGCCATTGCGCTAGTTGCCATTGCCGCTGCACAACTGGTCATCGGGGCCGCGCGTGAAGATCCGGCCGTGCTCGTCTTCGCCCGTGAGGTCGCCCCTGGCGTGGCGCTCACCACCGACGACGTGGAGTTGCGCCGCCTGCCTGACACCGTCGTGCCGGAGGGTGCGTTGCGCGACGCGGCGCTTGTCGACGGCCAACTGCTCGCCGCAGCGGCCGCCCCGGGAGAAGTGGTGACCACCACACGCCTAGTCGGGCCCGACTTAGCGGCTGCGCTGGTGGCGGACGAACCCGAGGGCGAGCCCTTTTCCATGGTGCCGGTACCGGTTGCGGAGGCAGACGTGATCCCTCTGCTCACCCACGGCGCGCGAGTGGATGTCGTCGGCCAGGGCCCGCGCACGGTAGCAACTGGTGGCCGTGTGGTCACCACAGGCGAAGAAGGGACTGTGCTGGTGCTGCTGCGGCAGTCGGATGCGGAGGAAGTGGCAGCGTCGTCGTTAAGCGAACCGCTCACGCTCGTATTGAGCGCACGTCCACGTGCGTTTACTATGCCGTAGCATGCTTCAAGGTTTTAAAGACTTTATTATGCGCGGCAACGTCATCGAGCTTGCCGTCGGTGTGGTAATCGGTGCGGCATTCACCGCCGTGGTCACCGCGTTCTCTGACAACATCATCAACCCGCTGCTCGCTGCTCTCGGCGGCGTCGATTACTCCGGCCTGGGCTTCCACGTCCGTGAGGGCAACGATGCGACCTTCGTTGACTTCGGCGCGGTCCTCACCGCCATCATCAACTTCCTGCTCATCGCAGCCGTAATCTACTTCCTGCTGGTTGCCCCGATGAACAAGCTGGACGAGGCGCAGAAGCGCCGCAAGGGCATCGACCCGGAGGAGCCGACTCCGACCGAGACCGAGCTGCTCACCGAGATCCGCGACCTGCTCGCAAACCAGAACCCGACCAACGCGAACAAACCGTCGGATTAATCCCCGTGGTGCGGCGGCCGCTCCGCCTCAAAGAAGTCGCGGCCAGTTAAGCCCGGTTCCTCGTCGTCGAGTTGCACTTCGCGCTCGCCGTCGAAGGCCGGGCTTTTGTGTTGCTGCGACGCAGTGTCCGGCGTGCGGTCGTAATCCACGTCCGCACGCCGAACCGCTCTCCGCCTCTTGCGCACCATTAGACCGAGTGCTTGTTCAGCTCGTCGATGAGGTGGCTGACCAGTGGCGCAATCGTCGATACGCCATCGCGGATCGCCTGGCGGCTCGGCGCGAGGTTGACCACCACAGTCGAGCCGGACACTCCGCAAATGCCGCGGGACGTGCACGCGTCCACCGCGCCACAGGCCTGGCCGGAAGCGCGGATCGCCTGGCTGACACCGGGCACAACCTTGTCGATGACCGCGCGAGTGGCCTCCGGGGTCTTATCGCGTGGGCCGACACCGGTGCCACCGAGGGTAAGTACCAGGTCCACTCCGCCGACCACACCGGTTTCGATGGCCTTGCGGATCTCCGACTTCTTCGACTTCACGCGGACCACGCCGTCGATCTGGTAGCCGAACTCGCGCAACAACTCCACGACCATCTCGTCGGTGTTGTCGCCCGGGGCGTCGTAGCGACGGTCCCCCACCAGCACCACAATCGCGCACGGCGCGGTCGGCGAATCGCATTCCAGTTCAGAGGCGCGCAGCGTGGCCTCGTCGGGTTCGTTCATGTCCAGCGCAGGCAGGTCGGTTTGCAGGTCAACCTGGTCGAACAATTCAGGCATTCTTAAACGGGCTCCCGTCCGTCAGCACAACAGTTGGCAAAGGTTAGCAAGAGTAGATCGCTAAAGAACTTACTCGGAACTCAAGGTCACCTCTACCGGAATGGGCTCGCTTTCACCCTCGCGCTCCACCTGCAGGGTCACCGTCTGGCCGAAGTCCTGCGAACGCGTAGCAGCGATCAGGGCGTCGGCCGAGTCGATGACGCGGTCGTCGAGACGCGTAATCACGTCGCCGCGCTTCAGACCCGCCTGCTCGCCGGGGCTGCCCGGCTCCACCGCCGCGACAACCGCGCCGCCGGTGAGCGCCTGGGCGATACTCACCTGCACACCCAGCATCGGTTGGGTGGCCTTGCCGTCGGTGATGAGCTGCTCGGCCACGCGCTTGGCAAAATTCGACGGAATCGCGAACCCGAGGCCGATCGACCCGCCGGAGCCCTCGGAGCCGAACCCGCCCGTCGACAGCGAGGCGATGACCGAATTCATGCCGATCAGGCGGCCTTCCATATCCACCAGAGGGCCGCCGGAGTTGCCGGGGTTAATCGCCGCGTCGGTCTGGATGCCGTCCATCAGCGAGCTCTCGCCCCCGCCCTGGCTGGCACGCACCGGGCGGTTGAGCGCGGAGACGATACCGGTGGTCACCGTCGCAGACAGCCCAAGCGGCGAGCCAACAGCGACGACCTGCTGGCCGACGTTCAAATCGTGCGAGTCGCCGAACTGGATGACTGGCAGGTTGTCCACGCCCTCGATCTTGACCACGCCGATGTCGGTGTTGACGTCGGAAGCCACAAACTGGGCGGGGTGGCGCGATCCGTCGTTAAGCGTGACCTGGATCTCGGTGCCTGGCTCGGCGCCGGCTGCAACCACGTGGTGGTTGGTCAGTACGTAGCCATCCGAAGAGATGATGGAACCGGAGCCTTCCGCCCCGCCGCCGCGGGTCGCCACCTCGATGGATACCACCGACGGCAGCACCGCCGCCGCGACCTTTTCCACGGATCCCTCTGGGGCGTCCTCGCTCTTTGCCACAGACGGGTTTTCCAGCGCGTTCTCGGGTGCCTGGCCCGGCTCGCCAAGTGGCGACTCGGTGCGTGTTTCACCGTCACCCGCGGACCCTGCGCCGCCCGCCAGATAACCTGCACCGCCGCCCGCAGCGAGTGCGGTGACCAGCGCTACCGCGAAGGCGGTACCTGCGCCGCCGCGTCGCTTCTGCTTCGGCTGTGCCTGGGGCGGGACTGGGTACACCCCACCCGACGGGGCGTACGCGGACTGGGGATACGGCTGGTCCTCGTGGCGGGGAAACCTGGCGGTTTCGCCAAAATCGCGCTCATTACTCATGAGGTGGGAGTATGCCCTACCCCGCTGTGGTCATACTTGTCGCCCCACCGCATAAATCGTAACGTTTCCTGAGTAGTTGCTGTACGCGTTAGCCGTAGCTCTTCTTCGGGATCACGCGGGAGGACATCTCCTGCTGCTCCGTGTCGTCCACCGGCGCGTCCTCGCTCGGTGGCCGCCCCGGGAACACCACCCGGAAGCGCGCGCCGCCGTCGTCTGATTCCTCCGCGACGATAGTCGCGCCGTGGCGGTCCATCACCTGCTTCACAATCGCAAGCCCCAACCCGGAGCCCGGCATCGCGCGGGACTCCGGTGCGCGGTAGAACCGCTCGAACACCTTGGCCCGCTCCTCGGGCGGGATGCCGGGGCCGGAGTCGTCGACAATCAGCACCGCGTTGCGCTTCGCGGCCTTCAACGACACACGCACCGTGCCGCCTTGCGGCGACCACTTGGCGGCGTTGTCGATCAGGTTGATTGGGGCACGTCCCATCGCGAAACGGTCGCCGCGGATCACCCACGGATCAGCGTGGAACAAAAATGTCACGTCGGGGCGGCGGCGGCGCACGCGTTCGAGGGCTTCCTCGAGCACTTCGTCGAGGCGGAAATCTTCCAGCTCGGTCTCGTGTGACTCGTCGCGCGCCAGGTTGACCAGATCGCCGATGAGGATGGACATCTCCTCCATCTGGGCGAGAACGTCGCGCTCGAGATCCGCACGATCTTCCTTTGAAATCTGATCCTCGCGGCCGGAGTTGTAGAGCATCATCAACAACTCGATGTTCGTGCGCATCGACGTCAACGGGGTTTTCAGCTCGTGTCCCGCATCCGCGACCAACTGGGCCTGGCGCTGCTTCGAATCCTCCAAGGAGTTGATCAGCGTGTTGATCGACGCAGTCACGGCGGCGAACTCATCGTCGCCCTCGACCGGAAGCTCACGCGGGCCGGTCGACTCGTTGGCCGTATCCAGCTCGCGGTGCAGGCGGCGCACCGGGGTCAGCCCGACGGCGGAGATAAGTGCACCGGAAATCCAGGCCAGCAGGCTGCCTACACCGATGACGACGAGCAGCGCCGCCGCGCGGCTGCCGGAGACGCGCCCGTATGGATCCTCCGACTGCGCGGCGGCGACAACCATGCCGTCCGGGGTACGCCGCACGACGATCCGCTCCCCGTTGACCGACCGGGCGGACACGGCATCGCCCGCGGGCGTGCGTGTATATGGCCCCGCCACCGGGACAGGATCGCCGATAAACGTGTTGTCGTCCGCGGAGGACACAGCGATGCTGGTCATCGGATTCGCGCGGCGGAACGCCTCGAGCTCGGCGCGCACCGTATCGGCGTCCGCGCCTTCGAGCTGCCGGGCAATACCGAGCGTTTTACTGCGCAGCTCGGTGTCGAGCATCCCCTCATGGGTGGTGTCCGACAGCCAAAACCCGACCGTCGTGGTCAGCGCAATCACCGCGGCGACAATGAACCCGGCGAGCACCGCCAGCTTCACGCGGAGCGAATGCCCGGCCCCCGGGCGTCGCTCTCCTTCCGCTCGTGAGGTCGCGCGCACGATCACGGAGCAGTCTCCCGCAGGACGTAGCCGACACCGCGCACGGTGTGGATGAGTCGAGATTCACCGCCCGCCTCTGTCTTGCGACGCAAGTATCCGATGTAGACCTCCAGCGCGTTGCCGGACGTCGGGAAGTCGTACCCCCAGACCTCCTCGAGGATGGTCTGGCGGGCCAGCACGTGGCGCGGGTTCTGCATGAGCAGGTGCAGCAGCGCGAACTCGGTGCGGGTCAGGGAGATCGGGCGGCCGGCGCGTACAACGTCGCGGGTCGAGGTGTCCATGGTCAGGTCCTCGAACTTCAGCTTCGTCTTGTCGTCCTGCTCGGTGTTGCGCGACTCGGTGCGCGCCCGACGTAGCAGCGAGCCAACACGGGCTAGCAGCTCCTCGAGCGCGAACGGCTTGGGCAGGTAGTCGTCGGCACCCGCGTCCAAACCAGCGACGCGATCGGCGACGCCGTCGCGGGCAGTCAGCATCAAAATGGGACCGTCGTAGCCCGACGAGCGCAGCGTGCGGCACACACCCAGCCCGTCAAGCTTCGGCATCATCAGGTCCAGGATGGTCAGGTCGGGCTGCTCGAGACGGATTTGATCCAACGCGTCCTCGCCATCTTCGGCGAGCACGACGTCATATCCGTTGAAGCGAAGGGACCGGCGCAGGGATTCGCGCACGGCCTGTTCGTCGTCGGCAACGAGAATTTTCATGCGGATATTATGACTTATTTTTCTTTAAGTGCGAAACGGGCACGAAAAAGCCGGGTTACCATGGGGCAACCCGGCTACCGTCGCGGCTAAGAAAACCGCAAGAGCTTAGAACTGCTCGACGTCGATCAAGCCAGCCTGAGCAGCCTTGACCAGGCGGCGCGGGATCTGCACCTCGCGGCCGTCGATCTTGACGTTCACCAGATCGGGGTTGTTCGCCTTCCACTGGGAACGGCGCATGCGCGTGTTCGCGCGGGACTTCTTGAACTTAGGGGTTGCCATGCTTGTGCTCCTTTAAGACCCTTTAGTTGGCGGACTTCTTCTTGCGGCGTGCCATGGCACCGAAGCGCTGGTTGAACTTCTCAACGCGGCCTGCGGTATCCATAACGCGCTGTGCACCAGTCCAGAACGGGTGGGACTCAGCGGTCACGTCAACGACGATCAGCGGGTACTCGTTGCCATCTTCCCACTCAACAGTGCGGTCGGAAGTAGCAGTGGACTTGGTCAAGAACGAGTGGCCGGTACCGGCATCCTTGAAGACCACCGGGTGGTAATCCGGGTGGATATCCTTCTTCATATTTATTCCCTCAGGGTTGAAACCACGGGTCGGTTCTACGCTCTTTTGCCTGGCAAAGCCCTAAAACTTGCAACTTACTTACAGTAATCGGCGGCGCAGATCGTGCCCGAGTTGGGATGTGCAGATTAATAAACGGCGTCAACTCCTCCGCCCCTGCTGGGCGCAGACGTCGACAACTCGGAACATATTACACCCGACCAGCAACTTTCCCAAACCCCGGATCGTGTCCCCAAAACCGTGTCCCAAAAAGATGAAAACCGTGTCCTAAAAGAGATGTTGAAACGAGTGGAAACGATTCGGTGCTAACAACTAGTGAGTGTTACAAAGCCGATTATTCACATCAACCACACCCGTTAACAATGCTAAAGCCCAAGCTCCAAGCCGAAAGAAACTTCCGGTGCACCGCAAGCCGGTAGCCACAGGGGCGATTAGGTAATTTGCGCCTTGGGCTGTAAGATTTCCCCTTGCTGTTGTCAAAGTATACGTTTTACGCCCCGTCTACTGGTGTTTGACGGTCTTGCCCTCCAAGCTCAACCTCACTTTCCGAGCGCTGCGCCTCACCGCAGATAGGCATAACCGTCAGTAGCCACGATGTGGGCGGCTAGGAGAAAGAAGACCCATGTCGGCTATTTGCCAGGTAACGGGCCGCAAGCCGGAATTCGGCAAGCAGGTCTCGCACTCGCACCGCCGTACTTCGCGCCGTTGGAACCCCAATGTGCAGCGTCGTCGCTACTACCTGCCCTCCGAGGGCCGTACCATCACCCTGAACGTTTCCACGAAGGGTCTGAAGATCATCGACCGCGACGGCATCGAGTCTGTTGTCGCCAAGATCCGCGCACGAGGTGAGAAGATCTAATGGCACGTAACGATATCCGCCCGATC